>Ga0335073_10002478_pt1 | contig 25245 bp, 23 predicted proteins | sample Lox_Sample_22_FD_207093 | JGI IMG/M metagenome (GOLD analysis project Ga0335073, IMG submission 207093) | Soil microbial communities from Loxahatchee National Wildlife Refuge, Florida, United States - Lox_Sample_2.2 | ecosystem: Environmental > Terrestrial > Soil > Wetlands | place: USA... | reverse complement strand
AAGGCGCAGCCGGGGGGTCCGGGGGGTCGCCCCCGGAACGGCAGGCAGGCAACGGCTCGCAGATACCCCGGATGCAAGTGCGCCGTCAAGGCGCAGCCGGGGGGTCCGGGGGGTCGCCCCCCCGGGCAAACATTGCAACCACCCAACGGCTTCCGGGGGTCTGTAAGACCGAGGAGGTGGGCCGTGAGCGCCGAGTCGGACGAGGAGTTCCGCGAGTTCATGCGGGGCCGTTGGCCCGCGATGCTGCGGCTCGCGTACGGGCTGACGGGGGACCGCGGGCACGCGGAGGACGTCGCCCAGGCCGCGTTCGCCCGGGTGTACGCGTCGTGGGAGCGGGTCAAGCGGACCGCGGACCCCGGCGCGTACGCGCGCCGGACCCTGATCAACGAGAACCGGCGCCGGTTCCGCAAGCACCGTGTGCCCGAGGATCTGTCCGGCGTGCTCCCGGACATCGCGGCCACTGATACCGCCGGCGACCCGGACGAGCGTGCGGCGCTGCTCGCGGCGCTGCGCACGCTCCCGCCCAGGCAGCGCGCGGTCGTCGTGCTCCGGTACTGGCTGGACTTGTCGGAGGCCGAGACGGCGGCCGCGCTGAACTGCTCGCCGGGCACGGTCAAGAGCCAGGCGTCGCGCGCGCTCGCCACCCTCAGGAAGGTCACCTCGGTCGCGGAAGGGGAACTACGGTGAGCGATCTGCGGGAAGGCCTCGACCAGGCGCTTCGGACGGTCATGCCCGGCGACCCCCCGGTGGCCGAGGCGATACGCCGCGGCAAGGCCATCCGGGTCCGCCGCCGGCTGGCGGCGGTCGCGTCTGTCGCCGCGGTCGCGCTGTTCGCGGCCTTCGGCTATCCGGCGCTGACCGCCCAGCACGGCGCCCCGGCACCAGGCCCGGTCGGCCACAAGCCCACACCGTCTCCCGGCAAGACCCTGGCGATCACCGACGTTCCGCCGGGCCCGCAGGCGTCCTCGAACCTGATCGCGGTGGGCACGCTCAATGGCCAGGACTGGAAGATCGCCGCTGGAGTGCGTGGCGCGAACACGCCGCCGGGCCAGCAGTGCTTCGCCGCGTACGGCCCGGCCTTCGAACAGGGCAACGTGGCCCTGTGCTCGCCATTGTCCGCGCCGAACGCGCTGAACCCGGTTCAGTTCAGCGAGTTTTTCACGCAGGATCCTGGCCCGAACGCCATCATCATCGGGCAGGTCCGAAGCGACATCCGCTATGTGACGATCACGCTGGCCCACGGCATCACGCTCAAGCTGATCCCTGTCCGTCAAGCCGGCGGCACGCGCTACGTCGCGTTCCCGATCCCGCGGCCGGTCGCCATCGACAGCGTCTCCGCGTACCTGCCCGACGGCGACTACCGCACCGCGATCCCGTTCATCGCTCCGGACGGCCAGGCGATCTTCGGGGTCTGGCTCCAGCCCGGCCAGCGGGGCCAGTCGCGAGCGACGAAGCTGGTCGGCTACGCGCCACCCGGCACGAAGGCCTGGGCGTTGTTCGTCGCCGTGGGCCCGTGGGGGATCTGCGTGTACAACAGCCCGAACGCCAACATCTCGTGCCTTGGTACCTCAGGTCCGCTTGGCACTGGTCTGCAGGGATTCATGGGCGCCCCGAGGGTGCACTGGGGAACGGCCCCTCTGGTGGCGTCCTACGTCCGCCTGACGATGACCAACGGCGAAACGGCCCAGGTCAACGCCGTGGCGGTAGGCAACGAGAAGTACTTCGCCTTCGTCCTTGGCAACGGCCAGCTCCTGCGGCGGTGGACCGTGTACGACGCCGCGGGCAAGCAGGTCGCCACTGGCACCTCCTGACGACGAGGACCGCCGCAGTCGGCAGCGGATGCGAGAACTCCACTCACTCCAGCCACTAGTGTACACTTTGTATAGGTCCCGGATGCTGGTGGCGAATTCGCGCCGCTTGTCGCCGACGATCACGGCGCCCGCCCCGGCAAGCAGCCCACTTCCAAGATCATGGGATATTCCGGGTAGCCCTGGCTACGTTTACCATCCCCGATCTTGTGATCTTGTCCTTGCCGGCGGTGTCAGCGTGGCACCAGTGGCAGCCGTGCCCGGTGATGTTCACGGGCGCGGACCGAGACCGCCATCACCAGCGGCTCACGTCCCTGCAGTCTCCGCCGTCCCGCGTCCCTGCCCCGCGTCCCTGCCCCGCGTCCCCTGACCGTCTCACCTCCGCTGAACACCTCGTATCCGCCGTCGGTCTTGAACAGGCACATCGCACCGGTCACTTGCTCGTCAACCGCGTACGCGGACCGGGGAGCATCGGCGATGTCGACGAGATCGGCGAAGGCCCTGATTGGGCGAAGTAGCGCGTTTGTCGGCTAGTCCTTGCGGCCGGTGAGGGCCAGGCCCGCGCCGATCCCGATCATCATGAGGCCGCCAGTGCCGCCGAGAAGGGCCAGGCGGCGGGGTGAGCTGGCAAGCCACGCGCGGGCCGCGCCCGCGGCGAGTGCCCACGCGCTGTCAGACACCAGGGCGATCGTGGCGAAGATCGCGCCGAGCACGATGATCTGCACGGGCACTTGGCCCGCCGAGCGGTCGACGAACTGCGGCAGGATCGCCGCGAAGAAGACGATCGACTTTGGGTTGCTCACCCCGACTGTGAAGCCGTCGAGCACGATCCTGGCCACGGTCTTGCGCTCAACCTGGGCGCCCAGCGTCTCGGCGAGCGAGCGCCTGTGCCGGATGGCCTGCGCGCCGAGGTAGATCAGGTACACGGCCCCGGCCAGCTTAAGCAGGGTGAACACCGCGACCGACCGCTCGACCAGCGGCCCGATGCCGAACGCCACCGCGATCACCTGGACGAACTCGCCGAGCGTGTTGCCCGCCACGGTCGCCGCCCCGGCGGCGCGGCCGAGCGAGATCGCCCGGCTGACCACGAACAGCACACTCGGCCCGGGAATCACGATCAGCACGAAGGCGGTAGCGGTGAATGCGAGCAGATGGGCGGTAGGCAGCATGGTTGCGAGCCTAATCCGCCCGCGCCCGCTCACCGACTGGATTAAGCGTGGTGACACTGGGCAGGAGCCCCATAGCACGTGCGCCGTTAAGGCGCAGCCGGGGGTTCCGGGGGGTCGTCCCCCCGGGAACGCTAGCGTTGTGGCGTGCTGCGGATCAGTCCGGCGGGCGGGAGGCCCGCGCGATGACGGTGCGGGTCGCGGGGATCCTGCTGGCGGCGGGGGAGGGGTCCCGGCTCGGCCAGCCTAAAGCGCTGGTGGAACTAGGCGGCCAGACGCTCGCCGAACGCGGCGTCACGCTCCTGCGACAGGGGGGCGCCGATCCAGTCCTCGTGGTGACCGGCGCCGCCCCGCTATCGATGGCAACCGTCCATACTGTATACAACCCGGACTGGCGTACGGGGATGGGATCCTCACTCGCGGCGGGCCTGCGCGCGCTCGAGCTCGCCAGTGACGACGACGGAGCGGCGGGACCAGCCGGCCAGCCTCCGGTGGGGGCGGCGGTGGTGGCGCTCGCGGACCAGCCGCTCGTGGGGGCCGAGGCGGTCCGCAGGCTGATCGCCGCCTACCGGGACGGGGCCAGCGTCGTGGTGGCCGCGTACGACGGCAAGCCGCGCAATCCCGTGGTCATCGCGCGCGAGCACTGGGCTTCCGTACGCGAGCTGGCGACAGGGGACACCGGGGCACGGCCATTCCTGCGGGCACACCCCGAGCTCGTGACGCTCATCGAATGCGGCGACACAGGCAGCCCGGACGACGTCGACACACCCGAGGACCTAGCGCGCGTCAGGGGAGTCAGCGGGACTCGTTCGGGAGAAAATTCCTAATCCCCCACCGGCAGCTGACTGTTTCCCTTGGCTGCAGCACGATCAGGTCCTCGCCGCTCCTGAACGCGTTGGGGGGGCACGTCATCGGCTCCACGGCCAGGGCGGCCCTGCGGTGCTCTGGCTCGAGCGCGTCGCCGGTGAAGACCTGCAGCCAGCGGAAGCCGCCGTCTAGCCACAGCGCGGTGCAGTGGCCGTCGGCGGCGGCGAGCCGGACCCACGCCAAGCCGTCCGACCCGCGGCGCAGGCCGGTGAACGCGTGATCGAGCCGGGTGCCTGCGAGCTTGCGCGCGGTTCGGAAGTCGAACTCATGGCCCGTCACGTCCTGCGGCGCGTCCGAGGGTATGCCGCGCTCGTCGGCGGGCAGCCAGCGGTCGGCGGGCAGCGTCAGCTCACAGTCGTCGACGGTCGGCGTGCCCGCGGTCAGGTACGGGTGCTGACCCAGGCCCCAGGGCGCGGGACGGCTGCCCTTGTTGGCCGCGGTGACGGCGACGTGCAGGCCGGACTCGGCGTCCACCCGGTAGGTCACGTCGACCTGCATGGCGAATGGGTAGCCCTGCTGGCCGTGCGGCACGCTGCGCAGCGTCACCTCGGTGCGCTCATGGGCGACCCGGGTCCACGCCGTCCAGCGGGTCAGGCCGTGGATGGCGTTACCGCGGGCCGGTTCGGTGAGAGGGAGTTGGTACCGCGCGCCATCGAATTCGTAGTTCCCGGCGTCGATGCGGTTCGGCCACGGGGCGAGCAGCTGCCCGGCGGCGTGCGGCGGGAGCTGGTCCGCGTCGAACGTGGTCACGATCGGCGTCCCGGCGTGCTCGAGTTCGCGCAGGCCTGCGCCGAGCTCGGTCACGGTGGCGCGGTAGTCGCCGGACTCGATCTCGAATTGCGTACCGGTGAGCGGGATCGTCATGCGGTCAGGATACGGACAACGCCTGCGCGGCGCGGCATCCGGCCACGAGTCCCCAGGCGAGGTCCGCGGTGCCGAGTGCGACGGCGGTGCGCGCGGCGAGCAGCCTGCGGGCGGCCGGCTCCACCGGGTCCTCCCCGGCCACGCCGCGCAGGACGGCGGCGACCTCGGCCGGCGCCTGGCCGCGCGCCGCGCAGCACAGCAGCGAGGCCGCCAGCGGCGTCGTCCGCTCCGAGGCGTAGCTGGTGACGGCGGCACTCAGCCAGTCGGCCAGCCAGACGGCCCGAGTCCCGCCGGGGATGGCGCCGCCGAGCAGGCGCAACGCGAGCAGCAGGCCGCACAGGACGCTGTCGCCGCCGGGGACGATGCCCGCACCGAGGCCGACGAGCCGTTCGGCCTGCTCGACCGCGCCCGCCAGGTCGCCGACTGCGCACGATGCCGCGAGAGCCTTCGGCCCTTCATGATCGCGCAGGGCCGGACCCGGGATGGCCTGCCGGCACGCCTGGGACAGGACGGCTGCGCCCTGGTCAAGCCGGCCCCTGGACAGCGGCCCGAGCACCGGAGATGGATCCCACCACCGCCGCGCATGCACGGTCAGCCCGCCGATATGGACGGCGCCGCGGCCGACGTGGATAATCCCGCCAGCGCCGATCAGGTGGCCGTTGCGGCTAACCCCAAGCGCGACCCCGCCGCCGCTCGCGCCGCTACCAGGCCCGTTCCCACCGTGCTCGGCGCCACTGCCGGCCCCGCCTCCGCTGGCGGCCCCGCTTCCACCGTGCCCGGCCCCGCTGCCCGAGCCGCTAACGCCGTGCCCGGTCACCTTGCCAGACCCACTCGCGCTGCCTGCCCCGGTCCCGCCGAGGCCGGCCCCGCTGCCCGAGCCGCTAACGCCGTGCCCACCGCGGGCGGGCCCCCCGCCGCCTCCGTTCCCCCCACCCCACCCACGGCTAGCGCTGGCGACACTCGCCGAACGGCCGGAGTTCGAACCGTGTGTGTCTTTAGCAGCGCTTGAGGATTGCGCGCCTGACGTTACTGCCGTGGTCAAGGCGCTCGGAATGGTGGCGATGATCGCATTCGGCAACCGGATGGCGTCCGGAGCGGAAATCGCGATCACCCGCGGCTCGCGCCGCGCGGCAGGAAACTCGGCGATGATCGTCCCCTGGACGACGGCCAGCACCCTGCCTGCCTGGTGGGGGCCATGGAGCAGGTCACGGACGGCGAGGCTCGCGATGCCCGGCGCCTCGACCGAGGTGATCCCCGGATGTTGACCTGTGATCACATGTGAAACCTATCGTGTCGTTGTGAACCACGATCCGGCCGATATTTTAATTCAATCTTAGTTTCCTGCTGCTGCCAAGAATTGCCCATTTGCTCGTGGCATAAGAGATGCATGGTAAAAGGGTTCTTATTGGAGCATAAGATAATTCTTGCTACCCGTGCTGCGCTGCGGGTTTGCGGGTCTCGCGCGATGGCGCACGCACGGCTGCGAAGCGGCCTTACGTGAGTTTTGCAGTCGAGGCCGACGGGGCTGCTTGGGGAGCGGGGGACCGTCAGCCCCGTCGGCGTTTTAGACTTTAGCGTCAGCTAAGTGGTTGGCGCGAGTGCTTTCGGCCATTCATGGTGCGCTCGTAAGTTTTCTGCAATGTTGCTTCCTGTGATCGCGACTGTCCGGGCCGGGCCTAGCGCTGCCCCGGCCTTAGTCCGGGCACGCCGCATGACATGTCGCCTGGTCATGCGGCCTACCAGCGCCGGATTCCGTGCCTGCGAACCATCGACCCTGCTTCGCCAGCGCCGGGTGGGGACTGTCGCTGGACGACTTCTGTCCGGTTGCCGTCCGCCCAGAAGCGACCAAACCCCGGCGTTCCCACACCTTCGATCGCGTCTGCTGTGCGCCGGTCAGCCCCGGCGCGGGTTCAGGCGGCCGTTGCGCAGTGCCTCTGCCGACAGCACGCCGAACAAGTAGAAGTACGCCGCCTCTTCGTCCTCAAAGAACCGGACCTCATGCCGCGCGTCTTCCGCGCAGCTGAACACTTCGTATCCGCCATCGGTCTTGAACAGGCACATCGCGCCCGTCACTTCCTCGTCGACCGCGTAGGCGGACCGGGGAATGTCAGCCATGTCCACGAGATCGGCGAAGACCGCGGACATCGCAAGCCGCGGCTTTCGCGCGGCCCGGCGGCCCCGGACCGCGCCAGTCAGTTTGCTCAACGCGCTCGGCTGGGCTTGCTGGCTGGGCGGCGTCGACGGGCTAGGCGCGGTTGGCTGGCCCGGGACGGACGTCGCCGTGAGCGGGTCCGCTTGGGCAGGCTCCATGAGAGGGCCGGCAACCGGTGCCGGCAGGGTGGGCGGCGCCGCGAACGGCACTTGGGGCGGCGCCAGCGACGCGGGCGCGAGGTCGGCCGGTGCCGCGGGCTGCGCGAGCGGGGCCGTCAGCGGCTGCTGGAACGAATACGGCGACTGCGCCTGCTGAGCGCTCTGCATCGGCTGAGGTTGCGTCATTGGCTGCGCGACCTGGGCCGGCTCCGCTGCTGTCGCGGGTGCGGCTTGAGCGACTGGCGCCATGGTCGGCGACTGCGCCATCTGCCCGGGCAGGAGCACCTGCCCGGGCAGCACCGGCTGGCCGACCTGCAGCACCTGCCCCGGCTGGCCGGGCTGGCCAGGCTGGACAGCCAGCGGCCCGGGCTGGAACGCCTGGGCGGGCTGCGGCGCCGCCGCGGGAGCGTACTGCGGCCCGGTGCTCGCGAACCCGTTGGCGGGAACCGCCTGTGCCGGGGCGGTCGGCGGGCTGAGCGGCTGCGCCTGCGTGGCGGCGCCGTAGGCCGCGCCGCCGTTCGGCTGTCCCGGTGCGGCCAGCTGCGTGCCGTCGGGGAGCTGGGCGTATCCGTTTTGCGGCCCGTTCCCGTACCCGTTGGGCATCCCATTGCCGCCACTATCGGCCAGCGCGTCGACGTGTTGTGCTCCGATGCCGTTCTGCGGTGCGCCCCTGTTGTCCGTCTGGTAGTACCACCCGCCGCTGGCATCCGCGCCGGGCGAGCCGTGCCAGGCCGCGGCGGCCGCGGGCTGCTGTTGCGCGTTCACGGCCGGCGGGGCGACCGGTGCCTGCTGCCCGACGGGAACCTGCGGGACACCCGGCAGCGGGGGACCCCCTGGCGCCTGCTGTGACACTGGCAGCTGGGCCGCACCCGGCCCCGCGGCACCTGGCATCGCCGCCGCGATGGGCATCTGCTGCGTCCCCAGTGTCTGCGGCGGAGCTTGCTGCTGCGCGGGTCCGGTGAACGCCTGCTGTGCGGCGACCGCGGCCGCCTGCTGCGCGGACATCCCGAGAGGCTGTTGCGAGGACATCGCGAGCGGCTGCTGGCCATGTGCGGTAAGCGGCTGCTGCGCCGAGGCGGCTAGCGGCTGCTGCTGCCCTGGCCCTGTGAGCGGCTGCATCGGCCCGGAAGGTGCCTGCCCGGGCCCGGTAGGCGGCTGCCCCGGCCCGGTCGTCGTCGGCACGGGCCCAGTAGGCGGCTGGGCACCCGGGCCCCGCGCGGGCAGCGCCGGAGCCGACGGCAGCGAAACCCGCTGCCCAGCCGCGCCCTGCGCAACCACTCCCTGTCCCGCGCCGGGCGCACCGGGCGCACCAGGCGCACCGGGCGCACCAGGCCCGCTGCCAGACAGCCCCGCGCCAACCCCCGCGCCCTGACCAGCACCAGCGCCAGCAGCGACAGCACCCGCCCCAGCGCCCGGCGCCCGGCCGCCGTCACCCGCGTTCAGCGCCCGCGGCAGCGTCGACAGCAGCAGCGCGATCGGAAACTCGTGCCGTTCCTCCGCCAGGTCGCTGACCTCATGCCGCGGCACGACGACCTCGAACACGCCGCGGTCGACCTGCCAGTACCCGAGCTGCCCGGCGCGTCGTTCGTCCATGCCCAGGTACACGATGTGCAGCCGGTCCCCGAGGTCGTCGAGAACGAGGCAGGGCTCGCCATGGTACGAACCGATCGGCCGCGATTCCCACAGTGCCTCGAGCTCGTTCAGCCGGACCTGCTTGCGCCAGATGCCGCCGGGCGCGGGGGAGAAGCCGTGCTCCTCCGGCGGCGGCGGAGCGGCGAACAGCGTGACGTCGCGGTCTGTGGGACCGACGGCGGCCTGGTACGAGGCGCCGAGGTAGGACGCCATCAGCCGGTAACGCATGCCTTACCCCTCCCTCGCCGGTCGTCGCCAGGCCAGCCCGTCGTACCGGGCGACTGGCTCTTCGCCGTTGTCGACCAGCCTGCACAGGGTTGTCGCCACAGGTATCTGGATCGGCTCCAGGTAGAACTCGACTCGGCTGGCGGGACCGCGCGGCGTGACGGGGACGTACCCGTCGATCTCCCTGGCCTGCCAGCACAGAAAATAAAGCTCGGTCATGTCGGGCTTGAAGTCTGACCCCTCGTAGCCCAGGCCGAGTGAGTAGAAGGCGTCCGCTGGGCTGCGGAGCAGCATGTCCCGCACCCGGTGCACGTAGCCAGCGATCACGCCGCGCTGACCGCTCATGTACGGTCCGATCATGCGCGGCGGGATGACCTTCCGCATCGGGGTGCCGGGAACGATGCGCGCAGGCTGCGCCGGCTCGCGTGCCGCGGAACCCACAGGCTGCTCCTTCCCCGCTAGCGCCCGAAACTTCTAGTCCGCACACCCGGTCTGGTCGGAAGGCCTCTCCGTCGCCGCAGGTCACGAGGTTCCCACATCCGGAATGTGTGCTCAACTGATTCTGCCGTGGAGATCGCCCACGCTTACGTTAAAGCGCATCTTTCATAGAATAATTACTTACCGTAGCAATCCGGCAGCACCCATGCGGCAGGACCGCCGGTAATGTCTTTGCGTGCGCATCAGCAGGCCCCCCGGGGACACCGGCGCGGCGGACCCGCGCGTCTTCGCCGCGCTCGACGCCTACGCCCGCGGCGAGGGCAGCGAACGCGACGCGCTGACGGCGGTCGCTGGCACCCGGCTGCTCGTCCCGGTCGTCGCGGTCCTCACGGAGGCCGCCGAGGGCGGCGTCGAGAAAGAAGCCGAAATGGCGCTGCCTACCCTGATCGGCAACGACGGGCGGACGGCCGTCATCGCGTTCACCGGGACCGAAGCCCTCACCCGCTGGCGACAGGACGCCCGGCCAGTGCCCGTCCCCGCGGCACGGCTCTGGATGGCCGCGCTCAGCGAAGCGGCGGACGCCGTGGTGATCGACGTGGCAGGCCCGGTACCCCTGGTGGTGGAAGGCGCCCGCCTCCAGGCCCTCGCGAGGAACCAGCCGCCTCCGCTTCCGCATGAAGACCCGGACGTCCGCGCCGAAGTCGCCGCCGTCACCCCGCACTTCACGCTCAGCCCAGGCACGGGCGACGCCGACCTGCTCGTCACCCTGGAAGCGGACGACGTCAGCGCGGCGCGCCAGGCGGCAGAACAGATAGCGACCAGGCTGGCCGTCCGCCGCCTCCGCCCCGCCGTAGAGGTTCGCCTCCTTTCTTTATCCCGAACGGTCCCGGCCGGCTCCCCGGCGTCAGCCCCCACCTGGGGGTGGAGTTGGCGTCCTGCGTCCCGGCTGCCGTGACCTACCCTGGCGGCAGTCTTTGTGACCCCCTCTCCTGGCTGACAGTAAGGTTGGCAGCATGTTTCGGTGGCTGACCGCGGGTGAATCGCACGGGCGGGCGCTCGTGGCAGTATGTGACGGCGTCCCGGCCGGCGTGCGTGTCACCAGCGCGGACGTCGCGGCGGCGCTCGCCAGGCGCCGGGCCGGATACGGCCGCGGCGCGCGGATGAAGTTCGAGCAGGACGAGGTCGAGCTCACCGGCGGCGTCCGGCACGGGATAACGCTGGGCGGGCCGGTCGCGATCCGGGTAGGCAACACCGAATGGCCGAAATGGGAGACGGTCATGTCGCCGGACCCGGTGCCCGCGGCCGAACTCGAGGATCAGGCGCGCAACGCCCCTCTTACGAGGCCCCGCCCTGGACACGCCGACCTCGCGGGCATGCAGAAGTACGGCCACTCCGACGCCAGGCCCATCCTCGAGCGCGCCAGCGCGCGGGAGACCGCCGCGCGGGTCGCGCTCGGCGAGGTCGCCCGCCGGCTGCTCGAGCAGTCGCTGGGCGTGCGGATACGCAGCCACGTGGTCGCGCTTGGCTCGGTGTCCGTGCCGGCGGACAGCCCGGTGCCGGCGCCCGAGGACCTGGACCGCATCGACGAAGACCCGGTGCGCTGCCTGGACGCCGCCACGAGCGCGGCGATGATCGCGGAGGTCGACGCGGCCCGCAAGGACGGCGACACGCTCGGCGGCGTGGTTGAGGTGCTGGCCTACGGCCTGCCGCCGGGGCTCGGCAGCTTCACCCAGTGGGACAGGCGCCTGGACGCCCGGCTCGCCGGGGCGCTGATGTCTGTGCAGGCGATCAAGAGCGTGGAGGTTGGCGACGGCGTCGCCACGTCGGGCCGGCGCGGATCGGGCGCGCACGACGAGATCGAGATGTCTGCGTCCGGCGTCCGCCGGCGCACAAACCGCGCCGGCGGCATTGAAGGCGGCATGTCCACCGGCGAGGTCCTCCGCGTCCGCGCCGGGATGAAGCCGATCTCGACGGTCCCGCGCGCCCTGGATACGGTAGACGTGGCGACCGGCGAGCCCGCCAAGGCGATCAACCAGCGCAGCGACGTCACCGCGGTCCCCGCGGCTGGCGTGGTCGCCGAGGCGATGGTGGCCCTGGTCCTCGCCGCGGCGGCGACAGAGAAGTTCGGCGGCGACTCGGTAGAGGAACTGCGCCGCAACGCGGAGGGCTACCTGAAATCCCTGGTGATCTCGTGACGCCCGACCACCCGCCCGCCCCGCAGACCCCCGCCGAAGCCCAAACCGTTACCCCCGCTCCTACCGGTACCCCAACCCCCGCCCCCGCTCCTACCGGTACCCCAGCCCCAACTCTCGCCCCTCACACCACGCCATCCCATTCCATCCCAGCCGTCATACCTACCCCAGCCGTAATCCTCATCGGCCCGCCGGCCGCGGGCAAGTCCGCTGTCGGCTCGCTGCTCGCCGCCGAACTCGGCCTGCCGTTCGCGGACACCGACGACCTCGTGGCGGCTGCGGCGGGCAAGCCGGTCGGCGACATCTTCATCGACGACGGCGAGCTTGCGTTCCGGGAACTGGAGCGGGCGGCCGTGGCCCGCGGGCTCGAGGCGATCGGACCGGACGGCGGCGTGCTCGCCATGGGCAGCGGCGCGGTGCTCGACCCCGACGTGCGCCGGATGCTGACCGGGCAGGTCGTCGTCTACCTGGAGGCGGGGTTCGCCACGGTCGCCCGGCGGACCGGCATGGACAAGCCGCGGGTCGTGATCCCTGGCAACCCGCGCGGCCAGCTCCGCGCGATGCTGGAAGAGCGGCGCCCCGTGTACGCCGAACTCGCCTCGATCACCGTCCCGACCGACGACCTGGCGCCCGAAGAGGTGGCGGCCGACCTCGCCAAGCGGCTACGCGCATGACGGAAACACGCATCCAGGTCGGCGGCGAGCGGCCGTACGACGTCGTCGTCGGCACCGGCGTGCTCGGCTCGCTGCCCGAGTTCGTCAGCAAGCGCACGCAGACCGTGGCGGTCATCCACCCAGCCGGGCTCGGCGCGATCGCCCGTCCGGCCTGCCGGGTCCTCGCCGACGCTGGCTTCAGCATCGCCGCGGCGGAGATACCCGACGGGGAGGCCGCCAAGGACATCACCGTCGCCGCGCGCCTGTGGTCATGGCTGGCCGACTCCCGCGTGAGCAGGTCCGACTGCGTGGTTGGCATCGGCGGGGGAGCGGCGACCGACCTGGCCGGGTTCGTGGCCGCCACCTGGCTGCGCGGGGTGCCGGCCGTGCTCGTCCCGACGACGCTGCTCGGCATGGTCGACGCGGCGGTCGGCGGCAAGACCGCGGTCGACATTCCCGAGGGCAAGAACCTGGTCGGCGTGTTCCACCCGCCCGCCGGGGTGCTCGCCGACCTGGCGACGCTTGCGACGCTGTCCCGCCCCGACTACGTGGCCGGGCTGGCGGAGGTCATCAAGGCAGGGTTCATCGCCGACGGCGAGATCCTGCGGCTCGTGGCCGACGACCCGCAGGGCGCGGGCGAGCCGTACGGGCCGCACACCCACGAGCTTGTCGAGCGCGCCATCCGGGTAAAGGCCGCGGTGGTCTCCGCCGACCTGCGCGAGGCGGGACAGCGGGAGATGCTGAACTACGGGCACACGCTCGGCCACGCCATCGAGCGGCTCGAGCGCTACCAGTTCAGGCACGGCGACGCCGTGGCGATCGGCATGCTGTTCGCGGCCGAAGTGGGCCGGCTGGCCGGCCACCTGTCGTCAGCCGACGTGGCCATGCACAAGGACATGCTGACCTCGGTGGGCCTTCCGGTGTCGTACGCGCACGGCTCCTGGCCTCAGTTGCGCGAGACGATGAGCCTGGACAAGAAAACGCGCGGCGACCGGCTGCGCATGGTAATCCTGGACGGCGTGGGCAACCCCATCATCTTGGACAGCCCCGCGGAGTCGCTTCTCACCGAGGCCTACGAGGCGGTCGCGTCATGAGCCGCACGGTGCTCGTGCTCAACGGCCCGAACCTGGGCCGGCTAGGCAAGCGCGAGCCTTCGGTCTACGGGACCGCGACGTACGCGGACCTGGTCGCGCTCTGCGAGTCGGCAGGCAAGGAGCTGGGCCTGGACGTCGAGGTGCGGCAGAGCGAATACGAAGGCGAGCTGGTCACCTGGGTGCACCAGGCGTGCGACGCGCGGACGCCCATCGTGCTGAACGCCGGCGCGCTCACCCACTACTCCTACGCGCTGATGGACGCGCTGAAGATGCGCACCGCGCCGCTCGTCGAGGTGCACATCTCCAACATCGCGGCCCGCGAGGGGTTCCGCCACGAGTCGGTGATCACCCCGGTCGCCGACGGGATCATCGCCGGCTTCGGCGTCCAGTCCTACGTCCTGGCCCTCCACGCGGTGGCCGCCCTCCTGGATGCCCCCGCCACCCCCGTGTCCCCGCCCGCCCCCGTTTCCCCGCCCGCCCCCGTTTCCCCGTCGGCCCCTACCGAGGCGCGATGATCGTCCTTATCGGCTTCATGGGCGCCGGCAAGACGACTGTCGGCCGCCTCCTCGCGGCCAAGCTCGGCCTGCCGTTCACCGACAGCGACCCGGTCATCGAGGAGCGCGCGGGCAAGCCGATCAGGCAGATCTTCGCCGACGACGGTGAGTCGGCGTTCCGCGCCCTCGAGCACCAGGTGATCGCGGACCTGCTCGCCTGCCCCAACATGGTCCTCGCCCTCGGCGGCGGCGCCGCCGAGCACCCAGCGACCCGCGCGCTGCTGGTCTCCGTCCCCGTGATCTACCTACGGGTTGGCTATGCCGAGGCGATGTCCCGCGTCGGCGCAGACATCGGCCGCCCCATGCTCGCCCGCCCCGACGTGACGCAGGTGTACGAGCGCCGACAGGCCGCGTACGCCTCCGTCGCGACGATCACCGTCGACACCGACGGCCGCGCCCCCGAAGACATCGCGCTGGCTATCCTGCAGCAGTATCCAGGCGATACGCGAGTGTTCTGATTCGGGTGCGGGGCCCCCAGACATGAAGAGGTGCCGCCGTTCGCCGGAAAGCGTATAAAGCAGGTGGACTACATTGACACCTGATGTTCACCAGCGGACTGGAGGAGCGGAACAGCATGCGCGTGGGGATGATGCTCGGCTACGCGGGCGGTTTCAGTCAGGCGGTCGACGAACTCGCCGACTTCGAGCGGGCGGGCCTGGACATCGTCTTCGTGCCCGAGGCGTACTCCTTCGACGCGGTGAGCCAACTCGGCTTCATCGCCGCCCGGACCAGCAGGCTGGAGATCGCCTCGGGCATCCTGCCGATCTACTCCCGCACGCCGGCGCTTACCGCGATGACCGCGGCCGGGCTCGACTTCGTCTCCGGCGGCCGGTTCACCCTTGGCCTCGGCACGTCAGGCCCGCAGGTGATCGAGGGCTGGCACGGGGTGGCCTACGACGCGCCTGTCGGACGCACCAGGGAGCTCGTCGAGATCTGCCGGATGGTCTGGCGCCGCGACCGGCTCGACTACAAAGGCCGGCACTACCGGCTCCCGCTCGACGGCGGCACCGGCCTGGGCAAGCCGCTGAAGCTGATCAACCACCCGGTCCGCGAGCGCATCCCGATCGTCATCGCCGCCCTCGGCCCGAAGAACGTCGCCCTCGCCGCCGAGATCGCCGAAGGCTGGCAGCCCATCTTCTACTTCCCGGAAAAGGCGGAGACTGCCTGGGCCGGCCCGCTTTCCGAAGGCAGCGCCAAGCGGGACCCGGCGCTCGGCCCGCTCGACGTGATCGCGGCCGCGCCGCTGGCCATCGGCGGCGACGTCGCCGGGCTGCGCGAGCTCAGCCGCCCGTTCTTCGCCCTGTACATCGGCGGCATGGGTGCCCGCGGCAGGAACTTCTACTACGACCTGGCCTGCCGCTTCGGGTACGAGAGCGAGGCCGACCAGATCCAGGAGGCGTACCTGGCCGGCCGCAAGGACGAGGCGGCCGCCCTGGTCCCCGCCGAACTCGTGGAGAAGACCTCGCTGATCGGCCCCGACGGCTATGTCGCCGAGCGCCTCGCCGCGTTCCGCGAATCCGGTGTCACCACGCTCAACGTCACGCCGCTCGCCGCCTCGCACGCCGCCCGCGTCACCGACATCGAGCGCGTCCGCGCCCTCGCCGGCTAACGGCTTGCGCCCGATCCCGCCGTAGCAGCTGACCTCGGCGGGCGTAGGCCGCGGCCCGCTGTCATCCGGCCGCCACTCCGACACGAGCACCACGCCAGGCGGCACCATGCGCAGGCTGGCGAAGGCGAGCCGCGCGAACTGGTCCGAATCCCTGGTATTCATCGCGATCCCGGCGTCCTGATAGGCCCGCTGCCCGCCCGCGACAGCCTCCGGCGCGTGTTCCGGCGTGATGTGCGAGGCAGCCAGGTAGCTCCCCGGCGGCAGCGCGCCGAGCAGCGTGTCAACGACCCGGTCCGGCTCGTCCTCCTCGCGCAAGAAGTGCAGCACGGCGACGAGCATCAACGCGATCGGCTGGCTGAAGTCGAGCACGTCGCGGACGCCGGGAGACCACACGATCGACTCCGGCTCGCGCATGTCGGCCTGCACGTACGCGGTCCGCCCCGCGACCGAACTCGTCAGCAGCGCCCGGGAGTGCAAGAGCACGAGCGGGTCGTTGTCCACGTAGACAACCCTGCTCGAGGGCTCGGCCCGCTGCGCGACCTCGTGCACGTTCTCTGTGGCAGGCAGCCCGGAACCAATGTCGAGGAACTGCCGCACCCCCGCCTCAGTGGCCAGGTACCTGACCGCGCGGCCGAGGAACTTGCGGTTCTCCCGCAGCCCGATCCGGCCCGCCGGCCAGCACGCCAGCGCCTTCTCCGCCGTGTCCCTGTCGGCCGCGAAGTGGTTCTTGCCGCCGATGTAGTAGTCGTACATCCGCGCCGGATGCGGCTTGCTCGTGTCGATCACCGGGGCGGGAACGCGAGCAGAGGCGGCGGCAGAGGCAGACGCAGAATCGTGCGACACTTCGACCTCCCGCCCGCGTTCGGGTCCCGGCCACATGCTGGGGCATAGTCTACGAACCGCCCATAAGCCGCCGCACCAGAATCGCCGTTACAGAATCATGATCTGCGCGCGATCCCGCCGTAACAGCTCACTTCGGCCGGCGCCGGGCGCGGTCCCGGGTCCCCGGCCGCCAATAGCGAATCCTACGAGTTCTGTGCGGCGATCCCCCGCGGCGTAGAGTTCACGACATGCCGGAGATTCACGAGGCGCGCCGCCAGCGCGCGCAAGAAATGGTCAGGAACCTCGGTGCCGACGCGGTGCTCATCACCGCCGGCCCGAACGTCCGCTATCTCACCGGCCTGGCCAGTTCTAACGCGGCGCTGCTGCTGCCCGCCGACGGCGCGGGCGTGCTAGCCACCGACTCCAGATACGCGCTGGCCGCCGAGCGCGACGCGCCCGACGTCGAGCTGATCAACGAGCGCTTCATCGAGGGCAGGCTCGCCACCGAGGCCGCCCGCCGCGGCATCAAGATCCTCGCGTTCGAGGCCCACGAGATGACGGTCGAGCGGCACGAGGCGCTCGCGGCACGGGCCGAGGGAGTGGCCACGGTCCCGTTCGGGAGAAAAATTGAGGAGCTGCGGACGGTCAAGGATCCGTCCGAGCTCGAACTGCTGGCCGCCGCCTGCCGGATCAGCTCGCAAGCCATCGCTGATGTCCTGCCCGAGATCCGTCCCGGTTTGTCCGAACGATCCCTGGCTTCTCTTCTTGAGTACCGCATGACGCAGCTCGGGGCGGACCGGCCCGCGTTCGACACCATCGTGGCCAGTGGCCCCAACGGGGCCATCCCGCACCACGCGCCCACCGACCGGCCGCTGCGCCGCGGCGACCTGGTGACGATGGACTTCGGCGCCCAGTACGGCGGGTATCACGCGGACATGACCCGCACCGTGGCGGTCGGCGAGCCAGCCGGCTGGCAGCGGGACATCTACGACCTGGTAGCCGAGGCGCAGCGGGCCGGGATCGAGGCCGTCGAGGTCGGCGCGGAGACGGGCGCGGTGGACGCGGCGGCCCGCGACCTGATCGAGGCGGCCGGATACGCCGGGAATTTCCAGCACGGGCTCGGGCACGGGGTGGGCCTGGAGATCCACGAGGCGCCGATGCTGGGATACGGCAGAACGGGTAAACTGGCCGATCGGGTTCCTGTCACCGTCGAGCCTGGCGTGTACCTGCCCGGAAAGGGCGGCGTCCGCATCGAGGACGTCCTGGTCGTGACGGCAGGCGGGGGAGCCCGCATTCTGACTTCGACCACCAGAGAATTGCTGGTCCTGTAATGGGAGACGACCCGTGGCAACCACGAACGACCTGAAGAACGGCATGACGCTGAACCTCGAGGGGCAGCTTTGGAATGTCGTCGAGTTCCAGCACGTCAAGCCGGGCAAGGGTCCGGCCTTCGTGCGCACCAAGCTGAAGAACGTGCTGTCGGGAAAGGTCGTCGACAAGACGTTCAACGCGGGCATCAAGGTCGACGTGGCCAACGTGGACAAGCGCGAGATGCAGTATCTGTACCGCGAGGGTGACGACTTCGTTTTCATGGATATGACCGACTACGAGCAGCCGCGGATTCCCGCTTCTGTCGTGGGGGATGGCGCTAACTACCTTCTTGAGCAGCAGACGGTCACGATCGCGTTCAACGAGGGCACCCCGCTCTACGTGGACCTGCCGGCCGCGGTCGAGCTCGTGATCGCGCAGACCGACCCGGGCCTGCAAGGCGACCGCTCGACCGGCGGAACCAAGCCGGCCACGCTCGAGACAGGCGCGCAGATCCAGGTGCCGCTGTTCATCTCGACGGGCGAGAAGGTCAAGGTGGACACCCGCTCCGGCCAGTATCTCGGCCGCGCGTGATGCCTGTCCGCTGTCACCAGCCCCGCATCACCAACCGCCCCGACATCGCCAACCGCACTCGCGCTTTTAGCCACTTCAGCACCATCAGTCACACCAGCACCAACGATCACCCTGGTCGCAATGGCCGCGCGTAGCAAGGCCCGCAAGCGTGCCCTCGACATCCTCTTCGAGGCCGAGCAGCGCGGGCTGCCTGTGCTTGAGCTGCTCTCCGAGCGCCAGTCGCTCGGCGAGCAGCCGGTACCGGAGTACGCGGCCGAACTCGTCCGTGGCGTCGTCGCGCACTACAACGAGATCGACCTGCTGATCTCGGAGAACTCGGTGGACTGGACGCTGGAGCGGATGCCGGCCGTGGACCGCAACGTCTTGCGGCTCGGGATCTACGAGCTGCTGTGGGCCGACGACGTGCCCGACGGCGTGGCGATCAGCGAGGCGGTCCTGCTGGCGCAGGACCTGTCCACGGACGCCTCCCCGGCCTTCGTCAACGGCCTGCTCTCGAGGATCAAGGACCTGAAGCCGACGCGTACCCCCGAGGCATAGCGGCGGCCCCGAAACCTGACGGCGCTACCGGGCGGTTCTCACTCCGGTTACACCAGCCCCACGCTGCCGATGGCCAGCGCGAGTTTTCAAGATATGGGATAGTCCGGGTAGCCCTGGCTACCTTTTCTATCCCCTGTCTTGCGATCATGCCCGGGGCCCCGTCTCAGGCGTCTCAAGAGTCCCGTGAGAGCCGCGGGACGCGCCGAACGGCGAGGCCCTAGGCGGCCGTGAAGCGCAGGCGCAGGCCCAGGCGGCGGATGACCGCGATGAACCACACCACGCACACGGCGGCGCCGACGAGCGTGAGCCCGATCGTGACCGCGGACGACAGCAGCATGAACAGCTTGAACGGCTCGGTGACCATCATCACCGCCATGCCCAGCGTCAGGAGCAGGAACAGCCCGGCCCAGAACCAGGTGACGCCCTGGAAGAAACGGTGCAACCCGGGGTGATGGGTCTCCGGCTGCTTGAGCGCCACGACCTCCGCGGCGAGCTGGGCCACCAGCGGCTTGCGGGTCGGCGCCGTCCGCGCGAACACCACGCACATCGCCAGGTTGGCGAGCGGGAACTGCAGCTGGAACATCCACAGGTAGCCGGTGCTGATGGCCACCACGGTCTGGATGGTCAGCACGATCGCGGAGATCATCAGCAGCGAGGCGACCGACCCCGAGACAAACTTGCGTATCGCGATGAGGAGCCAGACCACCGCGGTGCCCGCCAGCAGGCCGGCGTCGGGGCTCACCAGGTCGGTGACCACGACATACGCGCCGAAGGGGAGTCCGACAGATTCCGCCATGTTCCACCCAGCCGTCCACAGCAGGCGCCTGGGATGGGGCAACTCTAGATGGACTGAGGGGGCTGGCATGCGGATGAGCATACGTGCCGGCGGGACGTCCGGGGGTGTCATTCGCAGATGGCGGCGTGTCAGATTTAGCCGCCTATAGGGGCCTGTTTCGGAGATCTCCACAATCGTTAATACGGGAAGCGAGCTTCCCGGGTTCTCCCCCTCTCATTAACAATTGGTAACGATGATGATACGTAAAGTAGTTAGCGCGGGTCGCCACCCGGCGCGGGCGACCCGTCAGCCTCCCGCACTACAGTGAGACTGCACCGTCAACCTTGGGAGAGGTGTGGAATGACCGCAGAGGTTCCCGCAAGGGCAGTGCCCGGCATGCGCGGACCGGACGTCGAGCGCAAGCGCGACGGGGCGCGGTCGACGCTGGTGTGGGACGTGCTCCAGGACGTGGTGGCGGCGCGGGCGGCGCAGGCTGGCCGGGCCGCGCTCGACATCGTGGACGTCGGCGGGGGTACCGGCGGGTTCGCGGTACCGTTCGCCGCGCTCGGGCACCACGTCACCGTCGTAGACCCGAGCCCGGACGCGCTCGCCGCCGCGCAGCGGCGGGCCGCCGAGATGCAGGTCGCGCTCACCGCGGTCCAGGGCGAGGCTGACGGGCTCGACGCGCTTGCCGGCGAGAGCGCGGCGGACCTGGTGATCTGCCACAACGTGCTCGAGTACGTGGACTCGCCCGGCGCCGCGATGGCCGCCATCGCGCGCGTGCTGCGTCCGGGCGCCACGGTCAGCGTGCTCGCCGCCAACGCGGTGTCCGCGGTGCTGCAGCGCGCGCTGGCCGGGCGGTACACAGAGGCGCGGCGCCTGCTCGACCAGGGCGGCGCCGGCGAAGGCGTGCCGCGGCGGTTCACCCTGGCCGGGCTGACGGCGCTGCTCGAGGGCGCGGGCCTGCGGCCCGGCGACGCGCACGGGATCCGGGTGTTCGCGGGCCTGCTGCCGGGCGCCGGCGCCGACCCGGGCACCGCCGACGCGCTGCGTGCCCTGGAGGAGGCCGCGGCCACTTACCCGCCGCTGCGCGACATCGCCGCGCGGCTGCACGTGCTCGGCCACCGCTGAGCCGCGGGACCGACCGCCGTGCCCGATGTTCCGTTCCCCGACGACACCGGCTGCCACATCCTGCACGTCGACATGGACGCCTTCTACGCGAGCGTCGAAGTGCGGGACCGGCCCGACCTCGCGGGCAGGCCGGTGGTAGTCGGCGGCCTCGGCCCGCGCAGCGTGGTGCTCTCGGCCACCTACGAGGCACGCGCGTTCGGCGTCCGCTCGGCGATGCCGGTCGGCCGAGCCAGGCGGCTGTGCCCGCAGGCGATCTTCATCCCGCCGCGGCACCGGCTGTATTCCGAGGTGTCCAGGGAGGTCATGGCGGTCTTCCGCGCGGTCACCCCGGAGGTGGAACCGCTGTCGCTGGACGAGGCCTTCCTCGACGTCTCCGGCGCCCAGCGCAGGCTCGGCTCGCCCGTGCGGATAGCCCAGCTCATCAGGGCGCAGGTCCGCGAGCAGCAGGGGATCACGTGCTCGGTCGGGGTAGCGCCAGTCAAGTTCGTAGCCAAGATCGCCTCCGCGCGGTGCAAGCCAGACGGCCTGCTCGTGGTCCCCGCGGCGGGCCTGCTGGAGTTCCTGCACCCGCTGCCCGCCAGCGCGCTGTGGGGAGTAGGCGACCGGTCCGAGGAAGTCCTCGCCCGGCTGGGCCTGCGGACCGTGGGTGATATCGCTCACGTTCCGGTCGCGACCTTGCAGCGTGAGCTCGGCGTCGCGGGGGAGCACCTATGGGCGCTCGCTTGGGGGCGCGACGAGCGGCGGGTCGTGCCGCACCGGGAGGAAAAGAGCGTGGGCGCCGAGGAGACGTTCGACGCCGACATCGACGACCCGGAGGTGATTCGCAGGGAGTTGTTGCGGCTGTCCGGCCGGACGGCGCAGGCGCTGCGCGCCGCCGGGTGCGTGGCGCGGACGGTCTCGGTGAAGCTCCGGCTGGCCAGCTTCAAGACCATCACCAGGTCCAAGACGCTGGCCGAGCCCACGGACGTGGCTAGGGAAATCTACGCGACCGCGTGCGCGCTGTACGAGGGTTCCGGGCTGGACAGCAAGGCGCGCCTGCGGCTCGTCGGGGTCCGGGCAGCCGGCCTGCGGCCGGCTGAGGGCTCCGCGCGGCAGCTGGCGTTCGGCGACCGTCCTGTGGGGTGGCGGGAGGCTGAGCAAGCGGTGGACGAGATCGCCCGCAGGTTCGGCAGCGACGCGATACGCCCTGCGGCCCTAGTCCCCGGCGACCGTCAGTCACCCGCGTCAGGGCCGTCTGCGTCCGAGGGCCGGACGCCCTCTTCCAAGGCACGCGGGCAGGCTCGTATCCTGGGAAATGAACCAGGTATGTAAGTGAGGTGAAAGTCACCCCACCCCCCGGGTTCCCATGGGAGGCGTCGTGCCGCTCTCTGAGCATGAGCAGCGCCAACTCGAGCAGATCGAGCAGGCGCTCTACAGGGAGGATCGCAGGCTGGGCCGTCTAGTACGTTCCAGCGATCCCCGCGTGCACCACAAGCGCCGGCTGGTTCAGGCAGCCTTCGGTTTCGCTGTGGGAGCGGGCATGGTTGCGGCGGGAGTGGTTTTGCCACTTGTCTGGCTTGCCGTGGGCGGTTTCGTCGTCATGCTGCTGTGCGCGATCTGGGCACTGAACAGCTGGCGGCATATGGCCGGAGCAGCGCTTGGCGTGGCCGGGCGCGCCCCCGCGGCCAAGCCCCGCGGACGCCGCAAGAATCGTGGCAAGCAGGGCCGGGGCGCGATGATGGAGCGCCTCGACGAGCGCTGGCGCCGGCGCCAGGAGGGGGACCTCTAAGGGGCCCCGGCCTGGCCGGCTGGGGCTGGCCGCTGCCGACCGGGTGCGTCCGCTGTGCGAGACGGCGGGCGCCCGTTGTCCTTGCTGTCGTGTGCCTGTTGCCGTTCCGTCGCCACACATGCCGTGCCGCCGTCCAGCTGTCATGCGCGCTGCGCTGCCGTTTACGAGGCCGCGCCGCCATTACACGCGCCGCGCTGGCGTCTAACAAGGCCGCGCTGCCGTACCCACGCCGGTCATCCGCGCGCCGCCGGCTCCTGTCAGCGCACGCCCGCTCCCACGGGAGGCTCGCTGCGGCTTGTCCCGTCTACGTCGGCCGGGCCGTCCGCCGTCGGCTGTTCCCGGCGCGAGGTCCTGCGCAGGCGCGCGCCGCCCGGCATCTCAGGGCCCAGCCTGCCGAGGACGTCGGCCACCTGGCTCACGCGGATCAGCGCTGGCGTGACCACCGAGGACGGCATCAGGCGCGCGAGCCAACGCGTCCGGCGCGGCACGGCCGCGGAGATCGCGCGCCGGACAGTCGCGCTGTCCTCGTGCAAGCCCACGCCGCTGTCTGGCCGCCCCGCATACCTGGCGCGCTCCTCGGCCATGGTGATCCGGCGCAGCGCCGCCACAGCCGACCCGGTCAGCTCGAGGCCGGGACCGACCCGTGCCGCGAGTGCCCGGGGCGACTCGCTCGGCTGGTAACCCGCGCGATAGTCCACAAGATCGTCACGGAGCTCGAGCCATGCCGCGTGCGCCAGACCTCCGTCACCGCCGCGCGCGCCAGACCGCCACCGTCGGCGCCTGATCACCAGCCGCGCGCAAGACGGCGCCACGGACACGAGCAGAAGCAGCCCGACCAGGCCCGCCACGACCAGCCCGACGATGTCCCACAGGCTCATCCTGTTCGGCAGGTTCGGGGTCGTCAGGCCACCGCTGATACCGCCAGGCGGCAGGAGGCCTGCTCGAACCCCCGGGGGGACAGCCCTGGCGTTGGCTGAACTGGTCGGCGCCGTGCTCGGAAACGCCTCCGTCGAGCCCGGTGCGAAGGCATCGGCCGGCTGCAGTGTGTACGACGGGGAGGTCGCCGTGCCCTCCCCGGGACCGCCGCCCGGCGTCGGCTCGAACCTGAGCCAGCCGTAGCCCTGGAAGTACAGCTCGGGCCAGGCGTGCGCGTCTTCGGTGGTTACCACCCAGGTATTGGACCCGGTGGACGTGCCCGCCGTGAAGCCGTAGGCCACACGCGACGGGATGCCGAGCAGCCGGGCGAGCACGGCCATGGCGAACGAGAACTGCTGGCAGTAACCCTTCTTGGCCGCCAGGAAGCTCGTTAGCGCTCGCGCGGACAGGATCGTCGGCGCGTTCAGCGTGTACGTGAAGTTCCCGTTGGTGAACCACTCCTGGAGGGCGAGCGCCTTCTGGAACATCGTCGTCGCCTTGTACGACTTCACGATGGACTCGGCCAGCGAGCGCAGCGACTGGTACGACTTCGGGACTTCCGTGTAGTGCTGGACGATGTCCGAATTCGGCGCCGGCGTCTGGTTGAGGAGCTGGGCGGATGGCGCCTCATCGAGGCTCGTCACGCTATAGCTGAGGCCGGCGAGCTGTTCGCCGCTGTCAAAGATCATCAGGCTGTTCTTGTCCGCCTGCAGCTTCCCGGGCGCGGTGACCGACGTGGCCGGATAGGGGACGGGCAGCGCCGACAGGTCGTCCTGGCCGACCGACCGGCTCAGCGTCACGGCCGTGTGCGCCGTGGTCACGCCTGAGGACTGCGTCAGGCCGGGCGCTTGCAGTCGCGGGCTGACCGAAACCAGCGACTCGGGCTGGCTGAACAGATGCCATCCGGAGTCGGTCAGGTTATCGAGCACATAGATCTGGAAGTACTGCGGCGCGACGTCGGAGCTCGAGTAGGCGAACTCCTCCGAGGGCTGTGCCTGGTGCAACTCCTCGCTCAGCTGAAGATTCGGGTCAGGGAACCCCACACCGCCGGCGCCCCCCGGTCCGGGTGTCCCGCCGATCCCCGGCTGCCCGCCGAAAAGCCGGGTGGCGTGCAGTCCGGGCACGAACACCGGTACGCACAGCGCCAGCGCCACCGCGGCGATGCCCACCCGCCGGCCAGCCGCCGTCAGCGCACGGGTATCGGGGAGCTGCTCGGGGGACGGATCCGGCCGCTCCCACTCCTTGATCCGGTCCCTGCCCTCGCTGCTCAGCAGGGCGAGGTACCCCGCCGTGCCCAGGCCGAACGTGATGATCGTGCCGACGCCGCTGCGCGAGAGGCTCAGCGTGAACGGCTCGGTGAACAGCAGCAGCAGCGGCAGGCCGGCCAGCGCCGCGCTTTCCAGCCGCACGGCGATGAAGTCGGTGAGCAGCGCGGTCAGGCCGATGCCGGCCGCGGCGAGCAGCAGCATGCCGGACAGCTCAGGCACTTGGGGAGCGTACTTGGCGGACTCGTTGAAGCCCACCCCGGCCAGGTCCCACAGGGCGCGCAGCGAAGTCCACGTCGGCACCACCAGGTACCGCGAACTGGCGCTCTCGAACGCGGCGTTCAGGAACAGCACAAGCCCGGCGAGCACGCCGGCGAGGCACGCGACGAGCGGAAGCCGGCGCAGCCGGGTGAGCGTGCCAGCGATCATCACGGTGCAGACTGCCCCCACCCCGTCCCAGAACCAGGCCATGCCATGGAAGATGGGATACAGCGAGATGGAGGCGAGGATGGTCGCGGTGGCCGCGGCGAGCGTTCTGCGGTAACTGCCCATCGGCTCAGTCCTCCGCCGCGATCTCGGCCATCGCGGCGCGCAGCGGCCCGCGCGCGGCGCCCTGGTGCAGTTCCTGCCACGCCGCGGCGAGCCTCGCTCCGTCGGGCACCGTCGCCACCCGCCATCCGCCCGCGGTCAGTATGCGGGCGGCCGCCGCGCCCGGATC
>Ga0335073_10002477_pt1 | contig 25252 bp, 21 predicted proteins | sample Lox_Sample_22_FD_207093 | JGI IMG/M metagenome (GOLD analysis project Ga0335073, IMG submission 207093) | Soil microbial communities from Loxahatchee National Wildlife Refuge, Florida, United States - Lox_Sample_2.2 | ecosystem: Environmental > Terrestrial > Soil > Wetlands | place: USA... | reverse complement strand
GCGCTATGCCCTGGCTGCCTTCGGCCCTGCAGGCGGCTAGCTGCTGAGCTTCTGCTACCGAAAGCCGGCCCATCACGGCGATGATCACGCCGCCGCCCAGCACTCTGAGGTCGGAGAATGCCTGGGCAAGGCTGCGGGTGCGGGATGCCTTCAGTACGGCAAGCGAGTCAAGGAGCCGGTCCTCGAAGAACGGGCCGCTGCGGACTACCTCGCCGTCTGTCATGAACTGGCCGGTGAGCCCTTGCTGCGCTACATGCACGCCGAGCGATGCGGCCGCGCTGACCGCCGTCTCGAGCGAGGAAGCGGCACCACTGCCGACATGTGCGAGTGAGCGGCTGTCGAGGAAGACCGTCGCCCTGTTCCGCCAGCGCTGCTCCTCCCTGCGCACCATGAGTTCGCCGTACCTGGCCGTTGAGCGCCAGTGCACCCGCCGCAGCTCGTCGCCGTTTCGGTAGGCACGCGGGATGACGTCGTCCTCGCCGGCAGTCGATGACAGGCGGGCGCGGCCATCGCCCTCTCCGGCCCACGACCTGCTGATGACCGTCCTGGGCAGCGGAACGATCCGCGGTGTCACGACGAAACTGGTCCGCCCGGACAGTGAGCGGGCCACCTCCGCGAGCCCGAAGGAATCGGCCGCGCGCAGCTGCAACGGCCCGATCTCGAACTTGCCCCGCATGTCGGACCGGAGCGAGTAGGTCAGCTCCCGTGAGCCGTTCCGTTCGATCTTGTCCAGCACGTACCGTGGCCGGGTACCGAGTGCGTACGGCACGGTGTCCTCGGCCAGCAGGAGGCCGGTAGGGACCCTGGACACGTTGTCCAGCCGCAGTGTCACCGTGGCTGTCTGCCCCGCCGGGACGCGCGGTGGGCTGATCGTGCGGCTCGTGCCGAGCCGGTACTGGGCGCGCCGGATTGCTGCCCCGGCGAGCAGCGGTAGCGCGAGCAAGGCAATCCCCACGCAGAACAGTCCGCGCTCGCCCAGGAAGTAACCTGCCACGGCCGATGCGGCACCCGCGGCCAGGAACGAAGTCCCCCGGGTCGTCATCCCGGCGAGCAGCGTGCGCATTGTCGTTGTCCTTCCGGCTGCTCTGCGCCTGAGTCTACGCGTCTTTAATGGCTTGGCAGCGGGAGCCGGCGGACGATTCCGGACAGGACCTCGTCGGGCATTTCCCGGCCAATCATGGCGTCGGCACTCGGCAGCAGACGGTGTGCGAGCACCGGGACCGCCAGGGACTGGACGTCGTCTGGAATGACGAAGTCGCGGTCATCGAGCGCAGCATGCGCCCGGCTGGCCCGCAGCAGATGCAGCGCTGCCCGTGGTGAGGCGCCGAGCCGGAGTTCGTGTGAGCTCCTGGTCGCGTTCACCAGGTCGATAATGTACCTGCGGATCGAGTCGGAGATATGAACCTCGCGCACGGCCGCGACCAGGGCTCGCACGTCGCTTGCGTGCGCAACCGGCTTGAGCTGGTCCAGCGGCGACCCACCCCCGTGGGAATCGAGCATGGCGAGCTCGGCCGCCGGGTCTGGGTACCCGATGGAGATCCTGGTCATGAAGCGGTCCCGCTGTGCCTCCGGCAGCGGGTAAGTCCCCTCCATTTCGACAGGGTTCTGAGTCGCGATCACCATGAACGGCGAGTCCAGCTGATACGTGCTGCCGTCAACGGTGACCTGCGATTCCTCCATCGACTCGAGCAACGCCGACTGCGTTTTGGGCGACGCCCTGTTGATCTCATCACCGAGCACGATGTTGGCAAAGATAGGTCCGGGCTTGAACTCGAACTCACGGAGTTCCTGATTGAACGCGCTGACGCCAGTAATGTCGCTAGGCAGCAGATCCGGAGTGAACTGCACCCGCCGTACCGAGCAATCGATCGACTTGGCCAGGGCTTTGGCGAGCTGGGTTTTGCCAACGCCGGGCACGTCCTCGATGAGGATATGGCCTTCGGCTAGCAGCACCGTAAGGGCAAGGCGAATCACCCCCGGCTTACCGGAGATGACGGTCTGCATCGCGATGCTGACCTGCCTGGCCACGTCCACGAGCTCATCGAGCGACCTGTCAGCCTGCTGGTCGGTGTCCGTGACCACGCGCCCTCCTGGCGGCTATTCCCCAATTAGCTGCTCTTACTGCTCGACAACCTCTGCAGCGGCCATGCAGGCATCGTCGCTGGAGCGGCGGGATCAGTCGTGCGATCAAGACAGTACGTCCTTGTATGGGTCGAGGGCGATCCCACGCCCATTATCAGGCCCGTAACGCTGAGATGACTTATTCCACTTACCCGGTCGCCTAACACGCGGCGGGGAAGGGCGGCACAACATCGTTTCGGGCGGCGTCTGCACGCGTTACTCCACTTCGCTCCACCTCCATGACCTGGTAACTCCTCCGACGGTTGAGCGGTTCAGGGGTTTCTGATGATTGACGGTGGGGGATAGTGGAGTACAGTGGTGCTCCGTGGGGCGAGAATGGCGTCCCGAGGGCCTGATGTGGGGAGCCTGGGGAGGTGAGGCGGGTGTTCCTTGGCACCCACACGCCTCGCCTCGACGAGAAGGGCCGGCTGATCCTGCCTGCCAAGTACCGGGAGGAGCTGTCGGCGGGCCTGGTACTGACCAAGGGCCAGGAACGGTGCCTCTACGTGTTCCCGGCAACCGAGTTCGGCCGGATTACCGAAGCGCTGCGAACTGCACCAGTGACGGCGAAGGCCGTCAGGGACTACAGCCGGGTGTTCTTCGCCAGCGCATCGGACGAGGAACTGGACCGGCAAGGCCGGATCACGATTCCCCAGGGCCTGCGAGAGTACGCCGGGCTGGATCGCGATTGCGTCGTGATCGGCGCGAATACCCGGCTGGAGATCTGGGATGCCGCCGCGTGGACCAGCTACCTGGAGCAGCAAGAGGACGCATTCGCTGACGCGTCAGAGGAGGTTCTGCCAGGAGTTCTGTAACGGCGAGCTGGATGCCCGGCGAGATCTCCACCCGTGCTGGAGAGCCGAAGGCCCGGCTGACGTCACTTCCCCGGCGTCAGGCGGACACCGCGACTGGTCAGTGCAGTGGCGCGGATGGGGGCCTGGCCGGGCATCTCGGCAGCAGGGCGAGCGGGATCGCCGCGGCAAGCGGCGTCAGGGCAGATGCGAGGGGGCACGATGGGAACGGCTGCAGCCGCACACCAGCCGGTCATGCGCGACCGGGTTCTCGAGCTGCTAGCGCCCGCCCTTGATTCGCCGGGTGCAATTCTGGTGGACGCGACCCTGGGACGGGCTGGGCATGCTCGCGCGTTGCTCACTGCCCATCCGCTGCTCAGCCTGATCGGCATCGATGCCGATGGCGCCGCCATCGAGGAATCGCGCGGGATCCTGGCCGCCTTCGCCGACCGGGTGACGCTCGTCCATGCGGTCTACGACCAGCTGCCGCACATCCTGGCGGACGCGGGCCTACGCGCCGTGCAGGGCATCTTGTTCGACCTCGGGGTCTCTTCCCCGCAGCTGGACAATCCGAGCCGCGGTTTTAGCTACGCGCAGGACGCGCCGCTCGACATGCGGATGAACCAGGCCAGCGAGCTGACGGCAGCAGACGTTCTCAATACCTATCCGGCTGACCGCCTCGCGCAGGTACTGCGCGACTACGGCGAGGAGCGCTTTGCCCGCCGGATTGCTGCCGCTGTCGTCCGGGAGCGAACGCGCGAACCACTGACCAGCACAGCCAGGCTCGCTGACATCGTCAGGGATTCCATTCCGGCGCCCGCCAGGCGGACGGGCGGCAATCCGGCTAAGCGCACGTTCCAGGCGCTCCGGATCGAGGTGAACGGGGAGCTGGAGGCGCTGCACCAGGCACTGCCTGCGGCGCTTGATGCGCTCGCCGTCGGCGGCCGGATCGTCGCGCTTGCGTATCACTCACTCGAGGACCGCGCGGTGAAGAGGGAGCTGGCCGCACGGTCCACCGATACAACGCCACCAGGCCTGCCGGTCTCGCTCGAGGCCTCGCGCCCGCAGTTCCGCCTTCTCACCAGGGGTGCAGAGCGGCCGGGTCCGGATGAGCTGGCGGCGAACTCACGGGCGGCACCGGCACGGCTCCGGGCGGCCGAGCGGATCAGGGCAGCGGCATGAGGAGACTCCGGAGGGACGAGCTAACTCGATGAACACGACAATCCGGATAGCACCCGCAGCTCAGCCGCGCACTCGGCGACATCAGGTACCAGGCCGGGCCGGCCTCGGTGAACCTGACGCGCGCCTCGGTCGGGCGGCCACCGGCCGAACCAGACCGGTCGACGCCGCGAGCCGGCCTAGCACCGGGCGAACGAGCCCGCTCGGCGCGCCGGCCAGGCCGCGCAGCGCACGGTCCGGCGAACGCGGCGTGACTCCAACCGCGCCCCGTCCGGTCCGGCCTGCGAGGACCGGACAGGCGGCTACGCGGACTGCCCCGGTTCGGCGCCCGGCCCCGTCGGTGCCGCCGAGAGCGGTACGCGACACCGGGGGTGCTGTCCGCGCGAAAAGCTCGGCGCCGGGCGTCGCGCTGCCGCGGATGCCGTTCGTCCTTCTGGTACTCGGACTGCTCGGCGGCGGGCTGGTCTGCCTCCTGGTGGTGAACACGACGCTCGGAGCGACGAGCTTCCAGCTCAGCCAGCTGCAGCATGCGAACGCGAAGCTGTCGCTCCAGGAGCAGACTCTGGAGGGCAAGATCCAGAACGAGCAGGCGCCGGCGGAGATCGCGCAGCGGGCCTACCAGCTGGGCATGCGAGCCGAGACGAACGCCACCATTCTGGACCTGCGCACCGGCCGAACGTACCGGCTGCATGATCCTGGCTCGGATCTGATCGCGGCTGGCACTACACCTGAGGTCGCCCGGATCCACGCGGCCACGCACAGTGCCGCCAAGAAGGGCGCCGCCAAGAAGGGCGCCGCCAAGAAGGGCGCCGCCAAGAAGGGCGCCGCCAAGAAGGGCGCTGTAAAGAAGGGCGCGCAGAAGAGTCGGGCCGGGCGGCACCGGACCCCGGCCCCGAAGGCCGGGTCAGACCGGTGACCAGCGCGGGGGGGCGCGACAGCGAGGACGGAGCCCAGCGCCGCCGCCGGGTCAGGCCGGTACCAGGTGGCGCGCGCAGCCCGGCCAGGCCAGCTCGCAGTGCGGCTCGGCCGGGTGATATGGCCGGGCCAGCCGGCCGGGCCCGGCGAGGTCAGGCCGGGCAGGGCCGCGCGAGCCAGCGGCCCGGTGGTATCGGACGCAGTGGTATCGGACGCAGTGGTATCGGACGCAGTGGTATCGGACGCGGTGGTATCGGGCACAGTGGCCCCGGGAGCAGCAGCGCGGCTCGCCGTCGGCCGTCAGGGGCATCGCGCCCGGCCCTGCGGCCAGTTCGGCGGCCGGCCCGCGCGCGCCGTCGCGCAAGCCCCGCACGGCGACTGCGGATCACCTTGCTCTGCATGGCGTTCGCGCTGTCGATTTTCGCGGCACGGCTCGTGCAGGTGCAGGCCGTCGACTCGGCTGCCTACCGCAGCGCGGCCGAGCGGATCCAGCTGGCGACGGTCCAGATCCCTGCTGTCCGCGGCGACATCATGAGCAGCAACGGCACAGCGCTGGCAATGACCATGCAGACCTACACCGTGTTCGCCGACCCGAAGAAGATCCCCGATTCGGATCGACCCGCCGTGGCGGACAAGCTGGCAGGCCCGCTCAGCATCCCGGCTGCGACGATCCTCAGCCAGCTGAATCATCCCTCCTCACCGGAGTATCAGCAGCTCGCCAGCGGCGCCTCGGAGGCGGTCGGCGCGCACATCAGCGACCTCCACCTGCCCGGAATCGATATGCACGCGAGCTACACCACTAGGTATCCGAACGGGGATCTGGCGGCGAATGTCGTCGGGTTCACCAACCCGTCGAGGTCCGGGGACGGCAGCCAGACCGGCGCAGCCGGCCTGGAACTCCAGTACAACTCCCTGCTCGCCGGGCGAGATGGCAGCGAGGAAGTCCAGGAAGGCGTTCATGGCCAGCCGATCCCGCTGACCGAGACGAAGCTGACTCCGGCTGTCCCCGCCAAGAGCCTGCGGCTGACCATTCAGTCCGACATCCAGTGGAAGGCGGACCAGGTCTGCAAGCTGCGGGTGGAGCAGACCCGCGGGGCCAACTGCTCGATCGTGGTGATGGAGCCCAAAACCGGCGCCATCCTCGCGATGGCGCAGTGGCCGACGTATGACCCGGCCAACGTCACGAATTACGCGGCCACGACGAACATTGCGGTCGCCAACACGTTCGCGCCCGGCAGCACGCTCAAGCCGATCACGGTGGCCGCCGCGCTGGAAAAGGGTGGCCAGACCCCGCTGAGCGCGTACACCGTCCCGTACTCGATCAAGATGGACGGCCTCTACACCTTCCACGACGCCGAGTTTCACCCGACGGTCAGGTACACCATCGCCGGCATCCTGGCGCACTCAAGCAATGTGGGAATGGTCCAGGTCGCACAGCACATCACCCCGCAGCAGCAGTACGACTACCTGAGGGCGTTCGGGCTGGGCTCGGGCAGCGGCCTGGACGCCCCGGGGGAGAGCGGGGGACTGCTGCCCGCGCCAGGCTCAGCGGGCTATTACCCCGACAACCGCTACGAGTACGCCTTCGGGCAGGGCATCGGCGTGACAGCGGTCCAGATGGCCAGCGTCTACGCCACGATCGCCAACGACGGCGTCCGGGTTGCGCCGAGGCTCGTCGCCGGGACCGTCAGCGCGAGCGGGCACTTCACTCCGGCGCCCAGGCCGGCTAGCCGACGAGTGATCCAGGCCCGGACGGCCCATGAGCTGATGGCGATGCTGGAGCAGGTCCCTGAGGTCGACGCCGAGGCGGGCGAGCGATGGGGATTCATCGACGGATACCTGGTGGCCGCCAAGACCGGGACCGCGCAGGTCTCCGACCCGGCCCTGGGCAAGTGCCTCTGCCAGTATGGTTCCAGCTACATCGGCATTGTCCCGGCAAATGACCCGCAGCTGGTCGTTGCCGTGAACATCCAGGATCCGCAGGGCAAGTACTACGGTGACGAAGTCGCGGGGCCGGCCTTCTACGCCGTCACGAAGTTCGCCCTGCAGACGATGAAGATCGCGCCCGACTATGCCAGGCCGTCGCATATCCGGCTCGCCGCACCGTGATGGGAGGTAACCTCTGCCCGTGCCAGCGGCCATCCGCCCAGAACACGTTCGCGCCCGCCCTCTTGCCGGTCTCGCGGCGCTCCTCGGGCTGCGGCCCGCTGGACAGCCTCAGCTAGCTGAGGAAGCCGGGCCTGGCATCACCGGCGTCACCCACGACTCCCGCTCAGTACGGCCCGGAGATCTCTACGCGGCGCTGCCTGGCAGCACGGTGCACGGCGCCCGGTTCAGCGCTGCTGCCGCCGCAGCGGGTGCGGCGGCGGTGCTCACCGATCCGGCCGGACGTGAATCCGCCGTCGCAGCAGGACTTCCGGTGCTGGTCGTCGCTGACCCACGAGCCCGCCTCGGCGAGATCGCCGCGTGGATCTACGGCGATCCGTCAGCCGGCCTGCTGCTGATCGGCGTCACCGGTACAGCCGGCAAGAGCACCACTAGCTACCTGCTGGAGTCCGGGCTCAGGGCGGCTGGCTACCGGACCGGGCTGATCGGCGGAGTCCAGACTCGCATCGGCGACAGCGCCCAGGCCAGCACCCTGACCACGCCCGAGGCCACCGACCTGCAGGCGCTGCTGGCGGCGATGCGGGAGCGCCGGATCGACGCGGCCGCGATGGAGGTGTCCAGTCACGCACTGGCCCTTGGCCGGGTGGCCGGCACGCATTACGACGTCGCCGTCTTTACCAACCTGTCCCAGGACCACCTGGACTTCCACGCCAGCATGGACGACTACTTCGCGGTCAAGGCCGAGCTCTTCACGCCCAAGTACGCCAGGGCTGGCGTCGTGAACATCGATGACGCTCGCGGCCGTGAACTGGCCGCCCAGGCACCGATCCCGGTCACCACATTCTCGGCCGAGGGCCGGCGCTCGGCGGACTGGCGGGCCGTGGACGTGCGGTCCGGCGCGGACGGATCCACGTTCCGCGTGATCGGACCTGGCGGCGTCGAGGCGGACGCTGCGGTGGCGCTGCCCGGCGAGTTCAATGTGGCCAACGCCCTGGCGGCCATCGTGGCGCTGGTCGAGGCGGGCGTGGGCCTGGCGGCAGCAGTCGCCGGAGTGGCCGCGTGCCCGGGCCCGCCTGGCCGGCTGGAGCGGGTGGACCGCGGCCAGGACTTCACTGTGTTCGTCGACTACGCGCACAAGCCCGGGGCCGTCGAGGCCCTGCTGAGGGTCATGCGCGAGGTCACGCAAGGCAGCCTGGTCATCGTGCTCGGCTGCGGCGGCGACCGCGACAGGGGCAAGCGGCCGCTGATGGGAGCGGCGGCAGCCCGGCTAGCCGACGTCGCCATCCTGACGAATGACAACCCGAGGTCGGAAGACCCGCTGGCCATCCTGGCCGAGATGCTGGCCGGCGCGATCACGGTCGACCAGCGCGAGCGAGCGCAAGTCGTGCTCCAGCCCGACCGCGCGGCCGCTATCGGCATGGCGATCGCGGGTGCCTGCAAGGGTGATGTCGTGCTGATCGCGGGCAAGGGTCATGAGCAAGGCCAGTACGTGGCGGGCGCGGTGATTCCATTCGATGACCGCGAGGTTGCTTCGGCCGCCCTCCTGCGCCGCGGGGCGAGCGAGAATGCGACTATTACCGGCGGCCCGGCCAGTTCGTACCCGGAGGACATGTGATCCCGCTCTCGGTGGCGCAGATCGCCGACGCCACCGGCGCACAGCTCGCGGACGTGCCCGATCCGGCCGCACTCGTCACCGGGCCGGTCGTGATCGACTCCCGTGAAGCGGGGCCGGGCAGCCTGTTCGCCGCCCTGCCAGGCACCAGGACCGACGGTCACGCGTTCGCTGCCCAGGCGCTCGCGGTCGGCACTGTGGCGGTCCTGGCCAGCCGCCCGGTTGGCGGCCCGGCGCTGATCGTGCCGGACGTGCAGGCCGCGCTCGCCAAGCTGGCCAGGGCCGTCATCGACCGTGCGCCCGAGCTGACGGTGGTCGGCATCACCGGGTCGGCCGGGAAGACCACGACCAAGGACCTCGCGGCCCAGCTCATCGAGACACTCGGCCCGACGGTCGCGCCGCGCGCGTCGTTCAACAACGAGATCGGCCATCCGCTCACTGTGCTGAAGATCACTGACCAGACGCGGTACCTGATCTCGGAGCTGGCCGCGCGAGGCCCCGGCCATATCACCGAGCTCTGCCAGATCGCGCCACCCCGGCTGGGCGCCGTGCTGTGCGTCGGCTACGCCCATGCCGGCGAGTTCGGCGGCCTGGCCCAGATCGCGCAGGCGAAAGGCGAGCTTCCGGCCGCGCTGCCCGCCGACGGCGTAGCCGTTCTCAACGCCGACGACCACCGGGTAGCTGCGATGGCGGGCCGGACGAAGGCGAGAGTGGTTACCTTCGGCCGGTCACCGCAGGCCGATGTACGAGCCGAGCTGGTCACGACGGACGACCTGGGCCGGGCCGGGTTCACCCTGGTCACGGCCTCCGGCACCGCACCAGTCCAGCTGCGGCTCCATGGCGAGCATCACGTCTACAACGCGCTGGCCGCCGCCACCCTGGCCGCAGAGCTCGGCATGCCGGTGGCCGACATCGGCGCCGGGCTGTCCGCGGCGGTCGCCCGCAGCCGATGGCGAATGGAGGTCACGCGGCGCCCGGACGGGGTGACCGTCGTCAACGACGCCTATAACGCCAATCCCGACTCGGTGCGAGCGGCCATCGCCGCGCTGGCCACCATGGCCCGCGGCGGCCGCGGCCTCGCAGTGCTCGGCCACATGACTGAGCTGGGCGACGCCGCCGACCAGTTGCACGAGGAGATAGGCGCGACGGCCGCCAGAGCCGGCGTGGCCGCCCTGATCGTAGTCGGGGAGCAGGCGGCTCCGATGCTGGCCGGCGCCAAGGCTGTGCCGTCCTGGCAGGGCGAGCTGGTGGCGGTGCCGGATGCGGCCGCGGCCGTGCGGGCGCTGGCAGACCGGCTGCGCAGCGGCGACGTGGTGCTGGTGAAGGCGTCCCACTCGATCGGCCTGGAACGAGTAGCGCTGGCCCTGACCGGGGAGCGGCCGCTAACCGATGAGCACGAGGGGCCCAGCAGTTGAAGACCATCCTCGTGACCGGTGCCGTGTCGCTCGTGCTCGCCCTGTTCGGCACGCCAGTGGTCATCAGGGTGCTGCGACGCCAGGGCTACGGACAGCCCATCAGGGTCGAGGGCCCCAAGACGCACGAGACCAAGCGCGGCACGCCGACCATGGGCGGAGCAGTGATGGTCCTCGCGACGCTGGTCGGCTACGTGGTCGGGCACCTGGTCACCCACGACCCGATGAGCGCGTCTGGCCTGCTCATCCTGTTCCTGATGGCGGGCCTGGGCCTGGTCGGCTTCATCGATGACTTCATCAAGATCTCCCGGCAGACAAGCCTGGGCCTCCGTAGCGGCGCGAAGCTGGCCGGCCAGATGGTGGTCGGTGCGGTCTTCGCGCTGGAGGTCCTGCAGCACCCCGACGGCTTTGATCTCACGCCCGCCGACGCGCACCTTTCTTTCCTCCGCGACTTCGGGCCGACTATCGGCGTCCTGCCGTTCGTGGTCTGGGTGGTGTTCCTGATCGCAGGGACGTCCAACGCGGTGAATCTCACCGACGGCCTGGACGGACTGGCGACCGGATCGACGGTCCTGGTGCTCGCCGCCTACGTGCTGATCGGCATCTGGCAGGAGCGCAACGACTGCACGACCTTCTTCTCCGTTGCGTGCTACCAGGTCCGGGACCCGCTGGACATCGCGGTCGTCGCGGCAGCGGTGCTCGGCTCCTGCTTCGGCTTCCTCTGGTGGAACGCACCACCTGCCAAGATCTACATGGGCGACACCGGCTCGCTCGCGCTTGGCGGAGTGCTGGCGGGCCTGGCCGTCTGTACCAAGACTCAGCTGCTGCTCGGCATCCTCGGCGGGCTGTTCGTGGTCATCACGCTGTCTGTTCTCATCCAGGTCGGCTTCTACAAGATGACCGGCCGGCGAGTTTTCAGGATGGCACCGCTGCATCATCATTTCGAGATGCTCGGCTGGGCAGAGACGACAGTGGTGATCAGGTTCTGGCTGATCTGCGGCCTGTGCGTGGCACTAGGGCTCAGCATCTTCTACGCCGCCTGGCTGACAACATAAGCCGATGCCGCCACGCGACCGCGCCCCGACCGCTGGTGCCGTTGCCCAGCTAGCCGACCTGGCGGGCCGGCCCGTGGTGGTGGCCGGCCTTGGTATCACCGGCCAGTCGGTCTGCACGCTGCTGGTCGGCCAGGGCGCCCGGGTGACCGCGGTCGACTCGCGTGACGACGCCGAGCGCCGGGACATCGCCGACGGCCTGGCCTCCGAAGGCGTCACGGTCCGGCTCGGGCCAGGGGAACTGGGGCCGGGCGCGGCGGTGCCGCCCGACGCCGGCCTTGTCGTCACATCGCCGGGACTGCGGCCGGACACGCCGCTGCTGGCCAGCGCGGCCGCGGCGGGCGTCGAGGTGATCGGCGACGTGGAACTCGCCTGGCGCCTCCGCCCGGAGCTGGCGGGCGGCGGGCGGCAGCAGTGGCTCGCGATCACCGGTACGAACGGCAAGACCACGACGGTCCGGATGCTGGCGTCGATGCTCGCCGCTGCGGGCCATCGCAGCGTCGCGGCCGGGAACGTGGGCACCCCGATCCTCGACGTCGTGACTGACCCCGAGCCGTACCCGGTGGTGGCCGTCGAGCTCTCCAGCTTCCAGCTGTTCTGGAGCGTCAGCATCACCCCGCTCGCGGCCGCGGTGCTCAACCTGGCCGCCCACCACCTGGACTGGCACGACGACGTGGAGTCTTACGCCGCGGCCAAGGCGAAGATCTTCGCGCCCGGCACCATCGCCATCTGCAACGCTGATGACCCGCGCACGGTCGCGATGGCCGACGGCGCGCGCGGGGCAGCGCGCCGGGTTGCCTTCCGGCTCGGCCCGCCGGGTCCGGGTGAGCTTGGCGTGGCCGACGGCTGGCTGACCGACCGAGCCTTTACCGGAACGCCGGAAGCCGCGGTCCGCCTGGCCCGCACCAGCGCGGTGCAGCCGGCGGCTCCGCACAACGTGGCTGACGCGCTGGCCGCCGCTGCGCTGGCGCGCGCCTACGGCGACCAGCCGGAGACGATCGCCGCCGGGCTGACTAGCTTCGTGCCGGAAGCGCACCGCATCGCGCTGGTGGCTGAGATCGAGGGAGTGGCCTTCATCGACGACTCCAAGGCCAGCAATCCGGCAGCTGCGGGCGCGTCGCTTGCGGCGTTCCCGGCTATCGTCTGGGTGGCCGGGGGACTGTTCCGCGGGACCGACGCGGATCTGGACGCCATCGTGACAGCGGCGGCTGGGCGGCTGCGTGCGGCCGTGCTGATCGGGACCGACCGGGCCAGATTCGCCCGCGCGCTGGCGCGACACGCCCCGGATGTCCCGGTCGCGGAGCTGGACAGCACCGACACTGGAGTCATGGACCAGGCGGTAGCACAGGCGGCGGCCTTCGCGCAGCGCGGGGATACGGTGCTGCTGGCGCCGGCCGCGCAGTCGTGGGATATGTTCCGCGATTACCCGGCTCGCGGTGATGCCTTCGCCGCAGCGGTACGGCGGCTGGCACAGTCGCCGTGAGCCCCGACCCGGTGAGCACCGCGCCGGCCAGCGCCACGCGGGCAAGCACCGAGTGGGCAGACCGGCGCCGCCGCGGCCCGACCGCCGTGGCCGAGGCACGAGAGCGGGCGGCACGCCTGCGCGACGCCGCGGCTGGCCTCAAGGCGCTGCTCGACCGGCCGCTGGCGTCGTATTACCTCGTTCTCGGCTGCACGCTGCTGCTGCTGGCGGTTGGCCTGATGATGGTGCTCTCCACCTCGACCGCGTACGACCTGGACAACGGCGCGCCGCCGTACTCGATGTTCGAGAAGCAGCTGCTCGGCGCACTGGCCGGCCTGGTCATCATGTGGCTGGCGGCCAAGGCGCCACCGCGCGTGTTCCGCGCCCTCGCCTACCCGCTGCTGCTGGCCTCGTTGCTCGGACTCGCGCTCGTGCTGCTCTTCGGCCCCGTGGTCCAGGGCGTGCAGCGGTGGCTGATCGTGGGCGGGAACGAGGTGCAGCCGTCGGAGTTCGCCAAGCTGGCGCTGGTGGTGTGGGGCGCTGACCTGCTTGCTCGCAAGGACCGGCTCGGGCAGCTGACCGACTGGCGGCACCTGCTTGTCCCGCTGCTGCCTGGCGCTGCCCTCATGTGCCTGCTGGTGATGATCGGCAAGGACCTGGGGACCACCTTCCTGCTGCTGGTCATCTTCATGGCCCTGCTGTGGATCATCGGAGCGCCTGGCAAGCTGCTCGTCAGCATGCTGGGCCTGCTGGTGTTCGCGCTCGGAATGCTGGTCGCGGTGCACTCCTATGAATGGACCCGGCTGGTCGGCTTCCTGTCCTCGCAGTCATCGACTAACTGCGTGAGCATGACCTGCTACCAGCTTGCCCAGGGAAAGGACGCCCTCGGCTCAGGCGGCTGGTTCGGCGTCGGCCTGGGTGCCAGCACGGCCAAGTGGGGCTGGCTGCCGCTTGCCTATGCCGACTTCATCTTCGCTGTCGTGGGCGAGGAACTCGGGCTGGTGGGCGCGATCTGCGTCGTCGCACTCTACGGCGCGCTGGCGTTCGCCGGACTTCGCATCGCCCGCCGGGTGCCTGATACGTTCTCGCGGCTCGCCGCCGGATCGATCACCGTGTGGCTGATCACGCAGGCGGCGGTGAACATGGGCGCAGTGCTCGGCCTGCTGCCGATCACCGGCGTCCCGCTCCCGCTGATCTCAGCCGGGGTGTCGTCCCTGATCGCGACCCTGGCCGCGCTCGGCATGCTGCTCTCGTTCGCCCGCACCGAGCCGGGGGCCGCCCAGGCGCTGGCCGCTGCCAGGCCCGGCGTGCTGCGGCGGCTGCTCGGCTGGCTCGGCGTCGCACGCCCGCGGCGCTGACCGGCAATGCGGCGGGCGAGGGGGGCCTGGCCGAAGTAAGGTGGCCCGGTCGGAGAAGGTGAGGCAGCAGTGGGCGTAAGCGTCGTGATCGCGGGCGGCGGCACAGGCGGGCATATCCTGCCAGCGCTTGCGCTCGCGGACGCGCTGCGCCGGGCCGATCCTGACGTCACGATCACCTGCCTTGGCACCGAGCGCGGGCTGGAGACCCGGCTCGTGCCCATGCGCGGCTACGACCTGGCTCTCATCCCGCCGGTGCCACTGCCGCGCAAGCTCACCCCGGCCCTGCTGTCGGTGCCGGCCCGGATGCTGGGCGCCGTCAGCGCGACCGGCAAGATTCTGGAGCGCACGCGGGCTGATGTGCTCGTCGGCTTCGGCGGCTACGTGGCAACCCCCGGCTACCTGGCCGCCCGGCGGCGCAAGGTGCCGATCGTGGTGCACGAGGCCAACTGCATGCCGGGCCTGGCCAACCGGATCGGTGCCCGGCTGACCACTCACGTGTGCACCGGCCAGCCGGGAACGAAGCTGCCGCATGCGCGGTATATCGGCATCCCGATCCGGCAGGAGATCTCGGAGCTGGACCGGCTGGCACTCGCTGACAAGGCGCGCGCGCATTTCGGCCTGCGGCCCGACCTGCCGGTGCTGCTGGTCACCGGGGGCTCGCAGGGCGCTGCCTCGCTCAACCGGGCAGCACTCGCGGCAGCCGAGGAGCTGCGGGCGGCCGGGGTCCAGGTGCTCCACGTCATCGGCCCGAAAGCGGCCGAGGTCAAGGTACCGCCCGGCCCGGTGCCGTATGTGGTGCTGTCCTACCTCGACCGGATGGACCTGGGATACGCCGCGGCTGACTTCGCGCTCTGCCGCGCCGGCGCGATGACCTGCGCCGAGCTGACCGCGGTCGGCCTGCCCGCCGCGTACGTGCCACTGCCACATGGCAACGGCGAGCAGCGGCTGAACGCCGAGCCGATCGAGGAAGCAGGCGGCGGCCTGATCGTCGCGGACGCCGACCTGTCGCCCGAGTGGATCACGAGAACCCTGGTGCCGATCCTGCAGGATGGCGAGCTCGTCGCCGCGATGGCGCAGGCGGCCGCCGCCACCGGCAACCGCACGGCCGACGCAGACCTGGCCGCGCTCGTGCTGCGGGTGGGGCGGCGGCGACCAGGCCGGCGGCGGAAGAGATAGGCATGGGCCTCGTCACCCCGGTCGACCCGGTGCCAGTCAGCGAGCTTGGCAAGGTTCATTTCGTCGCCATCGGCGGGGCCGGCATGTCGGGGATCGCCCGGATCATGCTCGCCCGCGGCAGCACTGTGTCAGGCAGCGACTCGGCGGACTCGGCGCTGCTGGGCGAGCTGGCAGCGGCCGGTGCACGGGTCAGCGTCGGGCACGCGGCGCACCAGCTCGGCGACGCCGACACGCTGGTCGTCTCGACGGCGATCCGGCCGGACAACCCGGAGCTGGCCGAGGCACAGCGGCGCGGGCTGCGCGTTCTGCACCGGGCCGCGGCCCTGGCCAGCCTCATGCTGGAGCACCAGAGCATCACCGTCGCCGGCACCCACGGCAAGACCACGACGACGTCGATGATCACGACCGTGCTGCTGCACAGCGGCGCTGATCCGTCGTACGTCATCGGCGGGATCCTGGCCGAGACGGGCGTCGGCGCTGCGCTCGGGCGCGGCCAGGCGTTCGTGGCTGAGGCAGACGAGAGTGACGGCTCGTTCCTGATGTTCGCGCCGGACGCGGCCGTCGTCACCTCGGTCGAGGCCGATCACCTGGACAACTACGGCACCCTCGAGGCAGTCGAGGCGGCGTTCGCCTCGTTCGCCGGCCGGATCACCGCCGGGGGGCTGCTGCTGGCGTGCGCGGATGACCGGGGCGCGCGAGCCCTCACCGGCAGGGTTGCGCCGGGCGTTACCGCGCTGACCTACGGCACCGCGCCGGACGCCTCGTACCGGATCACCGGGATCCAGCCACGCGGGATGCGCACTGCGCTGACGATTGCCGGCGCGCCAGGCACCGAGCTGGCCGGAGCCGGCCCGGTCCAGCTCGAGATCGCCGTGCCCGGCCGGCACAATGCGCTGAACGCCACCGCCGCGTTCGCCCTGACGGTCGAGCTGGGCGTGCCCGTCGCCGACGCGGTCCGCGGCCTGGCTGCCTACCGGGGTGCCCGCCGCCGGATGGAGCTCAAGGGCGAGGCCGACGGCGTGCAGGTGATCGACAGCTACGCCCACCACCCGACGGAGCTGGCCGCCGATCTGGCCGCAGCCAGGGACGTCGCGGCAGGCGGCCGGGTGATCGCGATCTTCCAGCCGCACCTGTTCAGCCGCACCCGGCTGTTCGCGGCCGACTTTGGTGCCGCTCTCGGCGCAGCTGACGAGGTGCTGGTGCTCGACGTCTATGCCGCCCGCGAGGATCCCGAGCCAGGCGTCACCGGCAAGCTGATCAGCGACGCCGTGCCGGGCGGCGGCGCGGTGTTCCTGCCGGATCGCTCGGCCGTACCCGCCGCGGCGGTCAGCCTGGCCAAGCCTGGCGACCTGGTGCTCACGATGGGCGCCGGTGACGTCACGCAACTCGGCCCGCTGATCGTCGATGCGCTCAGGGACCGGGCGGGCGGACGGTGAAAACGCGGCAGCCGCCGGCTGGTGAGGCTGTCGCTGCGGGCAATCGCGTCACGCGTGCCGGGAGTACGCCGGGTCGGCGGCGGGTGCGCCCGCGGCGGATCGCGCTCTTCGGCGTCCTGGTGCTAGCCGTCCTGGCCGCGGCCTGCTGGGCGGTACTGGGCTCCAGCCTGCTCGTCGTGCGGCACGTCGAGGTCGTCGGCAACCGGCTGGTGACGGTAACCCGGGTGCGCGCGGCGGCGAAGATCACGACAGGGACGCCGCTGGCCACCGTGGATACCGCAGCGGCGGCCGCGCGGGTTGAGCGGCTCGCGCCGGTGCTGTCCGCCGCAGTGTCCAGGTCCTGGCCGGACACCATCGTCATCACCGTGCGGGAGCGGACGCCGGTGCTGGCGGTTGCGGTGGCGGGCGGTGGTTATCAGCTCATCGATCCGTACGGTGTCGTGGTCCGGTCCGCCGCACGCCGGCCGGCTGGGCTGCCGTTGCTGTCGCCCGCGCCCGCTGTGCTGCGTGGCAGCCCGCCCGTCAGGGCGGCGGCCATCGTCCTGCGCCAGCTGCCGCCGGCGGTGCTCGCACAGCTCAGCTGGATATCGGCTCCCTCGGCTAGCGCTGTGACCCTGCACCTGGCCGGGCGGGTGACGGTGCTCTGGGGCGGCACCGGCCGGGCCGCGCAGAAATCGGCCGAGCTGACGATCTTGCTGCGGACGCACGCGCACTATTTCGACATCAGCGATCCGGATACAGCTGTGACCCGCGGATGACGGACGGGACATTGCTGCCGTGGCGCGACACGCCGGGCCGGGAGACCTACCAGTTGTTGACCTGGGGATGCGGGCAACCCTACTGTCCCTATCAGTCGGCAGCTTGACATAACTCTAAATCTCAAGTTGAGGGTGAGGGTTTGACGAGCGAGTGCGTTCCCGGCCTGAGGAAGATGCCCGTGATGGCGGCATAGGCCCGCCGGACGGGCCGGGGGGACTCCGGGGGTTGTCCCGCCGGAAGTAGGACGAGCGGAAGGGTTTGCTCCTCGTGGCAGCACCGCAGAACTATCTGGCGGTCATCAAGGTCGTCGGTATCGGCGGGGGTGGCGTCAACGCCGTGAACCGGATGATCGAAGAGGGACTCAGGGGGGTTGAGTTCATCGCCATCAACACTGACGCGCAGGCGCTGCTCATGAGCGATGCCGACGTCAAGCTCGACGTCGGGCGGGAGCTCACCAGGGGACTAGGGGCCGGCGCGAACCCGGATATCGGCGCGAAAGCTGCCCAGGATCACCGCGAGGAGATCGAGGAAGTCCTCAAGGGCGCGGACATGGTATTCGTCACAGCCGGGGAGGGCGGCGGAACGGGTACCGGTGGCGCGCCGGTTGTCGCCGAGGTTGCCAGGTCGCTGGGCACGCTCACGATCGGCGTTGTCACCAGGCCGTTTGGCTTCGAGGGCAAGCGCCGGGCTTCGCAGGCGGATGCGGGTATCGAGAAGCTGCGCGCGGAGGTCGACACCCTCATCGTCATCCCGAACGACCGGCTGCTGTCGATCTCCGACCGGCATGTCAGCGTGCTGGACGCCTTCAAGGCAGCCGACCAGGTGCTGTTGTCCGGTGTTCAGGGCATCACCGACCTGATCACCACGCCCGGCCTCATCAACCTGGACTTCGCGGACGTCAAGTCGGTCATGTCCGGAGCCGGCTCGGCGCTGATGGGCATCGGCACAGCCCGCGGCGACGACCGCGCGGTCGCGGCGGCCGAGATGGCCATCTCCAGCCCGCTGCTCGAGGCGAGCATCGACGGGGCGCACGGCGTCCTGCTGTCGATCCAGGGCGGCTCGGATCTCGGCTTGTTCGAGATCAACGAGGCAGCCCAGCTGGTAGCGAATTCCGCTGCGCCGGACGCCAACATCATCTTTGGTGCCGTCATCGACGATGCGCTCGGCGACGAGGTCCGGGTGACGGTCATTGCGGCCGGGTTCGACGAGCCGCAGCCTGGCCGCGCGCGGCCGCGTACCTACGGCGCGGCCCTTCCCTCGGCCGAGCTGGCTGCCAGGTCTGGACTCGCCACGGGCACCGGGTCTGGCGCTAGCGTGAATCCGGGCAGCAGCACGGGATCCGGGTCTGGCTCGCCCGGATCCGGCGGCCAGGTGGAGTGGCGGCCGTTCCAGCTGGGCGACGCCGCGCCTGTCACCCCGGCCGCGTCCGGGCCGGCAGACACTGCGGCCGATGGCGCCGAGGCGGACGTCGCCGCCGCTGCGACCACGGCCGACGGCGCGTCACCAAACGGCGGCCCGGCTGGCGAGGCAGTCACCGACGGCACCAAGATCGAAGGCGTCCCCGCGCCTCGCGCGGCCAGCCCGGAGGACGGAACCGGGCCGGCGACGGATGCGCTGCCAGGCGGGTCACGCCCGAGCGCTAACGGCCGCCCGGATAACGGCAGCACGAGGCGCAAGTCCGTAGTGTTCGAGGAAGATGACGAACTCGACGTGCCCGATTTCCTGAAGTGAGGACCGGCTAGTGGGGCCGCCAGCGGCCGCGCAGTTCACGCTGCCCCGGCAGGCGCTCGGCGACGGCGTGTACGCGGCTTTCTCCGGGCGAGCGGGCGGCGTGAGCGCTGCGCCCTACGAATCCCTGAACCTGGGCGGAGGTGTCGGCGACGATCCGGCGGCCGTGGCGGCCAACCGGGAGGCACTGGCCCGCGCCTGCGGCCTCTCGGCCGGCGATCTGGCCTGGATGCGCCAGGTTCACAGCGCCGAGGTGTGCTACCTCCGCGCCGGGACCGCCCAGCCGGCAGGCCCGGTCGACGCGATCTTCACCGACGTGCCGAGGCGGGCACTGTGCGTACTGGTGGCCGATTGCGCGCCGGTGCTGATGGCGGACCCCGCTGCGCGGCTCATCGGCGCCGCGCATGCCGGGCGCGAGGGCATGGTCGCTGGCGTGGTGCCTGCCCTGATCTCGGCGATGACGGCGGCCGGGGCCAGCCCGGCCCGGATGCACGCGCTGATCGGCCCCGCCATCTGCGGCGGCTGTTACGAGGTGCCGTCAGAACTGCAGGCACGGGTCAGCGCCGTCGTGCCGGAAGCGCGCTGTGCGACGTACGACGGAACTGCCGGGCTGGATATCCGCGCGGGCGTGCGGGCACAGCTCGCCGCGGCCGGAATCGGGCGAGTCAGCACGGTGCCGCGCTGCACGCGCGAGTCAGCCGACTTGTACTCCTACCGGCGGGACGGCATCACCGGCCGGTTCGCGGGACTCATCTGGCTGCCGCGCTAGCGGCATGACACCGGTGGCAGCATGACAGGGTCGCAGCGACTGGCGGAGCTCACCACCAACCTGGCGGCTGTGCGGGCCAGGATCGCCGAGGCGTGCGAGGCCAGCGGTCGCGATCCGGCCGAGGTCCAGCTGATTGCCGTGACAAAGACGTTCCCCGTTCCCGACGTGATGGCGCTGGCCAGCCTTGGCGTCCTGGACGTGGGCGAGAACAAGGACCAGGAGGCGGCGCCGAAGGTCGCCGCCTGCGCTGCGGCGGGCGCGGACCTGCGCTGGCATTTCGTCGGCCAGCTTCAGGCCAATAAGGCTGCGAGCGTCGCCAGGTACGCGTACATGGTGCATTCGGTCGACCGGCCCCGGCTGGTCGCAGCGCTCGGCCGCCGGGCCAGCGAGGAGGGCCGGCTGATCCGCTGCCTGGTGCAGGTCAATCTCGACCCGGCCGGGTCGGCGGCCGAGCCGGGGCGGGGCGGCGCCGCTCCCGGCGAGGTGCTGGAGCTCGCCGGGCAGATCGAGGAGCAGCACGGGCTCGAACTCGCCGGGGTCATGACCGTCGCGCCGCTCGGCCAGCCGCCCCGGCCCGCCTATGCGCGGCTGCGGGAGATCGCCGGGGAGCTGCAGTCCGGTCACCCGGGCGCGCGGGTGATCTCGGCCGGCATGACCGGCGACCTCGAGGATGCCATCGCCGAAGGCGCGACACATGTGCGAATCGGTACGGCGTTGCTCGGCGGCCGGCAGCCCTTCGTCAGGTAATGTCCGACGCGGAGGGACCTGGGCCGGTGAAGCCTGCACTGAGCTGGGCCGCCTGACGCGTACGACGGAGGACAGAAGATGGCCAGCGCGATGCGCAAGATGGCGGTCTATCTCGGCCTGGTTGAGGACGACAACCGCTTCGATGATCAGTACGCCGATGAGTATGACGCCGGCTACGACGACGGATACGACGAGTACGGTGCCGAGCTAGTCCAGGACGACGACCGGCAGGACTCCCGGCTGCCCGACGCTCCGGCCGGCCGGCCGGGCGACCGCAGGCCCGCTGGTCAGGTGCAGACGACGGACTTGGCGAGGATTACCACCTTGCATCCGCGCACATACAATGAGGCTCGTACGATCGGAGAGCACTTCCGTGAGGGCACTCCGGTGATCATGAACCTGACTGAGATGGTCGACAGCGATGCCAAGCGGCTCGTCGACTTCTCGGCAGGCCTGATCTTCGGATTGCGCGGGAGCATCGAGCGCGTGACGAACAAGGTGTTCCTGCTGTCCCCGGCCAACGTAGAGGTCGCAGCCGAGGACAAGGCCCGCATCGCGGAGCGAGGCTTCTTCAACCAGAGCTGACCGGCAGCCACCCCGGCTGCCTGCCAGGGCAGGCGCGGACCTGCGATGACCGATAGGCAGTGCGCGTGAATATATTCAGGGATGTTGCCTTCTATGTGCTATCGGTCTACCTGGTCCTGCTTATCGCCCGGATGATCTTCAGCTGGGTTCAGGTGTATGCCAGGTCGTGGAGCCCGTCGGGCATCCTACTTGTGGTAGCTGAGGGCGTTTACTCCGCCACTGATCCGCCGCTGAGATTTCTAAGGCGCTACATTCCCACCGTCCGCCTCGGTAGTGTGGCCCTTGACCTTAGCTTCATGCTGCTGTTCCTGGTGGTCTACGTGCTCTGGCAAGTCGCTCAGTCAGGGTAAGGTCATCGGGTAGCGTCCATAAAAGGACAAAGCTCCAGGGAGAAGAGATGCCACTGACGCCCGCGGATGTGCGGAACAAGCAGTTCAGCACGACCAGGCTCAGGCCGGGATACGACGAAGAGGAAGTGGATGCCTTCCTCGACGAAGTAGAAGCAGCGCTTGACGAGCTCATTCAGGACAACGAGGAGCTCCGGGCCAAGCTGGCTGAAGTGCTGCGTGGCAAGCCGCCCGTCTCGCTGACCCCGCAGGCCGAGGTCCCAGAGATGATGCAGCCTGAGCCCATCCGGCACGAGCCCGAGCCACGGCCGGAGCCCGTGACGCTGGCCCGGCGGCCTGCCGAGGACAACATGGACACGGCGGCCAGGGTCCTTGCGCTCGCGCAGCAGACTGCTGACCAGGCCATCGCCGACGCCAGGCGCGAGGCCGACGAGACGCTCGGCCGCGCTCGCCGCGAGGCCGATGACATTCTCACCAAGGCGCGCCGCCAGGCCGAGCAGGTCACCAGCGACGCCCGCGCCAGGGCCGAGAGCCTGGAGCGCGACGCGCAGGAGCGGCACCGCCAGGCGATGGGCTCGCTCGTCCAGTCCCGCGAGGAGCTGGAGCGGCGTGTCGATGACCTGCGGGCGTTCGAGCGCGAGTACCGCAGCAGGCTGAAGGCTTACCTTGAGGGCCAGCTGCGCGACCTTGAGGCGGGCGCTGCTGACAGCGGCGTGTTCCCGGCCGTGGGCACTGGCCCGCAGCCGTCGCCGGTGGGCGTGGGAATGGGTCGGCTTGACATGCGGAACGGCACCCAGACCAGCGGCTACCAGGCGATGCCTGAGCCGGTGGCGCACAACGGCGGGTTCCACCCTTCTGATGCAGGTCAGCACGACCGTAGGTAGCTGGATTGGCTGACTGCGCTTGACGAAGAGCGGAGTCCTCAGGTGATCCGGTTCGCGGCGATCGTGTCCGTCGTGGCGGTCGCTATCGGGCTGCTGATCGCGGGGGCGGTCTCTGGCGATCTGAGCCTGGTCTACGTCTCGATCGGCCTGGCGGCGCTCGCGCTGCTGATGCTCGTCGCGGGTGTGGCGATCTGGCGGGACCAGGTGTTCGGCGGCGGAACGGCTGCCCGGACGAAGGAGGCCAGGCCGGACGCCTCGGCGGCTGACATCGCAGCGCTGGACGCCTGGCTGCCGGACGCTGCCAGGCAGGCGGACGCCCGACGGGCGGAGCCAGGCGGGCTGACCGAGCGCAAGCCGGAGCACCGCCCAGCTGCCCGCCAGCTGGCTGATGCTCCAGCAGGGCGAGACGGACGGCAGTCACCAGGTCGTCCCAGTGACTGGCAGGGTGATCCTGGTCACGGCATGCGCGATCAGCAAGCGGAACCGGCGTGGGAGTGGCCGGCTCGCCCGGAGCCGCCGGAGGATCAGCCCGCTCGCCGGTCGGCGCCCGAGGATCAGCCCGCTCGCAAGCGGGCACCGGAAGATCAGCCTCCTCGCAGGCCAGCGCCGCAGGACGAGCCTGCTCCGGCAGTGGCCGCTGACGTCCGCTCTGCCGACGACCCCACCCGGCTGGCTCGCCGGCTCGGCTCGGCCGCCGAACTGTCGCGGCAGCCCAGCGCGCCGGCCGGCCGGACGTCCGGGGGAGCGCCGTCGGCGGACCCGCTCACCGGCCCGCCTCCGGCCGCAGCGACGACGCCGGGCCGGACTCGCCTGCAGAAGGAGGCCGCAGCGGCCGCCGCGGCGAAGTCGTCGGCGGGCACCAAAGCGGAGCCCGCCGAGGAACACTCCGCCGACCGTGACGACGCCGGTAGCCCACCCGCCGCCGGTGCTGATACGCCAGGTGCTGGGGGGCCGGGTGCTGGGCCGGTCGATGTTCGGGCGGCCAGCGCTGGGGTGGCCGATGCAGCAGTCGCCGATGCTGAGAAGGCCGATGCTGAGAAGGCCGATGCTGGGGTAGCCAGTGCTGAGACGGCCGGTGCCGACACAGCCGACGCTGATGAGGCCAGCGCGGACAAGGCCGGTGCCGACGCCGCCATATCTGACGTCGCAGTGAGCGATGCCCCGGCGAGCGATGCAGTCCCGGCCGGTGACACCGCGAACGCTGACACCGCGAACGGTGAGGCCGCTGCGGACCCCGAAAGCACGGTCTCGGTCGTGCCGGGCATTGCCAGATACCACACGACAGACTGCATCCTGATCAGGTTCCTGAGCGCAGAGGACCTGGAGACGATGACCCGGCAGGCGGCCGAAGCGTCGGGCTGCATGCCATGCCGGGCCTGCCGGCCGGAGCAGGCCGCTACCGACGCCTGACGGCCCGCGGATCACGGCAGCGAGGCGTCAGGCTGGCGGCATCCGCTAGGCGACGGGCCGGATCCAGGCCGTGAGCCCCAGCTCGGGGCTGTCATGCCGGCGCCAGTCCGGCCCAGCACCCGACTCTGCGTCATCAGTGCCGGGCGGCAGCGCCGCAAAGTCGACTGCCAGTACCTCGGCGCTGATCATCGCCTGATGCTCGCTGAGAGCCCGTTCTAGCTCGGGATCCGGCGTGCGCCAGCGGATGGCGATCCGGTCGGTCACGTTCAGGCCGTCACCCTTGCGGCCGTCCTGTACCAGCCGGATGAACTCACGGGCCATCCCCTCCCGGCGCAATTCCGGAGTGATCGTCACCTCCAGCGCCACCGTCTCGCCGCTGTCGGCTGCCACTGCCCAGCCCGCGAGCGGAGTCTGCGTCACGATGACGTCGTCCGGGCCGATCGTGATCGGCTGGCCGTCCACTTCGAGCTGGGCAGCGCCGGCCGACTGCAGCTGGCCGGCCAGCTGGGCCGGATCGGCGGCCGCGATCGAGGCTGCGACCTCCTGAGTGCCGCTGCCGAATCGCTTTCCGAGCGCGCGGAAGTTCGCCTTGACCGAGTGGCGCACCAGCTCGCCGCCAGAGCTGTCGAGTGGCTCCAGCGTGCGCACGTTCAGTTCCTCGGCAACCTGGGCCTTCAGCTCCGCGCTCAGGTCCGCAAAGCCGGCGGCGGCGATGAGGGCCCTGGCCAGCGGCTGGCGGACCTTGACGACCGCACTGGCCCGTGCCGATCTGCCGAGCTCGACCAGCCGCCGCGCGAGCGACATCTGGCCAGCAAGACCAGGGTCGATGAGCGCGCTGTCAGCGATAGGCCAGGACGACAGGTGCACCGAGTCGGGAGCGCCGGCATCGGCCAGCAGGTCCCATACATAGTCGGTAATGAAGGGAGTGATCGGCGCCATCAGCCTGGTGAGCGTGTCGAGCGCCGCCGACAGTGTGGCGAACGCGGCCGCTCCGTCCGCCGTCTCCGGGCCTTCCCAGAACCTGCGCCGGGAGCGCCGGACGTACCAGTTGGACAGATCATCGATGAACGCGGCGAGCCGCCGGCCTGCCACTGCCGAGTCGAATGCCTCAAGCGCCGCGGTGACGTCCCGGACGAGCAGGTTGAGCTCGCTCAGCAGCCACCGGTCGAGCGCCGGACGGGCAGCCGGAGGCGGCGGCAGCGCCCTGGCGCCAGCATCCTGCGCCGCGCTTTCGTACAACAGGTAGAAGGAGACCGTATTCCAGTAGGTGAGCAGTACCTTCCGGACGATCTCCTCCAGGACACCGGCTCCGATCTTCCTCGGCGCCCACGGCGAACCAGACACTGCGAAGAACCAGCGCACCGCGTCGGCGCCATGCGCTTCCATCAGCTGCATGGGCTCGA
>Ga0335073_10002476_pt1 | contig 25257 bp, 24 predicted proteins | sample Lox_Sample_22_FD_207093 | JGI IMG/M metagenome (GOLD analysis project Ga0335073, IMG submission 207093) | Soil microbial communities from Loxahatchee National Wildlife Refuge, Florida, United States - Lox_Sample_2.2 | ecosystem: Environmental > Terrestrial > Soil > Wetlands | place: USA... | reverse complement strand
GATCATTGAAGGGGGAAAAATCATCGGTCGTAATCGGACGTCTTCACACATCTTCCAATTCTGCGACAAGACTAAAATGGAATAGGAGCCTCACGGACAGTCGCGAAGACCTCTGATGGAGACAGAATAGCTTGGAAAAACTTCCGGTTACATAAAGGAGTCGTGCATAGATGGGATATTTCTTTGACGTCATTTACATCACCGCTTCACGGACAAACCATTATACTACTGAAGTTGCCGGAGGGAACTTTTTGTTGACCTTACTCACAAATTGTCTGTATCGCTCACGGGGCATTGCGCTGTGTGGTCAGATGTATCTAATTTCTAGGGGAAGGAAATCATAATTTCCATTAGTATCAGACAACTACATAACGGTTAGTGAGATCTATTCCTTGGAAATTCACTTTGTTAGCCAAAGATTACTACCTATCGATTTTTGAAATCTATCCCCTTTCCAAATACTTGTGAGCTCTAAGGGAAGAAAGGGAATAAACTTTTCTATGATTTTCGTCTGTGCGTTGATCCAATTCGAAATTTGGCTGTGAGTTTCGTCGCGTGGTTTCAACCATAAAAAAATTTCTGCCGTTGCAACGGGAAAAAGGGGAACCAAAGAGTGAACATCAATCATCCCCCTGACCTCTCTCTAATCAACCACTCATTCTCACCCTATTCTACAGAACTATTGCTCTGAAGAAAGATCAGAAACAGAAGTAATATCGTAATACCATCGGCAAAGAATAGAGAACATGGATTTTCAGTCTCTTCTCGTCGCGTTGATGTCTGAGAATAATGACATACGAGCACAAGCAGAAAAGTCGCTGAATGACGACTGGTTGCAGGCTCATTCTGATCAGACTTTAATCGAATTGGCAAGGCAAATGAGAGTTGCCGATTCAGAGATTGTATGATCTTGGTTGATATTGAATTTGCTTATATCCTAGATTCGATCCTTCGCGGTTGTCCTGCTACGAAGAGTCGCTTTTAAAACCTTCAAGAAAGAAGATGAAGACAAAACGGTCTGGGATTCAGCCTCCGAAGCTACTCAACAACAAGTCAAAGCTGCATTACTAGAAGGATACGAGAAGGAAACTCAGGTCGCCGTACGAAACAAGATTTGCGATACCATTGCGGATGTGGCACGCTATTGTGACGACGAAAACAGTTTGCTCCTCCTTATGAGACATGCTTACAGATAGAACCTTGGAGTGATTTGTTAACACCACTCTTTCACAGTACAAAGTCTCCTCAACCTGAACATCGTGAATCTGCTTTTCGCGTGTTTGCTTCTCTGCCAACTTTGGTAGATGATTCGCATATCGAGTTGCTCAAGAGCGTCTTCCTTGGAGGTCTGCAAGATCAAGCCCCAGAGGTACGCGATTTTAACTTCGTAACTTACAAATTAGGTCCGTCTTTCAGCTTTCAAAGCAGTCTGCGAGTACTTTGTCCAATCGAAAGCGTCTCAACGCTCAAAGATGGCTGCCTTGGTCGATCCTCTGCTGAACGTCCTTCCGCCTTTGCTCGCCGAAAAAAATTCCCAGAGCCTCTCAGAAGCCATGAAAGCGTTAATCGAAGTTGCCGTGGAACATCCTAAATTGTTCCGACAAACCTTCTCTGGCCTTGTCCAATTCGCACTCAGCGTTGTCAAAGAAAAAGAACTCGAAAATGATCCACGACAGAATGCTATGGAATTACTTGTCACTTTTGCCGAAACTGAACCTGGCATGTGTCGAAAAGATCCGAATTATACTGCGGGAACTGTTGAACAAATGCTTGCTTTTATGTGTGATCATGACGATGATCCGGAAACTCTAGAAGAATGGAGAACTACTGACGACGTACTTTCGTTACAGACACATTATCTGATAATAGTTGGACTCTGACGAAAGTGAAGAAAATTGGGTTGTAGGCGAACAAGCTATCGATCGTTTGGCCAGGAAACTCGGCTCGAAAGCAGTCATTCCAGCGGCGTTCAGATACCTTCCCGGTCTCATCTCATCTTCTGATTGGCGTCAACGCCATGCAGCTCTCATGGCGATCTCTTCCATCGCCGAAGGTTGTGAAAAGTACATGAAAACTGAACTAGCTCGAGTCTTGGACATGGTTCTTCCCGCGCTGAATGATCCGCATCCTCGCGTTCGTTGGGCAGCCTGTAATACCGTTGGCCAGCTCAGTACAGATCTTGCACCTACTATCCAGAAAAATTACCACCAGCGCATTATGCATGCTTTAGTACCCTTATTAGAGACTCCGGAACCTCGTGTTCAGGCGCATACTGCCGCCGCACTCGTCAATTTCTGCGAGGCACTTAGTGGAGAAGATGACATCATGGGACCTTATTTAGATGGAATTCTTGAACGTCTGTTGGGCCTACTGAGGAGTCCGAAGCGATATGTTCAGGAACAAGCTGTTACTACGATTGCGACTGTTGCGGACGCCGCTGAGGCAGCTTTTGTCAAGTATTATGATCATATTATGCCACTACTCATTTCGGCAATGCAATCAGGTGACAGCAAGGAGTATAGGCTCTTACGAGCAAAGGCAATCGAATGTGTTACTCTTATTGGACTGGCTGTCGGTAAGGACGTCTTCGGTAAAGATGCGATGACGGTTATGAATATCATGGCTGGAATTCAAGGTATCTCGCGACTCTAAACGTTGACTTACATCTAGATTCGATCACTGATCCAGACGATCCACAAGCAGAATACTTGATTACGGCCTGGGGAAGAATCTGCCGAACTTTGGGACCGGAATTCGCACAATTTTTAAGTCATGTCATGCCTCCATTGCTCAAATCTGCCGGTCTCAAACCTGATGTCACAATTATCGACGATGAGGAGGACAAAGAACAGTATGCCGACGAGAAGGGGTGGGACTTCATTCCAGTTTATGGTCAGCAAGTCGGAATCAAGACTTCAGTCCTCGAGGAAAAGTGCACGGCTTACGAAATGATCTGTTGTTATGCACAGGAACTCAAAGGAGCCTTCTTCCCCTACGTTCCCGAGGTCCTCGAAACCTACACAATTCCTGGCTTGAAATTCTATTTCCACGATGGTGTGCGACAAGCTGCAGCCAAATGTCTTCCCCATCTCGTCGTCTCGGCAAAGGAAGCGAATCCCAACAATCTCGCAGTCGCAAGTAAAATCTTCAGAAGTGCGATCGATGCACTTCTTGCCACCATCGACGGTGAACAGGATGTTGAGATGACTGCTGTTCTCTACGAATCGTTTTATGAGACTGTTGATGTTGCGGGAGATAGTTGCCTCACCCTAGAAGACATGAATAAATTTATCGAAGTGACATGCAGTCAACTTACCGACTACGGAACCAGAAAGACAGCTCGAGACGAAACAATTGCATCTGGAGAGAGAGATGCCGAGGAAGATGAGGAGGTTCAATTGGAAATTGATAATGATGAGATCTTACTCAGCGCAATCAGCAAATCGATTCACACCATTTTCAAACGACACAAGTCGGACTTTTTGCCAATTTGGACTCGAATGGTTCCAATGGTGGATGCGGGTATGGCAAGCAATGAACCTACAACGCGCTCATGGGCACTGTGTATCATTGACGATGTTATTGAATTCTGCAATGGAGAGGCTTTTCCGTTTGTCGGCCATTATCTTCAAGCAATTGCTGCAAGCATTGTGGATGAATGTACGTTCTGGCATTTTGAATAAGCTAATGTTTTAGCACCCGAGATAAGACAAGCTGCAGCGTACGGCGTGGGAGTTGCTGCTCATCATGGAGGTGTGCACTTTTCTGAATTTTGTGCAATTGCCTTGGCGCCCTTGTTCGAATGCATAGCACGACCCGATGCTCGAGATGAAGAAAATGTCTACGCGACTGAGAATGCCTGTGCCGCCATCGCAAAAATAATACATTTCAATTCTGGACGCGTTCCTAATCTGGAGGCTGTTATCTCTTCGTGGCTTGATACTTTACCTATTATCAATGATGAGGAAGAAGCTCCTCATGCATATAACATTCTCATGGACCTTGCCGAAAAGTATCTTCTTTTACGAGAGTTGACTAATAGTTAGGGGTGTACCGGCTGTAACAAGTCAAATTCCCACGGTTTTCAATGCCGTAGCCGCTGCTATTGAATATGGCACTATTGAAGGCAAAACTCTGGCGAGAGCAGTAGATACCACCAAAAAGTTGTTGGCTACTCTACCAGCTGGTGAGGCACAACGACTGTTCACCGCCATGCCTCCAGAAAGACAAATCGCGGTCGCAGAGAAGTTTCAGTGAGACTTAGGGAAGGGTAATTTTAGGAGAATGTTTTTGGGATGGTTTGGTAAGTAGGATTTCGGCATTTTTTGGATCACCAATCTTGTTTAGACTTCAGGTCTTCCAGTAGTATCTATTAATTATATGTTGAGCAGCACTTAATTTGATTTCCAACAACAAACAAACTTCTGCATAACGACGACCAGAACAATACAATTTCGAAAATTTCAGCAAAAATTTCCAGCCCAATATTTTCCATAATGCCACACTTCAAGTATCAATGCAGGTATTCCTCCACTCCCTTCTAAAATTTGGTAAGATTGTTTCTTAGGACGTTTGATTCGCAAGTGTTGCGTTGAGGTTGTCAGGCATGGTTTGATTTGGATTGCCATTGTCTGGTTGAATGAGGCCCCAGTTGGTGAGGAGAGTTCCAGCAATGTTTGTTGGGACTTTATTTCCTGAGGAATCAGTTTGGTAATAAGATTGAAAAAGATACCTGCAACTAATGGACCAACGACCAATGCGACAAATATGATCAATATGATGAAATATAGCGTAGCGTATCTCCTGACGATTCGCTTTCGAAGTCTATTTTGTTTCATCGAGAAGATAGGCGGTCTGATCTGACGGCTCGGACGTAGCCAGAAAAGAATGACGGAGTGCCACCGGTCGACATAGGGTATACACAGTGCTGGGAGTAGCAGGAACAGAAGTAGATGCGACAGAAGAAAGTCCGCAGCGAACAAGCTGAGCTCGATGATCTTGCAGATAAACTCTCGGCCAGGTTGTGAAAGCGAGTGCCATCCCAAAGCAGAAGTTATCCATTTACCAGTCCTAGAATTGTCAACTCACGGAAATAACAGAGAACATACCACCAGGCGCGATTCGTTTCGTCATGTCGGAATTCTCTGGTAAGGAAGATGCAGGTTAAAGTCTTGAAGAAGAATCTTTGAATCGCGGTGACCGCAATCATTCCTAATAGAGCCTTGACCAGTGACCACCGTTCCAGGAACCATAAAACTTCAAACATAACAATCAACATGACCACCGCCACACCATGAGCAATAGCGGCCAGAACTGACCCAAACTTCTTGCAACACATCATAAGAATAGGACCCATACAGCATGCCATTCCGAAGAACGCAAGGAGGAGGCCAGCATTGACAGCGACCGGCGCGAAAGCGATGATAGCGATGCGGATCAAAGAGTTTGTGGGAACAGCATTAGGGAAAGGCGAATCCGAGGTATAAATAAACCCAGTTTGAGCGTTGATGAAGCAGTACGGGATGAGAGTGAATACGACCAAGATAAATGGACCAACAACCTCGCTGAAAAAGATATTGCTGAAATGCGCACGAGGAATATCGCCGCCGTTCTTGTCTGATGGAGTTCCGAGTGTTTTACGTTTGTAACCGGTGATTCTGGTTCTCGACAGGCGACAGTATCCGATCCAAGAGTTGGCATGGGCCAGAGAATTACCACGAGACATCCATCTTATGAATTCTCGGTAATCGACGAAGAAATCTTGCCATGCGAACTGATGCGGGTTGAAGAGGAAAGGTGAGATACAGAGCGCAAGCATGGAAACCCAGAAGTAGATCAAGTGGGGAACCCAGACTGTCATTGTAGCGAAGAGGAGCATCATGATTGATCGAGCACCAAGGTAGATCGAAGGACCAGCAAATCGAGAATACAGGATCGAGAAGGGAATTCGGGCAGTTGCAAATCCACGACCAGTTGCAATATATCTAGCTCCACCAAGCGAAAGGTTTGTGAGAAGAGAGTTGGCATAGATCTGACAGACGAATACTTCGAACAAGGGAGAGAATGAGCCGATATGCTTGGCGAATCGTCGGGCTGCACGCCAGAAACCGCGTTCCGTCAATTCTTGGACAACTAGAGGCACAAATGCAATGAAGAAGACAATGAAGATCGACATGATACAACGTTTGATCCAGCTCATAATCGGGTCAAGGTTGTAACAGCCGGTAGGGTGGAGAGGATCGGTAAATGGAGCACCAGCGATGAGATTGCAAGAGATAGTTTCGTGACGAAGGGCACCGAGATTGAGAAGGACCAACATGAAAAGCTGCACCGAGAGGATGATGAACAAGTTGTTGATGTGGAAACCAGGGTGAGCGTAGTAGAACGATAGGAATCGATCGAGAGGTAGTTGAGTTCCCATATAGTAATATTCGCGAGACAACATTTGTTCACCCATACCAGTTCCAATCTTGGTTGTAAAGTTGAGAATTGATCCGAAACCCATATCACGACCTTTGCCACATTGATAGTACTCACAATGCTTGATTCGACCACCACGTAACAGCGCATTCATACCAGCATAGATATCTTCGTTCAAATGCAATCCCTTTTGAGCCTTAGAAACACCACCGCGAGTCGTCATGAAGACACCGTTGAGGAAATCAGGATGACCGTAATGCAATTTACCGCCGATTTGCGCCAATGTACGAGCAAACAGGGTACCGAACGTTTGTTCTTTACCAGCAGCAACATCACCGAGGATACCAATGTTCTCTGAGAAGATGTATTCTCGAGCACCAAGGATAGCGACGGGATCGACATGGGGACCAGTGAGACCAGGAGTATATGGCGAGACATTTTCAACTGTCATTTCTTCGAATTCAGCGAGAACACTTCGGATCTTGAGACATTCTTCGAGATAATTGTCCTGATTGGCATCGATCAATTGAATGTATTCACCGCGATAGAAAATGATAGCATGGTTTTGATTGTCGCTCTTGCCGTCTCCGAGGATAGGATTACCAGACAACTGAATACGGAATTTAGGACGTCGCATTCCATTTTCCATGATTTCGCAATGACCATCAATGAGTGCAGAATACAGTCGAGCTTCTTCGCCTTCACGTGCAGGAGGTTCTTCATCGAGATAGGCAATTTGTAAATCTGGGTAAGCACGAAGAATGAATTCTGTGTTTTCTCGTTCTTCCTGAGTGAATTTGGTATATCGTTGCATAGAGATGACAAATTTGAATTTACGACGTGCCATGCGTTCAAGTTCCCGATCGAGTTTATCCGAGTTTCCACCAAACATTTGAACAACTTCTGGATTTTCAACGCGGTAAAGTAATTTGATGGCGCGAGGATAGTTCATAAATCCGGAGACTGTACGATACAGAGTTTGAGAACGAAGAGATGCCCAAATTCGAGTGCGGAGAGTATATTCTGGAGCAGCTGACTTGAATCCGATACAATAGAAGGGAAGATCATCGATTTTACTCTTGACAGTATCCTTCTCATCTTTTTCGAACGCAGCACCGTTGAAAGAGGCAGTTTCTTCGGCAAGGACTTTGGTGTCTTTGACGAAACAGTCCCATTCGACTGGATGTAGTTGTTTGAGATACTCGAGAAGGGTGACGCGAGAAAGTTGATCTTCTTCTCTGATGATTTCACGAAGTGACAACAGGATCTTTTCACTGTAATGAGGAACCAAGACTGTGAATGTTGGCATGTTGTCGACTGGAGCTGGTTCAGGAATAGGCGTGGACAGAGACTGAGCGAAGAATGAGATACGACGTTCCGCTTCACTGTCGGACGGGAAGAACTCCGTGCGGAAGGAATGATCTTCCTGGGCGACAAAGAAAGTAGGAGCACGTAAAGTTCGTTTGCCTTCTTGCTCGGAGGGGACCTGATATTAGAATAGTCAATGAGAGAAAGATACTTGATGATACAGAAGCTTCTGGACATGATCAATGGACAGAAGATGTTCACGATACATGGAAATGACTATAGCATTCCAGATCTGTGAAATAAGAACCTTGGGCTTATATTTGATCTCCATATCGCCAGTTGCAAGTACTTTGGAGTAAATACGCTTGGGGAGTCGAGCAAAGACATTTCTCCAGGGTGTCCAGATTGAGATACCGAGATAGAATGAACGAGCCACCGAGAAAAGGGTGTTCCAGATAATGTACCAAAGATACGTATCGAGGAAGAAGAGAACCAAATCCGTAACATACATCATACCGAGGAGGATTTTAGCTTGGTAAGTGCAAAGATACGATAGCAACAACTTGTCTCCGCAGTGAGCGACATTCATAATACTCAGAATTCGAATAGGATCACGAATGGAGAGGGTAAGGAAAGCATAAGATTCGGCGAATTTGGCAGCGAAAACGAGAACCCATAAACCGTATGACATGAAAATAGCATTGCCTTTGAGTCGTGGATAGTTTGCAGTGAACCAGCGATTTGCGAGATATCTACGAGGGTTTCGTCGTTGAAAGAGATTGCCGAATAATGCTCCTAGAGGCATGATTGCGAACCAGAAGAAAGTTGCCAACGAAATGAAGAAATGCACAATACCGATGGTGAGGGGGATACTTCCGATCTCATTGAATCCGAGAATGTAAACTGCAGGAGCCGTGTTGAGAGCGAACAGGCCGATAAACAGCATCAGACGACGGAAAAGTGGTTGAGATCCAGCGAATCGACGGGGCACATAACACCATTCTGCAATCGTGGCGATAATCTGAATGAGACAGGCAACTGCACCTCCCAAAGCGACGGATGTCCATTGAGCAGCACCAGCAGGTGCAGGCACTTCGGATTGTTTGTAATCTTTGATCAGGAGGGTGGGAGAGTTGAATGCCGTATAGTACCAGAAGACGGTTATGTGAATAACCCAGATACGATTGAAGTTGGTAGCCATGTGGAAGAAGGAGCGCGTTTCTCGGTAGGTCTTGAAGAAAACTTTCCTCCATTCGACTTGACCAAATTTGAAGAATCGTTGGCTAGAGGGAATGTCGATCAGGCGAGTCTTATCTTCGAGAACGATACGTTCAATGCCTTGAGGATACCAGAACAGTTGGTTAATGTCGTCGTATCCGATAACTTTGTTGTGATCTCTCTCCCGTCGAACATATTTGCCTTGGTAGATCTCGTATCCTTGGTCGCGAATGTAGGTATACAAAGGTGTAATGACATTGTTGAGATAGAAACCTTCTTCGAGTGGTTCATATCGGGACTGACATTCGGGAGATCGAAGGTAATCATCGCAACATTTGAAAATGAAGCAGAGACATTCAGGTATAAATCTGACCTGGTTTGCCTCGCCCCAACAACAAAGATACAGAGCAAGTTGTCTAGCCCGATCATGTTGAGACATCTGATTCATTTTCGTCTTCCAGCGATATTCACCAGCTTCAAGACTGAAATCTCCTTCTAAATCCTCGAGTGTTTGAGCATCCAATTGTCCTCCTCCTCTAGCCTTCTTGGCAGCGGCACGCGCCTTTCTAGTGCGCTTGTTTGTCTTTCCAAGTTTTACATTAGAGAATCCCACCGCATCATCGACATCCAATTGAGCAGCAAAATACCATTTTCGATAATTTGCATTATCTCCACCAATAAAGTCGGCGTGCAAAGAGAGTAAAGCTTGATTTGGAGTCATTCGTGATGCCCTTGAATCGAGTAACGTCATCATATGATCGTACATATTACGAACGCTATCCATTTGGAACCCGAATTTCTGTTGGAGTTCGGTGAAAATCGTTTCGATTTCTTCTTTGGATAGCGGAATTTGATTATCTGTTGTCCAGGCTGGATATGGTTCTCGTGAATTTGAACCGAAACCTCCGGGGAAATCCATACCGTAGATAGGAGTACTAGCTCCAGATGAACGATTGCCGCCATAGGAGATTTGTGAGGAGGGAGGACGTCCATAACCTCTTCTATCACCCATTTGAGAGAGAGAATCGGTGGATCGACCATAGTAGCGTTCGTCACGGTACATGTCCATTTCGGCTGCACGCGCCATATCTGAGCGCATGGTGAAGTCGCTAAAACTTTCTGAATCATCTTCAGAAGAGCCATTGCGCTTGCCCTTTCTATCGTATGTACGAGGTTGCTCTTGGTAGTATTGTTGTCCTCCTGGAAATTAGCGTGTTGTCCGTGTGATAGGGGGTGGATTGTTTACCATATTGATCAGCAGGATATGCATCAGGGTATTCATCATAAGCATCCTGGCGATAATAATCGGCACGAGAGTCTTCAGAATTATATGTGCCGCGTTGTTGGTTGTAATGACCTTCTCCTACTTCACTGCCTTCATAATATCCTCCTTGTTGAGAATAGTTCTCGTCGTAATCTTGGTAATGAGCGTCAGAGCGAGATTGACGTGGATCATATTCTTGATCGTAGTAGGAATCATGTTGTCCAGCAGCATACTGAGCCTCATTGTCGTCTTCAGGGTACTGTTGACGAGACATGGTTACTTGTCAGAAGTGACAAAGTCTGTTATTCCTCGAGGTCAGCATCCAATTTCAAAACAAAACATTTGCGAAATCCAACAAAAACAGGTTAAAACGACAAAATAGAGCGTAAAACAAATGCGAGACGCGATTTGAGGAGGAAACTTACGCTTACGGGATCAATTCCCCGACGTCTAGTTGGAAGATGCCTTTCGAGAGGGAACTGCCAAAGGGATCGTCAACAAAGGAACGGTCTCTCGAGTGTTGATCGCAACTGAGACTTTGACTGTGATGTCGAAGATCAGTGGACGAAATCCACTCAGGGGTATCGAGATATCAGAGAGAGACGACAAACAAATTGTGGACGAGAGGAAACGAGAGTTTGCTGTCTGAGCGAAAGAGTTGTTGATCCGATGAGGAGAGGAGGCTGTGGTGGTAAAAATAGGACAGAGAGACGAAACAAATGCAGTAGTATATATGAAACGAATTAGAGGTACTGCTGCAGGACAATTTCCACACGCCGAGTTATTTTGTCTGTCGTATGTAGGGTAGCTGTAGTGCCAGGAGCAGAAGATGCACAAGTCGATCTTGTGTAAAAACAGACAAAAATATCCCCACGTCGCGCCAAGCAAAACAATTCAAATTCAAATTAAACCAATTAGCCTTGAGCGAGCGAACGTGATTGAAGGGGGTGATAGGAAATCACAAGAGATCGATTAAGAAGGATCTCTGGTGAAAAGAGGAAAGGGTCGTCAAGGCAGTCGAAATGCCCTTCAAGAGAGGAATTGAAGGGGGTGACGCTAACCTTGGATTTAACGAAAACGAGTGGCAAAGAGGGCGAAGCAGCGAGCGAACGACGAGCAGCAGACTAAAAGGAAGGCAATTAAGTATAAGGTAGTGGTGCCGGTAAAAAAGGGGGGTATGGGTGTATTGGTTGGCTGGGGCTAATTATTGGACAGTTTACGGGATGAATGACATATTATGGGAGAAATGCGTAGAGAACGGGGGGAGCCATGGCCAGCAAGCGAATGAACAACTGCTAATTCAGATTCAATATGGAATTTCGCTGCAGCCGTAAAAAATGTAACTCCAGCTTCGGAGATAAAAAGAACAACCCGATCCAGTCTCGATTCATCAAACCACGTCAAAGCACCTCGAGCTCGTCATTGCTGGCTGCAGGCATCTATGGAATATTCCTGACACCCGGCCGGCCTTTTGCCCAAGAAAGAAAATTGAGCGAAATTGCATAATGAATTGGCCGTGGATTTAATAACTAGATATAACGAAGTATCATCATCTTGGATCGCGAAGGGGGAGGAATTAGAACACGCAAGGAATTACAAGTCTGGCCGGTGGCTGAAAGGAGGGCGTCTGATTGGTTGCACGTTTCCAGAAATAGCTTGGGTGGCTGGAATTTCCGGGAAATTAAGGACAATGACATTTGATTGAACGAGATAACCAGATAGATGCCCCTTGTTCGAAATGACGAGACGGATATGTATATCTACTTAATAACACCGCTTCCGTAGATCCGTTTGTGAGAAGCTAGGTAGTTATCTATACGCAAAATGCATCTCTCATTTCAATCATGCTGGAGTTTGGAGTCTCTCGTTCCTGGTAAGAGTCGACAGTTGTGAAGCGAGTCTTAATAGGGAGTTCAATAAGAGGATCGGTGATAATATCGACCTGATAGAAACATAAGATGAAACCGTGTCGATCAAATGGCTCTTCAGATCGGCGGACAACATATTCACTGCCTCTGCTTCGGCCTGTGTTGTATTCTGACAAGCCCAAAATATGGGATTATATCCGAGAGTGTCATAGGCGGGCTTCCCTTAGCTGCATTCAGTCACCTACGAATGACTTCATTGAGGATGAAGTTGTCAGATCTTGTGCTGTCGAGATATGCTAACCGCGACGCGTTTAAGCGGAAGGAACAACGAACAAACAAACAGTCATGATGACGAAGTGACTCACATGGTTTCTTGATTTGGGTGACCGGCTGCTTCCTTGTCCTTCTTGTCAATCCAAGTTAGTCTCAGAAACTATTGTCATGTTATCCCCTAGCTTTCATTGCCTCGGCCAATTCAAATGGTCGGAGTAATACAAATGGTATCTCTGTCATCTCGAACAAGGGGAGAAGAGCAAGGTCAACGAAACATCCAATTAAACGCCACTTCCAAAATCTGGTTAGGGAGATCCGTGCCTCATCACCCCCCTAAAATCAATCAATCGGAACGTCCATTTGACACAACTTGTAAAACAATTATTAGCGAAGCCTGCCATAGCACAGCCATCGTCATGCAGCGCGTCTTACTTGACCACCGATTCCATATCCGCGATAATCAACGGATCCAGGACTGACGGAATTACGCAGCTCGAAGTTGGCCACCGAACGGAACATTTTAACCGCCTTTGGCCACTACTGCAGTTAATTATAGATTGCTGGTTTAAACTTTCCGCCCCTCTCCCGTTCTTAAAAATAGACTCAAAATTCAGCAACTAGTACTGTAAGTATAGTAACTATTATATTTAGATCCGTCATTTTAGGGGGCAATTTGCCTTCGCAACAAGTCAACGCGATTCCGACTTGTTGGAGAATGATGCGATAATCAAATGGCTACCGAGTACAATAGTATCTGGCAATTACAAGGAAAAGACGCATTCATGTGGCAATGATGGCTATGACTATATGACCAACAGCTCAAACGCATACCGTTAGAGGAAACCTCAAACCGCATTAAGGGGTAGATTTTGGAATGATGGCTATGCCGGTAAGAACAAAGAAAATGTGGAAAAGGGATCAAGCGGGAATGTGACCGATGGGATTGCAAAGGCAAGAATTAGCAGTGTTATGTGGGGTTGGACAATTTTGTGCCTCATTTCCGGGCGCTCCGATGCCGCGCTTAATTTTTGGTAATACCTCTGGAAGCGCAACAGAGATTGAGTTATTGTAATTCCAAATGATTGATTGAAATAGTACTTAGATACATCGATGGCTAATTCTGTATTTCAGTGTAACTGGACAATGCGTTTTGATGAAAGCGGGAAGGAATTTTCCGATTCGAATCAACAACTCGATCGAGCCAGTGTTTCATGTGAAATCAGGCACCCTTCAACAAACTTTCTTTGATATCGCTCTCCTTATCCTACATCACTGATGCATACCCTGGAACACGCTAAGCGTAGTATATAGAGTATATTGAAGGTAGCTTGGTATTAAAAGGAGCAATTCCAACGTGAATCGGCCTTTTTTCTTGGCAATTGAATTGCCCCTGATTGGCCGCGTCGAGAAAATTTTCCCAGCGATGAGTGATTTTACACCTTATTTTCAGGATTCCTGAATCCACGCCTCGGCAATCGGCTCTAGTTTCCTTAAATAATAGCAGCTTGTTGTCCCCCAACCCCTCTCCCTGTTATAATTTTTCCTTTACTGCGTGTGTTGGGAGGCACATTTCTCACTTGTCCATAGTAAACTACGCCTCCGTCGTCGGATTTCCCCCCTTTTACAACCGTCGTGTGCTCAGACGTCTTAAGAATTTCCTCACCCTCGTTAGTGAATTCCTTTTCAATTTTCTTCGACTCGGCTCTTTCGTTTCTCCACTTCTTTTTATTGCTCTCCTTATATTCTTTCCCCCTCCTGAACGCGTCCTTCCCCTTGGTCGATTGCAGGGCCCTCAGAAGAGACACAAACTCGACATACAAACCAACTGCAATTAGCTGGATACTCCCTGCTTCTAGTTGATTGTTGTCTATCTCTCTTCCCCTCCGACACATCTTCTCAGTCTTTCGTTCACCAATCTTTGGGGACCGAGTCTTTTATTGACGAATCAACTCTCCATTACAATCACTAATTCTTTGGCATTCAAAGCATACTAGCATTTCGATTGTCAATCTCTCCGACAGAATGTTGTTCGCTGCTGCATCTCTGGCTCTTGCCGCTCTTTCGGTTGTGCCTAAAGGCGCGACTGCAGCTACGATTGAACCTATTTCCATCTATGTACGGCCTCCACCGCTTTTCTCCTCCAGAAACAAGATTGCTAATTTTGCAGGGAACAAAGTTCTTCTATCCCAATGGAACTCAATTCTACGTCCAAGGTGTCGCATACCAACCTGCCATTGGAAACGGAACAAATGAAGACAGTACCGGTGGATTTGTTGATCCTTTAGGGGATACTGCTGGATGTGAACGTGATATTCCGTATTTACAAGCATTGAACGTCAACCTCATCAGAACATACGCCATCGACACTACCCTAGATCATTCAGGCTGTATAGAAGCATTCGGCAATGCAGGTACTACTCCTTCCGTGATCTGGGTTGTTTTGGTAGTGCTAACAAACGCGTACAGGCATCTATATCATCTCTGATTTATCTGCACCTGGTACAAACACCTCCATCGACCGCGACAACCCCGAATGGACAGTCGACATTTTCGAACGTTATATCTCGGTCGTTGATCTCTTGGCTCAATATGACAATGTCCTAGGCTTCTTCGCCGGTAACGAGGTCACTAGCAATTCCTCAAATACCTACGCAAGCGCATTCGTCAAGGCTGCCATCCGCGATACAAAAGCATACATTCAGCAACAAGGCTACCGTAATATTCCCGTCGGCTACTCTGCCAACGATGACAGTACTACACGCGAACCTGAGGCCGAATATTTTGCCTGTGCACCAGCTGCAGCCAGCGCCGATTTCTACGGTATCAACATGTATGAATGGTGTGGTGATGCCACATACGAAAGCAGTGGATACGAGGCTCGTACGGCAGAATTTTCAAACTACTCCATTCCCATCTTCTTCTCAGAGTACGGATGCAATGTTCCAGAACCGAGATTGTTCAACGAAGTTCAGGCTTTGTATGGCTCTGAAATGACTCCCGTTTGGTCTGGAGGTATTGTCTACGAATATTTCCAAGAAGTAAATGACTACGGTCTCGTCTCCCAAATCGGTTCTTCGGTTTCCCCTCTTCCGGATTACACTGCTCTTTCAAGCCAACTTAATAACATCAAGCCGTCACGAACCATGAATTCAACATATACACCTTCAAATACACCTCCCCCTTGTCCTTCTCCCGAAAATGCTTATTGGGTGGCTGCCACTGCCTTGCCCCCAACACCAAATCAAGGTCTCTGCAGTTGCGCTCCTCCAACATGGGGATGTGCCGCCAGATCTACCCTTCCCGCGGAAAATATAACAGAATTATTCGGCTACATTTGCGGATCTCTCGGCGTCAATTGTGCCGGTATCAATGCAAATGGTACCTTCCCCGGTGAATACGGAGCATATTCTCCCTGCAGCGATATCGTCAAACTCTCTTTCCTGATGAACATGTACTACGATTCGCAAAAACAAGTCGCTGGAGCCTGTGATTTCGGCGGTCAAGCAACTACCCAAAAAGCTCAATCTGCTACTGGAACTTGTTCCGTCTTGATTGCTGAGGCAGGAAGTTCAGGAACGGGATCTGTAACTGCAACTGCCGGTTTAGTTACTGGTACTGGATCCAGTTCACCTACCGGAAGTGGCAGCGGCAGCGGAAGTAGTTCAAGTTCTACATCTAAGAGTGCAGGACATAGTGTTGTTGGTGGGTTGTATGGTGAGATGCGTGTTGTGGTGGCGATTGCTTGTGCATTTTTTGGTGGTGCGGCAATTGTACTGCTTTGAAAAGTTGGAAATGATAATTCAACGTTTTATACTTTTCGTGGAGGAATTGGGTTTATTGCGAAATGCTGGGTTCTCTTTACGTTTTCTTTTTCAATAGTCTTGGATGTTTGAGTTCATTGGGTTCCCTAGACTATTCCGTAGGAATTGAATAATGCCATTATTAGCTGGACAAAGCTTCATGAACAAAAGTGATCTGATGAATATGTCGTTTTTGACTATTGACTATTAAAGAATACGTGATTTATAATGCCATAGCTTCTTGGATCCAGATGTTCCCTTCCAACTCCTGCTTGTTCTTCTCCAACAATGCTTTGAAAGTACCAATCATTTCCTTCTCATCTCCTTCAGCTCCTTTCTCTGTAACCTCATCTTTCCACTGAATGAGAATGCTCTTCAACAATTTCGAGCCTCGTTCAATATCCTCCTTAGGAACAGTGGATACTTGTTCCGCGATATCCTTTCCTGAAAAGTCCTCCAATTCATCGGCTTTTCGCCTCGCCATCTTCAACACTTTTTCCGGGAAATGTGCTAATTCCGCAACATGAATTCCAAAAGACTGATCACACACACCTAGATCGTCAATATCTCAAAAAGTGCGTTGAGAAAGTACCTTCTTCAACTTTATAGAGGAGTGTGATTTCTTTAGATTGACGATCTCCGTCACCCACATGCGCAACAACATGTAAATTCTTAACTTGCGGAGCCTCCACCGTCAAGGCAGTCAACTCGTGAAAGTGCGTCTATGATTATTAGTCGATGGGAAAAGGGTAGATACCGCAAACAAAGCAAAACAGCGAATGTTTTTCACGATGTATTCTGAGATTGCCCATGCAAGTCCGAAACCATCATATGTGCTTGTTCCTCTTCCCAACTCATCGATAATAATAAGTGAATCGCGCGTTGCGGATCGGAGGATAGTCGCTGTTTCAAGCATTTCTGCCATGAAAGTGCTCAAACCTTTGAGCTGGGAGTCTCCCGCTCCAACTCTTGCGAGGATACAGTCGAAGATACTCAATGTTGCTTCTGTGCAAGGAACAAAACAACCTACTTGTGCTAAAAGCGCAATTACACCGATCTGAAGTCAGTCTGGGAGACGATGATACAAGATACCATTCGAATGTATGTGGATTTTCCACCCATGTTGGGACCTGTGATGATTAAGAATTCAGATTCACCGCGTTTGAGACTGACGTCGTTGGGAATAAAAGTCACGTCGTCTTGCACTTCGAGACTTGGATGTCGCGCCTCGATGAGGATGGTATCTCCTTCCCCTCGTTCATGCATCGTAGGTTTGACGTATGGGATTGGTGCATTGACGGACACGTGGGCAAAGCTATGTACGTCAGATGAGTAACAGAGATAGGAGATACCTAACGATAACGTCGAGATGACCTAGTACTGAGCCGAGAGTTTGGAGAACAGGAGTATATGAAGCCGCGATCCCGACGACTTCTTTGACTAAGCCAGATTGATGACGATGATATTGGCTTGATAAGTCTGAGTACTCGGCACTCATCTTGTGCAATGCTGTAGTGGTAAAATACACACCAGCCTTTTGTGTCGAAAGTTCGGTGTATCCTTTCTTTCCTCTAATACTTCCAGCCTCCTATCTCGTTAGTATGACAGGTGCGAGAGCTGTGCGGGAGGCAATACATTTCGAGTCAATCTTAAACACCATCCGTAAACATGATGTTGTTCCAATTTTAGCTTTTTCTCGGTATCTTGTCTCAAGTCGCTCCCGACACGGATATGTTCTTGAGCCATCTCTTCTCGTAAGTCGTCCATTCTTTTACGATATGTTTTAAGATTCTCGTCGAAATCGGGTTTAATCACAAATTGGTGGTCTTCCAGAGCAGCTAAATCAATAGTAGCTTCGACCATCTCCTGCAATTTGGCCAGATTCGCATAATGAGTCTACTGTCAATTGCCTTGTTACAAAAGGATTGGACTACCTGTAAAGGTTGGACATAAGTGGACTGAAGGAGATCGCGATGACGATCATCTTGAATCGCATCCAAAGCCTCAATAAGACCAGGAAGTCGAATCACAACTTGATACGCTCTAACGACATCTTCCAAAGTAGCAACTTGTCTTTGAAACCGTTTTGCTAAACGTGATAGATCCGGGATGGATCTCAAATGATCTTCTTGTAAAGTTTGTCTGACTTCAGTGTCCATAACGAATCCCTCAACAAGGGTTTGTCGTTCCAGGATTGCAGGGAGATCGAGAAGAGGTTGTTTTAACCATTGTGCTAGAAGACGGGTGCCTAGCGCTGTTTTGCATTTGTTGAGGAGACCGAAGAGGGACATCGTTTTGTTGGCACCATCATTAGGACCGGGCATCAAATTTAAGGCGCGCAAGGCGGAGGCGTCAAGACGCATGTATGCGGACAGATTATGTTGATAAAGTGTGTATTGGCCGAAATTGGATGCATCTGACATTAAACCTAGGTACTTGATGAGTGCCGCAGAGGCTCCCATTGCGACGTGGAGATCAAATTGCGCTTTTATTAGATTAAATGCTGGAAGGCGTTACGAAGAGTAGGAGCTTCCGTATCTTTTCCTAAGAGCCGTTTGATATCTCCCTCGATATCCTTTGTTGCGAAATCGGCAGGTCGCTTCTCCGAGATGACGATTCCACAACGATCGACAACTCCAGATAATGCAGCGAGTTCATGATCCTTCTTCTTCTCATTCGAAGCGATAATGCATTCCTTAACTCCGAGTTGGATAATCAAAGACTACAATCAACACCCCATCTAACAAGCAAATAGGAATTGGAAGTTGTACTTCAAAATTAGAGTAGACATCATTGTCAATAAACTCACTCACGCCAATCTCCCTAATGCTCGCATCGGCAAAAGCAACCCCAATAACTTTATGACCGTCCCTGACCTGCAACTTTACGGCCAACACAACCGGACTAGTTGTCAACTCCATATTCCCAACTAGAATCAAATCCTCTACATCCTGTAAATTTCCCGGTGAGGCTTGTTTTGTAAGTTTCCAGTTCTTGTTATTTCGAGCTTCAGCTGTAGTCCATATTTCGATGCGAAGATTGCGCGTCATAAGGGCATCGCGAAGGAAGTTGGAGAAAACCGTTTGCGAGAGGGTAGCACTGGGTAATGCGCGTTTTGGGTCTGAGTGGCCTAGGTACTTTACGATAGAGAGCGTGCGATAAACGTTTTGGGCTACGAATATTGCATCTTCTCCGTGAACAGAGTAGAACGTGCTGTTAGAAGTCTACAAACGTTAGCAACGAATGAAAGAGTGTGAATACAGAACGTTCGAAGATACGAATTGTCGAGGAGTCCTTTTCGGGGAGGGATTTGAAGAATTTGATAAAGCCAAGTTCGTTCTCGTGGTCTATTTATTAGGAGAGTTTTGAGTGCGATGGAGTACCGAGTTGCAAGTCGGGGCGATCGACTTTCTCGCTAGCCATGACGATCCAGAGAAAATAAAGGAGAGTCTAGTCTTAAGGATAGTGTTGTCCAAAGCTAATGCAATTTGTTGGTTAGTGGTCGAATGAATGAGTGAAGTGGGTGGAGTTGTTGCTGATTGAATTTTGACAGTAGCGCGTGGTGTAAATCAATCGACGTGATGCGCGCTTCCACAAATACTTATCTCACTGGGTCAGGCCCACATCTCAACACCCATGACCGAGCGTCCCAGCACCATCAGATGGGTGAGCTTTCTAGAGAACCGAGAGATATATTACCCTGCAGCTTAAATAGCAGTGTGGGGGCCAGATAGGCATATGCTAGCAAAGCATTTGACGATAAAGATATATGCTATTTTGAGTCTCCAGTCGCCATGTTCGCGATTGCGCTTTGCACGGTCATCCTAGGCAGAGAAAGGATTTCAGAATAGGAATAAAAGTAGCTTCTCGAAAAATAGCACTTGTTTAGCGTGTTAGAGGTCTTAGCTTCGGCAGACGCGTCATCTCACCGGATCTTGCGCCTTTGGCGACGATCAGTAAATTTCCGGGGATGAATGACTCAGATGATTTTTAGGTTTAATTCGATGGCGAAGCTAATCAGAGATTACCTCGCGGGTCTTTCATCATCAGCAAACTACGTTCAACCACCGGCTGGCTTCAAACTTTAGCGTGTTTTTTGTTGTGGTTTGCATACTTTATTATCTTTGCTTGCATATTCATCGCAGAAGTCTAAGCAACTCTTCTGCATGAACTGGATCTTGTGATCCCTATTTCCCAACAAACTCTCCTTCAACGAGACTCAGCATTTGCCCCTTGACTGCCCCAGCCTCAAATTTCCTGGGGACGCCGTTGCGGTAGACTCGGGTTTGATCGTGAAACCATGGACAAAGCTACAGTCGAAGCAGAATCACATATGGAGGACGAAGATAGAGCTCTTCAGACTGTAGGGACCCAGTCGGCTTTCCTATCCATGCTCAATATGGGTATCATCACCCCTTTCCACATCATATTCGAAATGATGGGCTGATAAGATATGTAGCTACAAATTTTGGAAGAGATCTTCCCGATATTGACGATGAAGAGGAGGAAAGTGAAGAGGAGGAATTGCAGTCAGCAAGTAGGATACTCTGGCCCTTCAATATGCTGATTTCGTGTTAGTTTCTCCACTGCTGCTCAAACGGAGCGATTCCGGATCAAGTGAATCTTTCAGAGCAGCCAAACACGAAAGCGACGATAGCGATAGTAGTGATCAGGCGCTTGATCTCTCCACTTTGAAAGAATCTCTTGCGCAACACCGCGGAACCTTCACTATGCTCGATGAGTTTTCCGATCGACCTGGCGAAGCAATCGAGGATAACAACTCGGAAAAGATCAGGGCAATATTCGACTTACCGGCTTCAGAGAAGATTATCACAGGTAATGCCTTGTTCGGAGCGAGATCTGATGGCAGAATTTCCTGCCTGGCTAGTGAAGAATGTCATGATACAAGGATATATGCTCCTTACCGAGCACCATATCTGCTTCTACGCCCCTCTACCCAAAACTGATGTATGCCAACCCTTCCAGTCACTATCAACTAACATCAGGGCACCGTTGTCAAGTCGGGGTATTTATCTAAGAAATCTCGCACCACACCGCGTAGGCATCGCCATTGGTTCGTTCTGAAGAATGACGTACTCTCGTACTATGATGATCCTGCAGTACGTTCATCGCTTCTAACTGTTCTAATTTTCAGGATCTATATTTCCCCAGCGGAACTGTCGACCTCCGCTATGCCGTCAACGTAGAAATGGATGACAGGGATGAGAAACATAAGGGTTTCACCCTCAGTACTACAAATCGAGTCTACCATCTCCGTGCCGACTCGCATGCCTCTGCGCGACAATGGGTCAAGTCACTCCAGAAAATCGTTTTCAAGACTCGCAACGTGGGCAACAATGTCAAAGTAACTCTGACTTCTCCGAACTGTTGTTAACACTAGATCTCTATACCAATAGCAAATGTATTGGAGGTTGAAGAAGTCCATCTCCTAGGTTCCAGCGATACCCTTAAAATGTCGGTTTTAGACAATGACGAGACTTTCGCCATGGACGAATTCTACTTTTGCTTCTTCAGTCGTACAAGAGAAGCATTCACCAAACTCCAAGCCTGTTTAAACGCGAAATCCGACGACTCCGCTCCAGGAAAACGACGTCATGACATGCCGATGCGAGAATCTACCAAATTCTTCGATAGTGTCAAAGACACGACAACTTTTATACGGTCATCAAGCCCTACTCCCGAGGCAATGGAGGGAGGATCTTCTTCACCCCGACGATCTCACGATAGTCCCCGTCGTTCACTTGATGGGGACGACGGCGAAATGGTCGAGCAAGATCCTTCTTCTTCTTCTTCTCCGAAACGTCACTCATTCAAAACAGCAGCTTGGAAACATCTGGGTCTTGGGAGAACACGTTCACCGTCTCCGTCACCACTTAGGCAGTCCTCTGAGTCATTCGACCGCCTTTCCCAGCCCGGAAAAAGCCCTACCATCTCACAGCAAGACGAAACCTCGTGGAGTGATACTGGAAAAATGCTTTGGTCACGCGGTGTAACTGCAGCAGATTGGATGCGTCAACGTGGAGCACAAGTAGGTTCTCAAGTATTACATGTCGGAGTAGGCAAAGTATCACAATTCTGGAGTGGTGACAATGCAAGAAGTGAGCATGCAAAATGGGTCACCGAGGAAACTGCAAAGGATATGAAAGATCAAAATCCGGAAGAAAGATTCCAATCTCACTTTGCGCTACCGCCTTCTGAGAAATTGTTGGCCTCTTATTATGGATATGTCTTTAGAACTTTTCCGTTCTATGGGAAGATGTATCTTAGTAAGTTTCACTTTTGCTTCAGGAGTTTGTTGCCCGGTATAAAGACAAAGGTAAGATACTGTTGTCGGTGTAGCTGACTGTCAGATGGTGCTTCCGATCAAGGATGTAGAGGCTGCAAGAAAGGAGAAAGCATATCATTGGTCTAACTTCGGACTGGTAGTGGTCATTCGAGGACATGAGGAACTCTTCTTTGAATTTGGGCAGGAAAGCGCCCGAGATGAATGTCTCAAGCGTTTGAATGAATGTATCGAAGCAGCAGCTCGCGAAAGCGCGGTAAAAGAGTCGCCTCGGGACGAGACTCTCGATACTGCCTCGGACCAGATATTCCTCCACACCACAAAGTCATTGGACGAAGGCCGATACGATGGTCTCGAAGATGATTTCTCTAATTTGGCCGAAAAGTCTGAGGAAGACACTCCTGCTATCATGTTTGACTCTAATGCGGTCTCCATGGTATCCTTCAAGCCGACTGAGCCTCTCCGATTTACTTGTTTAACTATTGGTTCAAGGGGAGATGTTCAGCCATACATTGCCTTGTCAAAAGGTCTCCAAAAAGATGGCCATTCTGTCAAGATTGCATCCCACGAAGAATATCGAGAATGGGTGGAAGGTCACGGCATTGAATTTGCTCCGGTAGAAGGTGATCCAGCTCAACTCATGCGCATTTGTATCGAACATGGCATGTTTACCATCTCGTTTCTCAAAGAAGTTCACTCGAAATTCCGCGGTTGGCTAGATGCTCTTCTCGTCTCTTCCTCGATAGCTTGTAAGAACACTGATGTGCTGATCGAAAGTCCTATGACGATGGCCGGCATCCACATCGCTGAAGCAATGAAGATACCCTACTTCCGCGCTTTCACCATGCCTTGGACCAGAACTCGAGCATATCCTCACGCTTTTGCAGTACCCGACGTCAAAATGGGAGGGCAATACAATTATATGACGTATACTATCTTCGACAACATATTCTGGAAAGCAACGGCGGGACAAATCAACCGCTGGCGCAAACGTCATTTGGGTCTACGAAGCACGAATCTCGACAAAATGCAAGTCAATAAAGTTCCTTTTCTCTACAACTTTAGTCCTTCTGTTGTTCCTCCACCGTTAGACTGGGTAGACTGGATCATTGTCACTGGATATTGGTTTTTGGATGATGCAGACACCAGTGCAAAGCAGAAGTGGGAGCCCCCACAAGACGTCGTGGATTTTATTGCCAAGGCTCGCAAGGATGAAAAAAAGATCGTTTACATCGGATTTGGCTCTATTGTAGTCTCCGATCCTAAGGCGCTTACAGAAACTGTCATTGAGTCTGTCATGAATGCCGGTGTACGTTGCATTTTGGCAAAAGGATGGTCTGATCGACTGAATGATAAAGATGCACAGAAAAGCGAGGTACCCGTTCCAGATGATATTCTTTGCGTCAAGGCGGTGCCTCACGATTGGTTATTCCCTCAGATTGATGCTGCTGTGCATCATGGTGGTGCAGGAACCACTGGGGCGAGTCTTCGTGCCGGTCTCGTTACTGTAATTAAGCCATACTTCGGCGATCAATATTTCTGGGCAAATCGTGTTGAGGATCTTGGTGTCGGCCTTAGTATCCGGAAGCTCAACGTGAATAATTTTACCAAGGCGTTGAAAGATGCAACGAGCAATGACAAAATGATCGCAAAAGCTACTGCATTAGGTGAACTAATTCGAAAGGTACATTTCTCTTACATGGCGAACTGACACTCAGGAAAATGGTGTTGCTACGGCAATCCAAGCTATCTATCGCGATCTCGAATATGCGAGGAGTCTCATCAAACATCGAGATTCGCCTGTTGCAGATATCCTATCAGATGAATCATGGACAATCATCGATGAGGACAAATCTCCTGTGGAAGAACTCCCAGAGTTCAGATCGTCTCGGACCTTTCCCGAGAAACAAGATGAAGGACGGTTAAGCCGGTTATCAAAGAAATTCAATTTACCGGCTGCAACGACTGCGTTGAATCCCATGGCGTGGAATCGCGCCTTGAAGCAGAGAAATGAGCAGCTTCAAAAGGAGGCTGATGAAAAGCCGTCAGAGAAAGACGTTGCAGATGTTAAGACGATTCATGGTGGGGATTAATTTTGGCTTTTAGTTGTAATAGATTAGGGAAGGATGGAGTCTGGTATGGGTTTTTGCTTTCTGGGATTAGCTGTCTTCTCCATGGGTAGATAAGTCTGAATGTATTCTTACAATTACAGTAACCTGCTACCATTGTGGTTCCTCTCTGATGTTAAAATGACCTCTGACCGTGGAGGAAAATTAAGCTATAAATCAGCAGTCAGGATTGATCGCCACAATTTCTGACCACGTAGATCCTTCGGACATTGGACCTTCGCCATTAGGAAGCCCAGTAGCTGTGAACTAGTACTGAAATGCGGATTCGTTGGCCTGTTGCCGCTGCCTTTACAGTGTACTCTCGTTTATAACTCCAAACGTCTTGCTAACACTGATCAGGGTTCTGCTTATAGCTGCTTTCCTGTAACATCATCAACGTTCTGCTGGACTAACGGGCTAGTGGATTCTCTCCTCAACCAGAATCGCTCATCAATGACAAACTCCAACACTTTCTGGTCTTCTTTTTCCTTACGTTAATATTTTATTGGATTGTTGATACAACTAAACGACGTGTGCTTAACATGACTGTGATTTTCAGTTTGGTTGTGGATGTTGGTAGCGAACTGCTTCAAATGCTAGCCCCGGTATGCCGTTCCTTAGGGCTCAGCTGATCTCTAGTCTCGTACCTTTGACGTTTTTGATATCCTTGTACCGGATATTGTTGCTTTCCATT
>Ga0335073_10002475_pt1 | contig 25261 bp, 26 predicted proteins | sample Lox_Sample_22_FD_207093 | JGI IMG/M metagenome (GOLD analysis project Ga0335073, IMG submission 207093) | Soil microbial communities from Loxahatchee National Wildlife Refuge, Florida, United States - Lox_Sample_2.2 | ecosystem: Environmental > Terrestrial > Soil > Wetlands | place: USA... | reverse complement strand
TCCCGCGTTCCGCATTTCCATAACACACTTATATTAGATTCTTATGTTAGTGCGCAGCAACCGCTGGGTGTGTGCTTCACGCCACGGCGCGGAGGCTGGCGAATCGGGCGTCAAGGCGGGGGCGGCGTGTAGTGCAAGGTTCCTCGCCGCCGGGCCGAGGAATGTGGACTGGTGCGTGACCCAGTCGCCGGGTCCGGTTCGTGGCTGACCTGCCGAAGACCTCGACCGGCAAGGTGATGCGCAAGGGCGCTGGCAGGGCCTGGGCGCGGTTGACGCCTTGATTACTACTGCAGCGGAGGCCCTCCCCCTGGGCTGCCCCGTTCTCGGCGACGGGCGTGTCAAAGCTGCGCCAGACCGGCTCGCCGGAGGACTGTCGCTGCCGAACCTGGCCAGGGCCGTCGCGGCGGTGCCGCTGATCCTCGTGCTCCTGTACGTCCCATTCCGGATGGGCATGCAGATCAATGGCGGTCTTGACCCCAACCAGACCGTCAACGCCTGGGGAGGCCCGACCTACCTGGGAGCCCTGCTCGCACACTACCTAGACTGCGTCATCGGCTTCTACGCCGCCGCATTCCTGCTGAGCCGTCTCCTCCTCCCGGCGGCCGACGCAGACCGCTCTTTTTGCACGCGCCGAGGGGTTACGTTCTTAGGGACGCGACTCCTTCTCGGCGGGCCACATCGGCTCGGCGCCGTCCGGTATCGGCACAGCGAATGCGTTGAGCAGGTAAGAGATGAGCGTGTAGTAACCACATAGCGAGACCAGCTCGACCATCCCGGCGTCCCCAAGGAGGTCATGCGCTCGGTCGTAGCTCACCTGGCTGAGCTGGCCGTCCGTCGTGAGCTCACGCGCGACGGTGTAGACAACCCGCTCGTCGTCCCTCGTGAACGGCGGGTCATCGCCGGTGCCGATCGCGTTGACGACTGCCTTCTTGACGCCATGTTCGGTCGCCATCCGCGCATGCGCCCACCATTCGAACTCCGCCTTCCAGCGGCTGCCGACGGTGATGATCGCGATCTCTGTCAGCCGCCGCTCGATCGAGGTGCCGAACCTCACGGCGGCGCCCAGCGAGGCTAGGCGCCGACCGATCTCGGGAGCGTGCAGGAACGCGTTAAAGGGCCCGACGAGCGCTCCCGACGAGTTCACCAGGTCCTGGCCCCTGGTGCCGACTACCTTGTCCCAGACGTCCTGCCCGGCCGCGTCAAGCTCATCGCGTCGAAGATCATGCAGTCTGCTCACAGCAGGACACTACCGGGTGAGGCGGCGCAGGCCGCCTGGGTGGATACTGATCGCCGGCCGGATTCGGACGAGATACAAGGAGCACGACAGGTGACCCGCGACGATCGCATTGGACCGCCCAGTTTCGGCAGCGAACGCGACATGCTCAGGGCCTTCCTGGACTACCACCGGGCCACTCTCGCGATGAAGTGCGCAGGACTGACCGACGAGGAGCTGCGGCAGCAATCGATGTCGCCGTCGACGTTGTCGCTGCTTGGCCTGGTGCGGCACATGGCCGAGGTGGAGCGCGCCTGGTTCCGCAGGGTGTTCGAGGACAACGAAGCGCCGATGGTCTGGTCTGACAAGATCGACTTTCAGGCCGCCTACGACGCAAGCGAGTCGACCAGGGCCGAGGCCTTCACTGCCTGGGAAGCTGAGGTCGAGAACTCGCGCCGCATCGAGCGAGAGGCGGAGTCCCTGGACCTGGCCGGGTACCAGCCACGGTGGGGCGAGGAGGTATCACTGCGGATGGTCCTCGTGCACGTGCTGCTGGAATACGGCCGGCACAACGGGCACGCGGACTTCCTGCGTGAAGGAATCGACGGCACGGTCGGCGCCTAGGGTCGCGTCATAGCGCGGCTCGGTTACCCGCGCTCCGATCCCCTGCGGCGAACTGACCTGGCGATCGACCCGCGCCGGGTGGTCCGGCGAAGGCCTGGGCGATGCTCAGCCACTGATCCGCGTCAGGGCCATCAGCGACGACTGCGGTGTCTGCGCGGTGGCGGCGTTGCGTGACGAGGAGGCAGAAGTCCAGCGCCGGGCCGGTCACGCGGTTGGCGACGTCAGCCGGGCCCCAAGTCCACAGCTCACCAGACGGTGCCACTAGCTCGACTCGCACCGGCTCCGTCGGCCTCGGCAGCCGGTGCGCCGCATAGCTAAACGCCCGCGCGCCGACGCCGATATGAGCGACGTGGCGGAGCCTATGCGTCGGCTCGCGCTGAACGCCCAGAGTGTCGGCGATGTCCTGGCCGTGTGCCCAGGTCTCCATCAGCCGGGCGGTGAGCGAGGAGGCGACGCTCATCGACGGACCGAACCACGGCACGCGCAGAGCCGGGTTGAGGCGGGCGAAGCCGGTTAGAAGGTCCCCCCGCGTGCGGGCGAACCACTCGCGCAACTCGACCGGGTCCATTTCGTGATATCGCCGGGCGATCTCCGCCGGGTCGACAACTCCGGCGGCAGTGAGCCGGCTTACCTCGGCGGCGAACTCGTCCGGGTCCGTCGCGGAGGTGATCGCGACTTGATCGAAATAGGCGAGATGACTGACCTGATCTGTGATCGTCCAGCCCGGCGCCGGAGTCGCCAGCTGCCATTCCTCGTCCGCGAGCGGGTCGATGATCTGACGGAGCGCGACAGTCTCGGCCGCCAGATCCTCGATCAGCGCGCCCAGGTCAGCTGGCATGGCTCGGTCCCCCCGTCGCTCGCGGCGAAGTGGCGTCCTCTCGCTGGACACTGTAGCGGCGGTGGATTACGTCGACCGGATCATCGGCCGTGCCAGACTCCGTGGCACAGAGCTGCGTCAGACAGACGAGCGGCGCGGGACCGACCATTCCTCCTGGTCGGTCTCGCGCCGGTCTGCGGTCGCGCTACCAGTAATGTCTTCGGCCCCCGATGCCCCGGCCGATGGCCCCGAACAGGGCTAGGACCAGCCCGATTAGCAGCAGGATGATGCCGATGGTCCAGAGGATCGCGATCTTGACCACGAACCCGATGATCAGCAGTATGAGTCCAAGAATGATCATGACTACTCCCGGCTTGTGACTAAGTCCGCAAGAAGTACCTGCGATAGCGCGGACCAAACACGCGCCACGAAATCAGTCTCGCTCGCAGCCACCGTCGGGCCTCTCCGGGGTCAGGCCTTTGCGGGGGTCGTCGGGGGTGTCCCCTCCGGGGTCAGGCCTTTGCGGGGGGTCGTCGGGGGGTGTCCCCTCCGGGGTCAGGCCTTTGCGGGGGGTCGTCGGGGGGTGTCCCCCCGACTGTGCTAATACGACCGCGGCAAGCCTAGGACGTGCTCTGCAAGGTAGTTGAGCACCATCTCCTGCGGCAGCGGCGCGATCCGCAGCAGCCGTGCTTCGCGCCAGTAGCGCTCCACGTGGTACTCGCTTGCATAGCCAAATCCGCCGTGCACCTGCACAGCGGCGTCGGCAGCCTGGAAGCCGGCGTCGGCGGCCAGGAGCTTGGCTATGTTTGCCTGCTCGCCGCACGGCATTCCGTGGTCGATCCGCCAGGCAGCCTGCCGAATCGCCAGCTCGGCGGCCGCCAGACGCGCATGTGCCTCGGCAAGCGGGAACGAGATCCCCTGGTTGCCGCCGATCGGGCGGCCGAATACCACGCGGCTCTTCGCATATGCGACAGCGCGGCGCAGAGCGGCTCGGCCGACGCCGAGGGCTTCCGCGGCTATCAGCACTCGTTCCGCATTCAACCCGTCAAGGAGATACCGGAAGCCGTGCCCTTCCTCGCCCACCCGGTCTGACTCGTCCACATAAAGGCCGTCGTAGGTGACCTCGCAGGAAGCTACGGCGTTCCGGCCGAGCTTGGGGATGGGCACGATGCCTACTGCAGGATCCTTGAGGCTGGCCACGAACAACGTCAGGCCGTCCGTCCGCTTCGCGCACTCCTCGCGCGGCGTGGTCCGGGTCAGAAGCAGTACCCGGTCGGATTCGAGCGCCTTTGACGTCCAGACCTTTCGGCCGGTTACCCGGTAGCCAGCGCCATCCCGCACGGCACGCGTCGTGATTGCCGTCGTATCCGTGCCTGCGTCAGGCTCTGTGACGCCAAAAGCCACGTGCAGCTCCCCGCTCGCGACCAGCGGCAGGTACTTGCGCTTCAGCTCCTCGCTGCCATGCCGGACAACAGGCTGCATGCCGAAGATCGACAGATGAATGGCGCTGGCGCCGTTCATGCACGCGCCCGATGCGGCCACTTCCTCCAGGATGATCGAAGCCTCGGTGATGCCCGCGCCACCGCCGCCGTACTCGGCCGGGATGGCGATGCCGATCCAGCCGCCCTCGGCGAGCGCGTTGTAGAACGCCCACGGGAAGGCGTGCGTCGCATCCGCCTCGGCCCAGTAGTCATCGGGAAAGCGTGCGCAGACCGCCCTGATGGCTGCCCGGATCGACGCGTGCTCGTTGTCTTCGGTGAACTCCACAGGCCGTTCCTACCATCTTCGGGCCCGCCAGGCCTCCCGCGAACGCGACGTACTCGGCCGGCCCGCAGCAACCCCGTTCCTCTGCCCTGGAGGTGTTTTGCATGTCTGCCAGTAAGAACTGGCCGCGGTGGGCCGAGCTGCCGCCGCTGGTGCGAGGCCAGATCAGGCGAGCTTGCCGACGGCCGGGTGATGGCAGCTCAGAACTGCGAGGGCGGGATTCTCCCCGGGTTTCGCATCCGGCTGGCGCTCGCCGTTCGTTGACCTGCTGACCGTCCTGGCCAGCGTCGGCGATACGGAGATCGACTTCGATTCGCTGCTGGCCGACCAGGCTGTCACGGCCTGCGTCGAGCCCGGTGCCCTGAATGCGGTCCTCGCCGCGCTGACCGGGTTCTGGCTGGCAGGCGGCCTTGCGGAAGTGCCGCCGGAGACTCAGGCCGATCGCTGCGGCCAAGCACACGCTTGGCCGCAGCGCACTGAGCTGGCTGCAGCGCCGGCTCGGTGTCCGCTAGCCGCCGCCGTCTACCAGAACTGAGTAGTCGCGCCGGAGCTGTTGACAATCCCGCCGCCGGTCTCCGGCGGCTCGAACACCGACTGGATTGCGACGCGGCCTGGTCCCTGCAGCACCAGCCAGATCGACTTGGCCTGCCAGCGGGCTGAGCTGAACCAGTAGTTGCCGCGCGGGTACTCAAAATGCAGGTGCATACGCACACTGCGGTCCTTCCAGATCAGGCCGTTCGGCTGGACCAGGATTCGCTCACCCTGCCGCAGATCCCGGATGAAGGTATTTCCAGGCGCGTGCAGCAGCAGCAGGCCTGGCCCGTTCTGCGCGCTGAACCTGTCCATCGTCCGGCCGAGCGGGTAGTGATACTCCTGGTCGTCGCCATTCTGGGTGGCGTACCAGATGCCAGCGTTCTCCCAGTGGTAGCCGACGTTGCCGGTGGCGACGAGAAAACGGTGCTCAACCACGTCGACGGCGTGATTGGCCGGGAGCGGCACCGCGAGCGTCTCACCCGGAAGGTCCGCGCTGATCGCGATGTGGCCGGGGCCGGAGGCGGTCATCATGATCAGTGGCATGCCGGCCAGCATGCGGTTCCAGCCACCGGCCATCTTCATCATGTCGAGGCGCACGCTGGGCTCGGAATGCAGCAGCACGTGGTGGGAGAAGTAAACCGAGTCCTCGGGATCCAGCTTCATCTCTGCGACGGGTACGTACTTGCCGCTGATCTGGCAGGTGGACCGGTTGAACCGGATCCTGGCCATGTCCCGGATGGGCGGCTGCTCGGCCCAGCCGGACTTGGTGACGCGCGCCCGGACGTCGGTCGGGGCACCGCAATGCGGGCAGGTAGTGCCGCTGCCGTCACTGGGTATCCGGCAGTAGGGGCAGGTATAGGTCGGCGTCGACATCTCCGCCGCCTACTCGGTGCCGTGGTGCACGTACATGGACTGGACGCCAACTCGGCCAGGGCCGGTCATCTCAGCCAGGTACATGTTGTGGCGGCCCATCATCCCGGTCTTGAAGCTCTGCTGGACCGTGTTCATGGTGACCGATGAGTCCTTGTACAGATATCCGCCTGGCTCGACCAGGATCTTCTCGCCTGGCTGCAGGGTCTTCTGGAAGACGTTGCCATAACCGTGCAGGAGCAGCAGGCCTGGCTCGTTGGCGGTCACGAACCGGTCCATGTACATACCGCTTCCGCCGTGCAGCACGTTGGCCAGGCCCTTGATCCGAACGAACGAGTAGTTGAGCGAGTGCGTGCCGGCCAGGAACGCGTGCTCACGCACGTCGATCTCGTGAGACGGGTGAATCGGCAGCACGACGACCTCGCCGGTGGCGTCCTTGGACAGCGCAATCCGGCCGGGACCGTGCGCCACGCTGAGGATGTGCGGCATGCCGCCGACCATCCGCCGAGCGCCGCCGCCGGTGTTCAGAGCTGACAGCGGTACCTGAGGCTCCTTCCACAGCATGACGTGGTGCTCGAAGAACACCGAGTCACCCTGGGCGAGCGCTAGCTCAGCGACCGGAACGATCTCGCCCTCGATCTGGCAGGTGGAATTAGAGAAGCGGAACTCCGTCATGTCGCGCAGCCGGGGTGCTTCGGTCCAGCCGGAGTCCGACACCATGTTCTTCTGGTCGAGCGGGGCGCCGCACGTGCTGCAGCTAGTCCGCTCCGGCGAGTTCTGCGCCTTGCACCACTGACATTCGATCCTGTCCATCCGGGCAGGCCTTTCTGCTCGAGGGGTTTGTCACCGATGCCACGACTCGGGTGCAGCATCGTCGAACAGCGGGGACGACATCCGGACTGCAGAGAGCGCCGCGCCGTCTCCGGCGCCCCCGTATCGCCCGGATGTGCGGACACAGCGGCCAATAATGGCTGAGATCGTAGCGGAGCCAGGGCTGCTGGCCACCGCTTATGCCGACGGCGGGCTGGCTGCAGCGCCTGTCGGAGTCCCGCAGTCGGCGCAGAACTTCGCGGTGGCACTCAGGCTGGCATTGCAGTTGGTGCAGTGCTTCTGCGTCGGGGTACCGCACTCAGGACAGAACTTCGCGCCGACCTGGACCGGGCTCTGGCAATTCCCGCATGCCATCATGCCGGCCGGCGCGGCTGCGGCTGCGGCTGCGGCCGCGTCCGACGCTGGCGCCGGGGCGGGTGCGGGCGGTGCAGGCGGTGCGGGCGGCGGTGCTGCCTGCTGTGCGCCCGCCGCGGCCTGTGCCGCATAGCCCTGGCCACCGCCGGCGAAGCCGGGCCCAGCCGGCGGCGGGTTGTACGGAGCCTGGCCGGGCGCCTGCATCATGTTGCCGGCCATGCCCATGCCGGCGCCGAAGAACATGGGCGTTACCGCCGCGCCGCCCTGCGCCATGCCCTCACCGGCGCCCTGCAGCGCCTCGGCCTGCGCAGCCTGCAGGAACCCGCCAGCCAGCCGACTGTAAGCAGTGTCGCCAGCCAGCTTCTTCAGCCGGGCGTTGTCGTCGTCATCGAGGTTGACGTCGACGTTGCCCAGCCGGGTCAGCGTGATCCCGTAGTCGCCAAGCTCACGGTTGGCGGATTCCAGCGACTGCGCCTCGATCTCAGGGCTGTGCATCGACAAGCCGAGGATCGGCCAGGCGCCGGACATCAGCTGCGTGGTCACCGTCGTCCGGGTGACCTTCAGCAGCTGCTGTGTCACCCACGCCGTGACTGCCTGGTTGTTGGTTACGTCGACGGTGCCGACCAGGTTCAGGATCAGCTTCGTCGGATCGTTCACGCGCAGTGAGTACTCGCCGAAAGTGCGAAGGGTGACGATGAGGCCGGTCTGCGGGTCCTGGATCTCGTCCAGACGGCCGCCGAACCTGTTGTTGGGAAACTCTCGCGTGCCGACGAAGAAGATCTCGGCCCGGAACGCGTTGCCACCGGTGGCCCAGTCCACAAACATGCCGAGGAACGGGAGCTCCTTGGCGTCCAGGGTGTGCTGGCCAGGCGTCAGCACGCCCATGACCTGGCCCTGGCTGGTGAAAACCGCGACAGCGTCCGGCTCCACGATCGCCCGGGCGAACTTGCGGATGTTCTGGTCAGGCCACTTAAAGACGATCTGGCCCTTAGAGGTGTCGGGCGCTGCGATGAACTCGCGGCGAGCCTCGTTCAGAAGTCCCATCGGTGTACTCCCCTGTAACCCGGAATGTGACGCTCGCTGCCGCCCTCGTCACGCCTAACCGGATCATACGTCGGGGACCAGCAGCTCCAGCCAGAAATGAACTGAGCCGGAACGGCATCCGGGGCACGAGCGACCCGCCTGACCAGGGGTTCTGGCCCCTAGTGGCAGAACGCCTGCCGGGCGACGGACGCGGACCCTCGCAGTGAACGTGCGGCGAACGCTCGGCTGCATCCCGGACACCATCGGACAGCATCGCATGACATAAGTGCAGGCAGGCCAATTGGGCATGGATCGCCTAGCTGCAATGCGCTTAAGCAGCGGCATACTGGCGATAAAAGGACTTCAATTGAGCTCAAGCCGTGGAGGTGAGACGTGGGCATCGGCGGGGCGCTCGCAGAGGCGCGCACTGAAGCCGGAATGACCGTCACTCAGGTGAGCGAGCGCACCCGAATCAGGGAAAAGATCATCCGTGACATCGAGCACGATGACTACTCAGCGTGCGGAGGTGACTACTATGCGCGAGGTCACATTCGAGCGATCGCTCGCGTGGTTGGCACCGACCCTGTCCCGCTGATCGAGGAGTACGACGCAGCGCGAGTGCCGCCAGATCTTGATGAACCCGACGACGGCCGCGCGGACAGCCATGGCTGGCGCATCCCCGGCCTGCATCGGGGCACTTACGGCGGTCTGGAGGCCATCGGCCTTGCCGGGAACTCTCGCTGGGAAGGCACTTTTAACGGCACTACCGAGACCGGAAACGGGGTGGCGAGGAACTCAGTCGCTGGTATCGGCAACGGCAGTGCCGGGCTGCTTCCCGACGCCGAACTGGATGCGGATGCGGACGCCGTCACTGACACAGACCTTTACGATCCTGGCACTCTCGCGCCTGAAGGTACGGTCACCGAACGCGGCGCGGCCATCCTGGAGTCGGCGACGCGCTGGGCAGGATCAGCTCGATCCAGGCTTGCCAGGCCGCCGGAACCGGTCGGTAGCGGTGTGCCGGGCGGCATCACGGCGGCCGAGGCATTCCGGCCGACGATGCCGCTGGAGCCGAGGCGGCGGCGCAGGGGAGCCGGCCTGCTGGCGCTGATCGTGCTCGCGGCCATCGGCGCGCTTGTCTACGTGCTGGTGGCGGGCGGCTCGAAGCCGTCACCCACGCACGCCCCCTCGCACCACTCCGCAGGCACCACCTCCGCCAAGCATTCGAGTTCCGGCAGGCATCCGAGCGGCAAGAGCACGGCCAAGACGACGGCCCCGAGTCAGGCGCCGACCCGGCTGGCGGCGGTGAGCGCAACCGCGTTCGGCCCAGGTGGCGCCGCCCAGGGCGACAACCCGCAGCGAGCCGCCCTGGTGCTCGACCGGAACGACAGCGTCGGCTGGCAGACCGACTGGTACGGCACGGCCACCTTCGGCGGCATGCAGTCTGGCACCGGCCTGCTCCTGGATATGGGCAGGTCAGTCACAGTGACCAGCGCCCGGATCCGACTGGGCCCGGCAGCCGGCGGCGTGATCGAACTGCGCGCGGGCAACATTGCCTCGCTGCGGCACTTGCACGTCGTCGCGCGCGCCACGAATCCTGGCGGCACGCTGACCATACCGGTGAGCTCGCCAATCAGCGCCCGGTACCTGCTGATCTGGTTCAAGGCGCTGCCGCCAGACAGCACAGGCACCTATCAGGCCACCGTCTATAAGGTCAGCCTGCTCGGCACTTCCTAGGTCCGGGCAGCTAGCGACGCTCGTCGGCCGGGTTAGCTGGCAGCCTGCTCGACTAGGCGGCGAACTTGCGTCTCCACGGAGTCAGCCGCGCCAAGCCGGTTATCGATGGCCGTGTGAGGAGGAGCAGGCGCCGCTTCCAGCCGCATGCTGGCCGCGAACGCCTCAAATCTGGCCAGTTTCTCGGTGTCACGCTCAAGGCCGCGGGCACACAGCCGGTGCCGCAAGGTGGCAGGGTCAGCGCGAACCCACACCAGATGGACCGGCGGGCCGCCGAGCTCGCCCACCCACGAGTCCCAGCGCCGCACGTCGTGTATCTGCGTGGTGAACGGACCAGACAAAAGAGCAGGGCAGCCGGCCGACCGGATCTCGCGCGCGGTAGCGGTCATCCCGGCGTACTCATGAACCTTGATGTGCTCGTCGTACCACAGGCCTTCGCGCTCGCCGGGCGGTCGGCCCGCAGCAGCGAGCGTGGCGGCGACGAACGATCCGTACATCGTGTCCTTGTCGAGCAGCGCAGGGGTAGGGCTCAGCGCGGCTAGCAGCAGCCGCGCGACAGTGGACTTCCCCGCCCCTGGCGGCCCGGCCACGATCCACAGCGGCGCAGGCGGCTCAGTCGGTGACCAGGCCATAACCCGCAGGTTAGCCTGGCAGCAAATGCCGACGACAGGGACCGTGAGCGCGGCCACCGGCGTGATCAGCATGGTGCTGCTCAGCGCGGTGGTGGTTCTCGGCATCCTGCTAGACCGGCGAGTCCGGCTGCCGGGGCAGCCGAGATACGCCGGCCTCAGCCTGCACCGGTACATCTCTCTGCTGGCCGTCGGCTTCCTCGCCCTGCACATCATCACGGCCGTTGTCGGTCCGTATGCCCGAATCGGGCTGGCCGCGACCGTGATCCCATTCACCTCGGCCTACGCGCGCAGCTGGCTCGGCCTTGGCGTGATCGCGTCCGACCTCATGGTCGCGATCATCGCCACCAGTTTGCTGCGGCGCCATCTCAGCCACCGGACCTGGCGGACGATCCACTGGCTCGCATACGCCTGCTGGCCCGTCGCACTCGCCCATAGCCTCGGCACCGGCGGCGGCATGCGCTCAGGCGCGCTGCTGGACCTGACGATCGGCTGTGCGAGCGCCGTGGTGGCTGCGGCTGGCTGGCGGCTCGCCAGCAGCGTCCGGTACCGGGCTGTGCCGGATCCGCCTAGGCCGTCCGGACTGGTGCGGCCGCCCCTCGGGCGCGTGCGGCAGGCGGGCTCCTCCGGACTCCGCCTGCAGGTGGACCCGATTGCGTGCACCGGCCACGGCCTGTGCGCCGAGTTGCTGCCCGAGCTCATTGCGCTGGATCAGTGGGGGTACCCGCTATTCAAAGACGAGCCGGTGCCCATGAGCCTCGACCGCCGGGCCCGGCGCGCTGTCACCGACTGCCCGGCGCTTGCACTGCGCCTGACCGACGCGCGCCCTGTTCCCGAGTCGGCCGACTCTGAGAAAGTTCAGCGATGAGTCAGGCCGCCCCGCACGGACGCGCGCACTGGCACTCGCACGACTGCGCCGGCTGGCGGCAGCATGGCCGGGCCATGTGATCCGGCCCTGCTGACAGGCGGGCAGGCAGCGGCGTGGCCGGCTGGAGGTGCGACGGATCACGCTGCAGCGACGCTGCCTGGCCAGCCTGCTCACGTCTAACCAGGACGCCGCGCGCCTCGGCTATCACCGCGCAGCCACCGTCGATGACGAACAGCAAGATAGCGGCGTCGTTGAGCGCACTCGCCGCTGCAGGGCTAGGCACGACCTGGGCCGTTCCCCAGGAAGTGAACGCGAGGATGGCCACGACCCGCAGCAGGCCATGCGAACCGCCGGGCGGTCTGCCGATGCTGACAGCGGCAATGGCGGCCGCGATAAGGAACAGCGGGGCAGCTGATAGAGGTGAGTGATGGGCCCAGGTCACGCTGCCGCGGATCAGGTCGGCCACCGCTAGCAAGAGACCCCCGAGTATGGAGATAACGCCGAGGCCGATCGCTATCACGAGGCGTGTGCGGGCCGCCGTCCCAGGGCGTGGCAGGAAAGTCACCTCCCCGACGGTATCGCGCCCGAACAACTAGCGATGCCGCGGGAGCTCTTCGGCTGCGGCAAGGCCGGCCCCGAGCCTCCGCGACCTTTACCATCAGCAAGCCCGGCCCGGCGATGGCCCGGCGAGCGAAGCGATCGGCTCGGCGAGTTCACCGCCGAGCCCAATTCTGTCGATTGGGCGTTGCGCTCAGGGATAGTGTCGCTCGCGACACCGGCGACCCGCGGGCCCTCGCGCTCCGGCTGACCGCCGACGACCCGATCTGGGAGGAATCCGATGAGCTCGTGCGCGCGTGATCATCCCGAGATCGGGCCGGCTGAACTGCACGAGGTGGCCGACCGCGTGTTCGCCTACATTCAGCCCGACGGGTCCTGGTGGATCAACAACACCGGATTTATCGTCGGTGATCGCTCGGTGATCAGCATCGACTCGTGCTCGACGGAACGGCGCACTAGGGCCTACCTGGACCGGATCGCGACGGTCACCACGGCGCCAGTGACGACGCTGGTCAACACGCATCATCATGGCGATCACACCTACGGCAACTCGGTTTTCGGCGACGTCACGATCATCGGTCATGACCGCTGCCGTGAGGCGGTCATAGCCTCCGGACTGCTCGGCAATACCGGCATCTGGGAACCGGTCGACTGGGGAGAGCTGCGGCTCGCCCCGCCGACCGTCACCTTCGCCGACCGGCTCCGGGTCTGGTCTGACGAGACACCGGTTGAGGTCAGCTACGTGGGCCAGCCGGCCCATACCAGTAACGACAGCCTGGTCTGGCTGCCCGAACAGGAAGTGCTGTTCTGCGGCGACCTACTGTTCAACGGGGGCACGCCGTTCCTGCTGATGGGCTCGGTCACCGGCGCAATCGACGCGCTGACCTCAGTAGTCGCGCCGATCCCGGCACGGATCATCGTGCCCGGCCACGGCCGACCATGCGGCCTCGACCTCATCGACACCGTCGTGGGCTACCTGCGGTTCGTGCTTGAAGCAGCGAGGGCGGGCCTGGCTGCCGGATTGCCTCCGCTGGAGACCGCCCGGCAGACCGACCTCGGCGATTATGCGGGCTGGCTGGACAGTGAACGCATCGTCGGCAATCTGCACCGCGCCTACCGCGATCTCGATGACGGCCAAGCCGAGCCAGACCTGTTCGCGGCGCTGACCGACATGGTGGCCTACAACGGCGGCCGTCCGCTGTCCTGCTACGCCTGAGCGCGAGACTACGATGCGGGCTATGCGATTCGCGATCTCTATACCTCAGTTGTATGGCGACGGCGAGTTCGATCCAGTTGCGTTCCGCGGCTACTGCACGCGAGTCGAGGAGCTCGGCTTTGAAAGCGGCTGGACGCAGGAATCTATCCTCGGCGCCTCGAACCAGCTCGGACCGCTCGAGACGATGGCCTACGCGGCCGCGTGCACGCAGCGGCTCCGGCTGGGCTGCGCGGTATTCGTGTCCACGCTGCACACCCCCGCGAACCTGGCGAAGAGCATCGCGACGCTGGACCAGCTCAGCCAGGGCCGGATCGAAGTCGGTGTCGGGTCCGGCGGGAAGCAGCGACCATTTGCGGCCTTCGGCATCAGCGGCCAGCGCTACGGCGCGCGGTTTGCCGAGGGCGTGACCCTGATGAAAGCGCTCTGGACGGAGCCTCGCCTCACCTTCGACGGCGAGTTCTGGCAGCTGACGGACGCGGCCATGGAGCCTAAGCCGGCCCAGAAGCCGCACCCGCCGCTTTGGTTCGGCGCGAATGGAGAGCCGGCCCTGCGCCGGGCGGCCAGACTCGGCGACGGGTTCTTCGGGGCGGGCTCGTCGCCGACAGCGCGGTTCGCGGAGCAAGTGCGGATAGTGCGGGCGGCGCTGACCGAGCTCGACCGCGATCCAGCCAGCTTCCCGATCGCGAAGCGCCTGTACATCGCGATCGACGAGGACGTCGCGCGCGCCCGGCAGCGCATGAACGACGCGCTGGAACGGATCTACGGCCGGCGGGTGCCCGATATCGAGGCGGCGGCCGTCGCAGGCACTGTGGCGGATTGCGTCTCCGAGGTGGAGAGGGCTGCGGAGGCAGGCGCGGAGCTCATCCAGTTCACGACGTTGTTCGATCAGTCTGAGCAGGCCGAGCGGCTGGCTGGCGAGGTAATCCCCCGGCTCCGCTAATGCAGCGGCCGCCGCTCGGATAACGCACGGGGTTCCGGGTACTGCCAGCCGATGTACGCCACTAGGCACACCACCAAGGAATGCCGCAAAGTCGGCAGGAACGGGATGGAAACGACATGGCCGGCAATGCTCTCGAAGAGTTGCTCGTCTGCTCGGAAGTACAGACCGCGCGCGATCGCATAGAGGACTATGACGCAGCCGAGGCCGCCGCGGACGCTAACCCGCACGGCCAGCAGGAGCTTGACGACTTGCGCCAGGCTCTCGTTGAAATGCCGGGCGCGGCTCGAATGCTGCTCGAAGCAATCGACAGGGCCGGGGCTAGCGCGGGGCAGCCACAGTACGACGCTGGCGATAGATCAGGTTCAGTTATCGGCTAGCAAGGCCCTGCGCCTCAGATCGCGGCGACGGCGGCAAGGACGGCGAGCAGGAAGGTAGCAACGGCGAGTACGCCATGCGCGAGCGGGATGAGCGGGCGCAGGCTCCACTGCGGCCTCGTCGCGGCTGACGGAGCCAGGTTGGCGCGCAGCAGCTCATCTACCAGTTTCTCGCTGAGCGCCTCGTCGGAGAGCACTCGCTCCAGCTCACCCTCGGAGAGCACGCCCGGCTCGCTCGGGGCAGGGTCGGGCTCGGGCTCGGCGGGAGTCACCGGATATGGCGTCCAGATCGCGACTGTCGAGATACCGAGGCCGATCGCCGGAGCCATGAACGCTAGCGCCAGCAAGGCCAGTGCCGTCGCGCCGGACAGCACAAAGCAAACCCAGCAGATCAGCCCACATAGGTTCAGCCCGGCGTGCCCGGCCAGTATCGGCAGGGACATTTCGTCGGACCGCGGGGGCCGCTGTCGCGCGGCCCGCACGCCGCCGCTGGCAATCCAGCTTCTGGCCATGAGCGCCCCGAGTAGCTCGGTCAGCAGCCAGCTGGCCAGCGCGTAGAGCGGCAGTGCGTGCCCGGACGGCATCGGTCAGCTTCCGCCGCTTGCCGACACCGCACGCGACACCGCCCGGGCGATGGCAACCACGGCGGGCCGCAGCGCGGCCGGGTCCGTCTGGCCAGATCGGGTGACCACGGAAAGTGCGGCCACCGTCTGCGAACTGCCATCCGTGATGGGTGCCGCCACGGAAGTCATCGGCTCGGGCAGCTGCCGCGATGCCACCGCGACGCCGTCCCTCCGGATCGCTGCGAGCGTGACCCTGAGGTCCCTGGCGGACGGCCAGATGCTCTCCGCTGGATCAAGTCTCAGGTCGCCGCTCAGCACGTCTTCTTGCACGTGCGCTGGAGAATGTGCCAGCAGAACCAGCCCGACCCCGGTGGAGTGCAGCGGCATCCGCCCGCCGACGCGGTAGAGTACCCGGCCGGCTCGCCGGGCAGACAGCCGCTCTATCAAAACAGCCTCGTTCCCATCCCGGACGGCAAGTAGTACATGCTGGCCAGTTGAATGATGCAGATCCTCCAGGTATGGCAGTGCGGTGGCCCGCAGGCCATGCCCTCGCGGAGCCAGCGAAGCCAGCTCAAGCAGTCGCAGCCCGATCACGTACTCCCCGTTGTCGGCCCGCTCTAGTGCTCCCCAGTCACTTAGCTTCCTGGCAATCCGCAGGGCGGTCGGTTTGGGCAGGCGTGCACGGGCGCTGAGCGCCTTAAGGGAGAGCGATCGGTGATCGGGTCCGAATGCGTTAAGAATCCGGAATGCGCGGTCTATCACGGGCTCGCCCGGCGGGGGCTCGCCGCTAGCCAGAATCGCGTCCGTCATGCCGGGCTCCTTGATGTTTCATCCAATGAAACTACAGTTGGTTAGCCGACGCCTAGCGCCAAAGATGCCGTCATGAGCAACAGCACGGGGACGTCCGGCTCCGCTTTCCCGGTGGTCGTCGCCGGAGGCGGCCCGGCGGGCCTGGCCGCTGCGGCTGAGCTAGCCCTGCACCGAGTCCGGTGCATCCTGATCGAGCCTCGCGCGGAAGTGTCGCATCGCCGCCCGCGGGCCAAGACCACCAGCGTCCGGACCATGGAGCACTTCCGTCGCTGGGGAGTAGCCGAACGGCTGCGGGCCGCCGCGCCGCTCAGGGTGGGGTGGTCGCAGCGGGTTACTTTCTGCGAATCCCTCTCAGGGCGCCGCATCACCGACTTTGACGGTGCCTTCGGCCTCACCATGGAGCGCGACGAACACTTCGCTGAGCCCGGCCAGCAGGTGCCCCAGCCCGTGGTCGAGGAGGTGCTACGCGCCCATCTTGACGGCTGCGCCGACGTGGAGCTGCGCTTCGGGCACGCGGTGACGGCCCTTGCTCAGGACGATGACGGGGTAACTGTCACGGTGCGCGACGAGGCTGGCAAGCAATACCGCCTGCGGTGCCGGTACGTTCTGGGCTGCGACGGCGCGAACGGAGTGGTCCGGGATCAGATAGGCGCCAGGTACATCGGCCGGTCCGATCCCCGACCTAACTTCAACGTCGTTTTCCGGGCGCCCGCGCTCGACACCCACCTCGGGCCTGCTGTGCAGTACTGGATAGTCGGCGGCGGGACAACCGGCCTGATGGGTCGGCTTGACCTGGCCGGCATCTGGTGGGCAGGCTTTCCCGGCATCGCGGCCGACTACGGCGTATCGCACGCCTCCGAATTGATCGTCGGCCTCATCGGCGAGCCAACCGAGCACGCCGTGCTGGCGACCGATCCGTGGGTAGCCCGGATGCTAGTCGCCGACGCCTTCGCCAACCGCCGTGTGTTCCTGGTGGGCGAGAGCGCACATGTGAACCCGCCATGGGGCGGCCACGGGTTCAACACAAGCGTGGGCGACGCGGTCAATGTCGCCTGGAAGATCGCGGCTGTCGAGCACGGCTGGGCTCCGCCGGAGCTGCTGGCCAGTTATGAAACCGAACGGAGGGGCGTTGCAGAGCAGACGGTGGCGAGCGCCGAGTCCAACATGCGGGCCCTGGCCGGAGATCTGCCGGCTGACGCGGCCGCCATCCAGCGCGCCAAGCGCGCGGAGTTCCACAGCCTCGGCCTGGTTCTGGGCTACTCCTACGCCGGCTCACCGGTCATCCAGGGGCACGGCTTTCGTACCGCCCAGGATCCTGCGGCCAGCAATGGCCTGCCTCCTGACGGCACCTCTTATGACCCGGTCGCTGAGCCAGGCGCCCGGCTGCCGCACGCCTGGCTACCGGACGGCTCCTCGCTCTACGATCACCTCGGCAGCGACTTCACGCTCGTCGGGCCGGTCGCAAGATGGCCGGACCGCGTGGCCCGGCTGGCCCGGCGGGCCAGGGAGCTCGGGCTGCCACTCACGCTCTGCGAGCCGCCGGCCGACTATCCCTGGCGTGATGATTTCCTGCTTGTCCGCCCCGACCAGCACATCGCCTGGCGGGACAGCGACTGCGATTACATCGACCTGGACGTGGTGACTGGCCGTGCGATGGCCTCCGCAGGCGGCACTTCGATGACGGGAACGGGGAGCGTCCGTGGCTAGTCCAGCGCGAGCCGTCGCGGAGAACGGGAAGATCGCCCTGACAAATGCGCGGGTATTTGACGGGCGGCAGCTGGCCGATGGCACGACGGTTGTCATCGAGGCCGGCCGGATCACTGCCGATCCCCGCGGAGCGCGCGTCATCGACTGTGAGGGCGGTGTGCTGCTCCCCGGGCTGATCGATGCGCATGTCCACCTTGATGGTCCCGGCCGTCTCGAGACGCTAGCCCGCTACGGCGTCACGACCGCACTGGACATGGCCTCACTACCGGAGGAGACGTCGGCCCTGCGCGGGCGGGCAGGGCAGACCGATATCCGCAGCGCGGGCATCCCCGCGATCGCGCCGGGCAGCTTCCACGCGCAGATTCCCGGTGTGGGTCAGCGGGGCCTGGTCGCTTCGCCGGAGGAAGCGAGACAGTTCGTCGCCGACCGCGTCGCCGAGGGTTCGGACTACATAAAGGTCGTCATCGGCAGCCCGTTCGCCGATCACGACCAGGCCACCATCGACGCACTGGTGGCGGCGGCCCATGAGCGCGGCAAGGTCGTAGTTGCGCACGCCTCATCGGTCGGCTCGGTGGCGAAGGCGCAGGCGGCAGGCGCCGACGTCCTGACCCATGCTCCGCTCGATCAGGCGCTTGAGCCAGCTGCGGCGGCCGAGGCAGCCGCGTGCGGCCGCGTCGTGGTGCCGACGCTCACGATGATGGCGGGCATCGTGGCGAGCATTCCGCGTCCCGGCGCTGATTATGCAAACGCGCGCGCCAGCGTCGCAGTGCTGCATGAGGCCGGGGTGCCGATCCTCGCCGGAACAGATGCCAACGACTCCGCTGGTACACCCGCCAGGATCCCGCACGGTGACAGCCTGCACCGCGAACTGGAGTTGCTGGCCGATGCCGGCCTGAGCACATGTGAGGTGCTGGTGGCGGCAACCATGCTGCCCGCGCGCTATTTCGGTCTGCGTGATCGCGGGGCCATCCAGCCGGGCCTTCGAGCGGATCTGATACTCATCGAGGAGGATCCTCTGCAGGACATCCGGGCGACGCGCTCGATTCGCCGTGTCTGGTGCGGCGGCTTCGAGCACGCTCCCATCGAGACTGGAAAGTAGGCGTTCATGCGCATCGCGACCGTCAGCCAGCGACTCTGCCTGATCACCGATGGCGGTGCCATCGATGTGGCAACAGCCAGCAATAGCCAGTTCGAGGCGGACGCAGCTACTGTGTACCCTCGCTGGCAGGAGTTCGCCGACTGGGCCGAATCCGCCGAGCTGCCCGAGCCGGTCCCGTACGCGCCCGAGGCGCTCGGCTCACCGTCGCCATCGCCGCGCCAGGTCTACGGGATTGGCCTCAACTACAGCGATCATGTGGCCGAGTCTGGCTTTGCCAAGCCGGTGACCGGCCCACCAGTATTCACCAAGTTCCCGTCGTGCATCACCGGGCCGCACGGTGCCATCACCCTCCCGCCTGGCGGCCACACAGACTGGGAAGTCGAACTGGTCGTGGTGATCGGCCGCACTGCCACGCACGTGCCCGCCGGATCGGCATGGCGCCACGTCGCAGGCTTGTCGGTGGGCCAGGACCTGTCCGAGCGGATCTTGCAGATGGCGGCCACTCCCCCGCAGTTCAGCCTCGGCAAGTCCTATCCGGGCTTCGGGCCGGTCGGTCCGTGGCTGGTGACGCCGGACGAGTTCAGCGACCCCGACGACCTGGAGCTCGGCTGCTTCGTCAATGGCGAGCAGATGCAGAAAGGTCGCACTAGCGATCTGATCTTCAACGTCCCCGAGCTGATAGAGCAGCTTTCGGCGGTCACCCCGCTGCTACCCGGCGACCTGATCTTCACCGGTACGCCGAGCGGCGTCGGCCTCGGCCGGAGTCCGCAGCGCTGGCTGGGCCCGGGCGACGTGGTGACGAGTTACATCGAGGGGATCGGCGAGATGCGGCACACGTTCGTGGCCGGATAAGGAGGCAACGATGAGCCTGCACGGACTGCTGTCGGTCACTATCGGCGTGCCCAATGTCGAGGAGACCGCTGCCTACTACACCGACTTCGGCCTGATCGCCGAGGACGACAACTGGTTCTCCACCACCGACGGAGGGCGCCAGCTCCGGATCGAGTACGCGCCGACGCGGCGCCTGGTCGAGCTGCGTGTTGCGGCCGATGACGCCGACGACTTGGCGCGGGTGGCCGCCAGCCTGGGCAGGCTAGAGATCCCCGCCAATCGCGGCGCCGTGGAGCTGGATACCGTAGAGCCCGTGACCGGCGTGCGGGTCCGGCTCGAGGTTGCGCCCCGGCTGCATCAGGAAACGGTGCCTGCGACGGTCTATAACGGCCCGGGCCGCCTTGACCGGCCAGACTGCCGCGCCCCCGGGTTCCTCAGGCCGGAGCGGGTTCGCCCGCGCAAGCTCGGGCACGCGGTAGTCGGCAGCACTGACTACGAGACGAGCATGTCGTTCTTCATTGACGGGCTCGGCTTCAAGGTCAGCGACAAGATCAAGGGCGCGGGCGCATTCATGCGCTGCTCGACCGACCATCACAACGTGCTTGTGCTGAACGCGCCGGTCAGCTTCCTGCACCACACGTCCTGGCAGGTCGATGACATCGACGACGTCGGCCGTGGCGCCTCCGCAATGCTCGAAGGCAATCCGGAGCGACATGTCTGGGGCCTCGGCCGCCATTACGCCGGGTCGAACTTCTTCTGGTACCTCAAGGACCCGGCAGGCAATTTCTCTGAGTATTACTCCGACATGGACTGCATCATCGATGACCAGCTGTGGACGCCAGAAGACCTCGAAGGCGCCAGGGGGCTATTCGCCTGGGGGCCTCCGCCGCCGCCCTCGTTCCTGCACCCAGATGACCTGGCCGCGATGATGACGAGCGCGCATTCCGCGCGGTAGGCCTGAGCCCGGCGCTCCCTAGGCCTCGTCGGTGTCGCGGAGGTTTCGCAGCCTGATCAGCCGGCGTACCTCAGTACGCGGCTCGGCGAGCGCAATTGCCGCCGCGGGCAAGGTTGGCTTGGGCCTCCGCGGCTCGCGCACACCCGCCTCGGGCGGACGAGATGGCCGCCGGCCGCGCAGCAGGTCGCGGACCCACTGAAGTGCGGCGGTTAGCAGGTTACCCATGCTCCCCATTCTGCGCCGGGTGCAGGACGACCGTACACCGGTGGACCGCCGTTTCTCGCTAAGCAGACAAGGCTGGTCAGCCGCCCTGCCGCAGTGTTTCCCCAGGCCACCGGCCAGTCAAGCAGTGGGGTTCATGGCCGGCTTGAGCTCTGCGCTCCATACTGCTCATAGCACCGTGGAGCGCAACGAGCGGGGACTGCCGATGGCGCGATTAGTAGCAGGGCTTCGCTGTCGGCACGCAGCACCGCTGGCCATAACGGTTGCGGGCTTCTTGGCCCTGGCCGCGGCGCCTGGCACCGCCGTCGCGGGGGCCGTGGCGGGAACGGCTCACGCCACCCGAAGCTCACAGGACTGGCCAACTTATCTGGGCGGCCCGGAGCACAACTCCTATGCCCGGTCCCAGAAGGCGATCACGCCCACCAGTGCCCGCCGCCTCGTCCAGGCCTGGCACTACGGGGCGGGTACGGAATTCCGCCCCAGTCCCACCGTGTCCGGCGGCGCGGTCTTCATCGGCTCGGATCTCGGCTGGTTCTACAAGCTGAAGCAGACAACCGGGATTGTTCTTGCCCGCCGGTTCATTGGCCACGAGCCAGCCAAGACATGCACTGCCATCGGGACTGTCTCGACAGCGACCGTCGCGACGGACCCGGTCACTCATCGTCCGACCTTGTACGTCGCCGGAGCCAACGGCTACCTGTACGCGCTGAACGCCTCGAACCTGAGCCTGCGGTGGAAAGCTTAAGCCTCTTGTCCGCGGTGGCGTGATCGCTTACAGCCAGGCCTCCGGAAGGAAGCTGGCCGAGTTCTACACCGTGCCGGCCGGCGATCTCGGCGGCTCGGTCTGGTCAAGCGTGGCGGTGGCTCCGAGCGGGGACTTGTTCGTCAGCACCGGCAACGGGCCCGCCACCGACCAGCAACTCGGATACTCCGAGTCCATCGTCAAGCTGAGTCCGCGCACGCTTCGCGGCCTGGGCGAGTTCCAGGTTCCTGCCGCGCAGGTCGGCGCGGACAGTGACTTTGGCGCATCGCCCGTGTTGTTCGGAAGCAACGTCGGGGCCTGCAACAAGGACGGCTTCTTCTATCTGCTGAACCAGGCCTCGATGGCGCTGCGCTGGCAAGAGCGCATCGGTGACGCCTCCCACAACGGGCAGACTGGCCAGTGCATCGCCACGCCAGCTTTCAACGGCAAACTGCTGTACTTCGGCGGGAACGAGACCACGGTCAACGGGGTTACCTACCTCGGCTCGGTCCAGGCGCGCGAACCTGACAGCGGCGCGCTGGTCTGGGAGACGCCGCTCGCCGATGGCGTTACAGGCAGTCCCAGCATCGACACCGGCGGAGTCCTGGCAGTGCCGGCGTACTATGCGCCGACCGGATCGACGCCGGACGCCGTGTACCTCGTCGATCCCGGCTCGGGCCGGATCCTGCGGGTGCTGGCGTATGGCACGGAGTTCGCGCAGGCCGTGTTCGCCGACGGATGGATGTTCTCAGCCGACAGCAACGGGGTTTATGCCTGGAAGGTGAAGCGCTAGCTGACGCGCACTTCGTGGCCTGCGCTGACCTAGACGATCGGTGATGGGTGCCTGGGCTGATAGATGGGGAACTCGGCGCCGTCTGGCAAGCGGATCGCGGCCAGGAGGCCCCAGCCCTGATCGGAGACTTCGCTTGCCACCTCCACGCCTTTGCTGCGCAGCTCGTCAAGGGTCGCGTGGATGTCGTCGCACATGAGGTACAGCTCATGACGGCTGCCACTCTCAGAGGGGTGTACGGCCACCTCGGCCGGTGGCAACGCGAAGATGAGCCAGCCGCCGCCGGCGTCGGCTGACGGCAGGTTCAGTACGTCAGCGAAGAACGCGCGTACCTTGGCGGCGTCCGGTGAGAAGACAATCGCATGCACGCCGGTAATCACGTGCATGAGCGTAGTCGCCTATCGCCACCGCCTCGCCGACGGGCGGTCGATCGCCGCGACGATGATCGCCGCAAAGATCACAGCGAGGACGAAGCCCGCCAGCAGCGAATAGCGGTAGTGCAGCCCGATGGCGTAACGGGAGACCAGCCCGCCCAGGAACGACCCCGCCAGGCCAACCAGCGCGGTCCGGATCAGGCCAATCGGATTCGGCCCAGGCACAAGGAGACGCCCTAGTCCGCCGATGATCAGTCCGCCGATCGCCAGCCAAATCAGCAGTAGCAGCATGCATTAATGCTATGGCGCGCCTGGACCTGGCTGGCCAGCTCATGCGGTCGGCCGCGGGACTCTGCAGCTGACGCTTCCAGCGCCGCCGGAGGGATACAGGAGTGCTCGCGCCCGCCAGTCTCAGCTCCGCTTGCTAAGTGTTACCGAGGGGTAGGAATGGGCAGGATTCTGGGAGCACTCGACGAATGGACGGGTCATGACTACTCAACAGCAAGATCGTGTCCGCGATGTCGGTGAACGAGAGTCTCGCCAGGTGGCGGAGGAAGCCCGCGAGGCCGCGTGGCGCCGGCCCAGTTTCGGCAAGCAGCTGTTCCTCGGCGATTTCCGACTTGACCTGATCTATCCGCATCCGCGCCCGAGCGCAGAGGCAAGCATGCGTGGCGAGGAGTTCTGCGCTCGACTGCGCGACTTCTGCGAGACCTCAGTCAACGGTGCGCAGATCGAACGAGACGCGCAGATTCCAGATGAAGTGGTCAAGGGCTTGGCGGCGCTTGGCGCATTCGGCATGAAGATCGCTCCGGAGTACGGCGGCCTCGGGCTGACAAACCTGTACTACAACCGAGCGCTCGTGATCGCTGGGTCTGCCTCGCCCGTGCTGGCCGCGCTGCTGTCCGCGCACCAGTCGATCGGCGTACCCCAGCCGCTTGCGCTATTCGGGACGGACGAGCAGAAAGCCCAGTACCTACCGCGCTGCGCGCGCGGCGAGATCAGCGCCTTTCTGCTGACCGAGCCCGACGTGGGATCAGACCCGGCCCGGCTGAGCATGGCGGCGATCCCGTCGCAGGGCGGCTCAGAATACGTGCTCGATGGTGTGAAGCTCTGGACAACGAACGGTGTCGTCGCGAACCTGCTCGTGGTGATGGCCCGGGTCCCGGCCAGCGAGGGTCACCGGGGCGGGATCACCGCTTTCGTCGTAGAAGCGGGCGCCGAGGGCATCACCGTCGAGCGCCGGAACGCATTCATGGGCCTGCGCGGCCTGGAAAACGGCGTGACGAGATTCCACAACGTGAGGGTCCCAGCCAGCAATCGAATCGGGGCGGAAGGCCAGGGCCTCAAGATCGCGCTTACGACACTGAATACAGGCCGGCTCTCACTCCCTGCGACCTGCGTGACCGCCGCAAAGCTGGCGACGAAGTTCGTCCGGGAGTGGTCGCAGGAGCGAGTGCAGTGGGGCCGACCAGTCGGCCAGCACGAGGCGGTCGCCAAGAAGGTCTCCTTTATCGCTGCCACCACTTACGCCCTCGAAGCTGTCGTGGACCTGTCCAGCCAGCTCGCCGACGACAAGCAGAACGACATTCGCATCGAGGCCGCGCTCGCCAAGCTCTACTGCTCCGAGATGGGCAGCAAGATCGTCGATGAGCTGGTCCAGGTCCGTGGCGGCCGCGGCTACGAGACCGCCGCGTCCCTTGCGGCGCGGGGAGAACGTGGCGTACCCGCGGAGCAAATGCTCCGGGACATGCGGATCAACCGGATCTTCGAGGGATCGTCGGAGATCATGCGCTTGTTCATCGCGCGTGAGGCGACCGACGCTCATCTCTCGGCGGCCGGCGAACTCATCGATTCGCGGCTCCCGGCCCGGCAGCGCGCCCGCGCCGCGGCGAAGGCCGGAGAGTTCTACGCCAAATGGCTGCCCACGCTAGTCACTGGCGACGGGCAGAAGCCGGGTTCGTTCAGCGAGTTCGGCGAACTCGCTCCGCATCTGCGGTACGTCGAGCGGGCGAGCAGGAAGCTGGCCCGGTCGACGTTCTACGCGATGGCCCGCTGGCAGGGCCGACTGGAGCGCAGGCAAGGCTTCCTCGGTCGGATCGTCGACATCGGCGCCGAGCTTTTCGCCATCAGCGTCACGTGCGTCCGCGCAGAGATGGACCGGGCCGAAGGCGACGGAACCGAGCGAGGCGCCACCGCGCACGAGCTCGCCGACCTGTTCTGCACCCAGGCGCGGCTGCGAGCCGAGGAACTGTTCGGTCAGCTGTGGAACAACAGCGACGCAGCCGACTCCAAGACAGCCAAGAGCATCCTCAGCGGCAGGTACACCTGGCTGGAAGACGGCGTGATTGATCCGTCGATCCCAGGCCCCTGGATCGCGCACGTCGAGCTCGGGCCATCCAAGGCGGAGAATGTGCACCGCACAATCAGCTGACGGCGGCTTACAGTCGAGTAATGACGGGGGCGCATCGGCGCACGGGGCAGAATCCGGTCTCTGTTGCCCGGAATCCGGCTGCCTGGGTGTCGCCTCTCCTTAGCCTGATCGCAGTGCTCGTCGCGCTGCTGGCGGTGCTAGCCGCGGCCGGGATTTATTTTGGCGCCTCAGCCGCCGCGGGCAAAGCAGATTTCCTTAACGTGGCGGTTGCGCTGCAGAGCGCGAGCTGCCTCATGATCTTCGGCAGAGTCGTTTGGGCCGGGCGACGAAGTTGGGCCCTCTCGCCCACCCATCTCGTGGAGCTGATAGGTCAGGCAGGCCTTCTGCTGTGCTTAGTGTCAGTGCTGCTTGGAGATATTGGGCAGCAGCAGGGATGGACGCACGGGCC
>Ga0335073_10002474_pt1 | contig 25267 bp, 12 predicted proteins | sample Lox_Sample_22_FD_207093 | JGI IMG/M metagenome (GOLD analysis project Ga0335073, IMG submission 207093) | Soil microbial communities from Loxahatchee National Wildlife Refuge, Florida, United States - Lox_Sample_2.2 | ecosystem: Environmental > Terrestrial > Soil > Wetlands | place: USA... | reverse complement strand
CGACCTGCCGGCGGGCGGCGCGCTGCAGCCCAGCCCGAACCCCGCGGCGATGATGGCCATGCGCCGCCAGATGATCCGCAGGTACGGCCGATATGGCGGCTAGGGCGCCTGTCCGTATGACTTCTTCACTTCGTTCTTCAGCAGCTTGCCTGTCGGCGTGCGCGGCAGCTCGGCGACGAAGGCGAAGCTGCGCGGGATCTTGAACCCGGCCAGCCGTTCGCGCAGGTACGCGGTCAGCTCGGCCGCGAGCTCATCGCCCGGGCGGGGGCGCGCGCCGGGCGCGGGCTGCACGACGGCCTTGACCGCCTCGCCCATCTCGGCGTCAGGGACCCCGATCACCGCGACGTCGGCGACGGCCGGATGCAGGGCAAGCGCGTTCTCGATCTCCTGCGGGTAGATGTTCACGCCGCCTGAGATGATCATGAACGCCTTGCGATCGGTGAGGTAGAGGTAGCCGTCCTCGTCGGCGTATCCCATGTCGCCGACCGTCGTCCAGCCGGGATGAGCGAAGTGGCGGGACGCCTGGGTCTTGTCCTGGTCGTGCAGGTACTCAAACGGCGGCTGGTCCTGCTCGAAGTAGACCGTGCCGACCTCGCCCGCAGGAAGCTCTCGCCCCTCGTCGTCGCAGATCCGCAGCACGCCGAGCACCGGGCGGCCTACCGAGCCGGGCCGTGCGGCCCACTGCGCCGAGTCGATGCAGGTAAAGCCGTTGCCCTCGGTGGCGGCGTAGTACTCGCGCAAGATCGGCCCCCACCAGTCGATCATCGCCTTCTTGACCTCGACCGCACACGGCGCCGCGGCGTGCACCGCCACGCGGTGGCTGGACAGGTCGTGGCGGCTCCGCACGTCCTGCGGGAGCCGGAGCATGCGCACGAACATCGTCGGCACCCACTGGCTGTGGGTCACCCCGTACTGTTCGATCGCCCGCAGGGCCTGCGCGGCGTCGAAACGGTCCATGAGCACGACAGTGCCGCCGACCGCGTGGACGGTGCCGCACCAGCGCAGCGGCGCGGCGTGATAGAGCGGCGCGGGGGAGAGGTAGACCAGCGGTTCGCCGCCGAAGTCGAAGAAGAAGCGGGCCAGCAGGGTGAGCGCGACGTCTTGCTCGTCGACGCGGTGCTCAGGAAGCTGCGGCCGGACACCCTTGGGGCGGCCCGTTGTGCCCGACGAGTACAGCATGCTGGCGCCGCACCGCAGTTCTGGCACGTCGGCGCCGGAGTCGGTCGCGGCGAGCCCGGCTTCGTACGGTTCGCAGCCCGCGACGGCGCCGCCGTACGCCAGGCGCAGTCCGGCGGCCGGGCACTTGTCCACGACCTGGGCGGCCAGGTCGCCTAGCCCCGCCGAGACGACGAGCACGCGCGCGCCGCAGTCGCCGATGATGTAGGCGGCCTCGCCGGCGGTCAGGTGGGAGTTCACCGCCGTCAGGTACAGGCCGGACCGCAGCGCCGCCCAGTACACCTCGAAGGCGGGCAGCGCGTTGTCGGTCAGCAGCGCGACGACGTCGCCGCGCCGCAGGCCAGCGTCGTAAAGCAGCCGGCTGAGCCGGCGCGAGCGCTCATCGAGGTCGCCGTAGGTCAGCTGCTCACCGGACCTGGCCATGACCGCGGCGACGCGGCCGGGATCGGTCCGGGCGAACGTACCGGGATACATCGCGCTCCTCCTCACCGTCAGTCTCTGGCAAGCTTTTACCCTGTCACTGTGACCGACACTGGTCGAGGGGTACGCGTCATGAGGCTGGCAGCAACGGAGCTCAGCCCCTCGGAGGAGAATCTTCGGCGCGAGGTCCGCGAGTTCCTCGCCACCCGGCTGCCGCCTGGCACCTACCGCCTCGGGCTGGGGATGAGCGGCGAGATCGACAGGCAGTTCTCCCGTGACCTCGGCACCCAGGGCTGGCTGGGGATGACACTGCCGCCGGAGTACGGCGGAGGCGGCCGGACGGCGGTGGAGCGGCTGGTGGTCGTGGAGGAACTGCTCTCGGCGGGCGCGCCGGTGGGCTGGCACTGGGTAGCGGACCGGCAGTCCGGGCCCGGCATCGCGAGATTCGGCACGGACGCGCAGAAACGGTTCTTCCTGCCGCGGATCGCCAGCGGTGAGCTTTCCTTCGCCATCGGCATGAGCGAGCCCGACTCCGGCTCCGACCTGGCCTCCCTGCGCACACGGGCCGTCCGGACCGAGGACGGCTGGCGCGTTAACGGCACCAAGATCTGGACCTCGGGCGCGGCCGAGGCCACCCACTTGCTCGCGCTGTTCCGCACGTCCGACGACCGGCACGGGGGCCTGACCCAGTTCATCGTCGACACCACGCTCGACGGCATAGGCGTGTCGCGGATCCCGTTCATCGACGGCACCGGGCACTTCTGCGAGGTGTCTTTCGAGGGCGTCCTGATCGGCGACGACATGCGCCTGGGCGAGGTGGGGGCTGGCTGGGGGCAGAACACCGCCGAGCTCGCGCTCGAGCGCGGCGGCGTCGAACGGTGGATTTCGCTGGCCCCGGTCCTTGAGCACTGGGCGGCGTCGATATCGGCGACGGCTCCGCGCTGGGAGCTCGCGGACCTCGGGTCGGTAGCCGCGCGGTGCTGGGCGTTCCACGGGCTCTCGCTGTCGATCGCGCGGATGGTCGATCAGGGTGCTTCCCCCACGGTGGAGGCCGCGCTGGCCAAGGAGATGGCGACCCGGTTCGAGCAGGAGTGCGTCGAGATCGTCAGGCGCCACTACGGCCGGACGCCCGACCTGGACTCCCCCGATGCGCATGAGTCGTTGCTGGCGAGGGCCATCCTCGTCGGCCCGTCGTGGACCATCAGGGGCGGTACGACCGAGATCCTGCGTTCGATCATCGCCAAGGAGCTGAGCCGCGGTGCCTGACAGTGACCTCGCCAGCCTGCTTGCGGACTACTTCCCGTCGGCCTTCCCGCCCGCCGCGGTGACGGCGGCCGAGGTCAACGGGCCCGCCCCGGGCGCGTGGGACGCCGCCGAGGAGCTTGGGCTCACCCTCGTCGGTGTCGGCGAAGACCACGGCGGCTCCGGCGGCGACCTGCTCGATTTGCTCGAGGTGCTGCTTGCCTCGGGGGAGTGGGCGGTGCCGCTTCCGCTCGCCGAGACAGGGCTGGCGGCCTGGCTTCTGGCCGCGGTCGGAGCGGAGATTCCCCGCGGGCCGCTGACCGTCATTCCCGCCACCGCCGGCCTTGTCTTGTCCGGTGACCGGCTCACCGGGGACGCCGGCCGCGTGCCGTGGTGCATGGGTGCGGCCCGCGTGGCGGCCGCACTGACCGACGACGCCGGCCAGCACCGGGTGGTCTCGATCGATCCCGCGGATCTTCTCATCCGGCCGGGCAGCGACCTGGCGGGCATGCCGAACGACCATGTGACCGTGTCCGCGGACCGTGTTGACTCCTGGCCGGGCGTCGATCCCGGGCAATTGTTCCTGCGCGGCGCGCTCTACCGCGCGGCGCAGATCGCCGGCGCGATCAACGGCGCCTTCAGCCTCACCTGCCAGTACGTCGCCCAACGTGAGCAGTTCGGCCGGCCCATCGGCCGGTTCCAGGCCGTGCAGGCGCACGTCGTCGAGCTAGCGGAGGCGGCGGCCATCACCACGCTCGCCGCCGCACGGGCGGCTCGCGCCGCCGTGACCGGGCCCGCGGCCTTCGAGATCCTCGCCGCCAAGTCCGTCGCCGCCCGCCACGCCGCCCTGGCCGTACGGGCAGCTCATCAGGCGCACGGGGCCATCGGCATGACCCGGGAGTACCGTCTGCAGCAGCTCACGCGCAGGCTCAACTGCTGGCGGGACGACTTCGGTACAGAACAGTCGCTGAGCCTCCGGCTCGGGACCGCGCTCGCGGGCTCGGCGGGCCTCATGGCCGCGGCCACCTCCGCGCCCTCGACAGTAGGAGCCTGACCTTGTACACCGCAGTCACGACGAGTCTGGACGGGCATGTCGCCGTCATCGAGCTGAACCGGCCGCCCGCCAACTATTTCGACACGGTGCTCATCGGCGAGATCGCCGACGCCGCCGACGCCCTGGTCTCCCAAGGAGCGCGCGCCATCGTCCTGGCCGCGGCGGGAAAGCATTTCTGCGCGGGCGCGAACTTCGCCGTGGGCGAGATGGCCGACGACCGCGCGGAATCGAGCCTGGCTCTCTACAGGGAAGCGGCCCGGCTTTTCGACATCCCGGTGCCCGTCATCGCGGCGGTGCAAGGCTCGGCCGTCGGCGGCGGCGTCGGCCTCGCCTGCGCCGCGGACTTCCGGGTCGCCGTCCCCGGCACTCGCTTCCACGCGAATTTCTCGATGCTGGGCTTCCATCACGGATTCGGGCTGAGCGTGACCCTGCCCGAGATCGTAGGGCCCCGGCACGCACTGGACCTGCTTGGCGCCGGCCGCCGGATCACCGGCGAGCAGGCTCTGCGCATCGGCCTCGCCGACCGGCTCGTCCCGGACGGCGAGCAACGGGCCGAAGCCGTGCGGTGGGCGGCGGACTTCGCGGCGGCGGCCCCGCTCGCGGTGCAAGCGATCAAGCACACGCTGCGCGGCTCCCTCGCCGCCCGGGTCCGCGCCGCACTCGACCACGAACACCAGCAGCAGGTCCGCCTGTGGGCGACCGACGACTGCCGCACCGGAATCGAAGCGAACCTCGCCCGGCAGCGTCCCGTCTTCACCGGCCGCTGACGCTGCTCTCAGCGTCCGCCAGCTGATTCCCGGTGCGTCGGGCGGCCGGAGCGGGCGGGCCGGATCCTCGACTCCCGCCAGGTGCCAATCATGCGGCATCGGGCGGCGTCCCCCGAACACCCGAGCCACCCTACGGGGCCCAATTTGCGCCCAACAGGGGATTGAGGCGTGGGGTCTGCGCTCCAGGCGTCACCGGATCGGGGTCCGGATGCGGAACGGCAGGGGGTATGCCGCCTGGTATGTCCATATTTATCCGCATATTCGAGCCCGGGCGGCCGTGCGCGCGGATGACCCCTTTCAAGATCATGGGCCAAAGGGGGTCGTATTCGCACCCCAACGACCCATGATCATGGTCGCTGCCTGTTCTCTATACCCAGACGGGGTATTCAAAGCCTGGGACCGCTGGTGGACCGCTGGGACCGGGAAGTGTCAGCGCGGCGTTAGAGGCGGGCGCGGAAGCTTTCGCAAACGCCGTGGACGGAGTCGAGGGGGCGGCCCGCGAGGGTTCCGCGGTAGCTGCCGAACAGCTGGAAGTAGTCGATGGCGAAGAGTCCCAGCTGGTGCTTTACGGACTTGCTGCCCTCCGGCTCGAAGGCGAGGTCGAGGCGGCCATCGGCGGAGGTGACGTGCCAGGGGGAGCGAGGGCCGCCGGCCGAGAGCCGGCGGAACGACACGTCGGTGAGCGGTTCGCAGCTGCCGGCGACCCAGATGCAGGACTCGTCCGCCTCGCCGCGCACGGCCGAGCGAGCGGCGAAATTCGCCCCGAGGAGGCCCTCCGGCAGCCGGGCGGCGAGCGTGCCCCATAGTCAACTGGTCCGATAGCGTGCCCTCGGCGGGAAACACGGCCTTGTGCGTGTACATCTTGCCGCGGGGCAGCCGCGAGCTCACCGACAGCGGCGCGGACGCGGTGTCGCCGTGCAACACCAGCTCCCCGGCGAAGGCGGGGGCGCTCGCGGTCGCCGCGATGTCGACGATCACCCAGTGCCGCTTGCCGTCGGCGGAGAAGCGGTACTCCAGCCGGTAGCCGGGCCGAGCGAACCGGGCCGTGCTGGCGAGCAGCACCGACGGCAGGGCGAGCGAGCCGCCTGTGGCGTTCGCGGCGTGCTGGTACAGCGCGCCGCTCGCCCGGTCATACGCGTAGATCTCTGAGCTGGCTAGGTAGTTGGCGTCTTGCATGGGCGCAAGCTACCAGGCAGCCCAGGTGCCAGTGGGGCCGAACGTACCTGGACACATCGTGCTCCTCCTCCTCATCAGTTCCTGGAAAGCTTTTACGCTGTCTCTTGTGACCGACACTGTTCAGCTCGACGACGCCGACGGCGTCCTCGTGATCACCATCAACCGCCCGCAGGCACGCAACGCGCTCAACTCCGAGGTCGCCCACGGTATGGCCGCGGCCCTGGACGCGCTGGACGCGCGGGACGACCTCAGCGTCGGCGTGCTGACCGGCGCGGGGGGTACGTTCTGCGCGGGCATGGACCTGAAGGCGTTCCTCACCGGAGAGAGCCCCTCCATCCCCGGCCGCGGGTTGGCCGGGCTCACCCAGGCACCGCCGGCGAAGCCGCTGATCGCGGCGGTGGAGGGGTACGCGCTCGCGGGGGGCTGCGAGCTAGCGCTGGCCTGCGACCTGATCGTCGCAGCCGACAGCGCCCGGTTTGGCATTCCCGAGGTCAAGCGCGGCCTGGTCGCCGGCGCCGGCGGGCTGCTGCGGCTGCCGCGCCGCCTCCCCTACCAGGTCGCCATGGAACTCGCCCTGACCGGGGCGTTCCTTGAGGCGCGCCGCGCTTATGAGCTTGGCCTGGTCAACCGGCTCACCGAAACCGGCGGGGCCCTCGCCGCCGCCCGTGAGCTGGCCGCCGCCATCGCGGCCAACGGGCCACTGGCCGTCCGCGCGACCAAGCACATCATCTCGCACGCCGACGAGTGGCCGGTGACCGAGTTCTGGGAGCGGCAGGCCGCCATCATCGGCCCGGTGTTCACGTCCCAGGACGCCCGCGAGGGCGCGCTCGCCTTCGCCGAGAAGCGCCCGCCCCGCTGGACCGGGCGCTGAACATGCCGGCGTGAACAAGTGGAGCCAGAAACCGGCCCGGGTCGCGAGCCTAGGGAGGCGCTTTCCACCTGGTGGCTCGCGCGGGGCGAGGATCAGGTGCCTGCCGCGGCGGACTGGCTCAGCCCGGCCGAACGCGGCCGGGCCAGCGCGCTCCGGTACACCAAGCGGCGAACCGACTTCCTGCTCGGCCGGTGGACGCTCAAGGTCGCGGTGGCGATGGTGCTTGGCCTGCCAGCCGATCCCGCCGTGCTCGCGCGGATCGAGGGCCGGACCGCGCCAAGCGGCGCGCCCCTGCTGTACGTCGACGGCCAGCCCGCCGCCTACGGCGTTTCGCTCAGCGACCGGGCCGGATGTGCTGTCTGCCTGGTGGCGGCCCGCGCCGTGCCAGTCGGCTGCGACGTCGAGATAGTCGAGCCGCGCAGCGCCGCCTTCCTGCGCGATTACCTGACACCGGCCGAGCAGCGGCTGGTCCGCGCCGCTGGCCCGGCCGCGGACATGGCAGCCAATCTCGTCTGGTCCGCCAAGGAAAGCGCGCTCAAGGTGCTCCGCACCGGGTTGCGCCGGGACACCCGCTCGGTCGAGGTGACCGTGCCCGAGCTGAGCCCGCCGCGGTGCACGTGGTCGCCGCTGCGGGTCAGCACCGCCGAAGGCGCGGTATTCCCAGGGTGGTGGCGGCGAAGCGGGGCATTCCTCATCACGGCGTGCTGGCCCGGCGGCGGGCCGCCGCCCGCCGCGCTCGAAGCGCGGCCCGCGATCGACGCCATGGCTCCGTCGCACAGCTGGGTCGAGCGGCCGGTCAGCTAGCCGCGGTTCCGCATCCGGCGGCCAGCCGGCGTTCTAGGGCGCCGATGACGAACGGCCGCAGTTGCCCAGGAGTGATGATGTGATCGACGGACCCCACTCGCATCGCGCGCCTTATGTCGTGGACGGCGTCGAACTCGTCGGCGACTTGCTTCAGCTTCTCGGCCCGCACTGCCTCGGTCACCTCGGCGAGCTCGTGGTGCGTCTCCGCGAGCGCCTTGCCGGTCGCGGTAACCAGGCGCGCGCGCACGCTCGCGACCCGGGGATCGGACTCAATCCTGGCCGACACCTCACGGGAAAGCACGACGGCGGCGGCGGGCGCTCCGCCGATCACCGAAGCGTAGGAACCCGCCACCGCGGCCGTTTCCATGTCGTCGTGCAGCCGCTTGGAGAAGACCACGAACGCCCCGCCGTGATAACGCGAGACCACCACGAAGACGATGGGCCCGCGGAAGTTGGTGACCGCACGGCCGATCTCCGCGCCGTATTCCAGCTGCCAGTTGCGCATGCTCTCCGGTGAGCCGTCGAAGCCGCTGAGGTTGGCCAGCACGACAGCCGGGCGGACGCCGCTCGCCGCGTTGATGGCGCGGGCGACCTTGCGCGACGATTGCGGGAACAGCGTCCCTGACGTCCAGGACGAGGGGCCATCGGCTGGGACGAACCCGGCCCTGGCCATGTTGCGCGACTCAAGGCCGATCAGGCACACGGGGAACCCCCCGATCCGCGCCTCCCACACGATCGCGCTCTCGGCGTCGCGCCACCGGGCCCACCGCTCGAATGGCTCGTCATCGACGTCAGTGACAGCCCGCATCACTGAGCGCATGTCGAACGGCTTCTTGCGCTCGCTGTTCAACTCGGCGGAGAAGATGTCGCCGACAGTGGCGAACTCCGATCCCTCGACCCGCTTGTGCGAGAACGTGCACACGTCGCGGTCGAACGGGTCTCTGGTCGGCGCCCGGCGGGGATGCTGCTCGCCGGGGACGACGTACGTGTGCGCGTAGTGCGCAAGCAGCAGCGCGCATGCCGCGCCCAGCGTGGGCGCCCAGTACTGAGCCTCTCCATTCGGGCCCATGATCCGCTCGAATCCGCCGATGCCGAAGTTGTCCTCGGCGGACACGCCGCCGGAATAATCCAGCGACTTCTTGCCGGTCAGCACCATGGCGCTAGCCGGCGTCATGATCAGGATGCCGCGAGTGTGCATGAGCATGGTCGCTTCGGCGTCCCAGTAGGGCTGGGCACCGACGTTGATCCCGGTCACGACGATGTTGACCTCGCCGCCGGACTGGGTGAACTCGACCAGGCCGCGCAGCACGGCGGCGATCCAGTCCATGTTCTCCGTCCCGCTGTCCCAGGCGATCCGGGCGCCAGACGACAGGGCGAACCATTCGACGGCCACGCGCATCCGCCGCGCGAGGACCAGTGCGGCGAGAATCCGGCGGCATTCCGGCTCCGCCAGGCTGCCCAGGCCCTCGGTCGGGTCGCCGACGATCATCACCCGGCGCATCCCTTCCGGCACCAGCGGGGTGTAGCTGGTGATGACGCCGGTGACGATCCCGGCCGAGTTTCGGCCGTAGGGCCGGTCCACCGGCACGAGTTCGTCGGACTCCTCGCCGCGCAGGTCGTATTCGGTGAACTCACCGGCCGGGAAATCGGCGGGCGCCCCTCGCGGCGGCGTGAGCATGCGGATGAGCTCGTACGGGTACGGCAACCCGAGCCGCTCAGCCCGCAGGGCCCGCTGGCGGTACTCGGTGTGCGGCTGGATGCGCTGATCCGACAGCGGGCGGACGCGCACCGTGACACCCCTGTCGGCCACGTTCTCCACATCGAGGATCGCGTCGCGCAGCTGCGCGGTGGCCTCGTCCCGCAGCCGGACCCGTGCCACGACCTTCTCCAGTCCCAGGTCTGCGGCCTGTGGCGCCAACTGGTGCGCGAGGTTCCGCCAGGTGGCGGTCGGAATGTCCCACACCGGGCGCACGTAGAGCAGCACTCTGTTCCGAAGCGGCCGCTGTCGCTGCGGCTGGCCGCGGAGCGCGCCGTGGATGTCGGCGAAAGCCTGGACCAGGATGCCCTCAAGCAGCGGATAGCCGATGATCTCGCCAGCTGAGTCGCGGGCAGCGGTGAGATCGCGTACCTCGGCGATGGCGATCAGCCGTTCGTCCTTTGGATTCGCGTGCGCGACGGCGCGGAACAGGTAGACGTCTTCCGCACTGGACAGCCTGCGCAGCGAGAAGTTCGACAGCCGCCACAAGTCGAGGCGCTCGGCGATCATCGGGTGCATGTTCCGGAATAGCGGGTCCTCAGCGAACCCGCCAGCCGCGGCCGAGTAGCTGAACGACTGAGTCCGCTGGTGTTCCGCAGCGCGCTTGCCCGCGTCGCTGGCGCTCGTCACTGTCATGGTGAGGCGGCGCGGGTCGCGGCCGAAGTCCGCGTGCCTGAGCAGCTCGGCGAGTTCAGCGGCCATGTCCTCGTCCGCGAGAAGGGGCTCATCGCGCCACGACTCGATGTCGACGACGACGGGCTGGTCGGCTGGCAGCCCGCCCAGGTGCGCGGCAAGCGACCGGGCGAACGAAGGCAGGTCCGCGATGGGCACATACGCGGTGACCAGGTGCACCGGCGTCCCCTGCCCTGGCTCCGTGTAGTCGGCGAGGCAGGTCAGATGCCCGCCGAACGTCTGGCACCGCATCCGCGTAAGGTCGCGTATCCGGTAGTACCGGCGGGTGCGCACCGTCAGCACCCGGGCTCTGGCCGTCTCGTCCGCGTCCCGGTACGCGTCGCGCAGCCTGGCACGCATCGGCAGCGGGAACCAGACGACGCTGTCGGCTAGCTCGCGCTGCCGCCCGCTCGCGGGCTGGCCGCACAGCTCGTCCAGGCTGGTCTCGATCTCCGCGTACGCCTTCGCGCGGGTGCCGCTGATCAACGGCGCGTCCACGTAGCAGAACCGAACGTCCCTGGCGAGGTCGCAGACCTCTGGGTAACGTCCCTGGGTGGCGCTGATCAGCCGGGCGAGCACGGCGAGGCGTCCGTCGGTCATCGCGGGTGCCAGCACGTCGTGGCCGCGCCGCCACCGCTCCAGGATGGCGAGCACGATCGGTGCCGCGGCCGGCATCCTGCCCACTGACCGGAACATGCGCAGCAATGCCTGTTCAAGCGCCGCCCCTCGTGCCAGTGACGTGATGCCATAGCGGCCCAGTGCCGTTCGCAACTGCAGCACGAAGTGACCTGGTATTCCGCTGCGATCTGGGTCGAGGAACGACAGGTACGTCAGGAGGTGCTCATGAGAACTCCGGGGGTGCTCTTCCTCCTCGCCGTCGTCGGGAACGCGCCGGGAGAGCGCTGCCGCGTCCGCGAAGATCTCCAGGAGTTCCGTGTCAGAGCGGAGCACGTCTTCGTCGTCCTGCCGGACGCGGGCCACCCGGGTCTCGCGCTTGCGGCTGAGCTCGCGGGCGTCGCCATCGTCGATGTCGTAGCCGAGCAGGTACGCCCGGAGCAGATGGCCGATGCCCGTCTCGCTATCGCTGGCGGGCGGCGCGGCCAGGCCGGCGAACTCGACCGCGTCGCCGCCGGGTCTGGTGGCAGCGGTGTGCTGGTCAGGTGCTTGGAGTGCGACCAGCGGCGCCCCGGCCTTCACTTGCGTGTTTACCTGGGCGAGCACCGCGCTGACCAGGCCATTCCTGGGCGCGGTGATGGTCGTCTCCATCTTCATGCTCTCGACAACGGCGAGCGGGTCGCCAGAGCGCACGATATCTCCGGGTGCGACATGCACGGCGACGACGAATGCCGGAGACGGGCAGCGGACCAGTCCTCCATCGTCGCGGGTGATGATGTGCGGCACGCCGTCGACTTCGATGAGCAGCCGGGCCCCTTGGTCGGCGGCGACGATCCGGTACCGCCTGCCGTGGCACGTGATGGCCCGCTCAAAGTGGCCCAGACGCCGCACGTGAAGGTCGACCACCGTAGTGGCGAGGGACGCCCGCGCCTCGTTCCCGGCTGGGCCGACTGCCACGCGGTAGTCGCCTTGGCTCAGCCAGTACACGCGCATCTGATAGGAGCCGCCGTCGCAGCTGAGCTGCAGCCGGTGCCCGACCTCGTCGGGGAGTTCGGGTCGTCCCCGTGCCGCCGTGGCCAGGAAGTTGGCTTGCACCGCGGCCTGATCGGCGTCGGCGGCCTCCACGGCCGCGGCCAGCAGCGCGATCGGGTCGGCCGCGGGTAGATGGCCGCCTGACGCGGTCAGCCGGTCGAGCCAGCGGTTGTCGTAGCTGCCGACCTGGACGTCCGGGTGGCGCAGCAGGGACAGCAGGAACGCCTTGTTGGTCGTTCCGCCGTCGATGACCACCAGGGACTGGGCGAGCGCATGCTTCAGGCGGCTCAGTGCCTCCGCCCTGTCCCGCCCGCTGGCGATGATCTTGGCGATCATCGAGTCGAACTCCGCCGGGATGTCATCACCGTCGGCCACTCCGGTATCGACCCGGATCCCTGGCCCGGCGGGTAGCCGTAGCGCCGACACCCGCCCCGGCGTGGGGGCGAAGTCGTGCGCGGGGTCCTCGGCGTTGAGCCTGGCCTCCACCGCGTAGCCGGTGGCGGCAGGGACGGACCGCGGAAGCCTTCTGTCCCGCGCGATGGACAGCTGCAGCTTGACGAAATCGATGCCGGTCGTCATCTCGGTGACCGGATGCTCGACCTGCAGCCTGGTGTTGACTTCCATCAGCATGAACTGCTGCGTCAGCGGGTCCACGAGGAATTCGACCGTGCCCGCGCTGCGGTACCCGGCTGCCGTGCAGAGCCGCACCGCGGCCGCGCGCAGCGCGGCCGCGGTAGCCGGGCCGACGGCAGTGGAGCCTGACTCCTCGATGACCTTCTGGTTGCGTCGCTGAATGCTGCAGTCACGGATGCCCGCCGCCCACACGGTGCCATGCCCATCGGCGATCACCTGGACTTCGACGTGCCTGGCGAACTTGACTTTGGCTTCGATGAACACGGTGGGGTCTGCGAACGCCGCCTGCGCCTCGTGCCGCGCGCCGGACAGCGCCTCCGGCATCGCGCTCTCCGACTCCACGAACCGGATGCCCCGGCCGCCGCCGCCCGCGGCCGCTTTGACGAGCACCGGGTAGCCCAGTCTCCGCGCCGCGGCCAGGGCGCCGCGGACGTCCTGGACCGGTCCGCCGCTCCAGGGCACGACGGGTATGCCGAGACTTTCGGCGAGCTTCTTGGCGCTCACCTTGTCGCCGAGCAGCCTGATGACTTCGCTGGACGGCCCGATGAACGTGATGCCCGCGTCTTCGCACCGCGCGGCGAAGTCGGCGGACTCGGCGAGAAAGCCCCAGCCCACCCAGACGGAGTCGGCGCGGGCACGGGCCAAAGCCGACATGACGCTGTCGATGTCCACGTAGGTGCTGTGCCGGCCGCGGGAGTCAGCGATCAGGGCTGGGCCGAGTGGGACGGCCTCGTCGGCCTGGCGCACGAACATCGACGCCGCGTCGGGGTCCGTGTACAGCGCGATCGTCGTTACCGGGTCGCCGAAGTCCTCGCCGAGCTCACCCACGGCGGCCAGGCACCGGATCGCCGGCTCGCCTCGGTTGACGATGGCAAGGCGCCGGATGCCGGGCATGTCGATTCCTCGCTAACCGCTCATCGCTTCGCAGATCGGCAGCTGGAGATCGGCTGGCAACGGGCTGTCGAGGCCGACTGTCCTGTAGCCGCTGACGAGGAGGACGACGTCACCGTCGCGGTCGAGCACCTCGCAGTCGAAGGTGCCGTCGGCCCCGGGACGAGCGACGGCGAACAGCTCCGCGTCGGGTTCGGACCGGTGCGGCGCGGCGACGAGATCCACGTGGGCGGGCAGGGCCATGTGACCGCCGTTGCCGATCTCCCAGAGGCCCGCGGTCTGGAAGCATGCTTCCGCCAGCCGCGGCTCTGTGGTCGTGTGATCGGTCTCCGGAGCATGGCCGGCAGGCATAGGACGGGATAGGCGGGCGACCGCGTCGGGGCCGCGGTGCCACGCCTCGTCCACCACTTGATAGGCCGGGCCATGGAAGAACACCCGGTAGATGTCGTCGTGGGTAAGGACTGGTGCGGTATGGGGACCGGGTGCCTCGCCGTGCTCTTGGCTGGCGGCGGCTGTGGTGAGCCTGACCCGGCCGGTGAAGTGCGACGTGACACGCGGAGTCTGCTCGCCGGCGAGCACGCGGCTCGCGCGCAGCGTGCAGTCTGCGACCAGGTCGGCTCCGGCGGGCCGCGTCACCGCGGTCACCGTGATCGTGCGCGGCTCGTCACGGTAGAACTTCAGCGGGGCGATGAAGTCCACCTGCTCAACGCCGGACACCCGCATGCCCGGAGCGGCGAGGCTGGCCAGTGCGGCGAATGCCTCGATGCCCATCACTGCCGGCAGCACCGGGATGCCGTCGATCCGGTGGTCGTACAGGAACGGCTGCACCGCGGGATCGAGCGAGGTTTGCGCGCTGAGCCCCGAGTAGACACCCATGCCGGTGATCGCGCCGATCATCGGGCCTGCGGAGCTCATGTCGATCGAGCCGGGATCGACCCCGCCGGTAGCGTCAAGCTCAGTGGTGAGCACGCCAAGCTGCCCGCCGACGACGACCTCCCCGCTGAACGGGCCGGCGGTCAGCTCTCGCCCGACCCACGGGATGCCAGCCTCGGGTGCGAGCATCTCAATGCCCGCCATGGCCATCACCTTCGGGATCGAACCCCGGGTCGCCATGCCGAGGCCGCCCCACGCCGTCCAGTCGATAGCTATTCCTCGCGTGCCCGGGCGGGTGACGCGGAAACTGGACATGATCTTGCACATCAGGTCGTTGGCGGCCGCGTAGTCGGTCTGCCCGGTGTTGCCGAACCGGGCGGCTATCGAGCTGAATACCACGACCGTGCCCACCTGCAGTCCGTCGCAGTCGGCCGCGTGCAGCAGGTTGAACAGGCCATCGCACTTGACGTCGAAGACGAGGTCGTACTCGCTCGGGTCCTTGTCGGCGATGGCGTGGCTGATGTCCAGCCCCGCACCATGCACAAGCACGTCTATGTGCCCGTGCTTGTCGCGGATGGCGGCCAGCACACCGGCGACCTCGGCTTCATCGGTCAGGTCCGCTGCATGGTAGTGCGCCTGGCCGCCTGCGGCCCGCACAGCGTTGATGGCGGTCAGCGCCGAGTACTGCCGTTCGCGGCGGGCAAGTTCCCGCTCGATCAGCACGGGTGTCGGGCGGGTGCCGCTGGCGGCGAGGCGGTCGGCGATCGTCTTCTTGAGTGCCTCCCTGTCGGTCGCGAACGCGATCAAGTCCGGGTCGGCGGGATCAGGCTCGGGCGTCAGGTCGATGAGGTGGAAGACGCCGCCGCTGGCCTTGGCCAGGTCCGCGACGATGGCCGACACGATCGCCCCGGCGGCTCCGGTGACGGCGAACACTGTCTGGCTGTCGAGTGGCGTCCCGCCCGCGCCTTCTGCGAAGGGGACTTCCCGCAGGCCCACCGTCCAGCGGCGTCCGTCGGCCCGGCCGATCTCGATCGCTCCCGGGTCGCGGCGGGTCTCCTCGATGAGCGCGTCAGCTAGCTCGGCGGTCTTCCTTGTGTCCGGGAAGTCGACCGCCTTGGCTAGCACGTCGGGACGCTCGCGCCAGTACGCCTTGACAAAGCCGGTCACCGCGCCGCCGAGCGGTGCCGTCGCTCCGTGGTCGTCATATCCGTGGTAGCCGCCCATGCGGGTCGCGGCGACCAGGAACGTGCCGGACTGCCCGAACTGGCCGGCCTGGTCGAGCCGCCGGACCGTCCGGTACAGGTCCTTCACCCGGCGGCGCAGTGCCTCATGCCAGGTGCTCAGGTTGAGCTCGCTCAGCGCTGGCTCGGCATCGAGAGCGGCCAGCCAGTACAGGCCCTGCACCGGCCCCGCGGCCAGCCAGGTGGTCAGCCGCGATTCGAGTTCGTCGGCCGGGCAGCCCGCCTCGATGACCAGGGCGCTGGCGCCGCGTGAAGCCAGGCGCTTGACGAGCGATTTGGCGACACCCCCCTCGTCGGCAAGCACGACGACCCGGCTCGCCTGATCGAGCGTGACGGAGGTGGGCTTGCACCACGGCGCGGGCGGCCGCAGCACCGGTACCGGTATGCGGCGCGGCAGTCGCCGCGAAGCTGCCATGTCGCCGGTGAAGGGCGGCTCCGCCTGCGACAGCGCCCCAGGAGCCGCCTGCGTCCCCGTCCCGGTCTGGGCTGTGGCTGGCTGGGCTGTGGCTGGCTGGGCTGTGGCTGGATCGGCCGCGGTCGGCTGAGCTGGAACGGCGTGGTCGCGGACGAAGCCGATCACGTGGGTGAGGGTGGGGAAGTCGCGCAGCCTGAGGTTGTCCTGGCGGGGGATGGCGAACCGTTCCCTGACGGCCGCGAACACCTCGGCCTGCTTGACGGTGTCGATCCCGAGGTCGGCTTCCAGGTCCAGGTCCAGGTCCAGCAGGTCACGCGGATACCCGGTGAGGCGCTCCACCACGTCGAGAACAGCTGCCGTGATCACGTCCGCTTCGGCGGCCGGCCCAGTCTGTGCGGCCTGCTCCGCCTGTGCGGCTGGCTCCGCCTGTGCGACCGGCCCAGCCTGTGCGACCGGCCCTGCCTGTGCGACCGGCCCTGCCTGTGCGGTCGGCTCGGACTGTGCCGCGTCCGGGGCGTGGTCGCGGACGAAGCCGATCACGTGGGTGAGGGTGGGGAAGTCGCGCAGCCTGAGGTTGTCCTGGCGGGGGATGGCGAACCGTTCCCTGACGGCCGCGAACACCTCGGCCTGCTTGACGGTGTCGATCCCGAGGTCCGCTTCCAGGTCCAGGTCCAGGTCCAGCAGGTCACGCGGATACCCGGTGAGGCGCTCCACCACGTCAAGAACCGCCACTGCGACCGGATCAGGCGCCTCGGCTGCTGCCACCGGGATGGTCGGCGGCGCCGTCGCCATCGGCTCGGGAGCGGCGCTTTCCGGCAGGTCGGCGCCCGCCAGTTCTGGCTGCGGGGTGACTTGGGCGCCCGCCCCGGCTGCCGGCGCCGCTTGCGCGGCCGGCACGGACACCGGCGACTGCCTGGTGGTGTCGTCGGCGACGCGCAGCCTGCGCTGCACGACCTCAAGCCGGGCGCCGTCGTGGCCGGCCACGCTGGCAAGCCAGGAACGCCAGGCCGGCTCGTCCGCGACGCGGTACGCGAAACCGAGTTCGCTCGGCGCGCGGTGCGCGCCATCTGGCGGCTCCAGCCAGTGAAACAGCGTCATCGAGATCTGCGAGCCGAACCCGGCGGCGAGCCGAAGCGCGTACGTGACTGGATACAGCCCGCCGCGCGACAAGTTCAGCCGGCCAAGGTCGGGATCGGGTTCGCGGAAGTTCGGTACCGGCGGGACGATCCCCGTTTCGAGCGCTTTGACGGCGACGACTTCCTCGATACCGGCGCCCATCGCATGCCCGGTGAAGCCCTTCGTGTTGGCGACGACGATCGAGTCGGCGGCTGGCCCGAACGTGGTCCGCAGTGCGCTGACCTCGGCTGACGCGCTGCCTCCGCGGGCTGGCGTGTAGGTCTCGTGCGATACGAACACGGTCTGGCCGGCGATCTGGCCGCGGTCGATGCCCCGCCGCTCGGCCTGGCGGATGAGCTGCTCCATCACCTGGGAGATGTGCTCGACGTCCAGGCGGGTGCCGTGGAACGCGCTGTTGGCCGTGACCGCCGCCACGATCTCGCAGATCGGCCGGATGCCGCGCTCGCGTGCCGCGTCCGCGGACTCCACGACCAGCGCCGCCGCGCCGGAGCCGATGATCATTCCATGCCTGCGCTTGTCGAACGGCAGGGCCGCGTCCTCGACCACCGCGTCCGTGGCCGCCGCCCCGCTGGCGAGGAAGCCCGATCCCGTCCAGGGCAGCAAGGTGTCCGAGGCGACGTCGTCCGCCGAAACCACGACGACGCGCCGGCACCGTCTGGCACTGATCCAGTCCTCGGCCACGCACAGTGCCTGTGCGGTGCTCGCGCAGGCGGCGTTCACTTGCGTGTTCGGACCGCGGGCGCCGATGAGCTCGGCGAACTGCGAGTGTCCCATGGCCAGGGCGCGGAACAGGAAACGGCGATCGAAGGCGAAGGCGTCCGTCCGCAGCCGGTGCTCCAGTTCGGCGATACGCCGGTCCACCTCGGCCGCGGCCTGGTCTCGCGCGCTCATCCGGGCACGGATATCTGTGAGCACACCGAGCTCGTGCCTGCGCGCGCGGTCCTGGTGGTAGTGATTGAGATCCGACGCGAACGACTCGTACCCAGGAAACGCGGACGCGAAGATCACTCCGGTGTCGTCGCGCATGTCGGCCGGCAGCAACCAGCGGTCTGGCAGCTTGCTGCCCACCGTCGTGGTGCGGTAATGCAGCACCAGCGGGATGCCGGCGTCGCGCAGGGCGTCAAGGCCGGCGCCGATGGCCAGCCGGCTGCACTGGTCGAGCGCGGCGTTCCGGTCGGCGTCCACCCCGAACTCCTCGGTCAGGTCGAAGCTCCCGTAGCGGCCGGCCAGCTTGATGACGTCGCTCTCGTTCTCGATCGTCTCGAAGACCGGGTCACCCGTCTCGCTCTTCACCAGCCGGGTGATGTGCTTGTCGGCGATCTCGCGCCGTACGTGTCGGGGGATGACGTCGATGAACTGCTGGCCAGAGAGGATGCGTTCGACGTTCTCATCATCGAACACGCGCTCGGTTCCGGGCAGCCCAAGCGCGGCCCCGGTGATGACCACCGGGTCCGATGCCGCGGGCTCGGCGACGCTGGCGACGATACCGCGGCCACGGTCGATCAGTTCGGCGACTAGGTGGCCAAGCTCGGTGTAACGGTCTTCCGGCATGGCTGCTCCACGTGCGGTAGGCGGTGTGCTGGGTGACGGGGCAGGCACGGTGACCGGAACGGCCACCGGTGCGGCCGGTGCCGCCGGTGCGGCCGGCGCGGCCGACACCTGGACGGGCCCCGTGTCGTGCGCGATCGCGGCCGGATAGCCGAGCCCCGCGGCGTACAGGCCGCAGAGCGCGGCGTTGAACGACGGTATGTCGCCGTTCTTCGGGTGGTTCGTGAACAGGGCCAGCACATCGTCGTGCGCCGAGCCGAGCACGTCGTCGGCGAACCCGGCCAGTGCCCGCTTCGGCCCGACCTCGACGAAGACGCGCGCGCCTGCCTCGTACAGCGTCCGCAAACCCTTGACGAACTGCACGGGCGAGGCGACCTGGCGGCCCAGGATGTCCACCATCTGGTCTCGTATGCCAGGGCCATCGGCGGGATAGAACTCTCCGTCGACGTTGGCCACGATCGGCAGCTTCGGCGCGCTGAGTTCCAGCCTGGCCAGGGTCCGCCGCAGTGGCTCGCTCACCGGCGCGACGATCGCCGTGTGGAACGCGTGACTGACCGGGATACGGAAGGCCGTGTATCCGGCTGAGGTCAGCGCCTCGACAGCCCGCTCGACCGCGTCCGTGGCACCGCCGATCACGGCCTGCCGCGTGCTGTTGATGTTGGCGGTGACGGCGTAGCCGTCGACGGACGCGAGGATACGCTCGATCTCCTCGAGGGGTGCCGTCACGGCGGCCATGGCGCCCTTGTCGGGCACGAGCAGGCTCGCCATCTCCCGGCCGCGCGCGCTGACGGCCTCGAGCGCCTGACCGAACGGCATCGCTCCCGCCGCGACAAGTGCCCCGTATTCACCGAGGCTGTGACCCATCACCAGGTCGGGTTCGATGCCGTACGCCGCCAGCATGCGGGTGAGCGCGAGGTCGGTCGCGAGCACCGCCGGCTGGGTGATCTCGGTCTGCAGCAACTGCCCCTCGGCCCGCGCGGCCTGCTCCTCGTCGCCGCCGTCGGCGTAGATGTAGGACGTGAGCGGCTTTCCAAGCAGCGGGGTCATGACCTCGTCCGCTTCGGCGAACGTCGTCGCCACGATGGGCTCGGTGTCCCGCAGCTCACGAAGCATGTTGACGTACTGGGAGCCCTGCCCCGTGTAGAGGAACGCGGTCCTGGGCGCCGGGCCCTGTCCGATGAACACGCCCCGCGCGCGCAGCATCGCGCGCAGTTCGGGGGCGCCTCCGGTGAGTGCCTTGACGGCCATGCCCGCCTTGTCCGCCAGCTCAGCGGGCGCGCCGTAGTCGATGGCGACCCGCACCGCGGCCCGAGCGAGCGCGGGGTCGGGAGGCGCCACAGGGGGCGCCTGGCCGGCGGCCGCCCGCTCCCTGATCCCGGTGAGCTGGGCGGCCACCTCGGCCTCGCTGGCGCCGCCGACCACCAAGGCGCCGCGCAGCGGCGGCTTAACCTGGTGGGAGGACCGGCCGTCGGGCTGGGCAGCGCCCACCGCCTCGGCGACGGGTACGGCAGGCACCGCCACCTGACGTTCCGGGCCTGCCGCCTTGTTGATCGCGGCGCCGGCGAACGCTGGCCGCCTCGCGCCGTCGTACCTGCCGGGAATGTACTCCTCGACCACGGCGTGGAAGTTGGTCCCGCCGAATCCGAAGGCGCTGACGCCGGCCCGCCGTATCCCGCAGGGCGGCCGCGGCCAGTCCCTCAGCTCGCTGTTCACCCGGAACGGAGAGCTGTCCCAGTCGACGTTCGGGTTCGGGTCGCGGAAGTTCAGGCTCGGTGGCAGTACCTTGTGATGCAAGGCCATGACCTGCTTGAACAGGCCGGCCGTGCCCGCCGCGCCCTTCAGGTGGCCGATGTTCGACTTCACGGAGCCAAGCGCGATGGAGCCGGGTGCAAGCTCGCCGGGCCGGAACACGTAGCTGAGGCTCTCCAGTTCCGCGGCGTCACCGACCCGCGTCGACGTGCCGTGTGCCTCGATACAGGAGACGGTGGCCGGGTCAACGCCCGCGTTATGCCAGGCGCGCGCGATGGCCAGTCGCTGCCCGGCCGGATTCGGGGCGGTGATTCCCTTGCCCTTGCCGTCGCTCGCCCCGCCGACGCCGAGCAGCACCGCGTAGATCCGGTCGTCGTCGCGCTCGGCGTCGGCCAGCCTCTTGAGCACGAACAGGGCCGCTCCCTCGCCCATGACGAAACCGTCGGCGCCGCCGTCGAACGGCCGCGTGCCTGTCGCGGACAGCGCCCCTATCTTGCAGAACTTGACGAAGACACCGGCCCCCATGTTCCGGTCCACCCCGCCGGTGATGACCGCGTCGTACTGCCCGTCCGCCAGGCCCGCGGCGGCCGCGCTGAGCCCCGCGAGGCCGGACGCGCAGGCGGCGTCGGTGGTGAAGCTCGGGCCCCGGAAGTTGAACAGGTTCGCTATCCGCCCGGCGATGATGTTCGCGAGCTCGCCCGGCATGGTGTCCTCGGTGATGTCCGGATACAGGCTCAGGAACGACCGGCTGGTCTGCTCGATCACCGCGTCGCGGGTGCTGGCTGGCAGCGCCGCGAACGCGGCGGAGCGGGCGAGCTCGCGGGTGAATTCGGGCAGCTCGATCCGCATCGTCGTCGCGTAGTGCTGATCGCCGCCCATCGCGTTGCCGATCACCACGGCGACGCGCTCGGGGTCGACGTTCCAGCCCGGCCAGCCCGCGTCGATGAGGGCCTCGCGCGCCGCGGCCACCGCCCACTTCTGGCCGTCATCCATCTGGTCGCTGACCCTGGGCGGCAGCGGCACGTGCCAGCCGATCGGGTCCCAGGGAAACTCGCGTACCCAGCTCCCGATCCGGGAGTACGTCTTGCCGGGAGCGCGCGGATCCGGGTCGTAGTACAGGCCGGGGTCCCACCGGTCCTTCGGCACTTCGGTGACGCTGTAGTGCCCGCCTGTGATGCTGGCCCAGAATGCCCCCGCGGTCGGCGCGTCCGGCATGATCGCCCCGACGCCGACGATGGCGATGGGCTGGCGCCCTGATGTGGCTGGCTGGCTGGTCTTTCCAGGATTCGTGGTCATGTCGCCAGGTCCTTCACGCGACGCCGCGTCCGTAGAGAACGTCGGCGATGCTGTCCATGTCGGCTATCAGCCCTTCCTGCGCCGCGCATGCGGCGTCGAGCCCGAGGCTGGTCTGCGGTGGGACGGCACTCGCGGCCTGCGCGCCTCCGGCCCCGGCCCCGGCCCCGGCTCCCGTCACCCAGCGCAGCCCGTCGCACACCACCTTGTGGGTGGCGTCGCGGGCGAACACCCGGCTCATCGCGGCTAGCGCGGTGCCGTCGAACCGGCGATCGGCCTTGTCCGGCAGGTCGCCATCCAGCGCCGCCGCCGCACGCTCGGCGAAGCAGCCGGCGCCTTCGGCGGCGGCGATCAGCTCGCCCAGCCGTAGCAGCACATGCTGGTTGCGGGTGAGCCGGCCGGCCCGGCAGGCTTCAAGCACACCCGCGAGCGCTTCGCAGGCCAGGGCGGCGATTCCGGCGCCGGCATCGCGATGACGGGCGTCGAGGGCGCGTAGCGCCGCCGCCCGGTCCAGGTAGTAGCGGCCAGCGGTCTTCAGGTGCTGCTGCCACCGGTCGCGGGCGATCGTCATCTCCATGATCTCGGAGGTGCCTTCGTAGATCGTGGTGATGCGGACATCCCGCTTGATCTTCTCCACGAGGTACTCGCGCGTGTACCCGTACCCGCCGTGGGCCTGGATCGCGGCGTCGGCGGCACGGTTCCCCGCCTCGGTCGCCAGGTACTTCGCGATCGCGCCCTCAGTGTTGAGCGCCCCGTCGGCGCCCTCGCCGGCGTCGATGCGGGTGGCGACGGCCTCGATGAACGCCCGGGCGGCTTCGAGCGCGACGGCGTGCGGGACGATGAGCTTGTGGGTGTAGCCCTGCTTCTCCGATAGCGGCGTGCCGGCCTGGATCCGGGCGGCCGAATAGGGAATGGCACGGTCCAGCGCCGCCCAGCCCGCGCCGAGGCCGAACGCCGCCACCATCACCCTCGTGTAGCCGAACACCTTCTGGGCCTGGATGAGGCCCTGCCCTTCAACGCCGCCGACGAGATTGCCAGCCGGCACGAACGCGTCCTCAAGGAACAGGGCGGCGGTGTTGGACAGCCGGATGCCGTGCTTGTCCTCGGGCCGGTGCTGGGTGAATCCCTCGGTGCCGCGGTCAAGGACGAACCAGGACGGACCGCCCGGCGCGCTGGCCAGGATGGTGTACTTGTCGGCGATGCCGCCGTTGCTGATCCACTGTTTGCGCCCGTTCAGCCGGTACCCGACGACGCGTCCGTCGGCCAGCACTGGGGTGGCCGTCGTCCTGAGCGCGGCCAGATCGCTGCCCGCGTCGGGCTCGGTGGCCCCGTAGGCGTACAGGGTGCCGCGCTCGGCGATCTCGGTCAGCCACTGGCTCTTCTGGTCGGGCGTCGCGCCGACGAACAGCGGGTCGCTCCCCAGGAAGGTAGCGAGCACGCTGGTGGCGATCCCCACGTCGAGAGACGCCATCCGCTCGCAGACCCGGTAGACGTCCATCGTGGCGCCGCCCATTCCGCCGTACTCCTCAGGAATGAACAGCAGCTGGATGCCTAGCTGGTCGCTGCACATGCCCCGGACCAGGTCAACCGGGCACTCGTCGTCGTGGTCGAGCTGGAGCAGCCGCTCGTCGGGAATCGCGTCGCCGACGTAATCCCTGATGGTGTCCAGCATCATGGTCAGGGTCTCGACGTCGAGGCCTGACTGGGTCCCGACGGCATTCTGGCTTGTTGTCATCATGAAACCACTCTTTTCCCCTCCTTCACATTTCACCGTCGGCCGGCCGTCGTCCCGTCAGGGCCAGAGGTCCCTGGTCGCCGGGCCATCGGGCCGTTGACTGCCCGTTCGCGCCGGCCGACGCTGAACCGGTTGGGGCGGAGCACCAGTGACAGCTCTCTGATCGGCAAGAACAATGACGAATCTCGCCACCACACTCGTGAACATCACGGCCAGCCATCCGGACCGGACCGCGGTCCGCCTGGACGACCAGGCGCTCCGCTACCGCGACCTGGACGATCTCAGCGCCCGCACCGCCGCCTGGCTGCGCGGGCGCGGGATCAGCGCCGGGGACCGTGTCGCCCTGATGGCGCCGAACACGCCGGAGTTCCTCGTGCTCTATTACGGCATCCTGCGTGCCGGCGCTGTCGTGGTCCCGATGAATCCGCTGTTCAAGTCGCGGGAAGTGCGCTACCACCTGGCCGACTCGGGTGCCACGCTCGCGCTCGCCTGGCATGGCGCGGCCGACGAGGCGGCCGCGGGCGCCAGCGGCACGGGAACGGACCTGGTCGTCATCGAGCCCACGGATCTCGCTGACACGCTCGCCCGCTGCGAGCCCGCGCCAACGGTCGCGGATCGCGATCCGTCGGACACCGCCGTCATTCTGTACACGTCGGGCACCACCGGTCAGCCCAAGGGCGCTGAGCTGACCCACGCCAACCTGATCAGCAACATCGCCGTCACCAGGACCACGCTGCTGAATTTGCGGCCAGCGGACGTGCTGCTCGGCGCGCTCCCGCTCTTCCACTCGTTCGGCCAGACGGTCGGCATGGGATGCGCCATCGCCACGGGCGCGTGCCTGACCCTGCTGCCGAGATTCGACCCCGCCCGCGCGCTGGAGATCATCAAGAGGGACCAGGTGACTGTCCTGATGGGAGTCCCGACGATGTACGCCGCTCTCTTGCACAGTGCCGCGGGCAGTGCCGGGGACGCAGCCAGCCTGCGGCTGTGCGTGTCCGGCGGCGCGGCGATGCCAGTGGAGCTGATGCGCGCGTTCGAGAGGCAGTTCGACTGCGTGATCCTCGAGGGCTATGGGCTCTCGGAGACCTCTCCGGTGGCGTCCTTCAACCACCCGGACCGGGAACGCAAGCCAGGCACGATCGGGCAGGCCATCGCGGGCGTGCGGATGCGGGTCCAGAACGACGAAGGCGAGCCGCTGCCGCCCGGTGAGATCGGCGAGATCGCGATCCGCGGCGACAACGTGATGAAAGGGTACTGGCGGCGACCTGAGGAAACCGCGCAGGCGATGGCGGGCGGCTGGTTCCGGACCGGCGACCTCGGCAGGGCGGATCCCGAGGGCTACTTCTCGATCGTGGACCGCAAGAAAGACATGATCATCCGGGGCGGGCTCAACGTCTACCCGCGCGAGGTCGAAGAGGTGCTCTACGAGCACCCGGCGGTCGCCGAGGCCGCTGTCATGGGCGTGCCCGACCAGCTGCTCGGCGAGGAAGTAGCGGCTGTGGTGACGCTCAAGCCGGGCGCGTCGGCGGATCCCGGCGAACTGCGCGAGTACGTCAAGAGGCAACTCGCCGCGTACAAGTACCCGCGTAACGTGTGGATCGTGGACGCGCTGCCATACGGCGGCAGCGGGAAGATCCTCAAGCGTGAAATCGTGGTCCCCCCGCCGCCATCAGGGTGACTCGGCTCGCCGTTCCCTGCGCGACAGGCAATCACAAGCATTATCCCGAACGGACCGGGGCGCTTCCCCGCCCGCGGAGTGCTGATTAGCGCGCGGGCCGCGGGGGAAGCTGGTGTTATGTCGGATGCGAAGGTGCTTCCCGGCCATGCGGCGCCGCGCGGCCGATACCCGCACCTCAAGCGGGCTGGCGACTTCGTCTACATCTCCGGCACATCCGCACGCCGTCCCGACAACACGTTCGCCGGCGCGGCGGCCGACGCGATGGGCACTGTCACGCTGGACATCCGGGCGCAGACGCGGGCGGTCATCGAGAACATCGCCGCGATGCTCGCCGAGGTCGGCGCTGGCCTGCCGGACCTGGTCCAGGTGACCGCCTACCTGGTCAGCATGAACGACTTCGGCGGCTACAACGAGGTCTACGGGGAGTTCTTCGACGAGGCAGGGCCGACCCGCACGACGGTCGCCGTCCACCAGCTGCCGCATCCGCAC
>Ga0335073_10002473_pt1 | contig 25267 bp, 21 predicted proteins | sample Lox_Sample_22_FD_207093 | JGI IMG/M metagenome (GOLD analysis project Ga0335073, IMG submission 207093) | Soil microbial communities from Loxahatchee National Wildlife Refuge, Florida, United States - Lox_Sample_2.2 | ecosystem: Environmental > Terrestrial > Soil > Wetlands | place: USA... | reverse complement strand
ACAGGTATCCGAAGGTCCGGTTGGTGCGCTGCTCGGCATCGAGCGGCGTGTAGCACAACCACACGTCGAGCACCGGATCCTGCGATTCCTGGATGTCGCGCCCCACCCAGACCTTCAGGCTCTGGAAAGGATAGTCCGTGCGGATGCGCATGTGATCGGAGAATTCCTTGCGGTGCTGCGCGCGCGTGCGCACCAGATCGACGATGACCCGCTCGCCGACCGAGGATTTCCCGTCGGTGCGGCTGAAGGTGTACTCGACCTGCGCCCAGCTCTCCCCGTGCTCGCGCCCGAGGCAGCGCGCGCGGATGGAGCCCATCTGCTTGCGATGCATGAACTGGTGGTTCATGTCGAAGAGATTCTCGTGCATGAACGTGTAGTGGCAGGCCACCTCGCGATTGAGGCGCCGCGTCTTGTAGTCGCGGCGCTGCGAGGAGCCGAGCGGACCGGGCAAGCGCGCCTCCGCGAGCGCGGGATCCCCGGGAAAAACGAAGATGAGGCCGTCGATCTCGCGCACCGGGTAGCTGCGAACCCCATTCGGCAAGCGCTCCTTGCCGAGATACGGCACATCGACGCACCGGCCATGGCCGTCGTAGGTCCAGCCGTGGTAGTGGCACTTGAGCTCCTCTCCGCAGACGACGCCCAAGTGCAGCGGCACCTGCCGGTGTGCGCAGCGGTCCTCGAGCGCGTAGGCCGCGCCGGAGCGCGCGCGATAGAGCGCGATCGGCTCGCCCGCGAAGCGGCGGCCGAGCGTTCGCCCTGGGCGCAGCTCCTCCGACCAGGCGAGGGGGTACCAGTAATCCGGATGGGCACCGATTCGGCGTAGATCGAGCGCCTGCGGCGCCTCCGTCGCGCACGCGACAATCTGACCCGAGCCGTGGTCCGACATCAGTGAGCCTCCCCCCGCGAGTCGCAATGAGGCGCGAGCGTACCGCGACTGCAGATCCCATGTCGCGGAATCGGTGCACACTGCTCTGGGCCCGCCCGGTGCGCCGGCCGGAAAAAGGCGGCTCAGGCCCGGATCACCCGGCTCGCGCGCTGCGCACGGTGCCCTCCGGCAGCGCCTCCTCGCTCACCATGGTCAGGACGTCGTAGGAGGCCACCGTCTCATCGCTCTGGTTGGTGATTTCCGCGGCCCAGGTGACCTCGCCCCAGCCCTTTCCGGCCCGCGCGGACTTCGCCTTGCAGGTGACCCGCACCCGGATGCGGTCCCCGGGCTTGACCGGCTTCACGAAGCGCAGATGCTCGAGCCCGTAGTTGCCGAGCACCGGCCCGTAGGCGGGATCCACGAACAGGCCCGCAGCCGCGGCGATCAGGAAGTACCCGTGCGCGACCCGGCCGCCGAAGAACGGATTGCGCGCCGCCTCGCGCTCGTCCATGTGAGCGTAGAACCGGTCCCCCGTGAGCGCCGCGAACTGCTCGATGTCCTCGACCGTCACCGCACGCTCGCCCGAGACGAGCGTATCCCCGATCGCAAGGGCGTGGAATGGCTTACGGAAGGGGTGTACGCCGGGATCGCGCAGCCTGGCGCCGCGGACCCACCGCCCGCTGATCGCGGCGAGGGCATCGGGGGAGCCTTGCAGCGCCGTGCGCTGCATGTAATGCAGCACCGAGCGCAGCCCACCGAGCTCCTCGCCGCCGCCCGCGCGGCCCGGCCCGCCGTGGACGAGCGGCGCGAGCGGCGCACCGTGTCCGGTGGACTCCTTCGCACACTGACGGTTCGCGATGAGCACGCGTCCGTGATACGGAGCGAGCCCGAGCACGAGTTGCGTCGCGACCGCCTCATCGGCTGTGAACACGGAGGCGGCGAGGCTCCCGCCGCCGCGCCGTGCGAGCTCGATCGCCTGAGGCACCCCCGCGTAGCCGATGAGCGTCGCGACCGGGCCGAATGCCTCGATCTCGTGCACGGCACGCGCGCGGTCCGAGTCGCGACAACGCAAGAGCAGCGGAGGAACGAAGGCACCCCGCTCGCGGTCGGCTCCGAGCGGGCGGCACTCCTCGGGCGAGCCGCAAGCGAGCGGAGCTTCGCTCGCGAGCGCCGCGACCCGGGCGAGCACCTCGCGGCGCTGCGCGAGACTCGCGAGCGGCCCCATCGTCACGCCCGCGGCCCTGGGATCGCCCACCTGCACGGAGGCGAGCCGACGGGCGAGCGCGGCCGTCGCTTCCTGCGCGAGCGCCTGCGGCACGATCGCACGGCGGATTGCCGTGCACTTCTGTCCGGCCTTGGCCGTCATCTCGCGGCCGACCTCCTCGATGTAGAGATCGAACTCCGCCGTGCCGGGATGCGCGTCCGGGCCGAGGATCGAGGCGTTGAGGGAGTCCGTCTCGGCGATGAAGCGCGCGGCCCGCTGCGCGAACGCGGGAAGCCGCTTGAGCTGTTGCGCGGTCACGACCGAGCCGGTGAAGGCCACCACGTCCTCGCAGCCGAGGTGCTCGAGCAGATCCCCCACGTCTCCGCAGATGAGCTGCAGCGCACCCTGCGGAAGGAGCGCAGACTCGGCGATGCGCCGCACGAGCCGCTCGGCGAGGTAGCAGGTCGTGGTGGCGGGCTTGACGATCGCCGGCATGCCCGCGATGAAAGCGGGGGCGAGCTTCTCGAGCATGCCCCACACGGGAAAGTTGAACGCATTGATGAGGACCGCGGCGCCCTCGAGCGGGACACAGATGTGCTGGCCGAGAAAGCTCCCCGCGCGCGAGAGCCTCTCCACCTCGCCCTCGACGAACACCTTCCCGTCCGGCATCTCCTTGAGCGCGCGGCTCGCGAGCGACAGCATGGTCGTGATTCCGCCTTCGATGTCGCTCCACGAGTCCGCACGCGTGGCTCCGGTGCAATAGGAGAGCTCGTAGAGCTCCTCCTTGCGCTCGAGCAGATGCCTGCCCAGATCCTTCAGGAGCTGTGCGCGCTCGCGGAAGGTCAACTCCCTGAGCGCGGGTCCGCCCACGCCCCGCGCGAACTCGAGCACCGCGCGCGGCTCGACACTCGCGGCGCCCGCATACGCGATGACCTCGCCCGTCGCGGCGTCGCGCAGCGCGGCGCCGTCGGCTGCCGCGGCGTGCCAGCCACCGAGCACGTAACTCTCGAGCTTCATGAGCGCTCCCCCGCTAGCGACCGCTGAACCGCGGCGCGCGTTTCTCGACGAACGCCGTGACACCTTCGATGAAGTCGCTCGTCGTACCGAGCTCGCGCTGCGCGTCGCGCTCGGCCGCGAGCTGCTCCGCGAGCGGTCGGCTTGAGCTTTCATACAGGAGGCGCTTGGTGAGCGCGAGCGCCCGCGCCGGCCCGGCGGCGAGCCCGCGCGCGAGCGCATCGACCGTCGATGCGAGCTCGCCATCGTCGACGCAGCGCCAGATGAGGCCCCATTCGGCGGCCTGCTCCGCGCTCAAGCGCTCCCCGAGGAGTGCCAGTCCGAGTGCACGCGCCGGGCCGAGAAGCCGCGGCAGGATCCACGTCCCGCCGCAGTCCGGCACCAGACCGATGCGGCAGAAGGCCTGCACGAACACGGCGGAGCGCGCCGCGATCACGAGGTCGCAGGCGAGCGCGATGTTCGCACCCGCCCCGGCCGCAACCCCATTCACCGCGGCGATCACCGGCAGCGGGAGCTCTCTGAGAGCGAGCACCAAGGGATTGTAGAGCTGCTCGACCGTCGTTCCGAGATCGATGCGGGGTGCTCCTTCGATCGGGGCGCGCTCCGCGAGATCCTGGCCCGAGCAGAACGCGCGCCCCGCGCCGGTCAAGATGAGTACGCGCGCGCCGCGTGCCGTGACTTCGGCGAGCGCGGCGCGCACCTCGGCGTGCATCTGCGCGGTGAAGCTGTTCAGCCGCTCCGGCCGATCGAGCGTGAGGCGGGCGATCGTCTCGTGCACCTCGAAGCGGATGGTCTGATAGCTCATGAGTCAGCTCCCGTTCTCAGGCGCCCCGAATTCTCGCGAGCGCCGCGATCAGCGCTCGTCATAGGTGAGCGTCAGCCGCTCGCTGCGCGGCCGCGCCTGGCATGCGAGCGTGAAGCCCGCGGCGAGCTCCCAGGGCTCCAGGGCGTATTGCTCTCCCATTTCGACCTCGCCTTCGAGCACCTTTACACGACAGGTCGAGCAGATTCCGCTGCGGCAGGAGTACGGCAGCTCGAGCCCGGCCGCCTCGGCCGCAGCGAGCACCACCTCGCCGCCGCGCGGCATCGAGAAGCCGCGGCGGCGCCCATCGACGACCACCGTCACTTCGGTCATCCCGGTCGTGGCGGCCGGTTGCGACATCCCAGCCGCCGCGGCGGCCGCAGCGCCCGGCGCGCGGCGCTCGAGCGCAAAGTGCTCGCCGTGGATGCGCTCGGGCGGTACCCCGAGGGACTCGAGCGCGCCCGTGAGCTCGGCGATCATGCCTCCCGGGCCGCAGAGGAGCGCGGCCTCGAGCTGTGTTGGATCGCAGAGCTCGGGCGCAAGCCGCTCGAGCCAAGGCCGATCGAGGCGTCCATTGAGCCAGGTGATCTCCTGCGGCTCGCGGCTCATCACGAACTGAAGCGCGAGGCGCTCGAGGTAGCGGTCCTTGAGCGCGAGCCAGTCCTCTACGAGCATCGCGCGCGCGAGGCAGCGGTTGCCGATGCACACCGTGCAGCGCGTCCGGGGGGAGCGCCCGAGCAGATCGCGCACCAGCGCGAACACCGGCGTGACGCCCGAGCCCGCGGCAAGTGCCAGGTAGTCGGCAGGAACGTCCGCAGCCGGAGGTGCGATGCAGAACCGCCCGCTCGGCGGTAGCACCTCGAGCGTGGCCCCCGGCTGCGCTTCGCGGGCGAGCAGCCGCGAGACGCGGCCCTGGGGGTGCACGCGGAATGCGATCTCGAGATGCTCGCTCCCGGGCTCGCTCACGAGCGAGTACGTGCGGCGCAGCGCCCGACCGTCCACCGTGGCGCGGATCGTCACGTGCTGACCCGGCAGGCCGCGGAATGCGGCGCGGGCGGAGCTCGGCAGCGCGAGCCGCAGCCGGACGGCGTCCTCGGCCTCGCGCACATGGTCGAGCACGGTGAGGCGGTGGAATTCGGGCATGGAGGCGGGCCGCTTGGGGGGGTGCCGCGCGCTACAGGCACTTGAAGTAGTCGAACGGCTCGCCGCACGCGCGGCAGCGGTAGAGCGCCTTGCACGGCGTCGAGCCGAACTCGCTCACGCATTCGAGATCCGCTCCGTGGCAGCGCGGGCAGCGGCGCGGGCTGCCGCGGGGATCACGATTCGCGCGCCGACCCGCAGGCGGTGCGATGCCGTAGGCTTCGAGCTTGCGCCGCCCCGTCGGCGTGAGATCCGCGCTGCTCCAGGGTGGGGTCAAGACCTCGATCACTTCGACTTCCTGGAAGCCGTCCGCGCGCAGCGCCTCCTCGATTGCACGGCGGATGAAGGCGCTCGCCGGACATCCCGTGTAGGTCGGTGTAACGCCCACGCGCGCACGGTGGTCGCTCGCGTCGACGAAGCGGATGAGGCCGAGCTCGTAGACGTTGAGAGCGGGAATTTCCGGGTCGAGAACGGTCTCGAGCGTTGCCCGCGCCCGCGCGAGCGCCTCGGCCGCACCAGTGAGCGTTGCGCTCACCACGTCGCCCCGGGGTAGGCCCGCTGCAAATACTGCATCTCGGCGAGCAGGTGACCGAGCGTCTCGCCGTGCTCCCCGCGCTTGCCGTACCAGCGATACGCCGCCGTGGGCGGGAGCTCGAGCCGCGCTTCGCTCAGCACGGTGCCGACGGCCGCGCGCCATCCGGGCTCGAGGTCGGCGAGGGGCGGCGCGACGCCCTCGCGTGCCATCGACTCATCGAGCGGATCGGGGTCGAAGAGCTCCGCGGTGTACGGCCACAACGCGCTGAGCGCGCGTGCGACGCGGGCGTGACTGTCCTCGGTGCCGTCGCCGAGCCGCACCACCCAGCCTCCGCTATAGCGCACGTGATAGCGCGTCTCTCGAGCGGCGTTCGCCGCGATCGCGGCGAGCCGCGCATCGGAAGAGGACGTGAGCGCACCGAACAGCTCGTGCTGATAGGCATCGAGCAGGAATTGCCGGACTATCGTCTGCGCGAAATCCCCGTTTGGCCGCTCCGCGAGTGCGAGATTGCGGTACTCCTCGGGATCGCGCAGAAACGCGAGCGCGTCCTCGGTGCGCCCACGTCCCTCGAGCTCGCCCGCGTAGGTGAGCAGCAGGCGCGCCTGGCCGAGAAGGTCGAGTGCGACGTTGGCGAGACCGAGATCCTCCTCGATCGCCGGTGCGTGCCCCACCCAGGCGCCGAGCTGCTGCGCGAGGATGAGGCTCGTGTCGGCGAGGCGCAGCAAGAACTCGGCGCGCGCGCTCACAGTGTCTTCACTTCGGGCGGAATGTCGTAGAAGCTCGGATGCCGGTACACCTTGTCGCGTGCCGGAGCGAATAAGGCGTCCGCCTCGGCCGGGTCGGATGCGGTGATCTCGCTCGAGCGCACGACCCACAGGCTCACACCCTCCTCGCGGCGCGTGTAGAGGTCGCGCGCGTGCTCGACGGCCATGCGGGCATCGGTTGCGTGCAGGCTCCCGACGTGCCGGTGCTCGAGCCCGGAGCGCGAGCGCACGAACACTTCCCAGAGGGGCCAGCGTACATCGCTCATGCGCGCGCCTTGGCAGCGTGGGCCGCCGCCGCTTCGCGCACCCAGCGGCCCTCATCGTGCGCCGCGCGGCGCGCCGCCAAGCGCTCGCGATTGCAGGGTCCGTTCCCACGCAGCACCTCGTGGAACTCCCTCCAGTCGATCGATCCGAAGCGGTAATGACCGCTCGCCTCGTCCCAGGCGAGCTCGGGGTCGGGAACCTCGAGGCCCAGATACTCCGACTGCGGGACGGTGAGGTCGACGAACTTCTGCCGCAGCTCGTCGTTCGTGAAGCGCTTGATCTTCCAGCGCACCGATTCGCCGGTGTGCGTCGAGTCCGCATCGCTCGGCCCGAACATCATGAGCGACGGCCACCACCAGCGGTCGAGCGCGCCCTGAGCCATGCGACGCTGCGCCCCGGAGCCGCGCGCGAGCTTGAGCATGATGTCGAACCCCTGCCGCTGGTGGAAGCTCTCCTCGCGGCAGATCCGCACCATCGCCCGGGCGTACGGTCCGTACGAGCAGCGGCAGAGCGGGATCTGGTTCATGATCGCGGCGCCATCGACCAGCCAGCCGATCGCGCCCACGTCGGCCCAGGTCGGAGTCGGATAGTTGAAGATGCTCGAGTACTTTGCGGCGCCCGAGAGCAGCTGCTCGATCAGCTCCTCGCGCGCCGCGCCGAGCGTCTCCGCCGCCCCGTAGAGGTAGGCGCCGTGGCCACCCTCGTCCTGCACCTTCGCGATGAGAATGGCCTTGCGCTCCAAGGTCGGGGCGCGGGTGATCCAGTTGCCCTCGGGTAGCATCCCGACGATCTCCGAATGCGCATGCTGGGAGATCTGCCGGATGAGCGTGCGGCGGTAACCCTCGGGCATCCAGTCCTTCGGCTCGATCTTCTCCTCCGCTGCCACGCGCGCGAGAAAATGCGCCTCGTGCGCCGCGTCGCGCTCCGCAGCTGCGGGAGATTCGCCCGGCTGGTCCAAGCCCTGAGAGTACATCCTCGAGCACCTCGCGCGGTCTGCAGCCGAATCTGACACTAACCGAACCACATTGCAATGCTCATTGTGTCACTTTGCGCTGCGCGTTCCTCGGTTAACATGAGCGTCACCGTGAGCCTCTCCTCCGCCGAAGGAATGCGCCTGGACCCAGTCGTGCGGACGCTGTTGCGCGCCGCGCACGCGGCGCGACCGCTGCGCTCCGGATCGCTCCTCCTCACGCTGTTCGGCGACTCGATCGCCCCGCGCGGAGGCGAGGTGGGACTCGGCCCGCTCATCGCGCTTGCGCATCCGCTCGGCCTCTCCGAGCGTCACGTGCGCACCTCGATCGGCCGGCTCGCTCGGGAGAACTGGCTCGAATCGACACGCATCGGCCGGCTGAGCTACTACCGGCTCACCGAGCGCGGCCAGCTAGACTTCGCGCTCGCGACGACACGTATCTATGGCCGCGCGGCGAGCGCCTGGAGCGGGGCGTGGACGATGCTCCTCTTGGGCGAGCTCGATGCCGCGGAGCGCGAGCGGTTGAGTGCGGATTTCCGCTGGCGCGGCTTCGGACGGCCGATGCCGGGCGTGCTCGTCTATCCCGGCGAGCGGCTCGAGGAGACACGCGGCGAGCTCGCACGGCACCACTGCGGCGCGCGCGTGGCCGCGCTTCGGGGGGCGACCGGCTCGCTCGATGCCGACCTCGAGCTCGCGCGCCGCGCCTGGGATCTCGGGGAGCTCGAGACGCAGTACGCACGCTTCGTGCGGCGATTCGCGCCCGTGGAGCGCGCGCTCGAGCGCGCGCCGGGGACACCGGTTGCGTGCTTCGTGGTTCGCACGCTCCTTATCCATGGCTACCGGCGCATCCATCTGCGCGATCCGCTCCTGCCGAGCGCGCTGCTGCCGGGGAGCTGGACGGGCTCGGCGGCGGCCGATCTCTGCGGCCGGCTCTACGGACGGGTATTCGCGGGTGCCGAGCGATTTGTCTCGGCCCACGCGCGCAACCGCGCAGGCCCGCTCCCCCCTGCGGCGCCCGAGGCCCTGCGGCGCTTCGGAGGCGTACGCTCACGCTGAGCGCGGTCAGCTGAGCGCCGGCGGCGCACTCCACTCAGCAAGCTGCCTGCCCTCCTCGGCAAGGGTTCTGATGAGCGGAGCCGCGCACCAGTACTGCGCACCGAGCTCCATCGCGTAAAAATCGGTGCGCGCAATCACCTGCTCGAGCCCGAGCGAGTCCGCATGGAACATCGGGCCGCCGCGCGCTCGTGGAAAGCCGTATCCGTTGCACCAGATCACGTCGATGTCGGCGGCTGCGCCCGCGAGGCCGGTCTCGAGGATGCGCGCTCCCTCGTTGATGAGCGCGAGCACGCAACGCTCGACGATCTCCTCGTCGCCCACGTGGCGCTCGCGCACCCCGAGGCGCCGAGCCTCGGCGCGGATGAGTGCCACCGCCTCGGCGCAGCTCTCGCGGCGCCGGTCCGCACCGCCGTACCGATAGAAGCCTTGTCCGCTCTTGCGGCCCAGATAGCCGTGCTCGACCAGCACCTCGCATGGGCGGAAGTAGCGCGGATCGGCCGGCCTGTCAGGCCACTGCGCGCGCGCCGCCACACCGATATCGAGACCCGCGAGGTCCCCGACCGCGTTCGGTCCCATCGCCATCCCGAACGCCTCGAGCGCGTGGTCGATGCGCTCGGGCGTCGCACCCTCGAGCAGCATGAGCTCCTTCTCGCGCCCGTAGGCGTAGAACATGCGGTTGCCGACGAAGCCGAAGCCGTTGCCGACCACCACGCCCACCTTGCCCAAGCGCCGCGCGACCGTGAGCGCGGTGGCAAGGGTCTCCGGGGCGCTCGCACGCAGGCGCACGATCTCGATGAGACGCATGCGGTTCGCCGGACTGAAGAAGTGCATTCCGATCACATCCGCGGCGCGCCCGCTTGCCTCGGCGAGCGCCTCGACGTCGAGCGTCGAGGTGTTGGTGGCGAGCACTGCATGGGGCCGAGCGATGCGTCCGAGCCGCGCGAAGATCGCCTCCTTGATCGCGAGATCCTCGAAGACCGCCTCGATGATGAGATCGGTCTCCATGACTGCGAGGAGATCCGAGGCGGCCGCGACGCGTGCGCGCGCTGCCGCATCGAGCGCGGCATCGAGGCGCGCTCCCCCCGCCTCAAGCGCCTCCTCGCTCGAATCCACGAGCACGACTTCGAAGCCGCTCTGCGCGAAGCTCGCCGCGATGCCGCTGCCCATCGTGCCGGCGCCGACGATGCCGACGCGCCGCACTTCGCGTGCACCCCGACGCGCGCGCGAGGAGCCGCGCTCGGCGAAGAACAGGCGCCGCAGCGCCGCCGATTCCCGCGACATCCGACACGCCTCGAACCGCGCGCGCGCAAGCGTCAGGGCCGCATCGAAGCTCTCGCGGACCGCGGCCTCCACGCACTCGATGATGCGCTCGCTCGCTGCGAGTGCGCGCGTGGCGCGCGGCAGCTGCGCGCGATAGGCGCGGAAGAATTCGGGTGTCGCGGCCTGCGCATCCGGAACCGGCCGCATGCGCACTCGCGGCGGCACGATGCCCGCCGCGAGCAGCTCACGCGCGTAGGCGACCGCGCCCGCTCGCGAGGGATTCGGCAGCGTGCGATCGATGAGAGCGAGTGCTTGGGCCCGCGCAAGACCGATCGGCTCGCCGCTCGTCATCAGATCGAGTGCGGCCGCGACACCGACGATGCGCGGCAGGCGCACGGTGCCGCCCGCGCCCGGGAGGAGTCCGAGCTTGACCTCCGGAAAGCCGAGCTCGAGATCGGCGGCCGCGCAACGGAAGTGGCACGCGAGCGCGGTCTCCGCCCCACCACCGAGCACGGCGCCGTGCAGCGCCGCGATCACCGGCTTGACGCAGTCCTCGATCCGCTGCAGCACCTCCGCGAGCCCCGGGGGCTCGAGCGCGCGCTCGAACTCGCGCACGTCCGCGCCCGCGATGAACGCCCGCCCGGCGCCCTCCAGAATGAGCGCGCGAACGCTCGCGTCGCCGTCGAGCTGCTCGATCGCGCGCAGCAGCTGCGCGCGTACGGGCTGCGCAAGGGCGTTGACCGGCGGGTTGTCGATGACGACGATGCCGATCTCCCGATCGCGCTCGATGCGCACGAGCTCCTCCATGCGCCGCGACTCAGACGCGCTCGAGAAGCATCGCGATGCCCTGCCCCACCCCGATGCACATCGTGCAGAGCGCGCGCCGACCCCCGGTGCGCTCGAGCTGGCTCACGGCCGTCGCGATGAGCCGCGCGCCGCTCGCCCCGAGCGGATGCCCGATCGCGATCGCCCCACCGTTCGGGTTGACGTGCTCGGCATCGTCGGGGAGGCCGAGCTCGCGCAGCACGGCGAGCGCCTGTGCGGCGAAGGCCTCGTTGAGCTCGATGGCATCGAGGTCGCCCAGGGCGAGACCGGTGCGCGCCAGGAGCTTGCGCGTCGCCGGTACCGGACCGATACCCATGATGCGCGGCGGCACGCCCGCCACCGCGCTCGCGACGATACGGGCACGCGGCGTGAGCCCGTTGCGCGCAGCGGCCGCCTCGCTTGCCAGGATCAGCGCGCCCGCGCCGTCGTTGATCCCCGAGGCGTTGCCCGCCGTCACCGAGCCCTCCGGGCGCACCACGCCGCGCAGACGCGCGAGCGCCTCGAGCGTGGTCTCGGGCCGCGGATGCTCATCGGCCGTGACGCTCGCCGGCTCCTGCTTCTCCCGCGGCACGAGCACCGGCACGAGCTCGCGCGCAAAGAAATCCTGCGCACGGGCGCGCGCGTAGCGCTGCTGGCTGCGCAGCGCGAAGGCATCCTGATGCGCGCGCGAGAGTCCGCGCTCCGCGACCAGATTCTCCGCAGTCTCGGCCATCGAATCGACTCCCACGCGCGCGCGAAGCGCCGGGTTCACGAAGCGCCAGCCGAGCGTCGTATCCTCGAGCTTCAGCCCACGCGCGAACGGCGCATCCGCCTTGGCGAGCACGAAGGGCGCGCGCGTCATGCTCTCGACGCCCCCTGCGACCACGAGTTCCGCCTCGCCGGCGCCGATTGCGCGGGCGCCAATCGCGGCCGCCTCGAGGCTCGAGCCGCACAGACGGTTGACCGTCGCGGCCGGCACGCTCTCGGGGAGGCCCGCGAGGAGCACCGCCATCCGCGCGACATTGCGGTTGTCCTCGCCCGACTGGTTCGCGCAGCCGTAGTACACATCGTCGAGGCCGCCCCAGTCGACGCGCACATTGCGCTCGATGAGCGCCCGCAGCGGCACGGCGGCGAGATCGTCGGCCCGCACGCCGGCAAGCGCACCGCCATAGCGGCCGAAGGGAGTTCGGACGGCATCGCACACGAATGCATGGGCCACGGGTCGATTCCTTTGGCAGGATCTCCAGGAGGTTGCGCGCGCTCAGCCCGTGCCTTGGATCACCGAGCCGTCCGGCGTGCGGAACTCGTTCGGACGCTCGTCGCGGATCGGATGCTTGGCCGCGAGCGCCTCGTCCACCTCGATGCCCCAGCCGGGCTTCTCGCTCACCCAAGCATAACCGTCCTTGATCTCGAGATGTCCGGCGAAGATGTCCTGCACCAGCGGCGGATAGCCGAAGTGCTCGTGGATGCCGAAGTTCTCGTTCGTGAGATCGAGCGTGAGATTGGTCATGTGCCCGACGGGAGAGTTCGGCGCGCCGTGCCAGGCGAACTTCACCTCGTAGTTCTCGACGAACGCAGCGATCTTGCGTGCCGCGGTGAAGCCACCGATGTGAGAGACGTGGTGGCGCACGAAATCGATCTGCCGCTTCTCGACGAGCGGTCGCCACTCGTGCGGATTGTTCCACAGCTCCCCGATCGCGAGCGGCGTCGTAGTGAGCGCGCGCACGACGGCGTAGTGGCCCGCATCCTCGGGCGCGAGCAGATCCTCGCAGTAGAAGAGATCGAATGGCTCGACCGCCTTCGCAAACTCCACCGCGCGGATGCTGTCGAGGAGCGAGTGCACGTCGACTCCGAGCCCGATCTCCGGCGGCATCTCCTTTCTGAAGGTCGCGAATGCGGCCAGAATCTTGCGGATCTCCTTGTCCCGATCGAATGCGGCCGAGCCATCGTCGAAACGCGCCTGACCGTAAAGAGTTCGCGTCGCGCCATCGCGCAGGAACATCGCGACGAGGAGATTGCGGCAGCCGGTTGCGACGAGCTTGCGCGAGTTCTCGACGAGCTCGCGCCCCGGATCCTGCGCGCCCATGTTGACGTGCAGATAGATATCCGCGGCGTCGCGACACTTGCCGCCCACCAGCTGGTAGACCGGCATGCCGGCCTGCCGGCCCTTGATGTCCCAGAGGGCATCGCACACCCCGCCGATTGCGCAGTTGAGCACCGTGTCGTTCTTGTAGTACGAGCTCATGTAGGCGATCTGCCAGATCTGCTCGATCCGATCGACAGCGCGACCGGCGAGGAGCGGCTGCAAGTATTCCTCGACCGCCGCCTGCACCAGGCGAGATCGACCGCCAGGGAAGGTCGCGGTCGCGCAGCCCCAGCCGTAGAGGCCCGCCTGGTCGGTCGTCACCTTCACGACTGTCGAGTCGTTCGGTCCGCCACCGCCGACCTGGATCACCTTCAGCTCCGCGATGCGCGGCGCCGGCATACCGCGCGTTGCCCGCTCGAAGCGCGCGCACGCCGCCTCGTCCGTTGCGCGATCTGCAGCCTCGACGAGCGGAGATGCGAGAGCGCCCGCGAGCGCGGCACCTCCCCCGAGCATCGCCCTCAGGAGCGCTCGGCGGTCCTCGGTCGCGCCTCTCGTCGCATCACCGTACGCGCCGCACTCGGTCTTCTTCATGACGACATCCCCTCGGTTGAGCTTGCAAAAACGTAGAGCGAGCATCTTCGCGCGCGCTCAGCGCCCGCTCGCGTAGAGATCGGCGTACGTCACGCGCAGCGCCTCCTTGCGCACCTTCCCCATGGGATTGCGCGGCAGCTCCGCGACGAGGAACAGCCGCTTCGGCACCTTGTAGCGGGCGAGCCGCGGGCGCAGCGCCTCGATGAGCTCGACCTCCGTGACACTCGCGCCGGGGGCGAGCACGACGACAGCGGTGACCCCCTCGCCGAAGTCCGGATGGGGAACGCCGAAGACGGCGCTCTCGAGGACACCCGGTACGGCGTCGAGCTCGATCTCCACTTCCCTGGGATAGACGTTGTGGCCGCCGCTGATGACGAGATCCTTGGCCCGCCCGACGAGGTATACGTATCCGGCCGCGTCGATGCGACCGAGGTCGCCGGTCCTGAACCAGCCGTCCGCAGTGAACGCAGCGCGTGTCTTCTCCGGGTCGCGCCAGTAGCCTGCGAACACATTGGGTCCCCGCACCTCGAGGGCGCCGATCGCCTCCGGCTCGCTCAGCACCCCGCCGCTTGCGCGCTCGGTCACGCGCACTTCGACGCCGGGCAGAGCCGGACCGACCGAGCCCGGCACGCGGGGCCCCTCGTACGGATTGGAGGTGTTCATCAGCGTCTCGGTCATCCCATAGCGCTCGAGGATCCGATGGCCCGTGCGCTCGAAGAATGCCTGGTGCGTCTCGGCGAGCAGCGGCGCCGATCCCGATACGAACAGCCGCACGCGCGCGCTGGCGCGCCGGTCGAGCCTTCCGTCCGCGAGCAGCCGCGCATAGTGCGTGGGCACGCCCATGAGCACGGTCGCATCCGCGAGCAGCTCGATCACCGCTCCCGCATCGAACCGCGGCAGCAGCACCAAACTCGAGGCCGAGGCGAGCACGGTGTTGATGGCGGCGAAGAGTCCATGCACGTGAAAAAGCGGGAGCGTGTGCAGGAGCACGTCCTCGCAGCTGAAGCGCCACGCGGCCGCGAGCGCCGCGGCATTGGAGACGAGGTTCCCGCGCGTGAGCATCGCGCCCTTCGATCTTCCAGTCGTTCCCGAGGTATAGACGAGCGCCGCAAGATCGTTGGAAGCGGGCGCGCGCAGCCGCGGCAGCCCGTACGCGACGCATGCGGCCTTCTCGGCGAATGTCCCCGCGCCGTCCGCTGCGAGCGTCTCCACGCACGGCACGCCGATGCGCTCGAGAAGCGGTGTGAGACTTTCGCGACTGGCGGGGCGGACCACCGCGAGCCGAGGACGCGAGTCCTCGAGGAAGTGCTCGAGCTCGCTGAGCGAGCTTGCGACATTGATCGGGACGAGCACGGCGCCGGCCGCAAGGCACGCGACGTACAGCACGATGGCTTCCGGGGACTTCTCCACCCACACTGCGACGCGATCGCCCGGCTGCACCCCGCACGCGGCGAGTGCAGCGGCGTAGCGCGCACAGTGCTCGGCGAGCTCGGCGTAGGTGAGTCGGCGGCCCGCCGGAGTGGAGAGGAACAGCCGCCGCGGCTGCGTGCGCGCGGCACGCTCGAGCCACTCGGCGGGATCGGCCAGGGAGGAGGTGTCGGCGGAATCGTTCACGGCGTCGAGGCCTGAAGCCCGACGCACTCTAGCACGTGAGCGCGCTAGCGCCGCGGAGCGGCGAAGAGCTGGTCCCAGTACAGGCCCGGACGCGAGCCGCGGCCCGCGGCGTAGCCGATTCCCATCTGCGCGAAGCGTGGATCCATGATGTTCGCGCAATGTCCGGGACTCGCGAGCCAGCCCTCGACAACCTCATCGAGGGTGTCCGGGCCATAGGCGATGTTCTCGCCCACCAGGCTCTCGGCGTAGCCCACGGCGCGGACCCGATCGGCAGGGGTCTCGCCGGCGAGGTCCACGTGCTCGAAGTAATCGTTGCGCGCCATATCCTCGGCATGAGCGAGCGCCACATTCGAAAGAGTGGTGGAAAGCGCGAGCGGAGGCGCGGGCTCGAAGCGATGTCCCCCGCAGCGTGCACCGGCAGCGCGCACCGCATTGACGAGCTCGAGCGCGCGCGCTGCGAGCGCGGGAGCCTGCATGGGAGGGGGATTCTGGTAGGCCGTGCCGACGACGATCCAGCGATCGAAGCCACGCGCGTAGATACCGATGTCACGGAGATTGCGGCCGGCGACCGCGCGGCAACCGGAGCGCCTGAGCAGCTGAAGGAGCGCGGAGTCGGGACCGCTCACGTGCACCCCTGCGATCGATTGGGCACGATACCCCACGACCTCGACCGCATCGGCGAGCGAGCGTCCGCGCGCCCAGGCGGCGGCGGCGCGCTCGAGCAGCAGGTCGAGGCGCAACGGGCGCGCGGCGGGTACGACTCCCCCGCAGCCGCCCTCCCGCAGCAGCTGCACGGCCGCAAGCGCATCGGCGTGCGCGGTGGCGCAGACCGCGGCGGCGGTGAGCGCTGGAACGAGCGCGAGCGCGAGACGGCTCAGCCACGTGCGTGAACGGCGGCTCATCGGAATGGCTCCGGAGGTTTCTCCTGCGACAACGCGCGCGCGGGGTGAGGGATGACGCGCGGCCGTGGAGTCGGTCACAGATCCGGCGCCGCGATGGGCCCGCGCTCAAGCGGGAGGCGCTCGGATCAGTTCAGCCGCTGCTCGGGGCGTCCCTCGGCATCGGCCGCGTCGTGGTTATTCTGCTCGCAGATGTACTCGCGCAGATGATCATCGAGACGTCGGTATCGATGCACCACTGTCCACGGCTCGGCGAGCACCTTGGGATCGAAGATCGTCTGGCGGATCTCGATCTCCTGAGGATCGATCTTGCGGATCCGCTCTACGATGTGCATCAGTTTGCTGTGGCTGACTCCGGGCGCGATGCGCGTATTCGGTACGAACCCCACGGTGTCGACGACGAGGGTGTCACCCTCCCAGTGACCAATCGAGTTACCCTGAAACGTCGGGTCGGGGTCGGGCGGATGCTTGCGGCCATCGGTGAAGATCGTGCGCTCCTGCTCGTACGCCTCGATCAGAACCACGACCTGACCCGGATTGAACAGGAACTCGATCGGATACGGCTGGATCATGATCTGCGGCATCCCCGGAGGCAGGCAGTTCGCCTGCACGGGCTGCAGATCCTCTCCCTTGCTCTGGGCCCTGACATAAGCCGCAAGCTTCGCCCTTGCAGCGGGGAGAAGCGCCGTCGGCGGCTTGAGAAAGATGCCAAACTCGGGCTGCCAGATGCCCTGCCAATCCGGAAGCTTGGCAATTTGCGCCCAGGTCCGCCCCTGGTCGCCGATCGCGGACGTCGCGGCCCCAGCGCTGCCGGCCGCCGCCACACTCGTTGCGCCTGCCAGCACCGTGGCTGCAAGCACCGTCCGCATCACCCAGGACGTTCTGCTCATAAGGTCCCGCCTCGACCCTTGATAGAGCGCGGTGCGCCCGATGAGTTCCGCAGGCCCGCCGCGGCGCGGCGGCGTGCCGAATCTAAAGTCTAGCACCGGCGTGCGGGCGGCGGCGCACTGCCGGTTGCGGCAGGCTCCCCGGGGCGAGGCGCTGCACGTCGCCCCGGGGAGGCCTCTGCTCAACCGTGATTGAGCGCCGGTCGATCGAGTGCGGTGAGCTTCTCGTTGTGCACGTCGTGCACGGCGCGAGCGACCGCCTGCCTCTGGCAGCTGTGGCTCATCTGGAAGCGGGCGAGGTCGCGGATGTCGGGCGAGCCGCACACCAGCGCGGCCGCCGAGACGATGCGGGAGTAGAGCGCCTCCACACCGGCTCGCGTGTCGAGATTCAAATCGTCGTAGCGAACGTTGACGGCGGGCTCGGACGCTGCCGAGATGCCGCCGGCATGCGCCGCACCGGCGGCGCAGCCGAGCGAGGCAATGAGTGCGAGCAGCGTGAGAGGTGCGGTTCCATTGCGAGGAGCTTTCGATACCGTGTTCATGATGCATTCCCGATAGGTTTGAGTGCTCAACTGTCGCCCCTGTGGCGATGTGCATATCAAACCTCTCCGCGCGCTCCGCGGCAGCAGGCCGCCCTCGAGCTCGTCCCGCGGCCCGACGACCCCGTACCACGGCGGCTCCCGCACCTCGCTGCCGCGCGAGCGACCGCGCCGCCGATAGATCCCGCGCATCCCGCGCTTCGTCCCCGCCGGCGACGGTTTCGTCCCGCAGCGAAACGGCGCGATCCTCTCCGAAGCGAAACTGGCGTACTCTGAGCACGCGAGTCTGAGCGCTCGAGGTGAATCGCGGTGAACGCAGCATGGCGTGAACGGTTGGAGCCGGGGAGTCCGGCGCTCGTTGAGGATGGCGCGCGCTCGGAGGCGCCGTGCGAGGCGGAGCCCGAGGAGTCCGCGCGCGCGGCGCTCTGGCCGCTGCCGGTCATTCTCACGGCGTTCTGGATCTACGTGGCGCTATCGAACGTCCTGTATGCACGCTCGATGTCGGCGAGCATGGACCCCTCGGGCACGCAGCATTTCTTCGCCGCGTGGAACGCGCGCGTCCTGCAGCACCTCTTTCTCTATCCGGTTCTCGGTGCCTGCATCTGGGGATCGCTGCGCATCGGCTGGAAGCCAGCCTGGCGAGCGTGGCCGGCGCAGATCGCGATCGGCCTCTTCTTTGCCGGACTCGGCACGCCGTTTCTATGGCTCGGCGAGACGCTTCTCGGGCACGACCACGGTTCGGGTCACGTGATGACCTGGACGCTCGGGCGCATGGTGGTGGAAGCCGGGCCGAACTGGATCGCGAGCACCACGAGCTTCGTGCTCGCTTACGGCTTCGCCCTCGCGCTCGCCTCGGGCTTCTCGCTCTACCGCCGGTACCGCGACGCGCAGCTGCGCTCCGCGGCGCTGCAGCGCGCGTGGACCGCGGCGCGCCTTGCGGCGCTGCGCATGCAGCTCTCCCCGCACACACTCTTCAATCTACTGCATACCATCCGCGGCGAGATCGTGTGGGATCCGCCCGCCGCACAGTCGATGGTGGTGCAGCTCGCGGACCTGCTGCGCAAGCTCCTGAGCGCCGGCGACCGCGAATTCACGCCGCTCGGCGCGGAGCTCGAGTTCGTGCAACTGTATCTGAAGCTCCAGCAGCGGCGCTTCGCCGACCGGCTGCGGGTCGAGCTGCCCGACCCGAGCGCGGCGCCGCGCCTGTGGGTGCCGAGCCTCATTCTGCAGCCGCTCATCGAGAACGCGGTGACTCACGGGCTCGCGGACCAACCGGGTCCGATCGAGATCCGCCTCGAGCTCGAAACCAGCGAGGATGAGCTCAACGTGCGCCTCAGCAACTCCGGGGCCTACGTTCCGGCGGCACGCCCGTTCGGGATCGGGCTTGCCAACGTTCGCGAGCGGCTGCTCGTGCACTTCGGCGAGCGCGCGGCCCTTGCGGCCGGACCGCGGCCGGAAGGCGGCTGGCTCGCCGAGATCCGCATGCCGCGCCTCGCACAGCCCCGACCGATGCCCGTGGGAGCGCCGGCGAGCGAGCGGCCGTGATCGAGGTGGTCATCGTCGACGACGAGCCGGCGGCGCGGCGGACGCTGCGCGAGTACTGCACGGCCGAGCCCGATCTGCGCGTGATCGGGGAGTATGGCGAGGCGCGATCCGCGCTCGAGGGGATCCGCTCGGCGCCCCCTGACCTGCTGTTCCTCGACATTCAGATCAATGCGGCGAATGGCATCGATCTCGCGCGCTCGCTCGATCCTGCAGCGCTGCCGATCATCGTGTTCGTCACGGCGTACCATCAGTACGCGCTCGATGCCTTCGAGGTGAGCGCAACCGATTATCTGCTCAAGCCCTACGACGAGGAGCGCTTTGCGAAGACGCTCGCGCGCGTGCGTCATCGCCACGAGGCGGAGCTCGCGACGGACCGGCAGAACGCGCTCTGCACGGTGCTCGAGCAGTTGGAGCAGCGCGCGCGTGCGGCAGCGTGCGAGAAACACAAGCTCCTGGCCGAGCTCGGAGGGCGGATGTGGATGCTCGATGCGACCTCGATCGAGCTCATCGAGGCCAATCGCAATTACGTGAAGCTCACCGTCGGTCGCGAGATCTATCACGCCCGCAGCACGCTGCAGCAGACCGAGCGGGCGCTGCAGTCGCAGCCGACGCTGCGCATCAGCCGCTCGTGCGTGCTCAATGTCAACCATATTCGCGAGGTGAGCCGCACGCCGCGCGGAGATTTCATTTTTGTGCTCGCGGGCGGCGCCACGGTGACGAGCAGCGAGGGTTACCGGGATACGGTGCGGCAGTACCTCGCACGACTGCGCGTCGGCCAGAATCTCGATTGAGCGCGACCCGCCGCTCAGCAGTGCCGGTCGATGAACCGACGCACCTCCTCGCTCACCTCCTCGTTCTCGGGAACCGGGCCGAACCCGAAGCCGCCGTGCGGCATCGCCTCCCAGACGTGGAGCTCGGCGCCGATGCCCGCGCGGCGTAACTTGCGATGCATCAGCACGGAGTTCGAGAGAAACAGATCGCGCGTTCCCGATTGGATGAGCGTCGGCGGGAATCCGCGCGCGAAGTCGGCAAAGAGCGGCGAAAGATACGGATCCTCGAGTGCGTGCCCTGCCGCGTAAAGCGCATTGCATTGCGGCAGGCCTCTCTTCAGCGTCACATCGAGCAGCTCGTTGGTCCGGAACGTGTCGCCCGCCTCGGTCAGATCCACCTCGGGCGTGAGCAGCACGACCGCCCCGGGGAGCGGGAGCCCACGGTCCCGGATCATGAGCGTCACGGCCGCCGCGAGGTTGCCGCCGGCCGAGCTGCCGCCGATTGCCAGATGACCGGGCTCGTAAGTCTCGAGCAGCGTGCGGTAGACCGCGAGGCCATCCTCCGGGGCTGCGGGAAACGGGTGATTGGGCGGCATCCGGTAGTCGACCGACACCACCGTCACCCCGAGCTTCTCGGCCTGCACGGCGCCGAACGCCATCGCAAAGCGTCCGCCGCCGAAGACGAACGCTCCGCCGTGGAAATAGAGGTATGCCCGAGCTCGCCGCGGCTCCGCGAGCCCCGCGGGCGTGCAAAGGTACACCGTCGCTCCGCCCAGCGTTTGCCTCGCGACGGTGCTGCTGCAGCCGCCGAGCATCGCAGCGGCGATGGGTTCCCACATCGCCTCGCTCTCGGCGATCGCACGACGCCAGCCCGCGAGATCCTCGGGCGCCGGTCGCGCGACGGGCGGCGTTGCGGCACTCACCGAAAGTGCCGTGCGCGCCGCCTCGCTGATCGTCGCCGGCGGCGGAATGATCCGCGCGGGAAGCTCGACCGATGTGAGCGCTTGCGCGCGAGGTGTCGGATCGCTCATGGGTGCACCCTGCTCGTCGATTCCTGTCCGCGATGCTACGCTCCTGCAGCAAGTTGACGCACACTGCCCGAGAGGCTCAGTCTCGCCCTTGGATCGGGAGCCGGACCGCGTCATGACCACCGCACCCAGTGTGCTCATCTCCACTTGGAGCGGGGGTCTCTTCGCCGTTCGCTCGGGCGCCATCGCGCATGAGATTCCGAGCGGGGTCGTCGCCGGTCTGACCGCCGACGGATCGGGCGGCGCCCTCGCGATCGTCGGAGGCGGATCCCTCTGCCGGCGGTCGGCCACGGGCCGCTGGATCACGCTCGCGAGCAGCCCGGCGGAGCTCGTCTGCTGCGCGGCGCTCGGCGATGCGGTCTTCGCTGGGACCAACGATGCGCGGGTCCTGCGCCTCGATGCCGACGGTGCATTGACGCCGCTCGCCGGATTTGACCACGTCGCCGGGCGCGAGACCTGGTACGCGGGCGCCGCGCTCATCGACGGCCGCTGGGTCGGCCCACCGCTCGGCGCTCGCTCTATGTGCGCCACCAGCGATCACTCGACGCTGCTCGTCAATATCCATGTCGGTGGCATCCCGCGCTCGATCGATAGCGGGGAGTCGTGGACACCCACGATCGACATCGACTGCGACGTGCACCAGGTCTGCGCCCATCCGAGGCGACCCGAGCTCGTCGCCGCCGCGACGGGCGTCGGGCTCGCGCTGAGCAGGGACGCGGGTGCGACATGGACCACCGAGCACCACGGCTTGCACGCACGCCACTGCACCGCAGTCGCATTCGTCGGGGAGGACGTTTTCGTCTCGGCAGCGACCGATCACTTTGCCCAGGAGGGCGCAATCTATCGCCGTGCGATCGCGGGAAGCGCAGCGCTGCAGCCCGTGGACGGCAGCCTGCCTCGGTGGCTCGATGGAATCTGCGATACCGGCAACATCGCCGCGCGCGACGGCTGCGTCGCCGTGGCCGACCGCGGCGGCCACGTGTACCTTTCCCACGACCGTGGGGGGAGCTGGGAGCGGGTGGCCGAAGGCCTTCCTCCGCCGAGCGGAGTGTTGATCTGCTGAGCGCAGGGCCCGGCGGCCGCCTCAGAAGGCGGGCTCGATGCGCAGCAGCGCGCCATCGTCCTCGTCGGTCACCACGTACAGGTTCCCGTCCGCTCCCTCACGCACATCGCGCATGCGCTGATGGAGCTCCGTGAAGAGCGTCTCGCGTCTGAGCTCGCCCATCTGCGCGTTGAGCACGATGCGCTCGAGTCCTCCGGTGCGCGGAATCTCGCCGCGCCGCGCGCTCGTGACGAAGAGATTGCCCTTCCAAGCCGGAAACCGCGCGCCCGTATAGCGCATCAGGTTTCCCGGCGCGATCGACGGTATCCAGACGATGAGCGGCGGCTCGATCCCCGGCGCGAGCGGTGCTTGCGAGGTGATCGACCCGTCGTAATTGCGTCCGAAGCTCACCGTGGGCCAGCCGTAATTGCGGCCCGCGAGGATCACGTTGATCTTATCGCCGCCGTTCGGTCCTTCCTCGGTGTCGAGCACCGCACCGGACAACGGATCGACGATGAGCCCGAGCTGATCGCGATGACCATAGGAGAAGATCTCGGGCCGCGCACCGGCGCGTCCGACGAACGGGTTGTCCGCGGGCACCTTTCCCTCGTGGGTGAGCCGCAGCACCTTGCCGTAGACGCTGTCGAGGCGCTGTGCGCTCGTATCGAAGGGAGCCCCGGTCGTGAGGTACATCATCCCGTCGCGGTCGAATGCGAGCCGCGACCCGCCGCTGTATCCGGATTCGCCCGTCGTGAACACCTGCTCGATGTGGGTGAGCGCATGGCCGGAGAGCCGCCCGCGCATCACCGTCACGATTCCGAGTCGCCGCACCGGCCCCGGGCCGTGCGCCGGCGGCACCGCGCCCGGCTGGTTGAACGTGAAATAGACGAGACGGTTCCGCGCAAAGCCGGGATCGAGCTCGACATCCTGGAGCCCACCGCCGCGATACGCCGGCACGGGGGGCGCGATGCCGGCAATCGGAGTGGGATCGAGCACCGGCGCGCCGCTCGCACCCGCGGCATCGTGCACCAGCCGCAGCGCAACGCCGCGCTCCGAGATGAGTGCATCGCCATTCGGCAGCAGCGCGAGCGCGAAGGGATGCTTCAATCCGCGCGCCACCACGACCACGCGGACCTTGTGCTCTTCGGCCGTATCGAAGAGGTAGGAGTGCTCGCTCAGCGTGACCGGCGCAACGCCGATGCTCGGCTGCTGGGCACCGGCCGTGCCGCCGCCCACCGCGCAGAGCAGCGCGCAGAGCGCAAGTCCTTCAAATACGGTCGGCTTGGCATGCGGCATCTCGGTCTCCCAGCGGCTCTTCCGTACCAGCCATCTTATTCCCGGCGAGCGCTCGGTGCGCGCGGGCCAAAGACGTATGATCACCTCTGCCATGCAGATCGAGACCGCGCGCCTGATCCTGCGACCGGTGCGCATCGAGGACTTCGATGCCTGGGTTGCGCTCATGGCGGATGCGGAGGCCGCGCGGTTCATCGGCGGTCCGCAGCCGCGCTCGGTCGCCTGGCGTGGCTTCATGTCCGTGGCCGGGGCCTGGCACCTCACCGGCTGTTCCATGTTTTCCGTGCTCGAGCGAGAAACCGGACGTTGGGTCGGCCGCGTGGGCCCGTGGCGGCCGGAGGGGTGGCCCGGCCCCGAGGTGGGGTGGGCGATCGTGCGGGACTGCTGGGGCCGAGGCTACGCGACCGAGGCGGCCGTGGCGACGATCGACTGGGCGTTCGCCGCACTTGGCTGGAGCGAGGTGATCCATACCATCAGTCCGCAGAATGCGATCTCCCAGCGTGTCGCCCACAAGCTGGGTGCGCGCAATCGGGGCGCGGGCCGGCTGCCGCCGCCCTTCGAGCACGTTGCCGTGGATATCTGGGGCCAGAGCCGTGCGGAGTGGGATCGCACGCGAGCGGCGGCCGCCCGGCAATCGACCTCACGCTGAGTTACCGGGCCTCGAGCGCTCGCATCGGCGCCGTTCCGCCTGCCGCGGGATTGGGGGGCGGTGCCACCCGACCGGTCACGGGATTGCGGTAGTGGTACGGCGCGACGTAGAAGCTCGGATAGGTGAGGTAGACCGTGCTCGGCGGCAAGTCGGGCGGCGGGGGAAAGCTGTCCGGCCTCGTATTGGGAACCGCGGAATCCTTCCAGCCGCCCTTGTAGGCACAGTACATCGTGAACGGCGCCCGGAAGCTCGCCGCCATCCAGATCCCGTTCACCTTCACGTATGAATTCTCGTAGATGGCATCGCCCCACACGGCGCTGCCGTTGGCCGACCCACCCATGACCAGTGCGGTCCAGCGCCCGTGCGCGGTGCGTCCGTCGGGATCCACATCGACGATGCCCTGAAACTGCTGATGATCGAGGAGCTGTCCGGTGCGGCTCGCGATACCGATCGGGCCCAGGCCCGTGACGAGATACTCGAGCACGCGCTCGCCTCCGATGAACACGCCGCGGCCGCCGATCTCATACGTTCCCCGGGGCGCGAACAGCGCCGCGATGTCGGGCCATTGCGCCTTGTCGACGTAGTAGCCGTAGGCACGCTGGAGCTTTTCGATCTGCGCCTGATCCTTGAGCAGCTCCACCCGGTGCGCGAGCGCGTTCGCGCGTGCCTCGAGCGTCGCGAGCTTCGCGGTGAGATCGCTGCCGTGCACGTCCTCCTCGAAGGAGGGCACCGCACCCGAGACCGGATTCGCGTAGTGGTACGGCACGAGGTGCTGGGCTGGAAGCGATGCATAGATTTCCGTCGGCGGTCGATCCGGCGGTAGATCGCGGCTCGGTCCGCGCATCGGCAGCGCTCCCGCCGCCCAGCCCCGGTCGTAGTCGGCGCGGAACGTCACGTAGTAGTGAAGCTTGCTGATCCGCCACGTGCCGTGCTCGTTCACGTACTCGTTCTCGTAGATACCGCCGCCCCACTCGCCGCGACCGTCATTCGCGAGCATCACGTCGCTCCGCCAGCGCGCCTTCGCGGTGCGGTTATCGGGTGCCACGTCGATGATCGGCTGCAGCATCGGATAGTCGTTGAGCTGTCCTTCGTGCAGTCCTTCGGGTCCGAAGAGCGCGAGCGCGCTGCGGATGTGCCTCCGGCCCACGTACACGCCGCGCTGTCCGTACTCGTACGTGGCATTCGGGGCGAACAGCTCGCTCGCCTCGTGCCACAGGCCCTTGTCGATGTAGTAGCCGTACTCAGCCTGCAGGTCCTGGATCGCCTGCTGCGAATCGAGAATGGCGAGATCGTGCTCGGCGTGGTCGAGCGCAGCCGCGAGCCGCCCGAGCTCGTTGGTGGTCAGCGCGTGCGCGAGCGATCCGGGGCGCCACGTGCTTGGCGCCGGCGCGCCGCCCGCTGCGCTCGCGCCCGGTATCGCGTAATGGAAGGGCGGGGTGAAGATCTCGGGAAACGGCCGATAGCGAATAGTGGGCGGGCGGTCGGCGGGCAGCGCTCTGCCGACCGCGGACGTCCAATCCGACGGTAGAGGTTTAAGCCGGGCCCAGCCTCCCGCGTACGGAGCGCGAAAGTTCGGGAAGTAGTGCAGCTCGGCGATCATCCACACTCCGTTCCGCTTCACGTACGCGTTCTCGTAGACTCCTGTG
>Ga0335073_10002472_pt1 | contig 25268 bp, 16 predicted proteins | sample Lox_Sample_22_FD_207093 | JGI IMG/M metagenome (GOLD analysis project Ga0335073, IMG submission 207093) | Soil microbial communities from Loxahatchee National Wildlife Refuge, Florida, United States - Lox_Sample_2.2 | ecosystem: Environmental > Terrestrial > Soil > Wetlands | place: USA... | reverse complement strand
TTGATAGTCGGGCGTAGTAACGAGATCGTATTGCCAGATCCCGCGGCCATAGGTCGAAGCACGCAGCAGCTTCTGGCCGCCGGAATTGAAAAGAGCCAGCGCAGTCACGGCGACGTTGGGAAGTAATCCGGCGCTGTCGGAGGTTGGACCAACTTCGGTCCAGGAAGCTGGGGAGGTCGAGCTCGCAAATACTCCGACATCCGTGCCGACATAGACCAGCTCAGAAGAAGAATCGACAAGCACGGCGTTGGTCGGAGAATCCGGGAGATTGCCGGTGAAGTCAATCCAACTGCGACCGGCGGTCGTGGTCTTCCAGACGTGGCCGGGGCCACCGGTGAATCCCATCACCGTGACGTAAGCGGTCTGCCCGGTGGCATCGGAAGAGTCGAGCGCGACACTTGAGATGGGAAACTGATTTGGATTGATGCTTCCCTGCGGGCCGTTGCTGGTTGTATCGGCGAAACTCGCAGGGCCGGCAGTGGCGTTGGTTGTGACCCATACATGCCCGCCGGAGGGAGACATCTCCGGCCCGTCGAGCGGACCGTAGCCGTTTGTGGTTGCATAAACGACGGTCGAACCGTTGGCGTCGGTCGAGCCCCCAGCTGCCATCGCCCGCACCTGATTCACTTCACTTCCTGAACATATGCCCGATCCGAGCGTATCGAAATTTGGGCTGAGTGCGGTGAACGACCCTCCGCTGCGCGGCCCGCGCCAGACGCGGCAAGTTCCCGCCAGCAATGCGGAAGTCGATTGCGAATCGAGGATGTAGGGAAAATCGAAAGCGCCATCGTCTCCTCCGAGATCATCGCTGGTGATAACCGGAGTGAAAGAGCTGTCGTTGCAGCTCACGCCGTTGGAGCAGAACTGAATCGCGAGGCCGCCGGGGGGAATATCGGGATTCGAAGCGTAAAAATCCCACGCGGCATTCGGGTCGATTGCCGTGTAAGCGCCATCGCCGCCGAGTACATTGCCCCAGGTCAGATTGGGGGGCTGACTGGCCGCCTGACTGGTCGCGGGAGAGCCGTTGTCCTGGGCACCGCCGAACAGAGTACTCGCCTCGCTCGGATGCTGGGAGAAGCTGATAAATTGCGTCATCGATCCGAGATTCTGATTGAGATCGTCGAATGCGTTTGTGCCTGAGCACGAGCCGGCGGTGAGCCCGGACACTCCGTCCAGCGCGCGGTAGAGGCCGCCGTCATTCGCGAAATACATCAGCATATAGCCGGACTCGCTGCCGGAGGTCGGGATCATATATGTCAGCGCGTGCTGGCCGGGATGAACGTGTGCGGGGGCGGAGATTGGGTCGCATCCGTAGGAGTGCGTGAGGTTTATGAATGGTGAAGTTGCGCAGGTGGAATTTTGAGAATTGATCGAGCACTTATAGAGATTGATCGATCCCGCATAGAGATCGGTGCCTGCGCCGTTCGGGGCGGCAAGAAGTTCCAAGTTATAAAAACCTTGCTCGATCCCGCAGCCGATGGGATCGCCGCAGTTGGTGATACCGGAATCGGAGATCTCGGTCCAAGTTCCGCCGCCGTTCAGGCTTTGCCAGATTCCACCGTCTGTGAGTTCTCCCGCGGAATAGTAGACGAACCAGACATACATCTCATTGCGGTTCGGGATTGCGGTGATCTCGGCACGAAAAATGGGGCACGTTTGCGCGTTGGAGGTCGACTGCGCTGGACACGCCGACGTGCTAAGAGTACTTCCGCCGGGCTGAGTGGCGAGGCGCGTCCATGTCACCCCGTCGGGAGATGAATAAAAACCGTGATAGCGAATGGCGGCAAAGAATAATCCTGCGACGGAGTTGTAGACGACGGACGTGGCCGATTGCGTATCGATGGTGCCGCCTGGATCGGAAATGGAATCATACGTCCAACTCTCGCCGACATCCTGCGACGTGTACAGTCCGGGTGTGGTGTTTGCCGAGGCGGCACCGGAAACGATTGCCTCTGACGAAATTGCCATAGCGGCCACGACCGTATTTGTTTGCCCTGTGGCCGTGCTGAACGCCATGCGAGTTCCGCCGAGACCCGCGAAAGAGAGCGCGCCGCTATTCGCGGTCGAAATCAAGTTCCAGGAATTGCCGGCGTTGGTTGAGCGCAGCACCCCGAGTCCAAAATACGAATCGCTGGAGTTGTCGGCTTCGCCGGTGGCGGCGAGAATCACAGAATTGGCAGGATTATTGTTTCCGGGCTGAATCGCGAGCGCCCCAATCGAAAGCGTCGCTTGATTATCCGTCAGAGGAGTCCAGGTTACACCGCTGGCGTTGCTGTCGGCGGCGTTGGTAGACTTCCAGACTCCGGCCTGCGCGCCGCCGAGATAGAGGGTGTCGCCGGTCGGATCCGCGGGATCGATGGCGACCGCAGTGGCGCGTCCGGCGACCTGGTGGTAATCCTGTGTGCCGTTACCGGTGGCGTCGGAAGCTAGGGGAACTGGGCCGAGCGGGGTCCAGGGAGTGGAGGACTGCGTAGTGGATTGGCCGACAGCAGTGGCCGCGAAAGCGGCAGCACGCCGGCTGCGCATCTTGAGTTTCAGATCATAGGCGTTCTTCCGCAATTGCGCAGAGTTTTCCCCTATCAGGATGCGACCGGCGTAGAACCACCGATCCTGCCGCTGGGCAGGACTGACTTGAGAATCGCGGCTTTGATTGATCGACGGAACTTGCGATGCATTTTGTGCTGCGATGATCGGTAGAGCCGCGATCCAAACAAGAATGGGTAACGCTCGTACAATACAACGAAAATGACGAATTGGCATAAAAGTGGCACTCACAGGCAAGTATGAAAAGTGGGCGGCGACGAATCAATGCAAAAGCGGGATTGGGCGAAAATGTTGGCCCAATTTGGGAACAGTAAGCATTACTGCACCACCGATTGGCTTGGAGATTCGAAGGCACTTGCGGGAGAGTACGCGATTGTTCGTTTTGCTGGCGGGTTCTTCCATGGCGATTAATTGGCAAGCGTTCTGGCTGACGTTGCGGTTGGCGGTAATCGTGTCGGCCGCTCTGTTCGTGATCGGATTGCCGATCGCGTACTGGGTGGCGTTTTCTCGGGCTCGATGGAAATTTCTGGTTGAAGCGATTGTCGCTTTGCCGATCGTGCTTCCGCCGACCGTGCTCGGCTTTTACGTTTTGGTCGCGCTCGGGCCACGCAGCCCGCTGGGACGATGGTGGATCGCGCTGACCGGACATACGCTGGCGTTTACGTTTTGGGGTCTGGTGATCGGCTCAATTCTCTATAGCCTGCCTTTCGCGGTTCAGCCGTTTGCGGCGTCGTTCGCGGCCGTGGACCGCAAATTGATTCTGGCGTCGGCAACTCTCGGAGCTTCGCACTTACGAACTTTTTTTCGCGTGATCGCGCCGCTGTCAATCCCCGGCCTGATTACCGGGGCAGCACTGAGCTTCGCGCATACCATGGGCGAATTCGGAGTCGTGCTCATGGTGGGCGGAAATATTCCGGGCGTGACGAGGACGGTTTCGATTGACATCTACGACCGCGTGCAGGCGTCTGATTACTCCGGCGCAAACGCCACGGCAGTGCTGCTGCTCGCGATCTGCTTTGTGCTGCTAGCCATCGTCTATGGCACGAATCGAAGAGCCTGGGCGGTGAAACCCGTAGAATGAAATCTGCGATGAGCGAAACGGAGATTCATCATACCGCCGCCCGTGTAGTCAGTGAGCCTGACCTTACGGCAATCCACAGCTCGTGTCCAGATTCGCCGGACGCACAGAGGCGTGGTAGTCGCCTTGAAGCCCGTATCCGCAAGCAACTCGGCGAATTTGTGCTGGATGTTGGTTTTCGGGCGGCGTGCGGATTCACGATTGTTTTCGGACCGTCGGGCTCAGGCAAAACCACGCTGCTCGATTGCGTCGCTGGACTCGTCCGACCGGATAAAGGACGCATTCAAGTCGGAGAGTGTGTCTTCTACGATTCGTCATCACACACAGACATGCCGGTGGCCAAGCGCCGCGTGGGACATGTCTTTCAAAGCCTGGCGTTATTTCCGCATCTGACCGTAGAACAAAATGTTGGATATGGCTTGGCGCGGTTTCCGAGGGCGACGTGCGACGCTCGAGTTGGATCGATGCTTCGGGACTTCCGTATCGCGCATCTGGCCGTGCGTTCCGCCCGGGACATTTCCGGAGGTGAAAGCCAACGGGTCGCTTTAGCGCGCTCATTGGTCACCGACCCGGCTTTACTTCTGCTCGACGAACCGTTGTCGGCCTTGGACGCGCCTACGAAATCGAAAATCATTGACGATTTGCGCGAGTGGAATCGCATGCATTGCATTCCCATTCTTTATGTCACTCACAGCCGGGAAGAGGTATTCGCGTTGGGCGATCGAGTGATCGTGCTTGATCGTGGGAGAATCCTGGCTCAGGGCACGCCGCATGAAGTCATGACCGCACCACTGCAGGAGACTGTGGCACAACTGGCAGGATTCGAGAACATTTTCGAAGCGACAGTCGAATCGGCCCATCCGTCGCAGGGGAGCATGACATGCCGGATCGGCAACTCAGATGCCGTGTTTCTTGAGACTCCGCTGATGCGCGCCGATGTAGGCTCGAGCGTACGAATAGGGATTCGCGCCGGCGATATTTTACTCGCCACTTCCCTGCCCCAGGGTCTCAGCGCACGCAACGTTATTCCCGCGCGTGTGCGATCATTGGAGCAACGCGATGTGATCGTGTCGTGCGTTGTGCAATGTGGTGCGGAGGGTCATCGTGAGCCGGGCAAGAATATGTTGGAAATGGAAGTTCACCTCACGCTGGCAGCGCGCGACTCGCTACAGCTTGCGCCGGGACGGGAGGTCTGGCTGGTGATTAAAACGCATTCCTGCCATCTGATGCGCGGGTAGCTCCGCTTCCTTCTCTGCGAGGGTGAATTTGCCGGCTCTCGGCATTCAATATTTCTTCTCTCTGCATCTCAATCACGGCGACCCACTGGCCCTTGCGCGACTCAGCGAAAACAATATGACCACCGAGGATGTGCGCCGCGACTTCTGGCGGAAGATCGCGATGATAGCCAAAGAAGCGGCTTTTCAGAAATTGCCATCTTGCGAATGCGCGACGGCCACATCCGTTTGGATTCGAAGAGAATAACATCCAGCGTTCCAGCAGCGGATGCTCCGGTTCGTACTTGGTCGAGAACACAAGAGCCACTTCATAGTGATCGCGGAAATCGGAGGCAGAGATCACTTGCTCGGGCGAAAAATCCTCGATACGCACGACCTGCACAGGCCGCGTCACATAACCGAGCCAGGGGCGTGTGAGTTCATCCGATGCGGGCCAAGCCGTCAGAACGTGCGCCATGGGATATCGGGCTTCGACAAATCGCTCTGCATCCTGATGGAGTACGACATAGTCGCGATAGGCGAGATTGTCTTCGGGAGAGAACCCATAAGGAGGGTTCCAATACCATCCTGCGACGAAGGCGAGAGCAATTAGCGTGATCGCTATGGGCCAGTAGCGAAGGCGCCGGCGCAAGGTCGAAACCGCAAGAATGATCACCAGCGGCACGGCGGGAAGCATATAGCGGGCGAGAACGGCTCCGCCGACAAGAGCCATGCTGATGACGTATGCCGCGATGACGACGAAGAAAACGGATTGAGTACGGATCGGAATGCGCAGGCGCACTGGCGAGCTTCGGCCGCCCGGAAAATCCCTTTTATTTTCCTCCGCCGAAAATCCCACTTCTCGCAAAAACGGCCAAAACTGGGGTACCCCAGTCTTATTTCCATCTTCGTCGCCTAACCCCGGAAGAAGCATCGTTAGCAGCATCAGCAACGTCAGTACCCACAGATGCAGATATCCGAACGCCTGCCAAAGGCGCAGAGCGAGGGCCAGAAAAAAGCGAAGAGGGTTGAGTGTCGAAGCGACGTTGTAACGAAAGAATTCTGGATTGCCGAAGACGTATCCGGTGCGGCAATAGTGGTACGCGTACCAGAGGATTAGAGGAATTAGAGGAAAAAGCAGAGACATCATGCGGACCAGATGGAATTTTCCTACTGGAGCTAAAGCCCCGTCCGATTGAAAGACCAGACCGCGGCCCTGAAGGGCCGCTCTTCCACACTCCGTAGCTGCCCTTCCACCCTCCGTACGCGTTCTTCGAAAGTCCAAACCGAAGCGCCGCAGCGCAAGAATTGCGAGTTCCCACGCGGCTAGAGCGATAGGCGCGATGATGGCTGTCTCTTTAGCCAAACCTGCGAGCGAAAACCAGGCCGCAACGGCGATCGGACTATCTTCCAGGTAGGCGCAGAATCCCCAGAAGGTCAATCCGGCGGCAGCGAGGTCAACCTGCGCCAGCGAACTCTGCGCGAAAAACACCGGGTACACTGCCGTGCACAGGATTGCTGCAAAGGCAACTTCGGTGTTCGCGGCGCGCTCGGCCAAGCGAAATAATCCAAACAGAGAAAATGCAGCGAGCAGCAGCATGGCCGAGCGGGTTACGGGTGGTGCGTATCCCAAAAGCTTCCACCACAATGCGACCCAGGCCATAACCAACGGCGGATGAGCATTGGAAACTGTGGTGTGCGGGATCAGGCTGCCAGTGAGTAGAATGTCGCGCGCGGCGGGAACGTAATATCCGGCTTCGTCCCAAAAATAGGGCAGTCGCAGGAAGGGCGCGTGGAGCAGAAAGATGACGACAAATAAGCCTGCAAAAACGAGAGTTCGCCGCTGGCTTGATAATGGCATCGAAGAGTTGGCAACTGACTGTGCCACACGCCACGCCTTCCTCGCAAATCGATTTGTGTTCTAATCATCCCCTATGGCGGGCACGACTTCGGAGCGCATCAAGAGCAACGATGCTGAAATCTGTTACTGGACTCTCGGGGATGGGCCTGCGGTGGTGCTGCTGCATCCCTTTCCTGTACATCATGAATTCTGGCGGCCTGTAGCAGGCTCGCTCGCGACGCGGTATCGGTTGATTCTTCCCGATCTCCGCGGACACGGCGACTCGGATGTGGGCAACGGACCTGCGACCATGCAGAAGCACGCGGCCGATATCGCACGTGTAATGGACGACGCTGATGTTGGACGCGCCCCGATCATCGGAGTCTCGATCGGCGGATACGTGATTTTCGAATTCTGGCGGCAGTATCGCGGACGGGTAGCGGCGCTCGGATTGTGCAACACCAAGGCTCCTGCCGATGGGCCCGAAGCCCGCGCGGGACGCCTGCAAGCGGCTTCGGACGTACTGGAGCGCGGTACTGAGCCGTTTTTCGAATCGATGATTCCGAAGTTGTTTGGTAAGAGTACCCGTGAAAATCGCCCGGACCTGATAACTGCCGCGCTCGGCATGATGCGCAAGATGTCGCCCGAAGATATCGCACAGGTGCAGCGCGGGATGGCGGAGCGCCCGGATTCGGTTGACACGTTGAAGACGATCAATGTTCCGAGCTTGATCGTGACAGGAGACCAAGACATCATGACCGGAATCAACGAAGCGGAACTGATGCGGAAGCAAGTCGCAGGCAGCCAGTCGCTCGTGATTCCGAAGGCCGGACATTATTCGCCGTGGGAGCAGCCCGAGGAGGTTGCGAGATTGCTGCGTACTTTTCTGGATGAAGTTTCGTAATACCGGCAAACCGCAGGAAACACCGGGATTCGTCGCTTCGCTCGTAACGGCAAAATAGCCCACGACCCTATGCGAAGATGGCGCTCGGTTTGGGCCGGGCCATCACTCGAAGCATTTAATTCCGACTCAACTTCGCCTCATTATTGCCGATATCCATCTCAGAGGCATATGCATGCTTGCGCCCTGGGGTTGGACTGCCATCTCCGCGCTGACACTGTTGGTGTTCTCTCAGCAATTCCGCATCTACTGGGAGCGCCGGCGTTCGCGAAACCGCGACGAGCTTTTTCAAATCGTCACCGAGAATGCCGCCGACATGATCGCGCTCGTCGACATGAAAGGACGCAGGCTGTACAACAGTCCAGCGTATAAGAAAATTCTAGGATATTCGGCGGCAGAACTGGGCGAAACTTCGGCATTCGAACAGATTCATCCCGAGGATCGTTTCAAGATTCTGGAAGCAGCGCGGGAAGCGCGGGAAACCGGTATCGGCAGGCGCCTGGAATACCGCATCAAGCACAAAGATGGAAGCTGGCGCATCCTGGAGTCAATCGCCAGCGTGGTACGCGACGCGCGCGGTGAGGTCACCAAGCTGGTGATCGTAAACCGGGACATCAGCGATCGAAAACGGGCCGAACAACAACTGGAACACAATCTTTTCCATGATGCGCTGACTGGCCTGCCGAATCGCCGGCGTTTTCTTGATCGCCTGCAGCAATCCTTTGCGCGAGCGCGGCGGGAGGAACGGCATTATGCCCTGCTGCTGGCGAACATCGATCACTTCAAAGTCTTCAACCAGAGCATGGGAAGCGGTGCCGGAGACCAGATTTTGCAGGAAATGGCTCGACGCATTTCGGCCTGCCTGCGTCAGCAAAACATGACGGGCCAGGGCGACGGCGAAGCCACCGCCGGCGAGCCTCTTCTCGCACGGCTGGGCGGGGATGAGTTTGCGGTCCTGCTCGATGGCGTCGGCGATCCGAGCCATGCCTTGCGTATTGCGAGAAAGATTCAGGCGGCTGTGGCCGAGCCTTGCTTCGTCGACTCGCGCGAAGTGCGGGCATCGATCAGCATCGGAATAGCGCTGAGTGCATCGAGCCATGAGCGTCCGGAGCATGCGCTCAAAGATGCCGACACCGCCATGCGGCGTGCCAAGGCGCTGGGAGGTTCACGCTGCGAGCTATTCGATCACGCCATGCACACGCTCGCGGAGGGGCGATTGCGTTTGGAATCCGATTTGCTGAACGCCATGACGCAACATCAGTTCGTCATCTTTTATCAGCCTATCCTGGAACTGGCTTCGCGGCGCGTGGTCAGCTTCGAAGCTCTTTTGCGCTGGCAGCATCCCACGCAGGGACTTATTTCGCCGTACCGATTTCTTGAAGCGGCTGAGGACAGCGGTCTGCTCGTTTCCATTGCGCACTGGTTCATGCTGCAAGCCTGCCGGCAACTGCGCGAATGGGAAGTCAATGCATTTTCGGGAGAACAGCTGAACATCACCGTCAATCTTTCCGCGCGTCAGCTGGCCGACGGACACCTGGTGAACGACATTCAAGACGCTTTGCGGGAAACCGGTGTCGATCCGTCGCGCTTGCATCTGGAGATCACAGAAACCGTTGCCGCTGCCGATCCCAAACTAACCGTTACCGTTCTCTCTCATTTAAAGCACATGGGAATTGGAGTGATCTTGGATGATTTCGGAACCGGCACTTCCTCATTGTGCGGGCTGCGGCAGTTTCCTGTCGAGGCTTTGAAGATCGACCGCTCTCTGGCTCGCGACATGCTATCGGACTGCACGGCGGCCGATATGATGGAAGTGATTATCAGTTTGGCGCACAAGTTGGACTTGCGAGCGATTGCGGAGGGCATCGAGAGCGCAAAACAACTGGACCGCCTCATTGAAATGGGATGCGAATTTGGGCAGGGCTACTATTTTTCGCAGCCTCTGGAATCGAAAGCGGCGCTTCAGTTTGTGCGGCAGAACCACGCTTCCGCACGCTCAAGCCGCGCGGGCGCGTGATACGAGTGATCAGCAGACCGACGCCGCCAAATCGACGCGCAACGGTTTTTCGTCATGGTGCAATTGCTCTTCCGCCAGCGGCTACGGGGATCCATACCGGGGTTTTCGGCCCGGGTGGCTGCGACCGGCGACGACAGAAATTAAAATAAGGCTTGCATGCCTGAGGACATTCTGACTCTGCCCGCTCCGGCCGCGGATCACCACGTTGCGTACGCCACCGATCCAAATCAATTTGTAGATCTACGCTCTCCGGCAATACGACCGCCGGAAGCTGGATTTCCGCTCGTGATCAATATTCACGGTGGATTCTGGCGCGCGCAGTATGACCTTGCTCATGCGGGACATCTTTGTGCGGCTCTGACGAATCTAGGGTTGGTCACGGCCAATCTCGAGTACCGACGCGTCGGCAACGAAGGTGGAGGCTGGCCGGGGACGTTTGGCGATCTTTGCGCGGCATACGAATTTCTGATCGAGCACGCGGAAGAGTACCACATCGATGCGAAGCGAATCGTGATCATGGGACACTCTGCCGGCGGACAGCTCGCGCTCTGCCTGGCGGCGCAAAAGTCTCATGTGAGAGGCGTGGTTTCACTTGCTGGAGTTGTCAACCTGCAATGGGCCTATGAACTTCATTTGAGCCATGATGCCGTCGTCGAGTTTCTGGGAGGGGCCCCGAGCGAAGTTCCCGAGCGCTATCGCGAGGCCGATCCAATGCGACTTTCCCTGAAGAAGGTCGAACAGATGTTGCTGCATGGCTCGATCGACGAAGAAATCCCGGTAGCTTTCAGCCGTGATTACGTAGTGCACAAAAACGAGAAAAAAGAAAACGTGCAGCTCATCGAAATTCCGGGGACAGATCACTACGATCTGATCGATCCGCGCGCCGAGGCATGGAAGGTAATCGAAAAGAGCACACTGCAGCTTTTGAGTTGAAGTCTTGCGCCGGCTATTTCTTTCCCGTGAGGTCCCGAATCAAATCCACTTCAGCCTGACGGTACGGTCTGCCATCGCCATGCAGCACTTCGTGGAACCACACTGGCGGCTGATCGAGAATGTACGGATGCTGCCAGGATTCCCACGGATAATACGTCTGGGTTTTGCCTGCCACAAATCCCCAATTAATTGCGCCCACGTGCTCTTGCTTGGCGATTGGCAGAATCGTATCGAATGTGCTGCCCACCGAGCGCGCCATGAACTCCGTGCAGACGATGGGCCGATGAAATCTGCGTAGCCACGCCACTTCTGCCATGAACGACTCCGGCCAGCTGTAGTTGTGAAACGTAATGATGTCGGACTCGCGCACCTGGATCTTTTCGATCTCCTCCAGCGCATTCTCGTCTGCCGATGTATCAACTTCATAGACGCCGCTGGTCAGGGGCTGCATGGGATTCGCCTCCCGGGCCCACTCGAAAGCTTGGGGCAAAAGCGCTGTCACACGGGCGATCTTGTCTTCCATCTTCATTTCTGTGCGCGGATAACTGCCGGTCGTGTCCGATCCGGGCTCGTTCCAAACGTCCCACGCGAGAATGCGATCGTCGTTGGCAAACGATCCGACCACGCCTTGCACGTACTGCTTCAGCCGCGGATACTGCGTCGGATCGGCCAACGCTTTTGCGCCGGGACTCTGCACCCAACCGGAATTGTGGACGCCGGGAATGGGCGGATGCTGCGGGCCGAGATGGGGCAGCGGATCCCAGCAGGAATCGAAGAGCACAAAAATCGGCCGGATGTGATGGCGCGATGCAATCGTCAGAAACTGATCGATGCGTTTCTGGAAACCGGGCGCGTCCTGCTGCCACAGCAGGTCGTGCAGAAAAACGCGCATCGTATTCATGCCCAGATCCTCGGCCCAGCCCAGTTCTTTATCGATCTCGGCGGGATCGAACGTATCCTGCTGCCACATTTCTAATTCGTTGATCGCGTCTTTTGGAATGAAATTACTGCCGATCAGCCAGGGCTGGCGCGCATACCAATCGTTGGCTTTCTGCTCCGTCCAGCGAGAGGTCTGGGCAAAGGCCGCCAGTGAGAATAGAAGAGCGAAGCACAGCAAGAACCGCACAACAAAGCACCTAAAAGTTGTCATGACTGAGATTTGAATGCGGCCCCCCGAATAATTAACGACCGATTGTACGCGATAGCATAAGCCGCTGCACGGGATGATATTGTGCCGGGATCATTCCACCCCCAGAGTGGACAGCGCTTCTTCCAGCAGGGGCGAGTCGATTCGCAGCCGCCTTCCGTCTGCCACCACGTTTTCCAGTTCGTCAAAGGCGCGGAACAAGCGTAGTTTCACGGCTGCGTACTGCTCGGCGTCGTTCAGCGAACGCCCGTGAGCCTGCATCCAGATCGCCAGCGGACCCTGGGGAAGAAACACGCTTATCGAATAAGTCAGCTTTCGATCGGAGGTGACATCGAAGATGAATTCGGTTGCCGGTGCCTCCGGCTCATCCGCCAACGCGGCGCGTTTGCCCACAAAATAATATTGGTACACGTAACCGGTCGCGCCAGCGTAGGTCTTGAGGCGGCGAACAGTCATGCAAGTATTATGAGCGCAACTTCGTTGTTTGTCAGAGCGATGATGAGATTGATATTTGCGGCGTCGGATTTGATGCTTACTGCCAACAGTTGCCCGAATGTTTTGGCGTTATCCGACGAGCGGGCGCACACCAACCCCGGCCGCTGTGAGTTGATTCCTTACTTCGCGCGCGATCGCGGCCGCATTCGGAGTATCGGAATGGATGCAGAGCGTATCGGCATCAATCGCAAGTTCGTGCCCATCGCGAGTCGTGACGCGGTGACGTAACACGATACCAAGTGCTTGATGCGCGGCGCGAGCGGGAGCGTCGAGCAACGCTCCCGGAAGATTTCGGCTGCGCAACTTGCCGTCTTTTTCATAGACACGGTCGGCGAACGCCTCTCCGACGCAGTGCAATCCAAATTCGCGCCAATATTTGAGCGTGACCGATCCTGCCTGCCCCACCATCACAAGCGTAGGGTCGATGCTTATCGCGGCGCGTCCGATCGCCTGGGCAACGCTCCTTTCTCGGGCAGCATGATAGAGCGCCCCATGCGGCTTCACGTGCACGATACGCATGCCGAGTCTTTCCGCCTCTCGCACTAGCGAGAGAATCTGTTCGCGAATTGTGGCTTCGATTTCCTGGGCAGAAAGCGGCATTTCGATTCGCCCAAAGTTGGCACGATCTGGATAGCTGGGATGCGCCCCGACGGCGACATTGACTTCACGCGCCGCGGCGAGCGTTTGTTTCATGGTAGATTCGTCGCCGGCGTGTCCACCGCAGGCAATGTTGGCAGAAGTGATAAAGCGCATTAATTCGAAATCGCTGCCGTTCGCCAGTGCCTCGGGCGATTCGCCCAGGTCGGAATTGATATCGATAGAAGTATCGGGCATGGTCGTAAACTCAATCGGCGAAAAGTTCTTTGAGCCAGATTTCCTGCTGTCGCAGCGCGTCGATTGCTTGCCTGATTGAAACTTCCGCGAATCTCACGGTATCCCGCGCCCGCAATTGTCCCACGAGGTGCAGATCGGCGGCGATCACGTTGGCGATTCTCGGATAACCGCCCGTGGTTTGCTGATCGACGAAAAGAATAATCGGATGGCCATCTGGAGGAATCTGAATGGCGCCGAGCGGAACTCCATCAGTCAACAACTGCGCCCTGTTCCGCGGATCGATTGTGCTGCCTTTGAGGCGCAGCCCGGTTCGCCCCGACTGATCGGATACTGTGAACGGGCTTGAGAATAATGTCGCAAACGCATCCGCGTCGAACCAGTCTTGCTGCGAGCCAGGCGTGACATGGAGAGTCGTATGGGTCCGAAGGTTAACGAGCGGTAGCGCTCCGGCTTTCGCCACGCGCGAATGCAAGCCGCTGGTTTGGCGAACCTGCAGGCGGTCGCCCCTGCGCAGCAAACGCCCCTCAAACCCGCCAAATCTCGCGCTCAGATGCGTGGAGGCGCTTCCCATCACAAGCGGAACATCGATTCCTCCCTGCACAGCAAAATAAGCACGCGCGCCGAGCGCCAGGTGGCCGATTTTCACCAGCGAGCCCGCGTTTAATTGGATCGACTGCGCGCAATCCGCGCGACGCGCATTGATCTCAACGCTGCATTCCGCTCCAGTCACAGCAATGGTCGCAGGCTCCTCGAACTGCAACGTCGCTCCGGTCAGCGTCATTTCTAGAGCTGGCGCATTCTCGTCGTTGCCGACGAGCAGATTCGCGATTCGGAACGAAACCGAATCTGCCGCTCCCGCGGGCGAGATGCCCAGATGAGAGTAACCGTACCGGCCAAGGTCTTGCACCGTCGTCGCAAAGCCCGGATCTTTGACGAGAATTGCCATTTTCTACGCCGACTTCTCGTTCAGCATGCGTTCGTAGGACGCACGGGAAATGGGCGCTAATCGAACGACATCTCCGGGCTGCAACCGCGTTGGCGGATTCGCCGATGCGTCGAACATTCGCACCGGAGTGCGCCCGATGAGCCGCCAGCCGCCAGGAGAATCGATGGGATATACGCCAGTCTGCTCGCCCGCTATACCTACCGAGCCTGCCGGAACGCGAGTTCTCGGCGTGGCCAGGCGCGGAGTTCGCAACTTCTCCGGCAGTCCCCCCATGTATCCGAAACCAGGCGAGAATCCGAGAAAGTAGACGAGATAGGTCGCCGAAGCGTGCAGGCGAACCACTTCCTCGACGCTGAGATTGGTATCGGTGGCAACATCCTGTAAGTCAGGCCCGAACTCCGCGTCGTAGCAGACTGGAATCTCGACTGTGCGCGAGGCAGCGGCTTTGAAGCCAGTTTCGGCGTCGATCAGTTTCTGCAGATGTTCGGTTAAGTGCTCATGAGAAAGCTGGCGAGGATCGAAATCAATCAGCAAAGATGCATAACCGGGATGGAGGTTCCGAATTCGTGGATCACGTTCAGCGAGCAGTGCGTTGAATAAAGCCAGAACACGGCCGTGCGCTTGCCGGGAGATGGTGTTGCCGAATTCGATCAATAATGACGAGTCGCTCGCAGGGACAATCTTCATTGGCTGAGCTATCCGAGCCGAGCGCATTCCCCATGATCGCGCAGGATAGCAGCGACCTCGGCTATCGCGACGGCTCCACGACCTTGAGAACCTGATCGCCGGCGACATTTCGCAGTGTCTGCACGATGCCCGACGGCCAATGAATCTCGATCAGCTCTGCACGCCTGTCCGGACCAAGTCCGAAGTGTACCGGTCCATCGCTGGACGAAGCGTATCCGACGCTGGTGGTCATGTGATTGTACTGCGCCCCACTCTTAGTCACGAGCTTGATGCGCGCGCCGATTCCGTCGCGATTGCTTTTCGTTCCTTGCAAAGCAATATCGATCCAGTGGCCGGACTTTTGACTGCGGTTCATCCAGATTTCGGCTCCTCGAGCGATGGCACTGGCCACCACGTCGACTCTGCCGTCTCCGTCCAGATCGCCGAAGGCGCAACCGCGATGGCGAGCAGCAGGCGCGGCAGTGAGCCCCGCCTGCTCTGATAGTTTGATCCACTTCCCCGTCCGTCCGGGATTGCGAAACACGGCATTATATTGATCGATCGGCTGCCCAGGCAGCGGCACGGATTGCACATGGCCGCCGCTGACGAAAAGATCTTTCCATCCGTCATTGTCGAAGTCGTAGAGGCCGACACCGTATCCTGACATTTGGATGCTCTCTTCCCGCATGCCGCTCTCGGTCGTGACCTCGCGAAAATTTCCCTTACCTGTATTCTGAAACATCGGGAACGTCTGGCTGATCAGGGCAGCAAAGGCAATGTCGGGATAACCGTCGTTATTGAAATCGCGGAAATCCGTTCCCATGCCAGAGATGAAGCTGCCATCTTCCGTCAACGCCACACCGCCTTCGAACGACGCCTCTTCAAATCTGTTTCCGAGATTGTGAAAGAGAAAATTGTAAGAGGCATCGTTCGTGACAAACAGGTCCGGGCGCCCGTCGAGATCGTAGTCCGCCATCGCCGCGCCCATACCTTTGCCAACATGATCGCGCAAGCCCCATTCTTTCGAAACATTTTGAAACGTCCCATCGCCTTTGTTCAGGAAGAGCTGGTCCGGCTGGCCCTTGAAAAATTTGGGATGGCAGTAATCACCCACACGATCGAATTCGCAGCGGCGTTGCGGGTAGTAAGTCCACTGCAAGTAATCAACGATAAACAGATCGAGCAGGCCGTCATTATTGACATCGACCCAAACCGCCGTAATCGGCCACCATGGCCCAAATTGGGGGTCAGGATGATTGAGGACAGCGTCCAGCCCTGATTTCAACGTCACGTCTGTGAACGTTCCATCGCCGTTGTTGTGGTAGAGGGTGCTGTGATGCACTCCGGCTACGAACAGATCGGGATGGCCGTCGTTGTCATAGTCGCCGACGGCGACGCCGTTGTCGTATCCAGTGCCCGCTAGGCCGGCGCCATCCGTCACGTCAGTGAAGACGCCATTGCCGTCGTTGCGGAAAAGGCGATTACGAAATTTGGGCAAATCCTTTTTCAGTGTCTCCACATTTGCGCCGTTGGTGAAGAAAATGTCGGGACGTCCATCGCCGTTGTAATCGAAAATGGCGACTCCGCCCAGCATAGTTTCCGGTATGTTCTTGGCGGGGGTGACGCCATTTTCCAACTCAAAAGGAATTTTTTGGAGTTCAAACGCGATGGGAGAGGCGGGCGCAGAACTCTGCCCGATGAATCGTGGAACAAGCCTCAGGAGAAGAACTAAACCGAAGCATACACCGAGCTTTGCGAAAGACATGCCTCTCATGGGGCGGAAGTCGCTATTGCTCCGGTTCGGTAACCTTGAGTACCTGGTTGGCGGGAACATCGTGCAGCGTTTGCACAATCCCCGACGGCCAATGAATCTCGATCAGGTCTGCGCGGCTGTCGGGCCCCAGACCAAAATGCACAGGCCCATCGCTCGATGACGCATATCCCACACTTGTGGTCATGTGATTGTACTGGGCTCCGACAGTCTTGCTGACAAGCTTAATTCGCGCGCCAATGCCATCGCGATTGCTTTTCTTGCCCTGTAGGGCGATATCTAGCCAATGACCCGCGTTCGGGCTGCGGTTCATCCAGATTTCCGCCGGAGCGTCGAGGGCTGAAACGACGGCATCCACGCGCCCATCCCCATCGAAATCGCCGAAGGCACAGCCGCGATGACGCGCTTTCGGAGAAGCGTCAAAGCCGGCCGCCGCAGTCAGCGCCTCCCACTTCCCTTCCGCGCCGAGATTGCGAAAAACCGTATTGTAGTGGTTGACCGGCTGCCCGGGCATGTCATGCGATTCCACATGGCCGCCGCTGACGAACAGATCCTTCCATCCATCGTTGTCGAAATCGTAGAGCCCCGGGCCGAATCCGGACATAGTACGGCTCAGGTCGCGCATTCCGCTCGGGCTGGTGACCTCCTTGAAATCACCTTTGCCGGTGTTCTGAAAAATTGGGAAGGTCTGGCTGGGTAGGGCCACGAAGACAATATCCGGGTAGCCGTCGTTGTTGTAATCGCGAAAATCAACGCCCATCCCTGAGATGAAAACGCCATCCTCCGCGATCGCCACTCCGGCCTCAAACGCGACTTCTTCAAACTTGTTACCCAGGTTGTGAAACAACGAATTGTACGAGGCGTCGTTGGTGACGAACAGATCCGGGCGTCCGTCGAGGTCGTAGTCGGCCATTCCGACGCCCATGGCTTTGCCGACATGGTCGCGAATTCCCCATTCCTTGGAAACATCGCGGAACGTGCCATCGCCGTTGTTCAGGAAAAGCTGGTTCGGCTGCCCCTTGTAATAGCGGGGATGACAGTAGTCGGAAATGCCGTCCACCTCGCACAGGGCTTTGCTCGAGTATTCCCACTGCATGTAGTTGGCGACGAACAGATCCAGAAGGCCGTCATTGTTGACGTCAACCCAGACGGCAGTGATCTCCCAGAATGGTCCATATTGTGGATCAGGATGGTTAATCGCTGCGTCCAGACCTGACTTCACCGTAACATCCGTGAAAGTCCCGTCGCCGTTGTTGTGATAGAGCGTGCCGTGGTGAAGTCCAGCGACGAACAGGTCGGGATGGCCGTCGTTGTCGTAGTCTCCAACGGCTACGCCCATATCGTAGCCGGTGCCCGCGAGACCAGCCGCCTCGGTCACGTCGGTGAACACTCCATTTCCGTCGTTCCGGAAAAGGCGGTTTCGATATTTGGGGTCGTCCTTCTTGAGCGTGGCGATATTGGCGCCGTTGGTGAAGAAAATATCTGGACGCCCATCTCCGTTGTAGTCGAAAACGGCGACGCCGCCGGGCATGGTTTCCGGCGCATTGCGGCCTGGCGTTTCATCGTTCTCCAGCACAAACGGAACACGCTTGAGTTCGAAGCGGATCGGGCTTTTCGCCGATGGAGTGGCGGCCAGCAGCCACCAACACCCAACGGAGATAACAGCGCAAACTGCGAAACGAAGACTACCGGTCATCTGCAAAAGAGTCCCCTGCAAAAAAGAAGGGTGGCCGAAGCCACCCTTGTGATTCTAATGCACCGTTGCTTAGAAGTAGAACTTCGCCGAGAACAACATCGTCCGCTGGCCAGTCTTAAACGCGGGCTTGCCGGTTGTGGTCGGGTTTGTGTTGGTGTTTGCGATCGAGTGAACCGCGTAAGTACAATTCGTGCCGGAGTTGGTTCCCCCGACATAGTCGCAGGGCCAGGCAGGATCAGGAGTTCCATTCGGCCCGGTATTGGGCTGCCCCGGCAAGCCGACGATGGCACTTTGCGGGAAGGTCACAGTGCTGTTCTGTTGCAAGTTGATGTTCACATCCGAGGTTCCGGCTAGACCGAACTCATACAACGGATGGTTCAGCCAGTTCGTGCCTTGAACCCTGAATTCGATCCGCTTGCTCTCGGTGACCTGGAAGCTCTTGTACAAGCCCAGATCCCAATCAAAGTACGCGGGCAAATGGATGTACGGCCATTGCAAAGTGCCGAGTTGTCCGACCGCAGGAGTGGTGAAGCAGTTCGGATTGAAGTACTGGTGACTTGAGCGTCCGGAACGAGGATCGCATGTCAGTTGTGGTAGGAAGTTTTCGTAACCCCCGCCGGTCTGGTCCGTACCGTACCATGTGGCGGCATTCACACCGTTCGCTCGCAAGCCATTCGGCAATGCAATGCTGTTGTCGGGCAATTGATATGTACTGCCCGCGAGGCCCGCGACCGGAACAGTAAGGCCGCTTGCCCAGGTGAAATTCAGCGCGTTGGGGTTTGGAGAGTTGGCCTGCAGGGGTGCTCCACTTTGGTAGGTGGTGTAGCCCGACAGTTGCCAGCCATTGATCCCACCCTCCAACAAGCGGCTGCCGTGAACGAACTTGGGCAGGTTCCATACGTAGCTCGCATTAATAATCTGCGAGTGGTCGTAGGCCAGCGGTCCATAGTTCGATCGCAGGTTGAACGGGTTGACTGTCGTGCCGTTGGTGGGGCCATTGTCACTTTGTCCGTCCCAGATGCCCATCACCTTGCCATAGGTGTAATTCAGGATATAGCTGATCGGGCCGGACTGCTTTTTCCACGATGCTTGCAGGGAGTTGTAATTTGCAAAACTACCGTGGGTGATCAGATACACGTCCGTGTAGTTGGTGAGCGGGCGGTAATGGTTCTGTGTGAACGTTGCGGTGTAATTGTTGGAAAGCGGTTCGTTGTTGGGGCCTGTTGCGCCACAGTGGACGTAGTTCGATCCAGCCGGTGTGCTCGTGTTATTTCCCAAGCTGTAGCTGTTGGCACACGGCAAATACGCCGTAGAGACAAATAGTGGAGTGCCGTTTGGCTGAACTGCGGTTGTGGGGTCGGCATAGAAGTAGCCTCCCGGTTGCACCGCATTTAGGTCATCAATTTTTCCGTTCGAGCCATTGATCAGCTCGTTTCGGCTCGCGTTGCCGACATAGGAAAGTTCCAACACCGAACGTCCGGGCAGCGCCTGAGCAACGCTGAGGTTCCAGTCGTTGGTGTACGGCGTGCGGTTGTCGTTCATTTGCATCACGCTAATCGAGGTGCCGTTTGCCGTCGGCACCGCACCCGTAGGAGCCGTGTTGATGGCGTCATAACCAATGAGGTTGTAAACGTTGGCCGTGTAGATGCCGGACGGCAAGTTGTACGCTCCGCCAACGTCGTTCACTGCAAGCTGGTAACGGAACGATGCAAAACCGCCGCGTACGACTGTCCTGCCATTTCCAAATATGTCATAGGCAAGGCCGACGCGAGGTTCGTAGTAGAACAACGGGGAGACGAAACCCGACTTGGGAATGTTGTTTGCGATCGAATGATATTGGTAACCCGGGTTGGCGACTTTCGGGTTATTCGTATAGGTGGCCGGATTCCAAACTGCCATTCCCTCGCTGTCGTTGCCGTACCACTGACCCTCGTGATCGAAACGCAGTCCGTAGTTAACGGTTAACTGCCGATTGGCCTTGTACGAATCCTGCGCGTAAATGGCCCACTGGTGATTCTCGATCGTGTTCACGATGTCGGCACTGGGCTGCTGATACTGGTTGACACGCCCGAGGAGGAAGTCGGCCACAGTATTGCCGGTGCTGACCGCCCCCCAGCCCAGTTCGTAGCTTCCGTTTGCGCCGGTCATGATGCCGCTGCTGGTTTGCAGATTCTCACTGGTATCCCAATAAGCGCCCAGCTTGATCGTGTGCAATCCAATGACTTTGGTGTAGTTGTCGTAGACGGAAGGATCTTCTTTGGTAGCACCGAAACCATGGCCGTTGAATGGACCATCCAGGTTCATTTCTCCAATATCGGGAAACATGCCGCCCCAGGGTCCCTGAAGGTTGGGCATCTGGTTCGTGGTGACGCCATAGAGCCCCGTCATCGTCATGCCAAGAGCGCTGCGGCTCACAGCATTGGGATTGGCCAACGTGTTGGGATTGATGTACTTTGCATAGGTAAACACGGCCTCGTTGGTGGTGGTCGGGCTGAATACGTGTGTGCCGTTGACCATGATTTCCTGCGAAACGGTGTTGGCCACCACATTCGACGGATAAGGAAGTGTCCAGGGTGGAGTCCACCAGATACCCACCGGGTGTTGATCGGCTTCGATCTGTCGCGTGTATGACCCACTCAGTTTTGTATTGTCGCCGATCGCGTAATCGAGCTTGCCAGTAGCCTCCCAGCGGTTCTGGGGAACCTGCGATACGTATGAATAATTGTTCCAGCCGTTACCGGCATTGGGGGTGATATTCGAGTGGGGCAGCAATTTGGCGTAGGCGACACCGTTCGAGTCGAAATCGGAGGTCGGGATTACTCCGTTTACGGCCGGACCAGCGTACATGCCATCGTAAGCATAGTTCCAAACACTAAGCAGTTGTTGCGCCAAGGCGCATGTACCGCCCGGGCAAGCCTGCCCATTGATAGAGGTATTAGTGAAGTTCCCGCCGAGTTGCTCGACTGTCGGCACGTTGAAGTTGAGGATGCTGCCGGCAGGGTGCTGCCTCATATATTCGTAACCACCCCAGAAGAACAGCTTTTCGTTCCCTCTGCTTAATTTCGGGATCGGACCGCCAAAGTTTCCGCCGAAGTAATAGAAGCTCTCGGCCGGAGCCGCGAGTGCAGCGGTCGTGGAACCATCCGCAATCTGCGAGTGCGTATACGCGTCAATCGCATTGAGGGCGCTGTTGCGGGCGTAAGTATAAGCCTCACCGTGATAGTGCGAACCTCCGCTCTTGCTGAAGGCCTGAAAGATCACGGGGCCTTTGGCATATTCGGCACTGTAATCCGACATCAGGACTTTCACTTCGCTGACCATGTCCTGATTGATGTTGGCTATCTGAGTACCGGCATTGCCTGGATCCACCAGATTCGCGCCATCGAGCATGTACGCCATAGCACCGTTTGGCTGCGTGCCGTTCGCTGAGTAGCTGCCGATCGGACCGCTGTTGGTTCCCACCACCTTATCTGTGAAGCCATTGCCCTGAACGGCACCGTTTGAAAACGCCATACCGGGCATAATCTTGAGCAATTCGCCGGCATCGCGCCCTTCCATCGGAAACGCATTGACCATATTTTCCGGAACCGTCGTGCTGATTTCGGCGTTGTCGGTTGGTACCGTCAATGTGTTGGCGGAAATCTCAACCGTCTCGCTCGCCGTTCCAACCTGCAAGGAGATTTGTGGAAGCGTGCGGTTGTCGCCTTGTGCAAAAGCGATATTGGCCTGTTTCCATTGCTTGAATCCGCTCGCGTCAACAGTAACCGTATAGGTTCCGGGCTGAATCGAGGTGATCGTAAAGTAACCGCTGGCGTTCGACACGGTTGTGCGAACGTCGCCGCTTGCCTCGTTTGTCATGGTGACTTTGGCATTCGCCACCACGGCGCCCGTCGAATCCATGGTTGTTCCGGTTAAGGTTCCGGTCATCTGCTGGCCGAAACCGAAAGTGGAGATAAGAACAAAAGCGGCCAGGCAGGCGACCAAGCCTGCTTTTTCCCAAGCCGAATGAAATGGCGTTGAAGTCATCAGAGACCCTCCAGTGAGGTGTTACCGCGGCGGGCAGCTCGCCCCAAAGCAATCGGGTCGCACACGCTGCGGCCCTGCTCCCTTTGCGATCTGACCTGAAGTGATTTCATCGTTGGCGCTAACGACTGCTGGGAAACCGTACACACCGACGACGGAGTCGTATAAAAGCACTACTCCTACTCCGCCGGGGTTTTTATCGTGTATTGATGAACGCTGTCAAGAAAAAAAATCGATTTTGTACAAGAATTGACAAGATCTCCGCAAGTCATTGAATAACCTGGGCTTGAAAGGTTCAAAATGGGCTCTGTAAACGATTACGAGCAGGGGCTTCGGGGTGATCGAGATCACAATCAGGAAACCGCGCTGCAGTCATCTTAGACGGTAGAGTCCGAGCAGCAATCGGTCAGGTTTCCGGACGAGCAATGAGATTTCGTTACGGTTTTTCTATGCCGTTGTGTGCCTCGGCGCTCTTGGCTTGCGCTTCATAGCGTTGCAGATTCGCCTGAAGCGAGGCTGCCAGGGCTCGGTCTTGCGCATGATCGGCGAGTTCCAGCGCTTGGCGCGCGGTTGTAACGGCTTCCGCGTAGCGGCCGTTTTCCGAATACATCGCGGCGAGCATTTGCAGAATTCCGGGCTGCTGCATGTGCGAGAGCTGCGAAGCTTGCTGGAATTGTGTAAGGGCTTCTGCAAAATTTCCTTTTGCGGCCAAGACGCGGCCTAGATTGTAGCGATAATCCGCATCGTCGGATGCAAGCGCAACCGCTTTTTGCAGATGATCAGTCGCTTCGTCCAAACTCCCCGCGTGCGCGAGAGCGATTCCTAAATCATTCTGCCCGCTCGCTGACTCAGGATCGAGTTCTACGCCTTTGCGCAAATGTTCGAGCGCATCGCTGAGGTGCTCCTTCTTTAGCGCCAGCGCGTTGCCGAGATTTACCTGCGCAGATGCGTTGTCGGGGTTGAGTTCAACGGCTTTCTCGAAATGTTCGAAGGCTTCGTCGATCATTCCTTTTTCCGCGAGCGCGCTGCCGAGATTATTGTGGGTATGTGAGCTTCCGGAGTTCAGCTCCAACGACTTGCGATATTCCGAAATGGCTTCGTCGATGTTGCCGGTTTCAGCCAGCGCTACTCCGAGATTGTCGTGAGCGCGAGGATCGCCGGGATCGAGCGCCAGAGCCTTTCTCCAGGCGGGAACTGCGTCGCTGTATTGCTTTTTCTCCGAGAATGCGACGGCAAAATCAAAAAGCTTATAGAAGTCGGTGGCGGGCGCGTCGATTCGATCGAGGCCCCCAGGCGGAATATTCACAAACTCGGGAATGTTAACGGCGCGATTCGCGGCGGTGGCATTTTCCACGAGAATCGCCGGACTATCATTTCCATTCTCGTCGATGTGCGTCAGATACATGTGCGTGTAATACGAGGGCGTTTTCGACGAGAAGACAAGCCAGTGGCCGTTCGGCGAAAAGCTGTGCCACGAATTCATCGTTTTCAGATTGCAGTTCAATCGGCGTTCTACGCCTCCTTCGAAAGGCACGATGTAGAGCAGACTGTCGGGCCGCATCAGCAGACCGTTCTTATTTCGGACGAACACGATCCATTTGCCGTCCGGAGAAACTTTCGGGAAGTTGTTGCTCATGCCGTTCTCTGACGCGCCAATCACTCTTTCCGCTTTGCCTCCTTTGCCGCCGTTGAACGGGATGCGATAGAGGTCATAGTGCATCTGCGTTTCGTTGGGATCGTTCGCGTATTTTGCGGGAGGTTGTCCGGGCGCGAAAGGATCGCGCGCCTTTTCCCGCGAGAAGACCAGATATTTGCCATCGGGGCTCCAGAACGCGCTGGTGTGAACGTATTCGGGATCATCGGCACCGGGCAGAGTGTGCAGCGTGCGCGACTGGCGGCTGTACCAGGCCAGCACGCCGCGCGTGGGATAGAACACCTGGCCGAAACCATAAAACGTAAACGAACCGTTATAGAGGCGGTCGGCGATGCGCCGGCCGTGCGCTCCCGGAACATCGATGGAAGTGATCACATAATTTCCATCCGGCGAAATCTGCGACATGAATCCAAAACGTTTTTGCGCAGTTTTATCGGGATCGGAGAAAGCGCTCCAGCGAACCACATAGTCTGCGCTGATGGTGGTGACTTTGTGAACCGGGACCAAAGCGTAAAGACCCTTGTCGTTCTGCGGACCGTCGACATCAATGCCGAGCGTTTTGCCATCACGCGCGACGGAGTGACAGTTGGCGCAAGTGGGAAGCGATTGCATGACCACCTTGCTATTGGGATTCGATACGAACCGCAGTTCCCATTTGATGTCCGGCAGAACCGAATCCGGTAGCGGCTTGATGACTCCTCTCTCGATCTGCTCCTTCGTGGCGGGAAGCAGAGGAACATCGCGATAGAGAATCGGCGCTCCCACAGGATCGATCGAGGTACTGATTTCGACCTGACCGCTCGAAACTGGTTGAGGCGCATTCTGGCTTGCGTACCCGGAGATCATCACCGTCGCGGGTTGCCGAACCGAATGGCTCTTGATTGTTTCCCAAATCTTCTCATCCGGGCGCCAGGTGTGGGCGGCGGATTGTTCGGGCGTTAAGGTGGGCGGCACGAAACCGACCAAACTATTGTCCACCTCCCCGACTTGCATCTTTTCACCCGCCGACCATAAATCAATGCTCGGCGCCCTCTCCCCAAAACGAACCTGAATGCGCCAAACGGTCGTGCTCGCGGAATCATCACGCCATTGGAAAAGTGGAGGGATCAGGTCCGGCGGGAAAATAGAACCTTGACTTGGATAGTCGACGATGATCGCGCCTGGAGCCGGCGCGGGCCCTGCAGCCATGAAAGCCGTGCCCATTAACGTTGCAGTGACTAGTGCGAAGAAGATGACAATTCGATTCATGACTACTCCCCACGAGGCTTGGTCGAACTGCTAGCTCGAAACGAATCAGCAATAGACGAGATGCCATGCTACTGGCAGGGATTTCGAAATGCTGTGACTAGAATCACAGCCCGCATTAGACGTCGATTTTTCCCAATTGTGCGATGCAAAAGGATGTAATCTGGCGCGTCGCGAAATGAAGTCTTGTCGCAGTTATTGAAGGTCGGAGTTATGAAGGCCCATATCCTGTGGAATACAAAACTCAGCGGTTTGCTAGCTTTG
>Ga0335073_10002471_pt1 | contig 25269 bp, 27 predicted proteins | sample Lox_Sample_22_FD_207093 | JGI IMG/M metagenome (GOLD analysis project Ga0335073, IMG submission 207093) | Soil microbial communities from Loxahatchee National Wildlife Refuge, Florida, United States - Lox_Sample_2.2 | ecosystem: Environmental > Terrestrial > Soil > Wetlands | place: USA... | reverse complement strand
GTTCAGCACGCGCGAATACTGATTTTCGACCGTCGCGCTGCCGGCCTCAAGCTGCCGCACCGTCATCAATACGCCTTGCAACAAATCGAGCGGCTCAAAGCCGGTGATGACGATCGGCACTTTGTACGCGGCGCTGACCGGGTCGTAGTCGTTGTATCCCATCACGGCGCAAACATGGCCGGGCCCCAGAAATCCCTGCACCCGGTTCTGAGGCGAGCGCAGCAAGAAGTGCAGCGCCGGCGGCACTAGCACGTGCGACACCAGAATGGAGACGTTCTTCGCGTCCTCCTGTTTGGCGCGATGCACCAGCATGGCGTTGGCCGGCGCGGTGGTCTCGAAGCCAATGGCAAAGAAAACCACCTGCTTGTCGGGATTGGCGACGGCGATCTTCAGGCAGTCGAGCGGCGAATAGACGACGCGAATATCGGCGCCCCGCGACTTCAGCGTGAACAGGTCGCCGTGCGACCCGGGCACGCGCAGCATGTCGCCGAAGGAGCAGAAGATAACGTCAGGCTTGGCGGCGATGGCATGGGCCTTGTCGATGGTTTCGAGCGGCGTGACGCAGACCGGGCAGCCCGGGCCGTGCACCAGCTCGATCCCTTCCGGCAGCAGGCGGTCAAGGCCGTGCTTCACGATGGAGTGCGTCTGCCCGCCGCAGACCTCCATGATCACCCAGGGCCGCGTCTGGATACGGCGAATCTCGTCCACAATGGATTTCGCCAGGCGCGCGCTGCGATACTCGTCGACGTATTTCACTGCGGCTTCCTCGCCGGCGCCTCGTCCACGACTGGGGCTTCGAGCTCGGTGAGCTGGTCCATCTCTTCGAGCAGTTGATAGGTGCGGGCCGCTTCTTCGGGATCGACGGTGCTGATGGCGAAGCCGACGTGCACCAGCACGTAATCGCCAACTTTGGCTTCGGGGGTGTAGTCGAGCGATGCCTCGCGCACGATGCCGCCAAACTGAACTTTGGCCATACGCATGCCGCGCCGGTCAAATTCTTCGAGGACCTTGCCAGGAATTGCCAGACACATGAGTCATGCTCCGCAATCGGCAGCTGCCGTCGCCATGGAGCGCTGGCGGCAGGCTGGCAGGAGAAAAACACGGCGCCGCAGAAGTGCTGGTCAACGCCGTAACACGATTACCGCCGGATTAGGATCAACCTCCAGAGATGCCATCGCCCCGAAAACGTTGCCCCGGACACAGGCTTTTTTCCCCACTCTGTTTCGTTTGCGCACGAGCGTAACTGCGGGACCGGTGCCCGTAATATTCTACTTCAAGGATCCATCGTATATCACACAAAAAACGAGGGTTGCCGATAATTTCCTTTGCGAGTTTCCCCGGTTGTGCGCTTCCGGCTTTCCCCGATCTCCCCGCCGGAGTTTCCCGCTGCAGGCCACGATCCCGGCGCGGAGCCGCAAAATCGCCTGCCTCCGTCAGCGCACGGCAACGACGGGTACGCCCCACGCAAACTGGAAGATCGCGAGCGGATCGGCGGCGTAGTTGACGCCCAGCTCGATATAGCTCTCATTGACGATCCAGTAGTATGTTTTCACCGTCGAGATCATCAGGTCGATGGCCGCGTCGAGTTCGCGATGTGCAGACGAAAGCGCCGACAACGTGCGTTCGTGATGTTCAGCGCGCAGCAGGGCCACACGTCTGGCGTTCGCCGCAGCCTGTTGCAGCGCGGCGCGATCCTCGGCGAGTTCGTGCTCGGTGATCTTGTCGTGCAATAGAGCGGGGTACTCCGACAGTTGCGCAAGCACGGCGGGCAAGGATGCATCGCCGTTCGCCGGCTCCAGCAACCGGAGAACGCGGGCCGTGACTCCATCGACATAACAGCCGCGCACCATGTCGAGGAAGGCACTGCGGGCGTGCCGCAGCTGCGGGTTTGCTTCGACAATTTCCGTTTCCAGCTTCCAGTAGATGTCGCGATCGTTTGCCAAGCCGCGCAACTGGCTGCCGATCTGGCGCAGCTGGCTGCGGGCGCGCTCTCGAAATTGTTTTTCGCTCAACATGGCCCCAGTGTAGACCGGGTGATGAACATCATGCTGTGACGTGGGTCACGTAGACAGCAGTCAGTGATCAGCAGCCGGTCCGCATTCTACGAGTTGCTCTGGGCTCTTGGCGCCAAGCGACGCGCACCTGATCGGTGTCATCCGGAGCGGAACGGCCGCCCGCTTTTGGCGGCCGCGCAGTCGAAGGATCTGCGGTTTGCTTTATCGCCACAAGACACACCCAGCGTTTTGGATTTAGCATGAAATATTCCGCATCAATCAGCATGACGACAGAGTCCTAACTGACTGCTGATTGCTGACTGCTTCCGGAGTCCTACTATGTCGCACTACGAACAGATCGTCGAAAGAGAAAAAAAATATCTACTAAACACCTATGCCCGTTATCCGCTGGCGATTGCGCGCGGCAAGGGCGTGTACGTTTATGACGTCGATGGCAAGCGCTATCTCGACTTCCTGACCGGACTGGGCGTTAATGCGCTCGGGCACGCGCACCCGCGCATCGTGAAGGTCATCCGCGACCAGGCGGCGAAGATCATTCACACGTCAAACCTCTATTACAACGAGTATCAGGGACTGCTGGCGGAGAAGCTGTGTACGCTCTCGGGCATGGACCGCGCGTTCTTTTCCAACAGCGGCACCGAGGCAATCGAGGGCGCGCTGAAGCTGGTGCGTGCGGCGGGTCACGCCACCGGCGGAAACGACAAGAGCATCGTTGTGGCGCTGGACAATTCGTTCCACGGGCGCACGATGGGCGCGCTGGCGCTCACCGGCCAGCCGAAATATCGCAAAGATTTCGATCCCATGCTGGAGGGCGTCCGCTTTGTGCCGCGCAACGATATCGGCGCGCTGCACGCGGCCATGGACGAAAAAGTCTGCGCGATTGTGCTGGAGCCGATTCAGGGCGAGGGTGGCATTCAGGAGACGTCACCGGAATTTCTGCAAGCCTGTCGCGCCGCCGCCGATCAGCATCAGGCCGCGCTCATCTTCGACGAGATTCAGTGCGGCATGGGCCGCACCGGCCGGCTTTTCGCGTTTGAGCACTTCGGCGTCACGCCAGATGTTGTCTGCATCGCCAAGCCGATCGCTGCGGGGCTGCCGCTGGGCGCGTTCCTGGCAAAAGAGAAATTTGCGCAGCACATCACGCCGGGCAAACACGGGACCACGTTCGGCGGAGGGCCGCTCACCTGTCGCGTGGCGCTGGAGTATCTGGCGATCATCGAAGAGGAGAACCTGCTGGAGCGCGTGCGCCGCGTGGGTTCGTACTTCTCGCAAAAGCTGAACGAGCTGAAGGACAAGTTTTCGATCGCCACTGAGGTGCGCGGTGTCGGCGCGATTCAGGCGCTCGACCTGAACATTCCCGGCAAGCCGGTCATGGATGGCGCGCTCGCCAATGGCCTGCTCATCAATGTCACGCAGGATACGGTCCTACGCTTCCTCACGCCATTTCTGCTGGAAGAGAAGCACGTCGATGCGGGCGTGAAGATCCTGAAGAAGCAGCTCGCGGCCGCACAAAAACAGGCGAAGGCGGAGAAGAAGACAGCGGTTACGGCGTAGGTTCGTATGAGGGCACGTCTTTAGACGTGCCGAAGAAGGCCACTATTGTAGAGTGCGCTTTAGCCTCTGCTTGTAGTCGCAGGGGCTAAAGCCCGGATCTTTGGAATGGTCTCGTACGGCACGACGAAGTCGTGCCCTGATACAAAGCTCAGCATGAACTTGCCATCTTGAACGGGGTGAAGGCGCGAAGCAGCGGACCCGGTCGAAGGCTCCCTACAACATCAACTCTTCCCTACCCGCTCCGCGATCCACGCCGCGCATTCTTTGGTGCCCATCGGGCCGCCGACGTCCGCTGTCGTCTTTTTCTCGCGCACGGCTGCGAGGACGGCGCTCTCGATCTTCTGCGACTCGGCGTTCAGGCCGAGGTGCGCCAGCATCATCGCGGCAGTGAGGATCGAGCCCATGGGATTCGCCATGTTCTTTCCGGCCATCGGCGGCGCCGAGCCGTGCACCGGCTCGAACATCGAAGTGCGTCCGGGATGAATGTTGCCGCTGGCGGCCATGCCCAGTCCGCCCTGGAGCGCGGCGGCGAGATCGGTGACAATGTCGCCGAACATATTGTTGGTGACGATCACGTCGAGCGAGCGCGGCTCGCGCACCATCTGCAGGCAGAGCGCGTCGACGTACATGTGCTGCGTCTGGATCTCGGGATAATCTTTCGCGACGTGCTTGAAGACGCGCTGCCACAGTCCGCCGGCGTAGGTCATCACATTCGACTTGTCGGACATCATGACTTTCTTGCGGCCATTCGAGCGCGCGTAGTCGAAAGCGAACCGTATGACGCGCTCCACGCCCTTGCGGGTGTTGATGTCCTCCTGCGTGGCCAGTTCGTCGTCGGTGCCGAACTTGAAGTGGCCGCCCATGTCCATGTAAACGCCTTCGGTGTTCTCGCGAATGACGGTAAAGTTGATGTCATCGGGCGTGGCGTTCTTCAGGGGGCAGAGCGACGCGTCGAGCAGGCGCACCGGACGGACGTTGGCGTAGAGGTCCATCTTGAAGCGCATGCCCAGCAAGATTTCTTTGGCGTGAATGTTTGTGGCCACGCGCGGATCGCCGAGCGCACCGACGAAGATGGCGTCGAAGTCCCGCGCCAGCATGGTGAAGGCGTCGGGGGGAACGGTGGTGCCGTCGACGAGGTAGCGCTCGGCGCCCCAATCGAACTCGGTGAAGTCGACGGCGGCGCCGGAGGCGCGAACGACCTCGAGTGCGTTGGGAATGACTTCTTTGCCGATGCCGTCGCCGGGAACAACTGCAATGCGCTTGCGGGTAGTCACGGGAAATGAAGATAACAGAAACAGCGGCCGGCAATCAGCCGCCAGCCACTCATTGACGAATGCTGAATGCTGAATGCTTCTTTTATAATCAAATATTCTGCTATGACCGTTGCGACCTTTCAAGACAAGCTGCTGGCATCAGGGGCGAAGCTCGGGAGCTATCGTGGGGCAGAGACTCCGGCCAGCTTCGGCGATCCCTCGTCGGAGTTCCGGGCGCTGCTCTCGCGCGCCGCGATCTTCGACATGAGCTGGCAGGCGAAGCTGCTCATCAGCGGCAATGACCGCGTGCGCTGGGCGAATAGCATGGTGACCAACAACATTCGCGACCTCGAGCTGGGGCACGGCGTCTACTGCTTCGTCCTGAATCCACCGGGACACAATCAGGGGGACCTGGTGGTGTACAACCGCGGCGAGTATCTGCTGGCGACGACCGATCGCGCACAGGTTGAGCAGGTCACCAAGCTGCTGAAGCGCTACATCATCATGGACAAGGTCGAGATCGAAGACATCAGCGGCAAGCTGGTAGCGATCGGAATCGCCGGGCCGCAAGCCATTGAGATGTGGGAGGGTGCTGGCATCGATGTTGCGGCGCTCGAGCCTGGGCAAGTGGCCGATACGGTGTGGAAGGACATCGGCATCTCGGTCGCGCGCAATGTCCATCCGCGGTGGAACGGATACGAGATTTGGCTGGCTCCCGACAACGCCGAGAAGCTTTGGGACACAATGACCAGCGCGGGAATGGAGCCGGTTGGCAGTGAGGCGCTGGAGATGTATCGGATCACGCGCGGTGTGCCGAGGTATGGCGTCGATCTACGCGAGCGCGACCTGCCGCAGGAAACCTGCCAGGAGCACGCGTTGTGCTTCACCAAGGGCTGCTATATCGGGCAGGAGATCGTGGAGCGGATTCGCTCGCGGGGCAATGTGCACCGTCAGCTGATTGGTTTTGGCATCGATGGCGAGCCGCCACTGGCGGGGACCAAAGTTCGCGCAGCCGATAAGGACGCGGGCGAGATTACCAGTGCTGCACGCGTGGCGTTTCCCGCGGGTAGCCGTACCTTGGCGTTGGGATACATTCGTCGCGAATTCGCGAGTCCGGGGACCAAGGTGCAGATCGGCGAGCGAAGCGCAACCGTTTACGAATTGCCTTTTGATTTTGAGAACTAATCACAGAGACACAGAGGCACAGAGAAGAGAAATTGAGAAAGTCCATGTCATGCCTTCGTGCTCCGGAACTGCATAGAAGGCAAATCAGTCTTTTGCAGTTACTCGAAATTAACTTTGATTCCTCTGCCGTTCTATGTCTCTGTGGTGAAATAAACATATGCCGGAAAAAGAGAAGAAACCTGAATTTGTTGTGACCGATCGCCGCCTGTTCAGCTCCGAAGGCGAGTTGCGTCAGGATGTGGTCGAAGACGAAGAACGTCGTGCCGAGCGTGAGCGTGAGAACCGCGAGGCACAGCAGCGCCGCAACGAAGAGCGAGCCGCGCAAAACCATGCCTCGCAGAATGCGTCTGTCGAGCCGGCCACACCAGCCGCCGCGCCCGAGCCGGAGATGGACGCGCCCAGCGTTCAGGAGCAGCAGGCCTCGGCGGAAGCGTACAAGAAATCGGCGAGCGAGATCGATGCGCAGATCGAGAAGGAGATGCGCAAGCAGGGTCGCACCCATAGCGCCAGGGACTTCGAGGTCAGCTTCGAGAAGTTCACGGCCTCGATTTACATGACCGCGCTGATGCAGCTGGGGCTGGCGGCGCCGCAAGGCGAAAAGCCGGTGGTCGATCTGATCGGCGCGCGGCAAACCATCGATACGCTGGCGATGCTGCAGGAGAAGACCAAGGGCAATCTGACGCCGGGCGAAGAGGGCATGTTCCAGAACATTCTGTACGAGCTGCGCATGGCATATCTGGAAGTCACCAACCTCATTACGAATCCCCCGCCCCAGACGGCGGGTCCCGATCGCAAACGCTGATGCACGCCACGCTCACGGTCCTGGGCAGTGGCACCTCGATGGGAGTTCCGACCATCGGGTGCGACTGCGCGGTCTGCTCCTCGCGCGATCCCCGCGATCGCCGTACGCGGCCGTCGGTGATGATTCAGTGGCAGGAACCCGAAGCCGCCAAAGACGCGGCCAAGCGAACCGTCCTGATCGATACCACGCCCGATTTTCGCGAGCAGGCGCTGCGCGAACATATTCGGCGCATCGACGCGATTCTGTATACCCACGGTCATGCCGATCACATCCTCGGACTGGACGACGTGCGACCACTGAGCTTTCCGCGCGTGACCGGCGGCACCAAAATTCCCCTCTACGCCAGCGATAATACGGCCGACGTTCTGCGCAATGTCTTTCGCTACATTTTTGCGGCGGAATATAAGTATGGCGGACTGGCACAGGTGGAATTGCGGCCGGTGAATGGGCCGATTGAACTGTTTGGCGCGACGTTCACGCCCGTGGTCGTCCTGCATGGGGATTCGCCGATCGAGGGGTATCGCTTCGGCAGCGCGGCGTATCTGACCGACTTCAGCGATATCCCCGAGGAGTCGCTGGCAAAGCTGGAGGGACTGGACATTCTGTTTCTCGACGCGCTGCGGCATCATCCGCACCCGACGCACTCGACGGTGGCAAATTCGCTAAAGATTGTGGAGCGGCTGGAGCCGCAGCGGACATTCTTTACGCACATCTCGCATGATCTGGCCCACCAGGCGACCAACGCGGCACTGCCAGAGAATGTAAGGCTGTCATACGACGGGATGCAGCTTACGTTTGAGCTGTAGGAGTGGATATCGGGAATCAAGCCTGAATCCGAAAATTGTCATGACGAGCGAAGCGAGGGCATCGCATTTAAAAGAAACAGCAGATCCCTTGCTTCGCTCGTGGTGACAATGTCAGGGCTCGGGCGCGGCCTTTGCTTTTCCCGACCAATGTCGCTGCGCGAGCATTTTCATAGGCTATGCGGATCTTTCACCATCTCGACGATATTCCCGCGGACTTCGGACCGACCGTGGTCAGTGTCGGAAACTTCGACGGCGTGCATCGTGCACATCAGGAAGTGGTGCGGCGCATGGCCGAGCGCGCGCGGGCGATTGGCGGCAAGGCCGTAGTGGTGACCTTCGAGCCGCATCCCCTGCGCATTCTGCGACCGGACGTTGCGCCCAGGCTGCTTACGCCTTTGCCGCCGAAGCTGAAATTGCTGGAGCAGACGAAGGTCGACGCGGTGGTGGTGCTGCCCTTCACCCGCGATCTGTCGATGATGCCGGCCGAGGATTTTGCGCGCGAGGTGCTGGCCGAAAAGCTGCACGCGCGCGAGGTTCACGAGGGCTACAACTTCCACTTCGGTCACAAAGCGCGTGGCAACGTCGATACGCTCGCCGATCTGGGTCGGCAGTTCGGCTTCGAAGCGAAAATTTATCCCGAGCAGCTGCTGCGCGGGCATCACGTCTCCAGCAGCGAAATCCGTACGCTCATCGCGCAGGGAAAGGTCAGCCGGGCGCGGGCGCTGCTGGGCCGTCCCTTCAGCATCTTCGCCAATCCCGGCCGCGGCCGCGGCTACGGACACAAATACACAGTGCCAACCGTGAACCTGGCGCGCTACGATGAACTGGTTCCAGCCGACGGCGTGTACATCACGCTGCTGCGGATCGGTGGGGAGTGCTTCGACGCGGTTACGAACATCGGGAACCGTCCAACATTTGGGCCGGATTCCTTTGCCATCGAGAGTCATATCCTTAATTTTCATCCCCTTGAGTTGCTGCCCGACACCGAGCTGGAGCTGATCTTCCTGAAACGTGTACGTTCGGAGGTCAAGTTCCCTTCCGTAGATGCGCTGCGCGATCAAATCGCAAAGGATGTGCACAAGGCGAGACGGTACTTTGGGCTGAAGCAGCAGTTGGGCGAAAATTAGCTCTCAGCTTTAGCCTTCGCCTGTCGGTTGGCGGGGCGAAACGCGATCAGGGGAAGCTGCGCTGTGGCTTTGCGGATGTCAGCATCCGAACCGGAGTAGTTCCAGCCCAGCAATCTGCTTAACACGTGGCGAATGATAGGGTGGGCAAGCCGATTGCGACGTTCGTAATCCCGAAACGCCTCGACAGCCTCGTCATCGCTGAGGAAGCGGTTTTGAGCGCGAAAAGTCTGCGCGCCGATAGTTACGGTCACGTCCGACATAGCCTGGATATTCAGCAGCCAGTCGGAATTGCGGCCAAATCCGCTCATCACCACCGCTTCGTGGAGGACCTTGCGGTATTGAACCACCTCCAGGACGGTCTGGTGTCGCTGTCCGGTACGGCGGCCAACGTGCGTAAGCAGCAGGAAGCGATGGCCGAGAAGGCGACCCCCGTGCCAGCGGTAGAGGTACACAGGCGCGTGAAGCAGGTACCGCAATACTCCTTGAGGCTTGCCCGCAACCATTAACTGATTCTGCCTGAATCACAAACGGTTTGCGCGGTTAGCGACAACCTGTTACTTTTTGCCATTACCCAAAAAAAATGACAAAGAACGCCATTCGCCTAGCCCTGTTCTGCGGCATTGCCGCTCTGCCGCTTCTGGCACAGGTTCCTACCGATAGCCCGGTTGACGTGCTGCGTCATCCGGGGTGGGAAAAGACCGTCTTCATCGGCGGCGGCACAACCGTGGATAGCTCGCCTAGCGGGCAGAACCTGGTGCTCGGCTCACGTTTCGGATACGTGCTAACCGAAGAGCACGGCAAAGGCATTCTGCGCGGTACCTTCGAGCTCGGCTTCGATGTGATCCCGCTGGACGAATACTGGATCAACGGCGGCCAGTATGCCGGTGGCGTCGATCCCATCATGTGGAAGTGGAACTTCACCAGCGGCTGCAAGATCGCGCCGTATTTTGCCGTAGTCGGCGGCGCGCTGTTCAGCAATCACAACCTGCCGCCGGGCGATACCTCGCAAATCAATTTCACCAGCGGACCAGAAATCGGCACGCAGATTTTCCGCAAAAACAGCCGGAATTCCTGGGACCTGATGCTGAAGGCCTATCATCTCTCGAATGCCTCCATCGGCAATCACAATCCCGGACTGAATGCGAATATTCAGGTAATGGTGGGTTATAGCTGGCACTGAGACAATTCGGTTGATCTGGTTTCCGCGATGGGTATACTGAATCCACTTTCGCGCCGATCATGACTGCCTCCTCCCATCGTCCGCTACTCCTGTGTATTGATGATGCGGAAATCGCGCTGCGCGTCCGCAAGCTGCTGCTGACCAACGCCGGCTATCAGGTGCTGACCGCTGAATCGGGCGAGCGCGGTCTGGAAATCTTCAAGGAAAATCCGATCGACCTGGTCATTGCCGATCATTTCCTGACCGACAAGAGCGGGGTGGAAATCGCGCAGGAGATGAAAGAGCTGAAGCCGGAGGTTCCGATACTGATCGTATCGGCGGCTGCCGAAGCGCCTAAAGGGCTGGAGTTCTCCGACGGATTTCTCTCCAAGGGTGATGGGCCGGACGCTCTGCTGGACGCGATTGCCGGGCTGCTCGGGCCCCTTCCACAAGAATAAATGCCGCCGAATCTGCGGCGGCATGATTGAATTGCGACCCCATCCAAGAAGACCGACATCCGCGCCTGAGCCTTTAAGGGCGAAGCGCAGCCTCCCATTTTCGCTTCGCGCGACGAAACCTATCGCAATGCTGGGTCTTTACTTGCCGTAGTGCGCCGCGTTCTTTGCGATGAACTCCTGCTTGTCCTCAGGAACTTCTTCGGCCACAAACACGGAATTCGTCGGGCACACCGGGACACAAGCGCCGCAGTCGATGCAGCCCTCGGGATCGACGTAGAGCTGAGGCGCTGCTTCGAAACCGTCTTCGTCCTTCTTGGGATGAATGCAGTCGGTCGGACAGGCTTCTACGCAAAGTTCGTCCTTGGTGCAGGTATCGGTAATAACGTATGCCATGATTGCGATCTCCTAAAGGGTTTTTCTTTGCCGCCCCGATGACTGATCAGGAGGCGGTCCTGCCACAATCACTGTACAAATTCGGCAACCATACAATCGGTGATGCTGATCACTGAGCGGTTGTGAGGCGGGACACAAAGGCGGATCTAGGTGGGATATCGACGCCTCAGTCCGCGGCGGCAGCGCTGGCGGGCTGCGGTTCCGGCTCGGCCTGAAGTTTTGGCCGCGGAGTGCGACGCGCGAAGCGGATCGAGGACGACAGCTCCTGCGAAGGCTTCTCGACGAATCGATACATGATTGAGGCCGCCCACATCGACGCGGCAATGCCGATCAAGTCCAGCACGCCGATGTAATAGCCGGAATAGGGCAGCCAATGCGAGAGACAGCCGATGACGCTGACCCCGATGGGAAGGTGCAGCAGGTAGAGCGAGTAACTGATGTCGCCAACGCGATCTGCTACGGGGTGGTCGAAGGTAGAGAACGCGATCAGCAGTCCGGTGGGAATAGCAACTGCCGGTACCAGCCATCCCGAGATGCGGTAAGTGACCAGCACCATCACGGCGATGAGGCCGAGCATTTCGCGCAGTTTGATGATCCGCGCGCGGTACTGGAAGACGAAGACGCCAACCAGGAATACCGGCAAATAGTGGAAGACGAGCCGGTCCCAATAAACGACATAGTACGGCAGCACCATGGCAATGGTGGCGGCAAAGCGCGCCCCGGGCCGGCGGCTGGCCAGCAGCGGCATCATCAGACCGACCAGCAGATACCACTGGAATTCGATCGCCAGAGTCCAATACACGACATTCACCCACTTCACATGGAAGAAGTCGTTGAGGTAGGCAAAGTGCAGAAGCAGATCGCGACCGGTGACCGTCATGTGCGGTATATGAAATAGCGGCACCAGAATGAAATTCGTGGCGAGAATGCTGATGGCAATCGATGCCAGATATGGCGGATAGAGCCGTACGTTGCGCTTTAGCAAAAAGCGGGGATAGTCGCCGAGGACATAACGCGAGCGGTAGAGACTCCAGGGAATGACGAATCCCGAGATGACAAAGAAGATATCGACGCCCAGGTAGCCGTACTTGCCGGAGAGGCCGAGATATTTGCCCTGTCCGGAGACAAAATGACCCCACGCCACCGCCAGCGCAGCGAAGCCGCGAAGCGCGTTAATGACCCCAATGCGGTGCCGGGAATTCGATACGTCCACGTCACGACCATGTTAACCGGGAAGGTCACTTTTTCGTCAAATAACTGCGGCCGCGGGATTACACCTCGGTCGTAAAGGCCTGCCCGGCGCCCGCGCAGCCGCCTGCCATGGAATAGAATTGACCGAAAGGTGATTTATGAAGCATCGCCCACTTGCCTGCCTCGGATCGATACTGGTTAGCGCGTTGACGCTCTGTCTCGTGGTTCCTGCGCTTGCGGATGAACGCGGCGAAGGTCCGCTCGATCCCTCGCAGCCGCAGGGCATTACGGTACAGGAGATCATCCAGAGGTTCGCCGCCAAGGAGAAGCAATTCAAACTCGCGCGCGAACAATACACCTACACCCAGGATGTGACCATTCAAACGCTCGATGGCAATACGGTCGATGGCCAGTATCGACAAGTCTCAGACATTCTGTTTGACAACCAGGGGCATCGCATCGAGCAGGTGACCTTCGCGCCGCAATCGACGCTGGAGCGCGTGGTGATGACGCAATCCGATTACGATGACATCCGCAATCGCCTGCCCTTCGTGCTGACCAGCGATGATATCGACAAGTACCAGATTCTTTATGTCGGCAAACAGCGCGAAGATGAGTTGGGGACCTACGTGTTCGACATCGCTCCCAAGGAGATTGAGAAGGGGCAGCGCTACTTCCAGGGCCGCATCTGGGTGGACGACCACGATTTTCAGATCGTGAAGACCTACGGCGAGACGGTGCCGCAGGTACACAATCCCAAACATCCGGAGAAAGAAAATCTCTCTCCCAAATTCACCACCTGGCGTCAGCAGATCGACGGCAAATACTGGTTCCCAACCTACACGCGGGCTGATGACACCCTGCATTTCGCCGGCAATGATGATGTGCGCATGCGCTACATCGTGAAATACACGAATTACAAGCGCTACGGCGCGCAATCGACGATCACTTACGACGGTCAGGAGATCTCGAAGGGCCAGCAGCCGGCAGCACAGCCGAATGGCGGGACGCCGCCGCCGAAACAATAGAAGCAACTCACAGCTGGCCCCGGTACGGATCGAAACTCAAGCCGCTGAGCGCGCTAGTCGGTTTCCTTGTTGAATTTTGACGCCACCTTTACGCCGCTTAATCCGCCCGCATATTTCGCGATTCCTTTGTAGAGCGCTTCGGCAATCTTCTGGCGATATTCCGGAGTTTCCAGGCTGGCTTCGTCGGTCGGGTTCGAAAGGAAAGAAATTTCCGCCAGGATGCTGGGCATGTTCGCACCGATCAATACCACGAAGGGCGCCTTCTTAACGCCGCGATCTCGCAGCGTTGAGCTGTGCTTGGCCGCCAGTCCGGCATAGAGCGATTCCTGGACGTCGGTGGCCAGCTCGCGCGATTCGTCAATTTTGTCCTTCAAAGTGATCTTCTTCACGAGGTCCTGAAGCTGGAAGATCGAGCGCTGCGAGACGGCGTTCTCACGCGCGGCAACGTCGAGGGCGTCGGGATCGGAGGTGAAATTCAGGTAGTAAGTTTCCACGCCACGCGCATCCGGATCGCTGCTGGAGTTCGCGTGGATCGAGATGAACAGATCGGCCTGATGCTCGTTAGCAATTGCTGTGCGGGTCTCGAGCGGGATGAAGGTATCGTCGTCACGCGTGTAGATGACGTCGGCGCCGAGGCGCGTTTCCAGCAGGCGACCCAGCCGCAGTGCGACGTCGAGGACCACGTCCTTTTCCATCAGGCCGTCGGGGCCGATGGTACCGGTGTCGTGACCACCGTGGCCGGCGTCAATGACAATGCGGCCGATTTTCAAGCCCAGGGTACGGGTCAGGCTGCGATCACCCAAAGACGTCGGCGACGCCTCATGCGGCGACGGCGCGACGGCGGCAGCGGACTTCACAGTCTTTTTCGCATCTTTGGAACGTGGGGCGACGGCAATGGCTGTAGGGGCCGTGGTTGGCTCCGAGGTAGCTTTCAGCTCCGGCCCGCTGGAGTCGCTCGGGCCGGCAAAGAGCGGATCAGGCGGCGCATTGACGGCTACGGTGCGCTTGCTGCCGGACTTCGATGGCTTGCTGCTGTGAGCGGCATCGGCGACAGAATCGGCATCGCCAGTCGAGTCGGCTTCGTCGGTGTGACTGAAGTTTGCCGCAGGCCGTTTTGCGGCGGACTTGGCCGACGAGGCAACGGTGGTGTCGTCTGTATCGTCTACCACGACTTTGCGAACGATCTTGCCCGATGCGGCGGAGTTCGCGGCCCGCGCGGACGCAGCATTCTGTGCCTCCGGCGAAATGGGCGTGGCATTTCTGGCCTCATTGGCCTTCTCTACCGAGCGGTAGGATTTCTCCTTTTCGACCACAGTCACGCCTTCGCCACTCGTCGGGTTCTCGGCATTAGCGCGCGCGATCTCCGTCTCCGACTGCGGCTGGCGCCCATGGATGTCGATGATGAGGCGATACGGATTGGGCAGCAGAAAGGCCGAGTAATCTGATACGTCGTCAACTTCCAGAACGACCCGGGTGTAACCGGGCTGGAACTGCGCGACCCGGATCTTCTTCAGAAAACCGTCGTGGACCTCGAAGCTCTTGCCGACCAGCACCGAAGCCAGCCGCGTATCGGGCAGATCGAAGAAGATGCGGTCGGGATTGGGAACGCGGCCGGCTTCGTACTTGACCTCGGCGTCCACATCGATCGCCACGCGGGTGTAATCGGGCGTAGACCAATGACGGATGCCGGTTACCATCGGCAGCGGCGACTTCTTTCTGATTACCGTGGAGGCAGGGACCTCGGCTGGCGGAATGTCGTCAGGCGCGACGTCAGCCGGCGGAGATGTTTTTTCTACGTGCGGAGCTTCCGATTTTTCCGCTCGCGAAACCTCCGGATGGTCCGAGGATGGGGTTAGTACGTCGCTTTGCATGGCCCGCGTATTCTCAGACTTTCGCGCGGCTTGTGCTTCCTCGATCGCCTTCTTGGCCGGATCCGGGGCCGGTTTATCCAATTCAGCAAGGGCTTGGCGCGCCTTCGGCGCCAGCGGATTGTGCGGGTAGTGGTGCAGGAACTCCTGGAAGGTCTGGCGCGCAGCATTGTCGTCGCCGAGATCCTCTTTGTAAATCTGGCCGATGGTGAACAGCGCCTGGAAGCGATACTTACTGCCCGGGTATTCGCGGCGCAGGAAATCGTATTCGCCGATAGCGGCGCGCAGATCCTTTTCATCCGGCTGAAATTGCCGCCCCATATCGGCAAGGATCTCCGCCACGGCGATGACGCTGGCATCCGCTTTGCTGGAGCCGGGAGCGACGTAATAGACCTTACGGTAGGCGTCGGCAACGCGCATGTAGTCTTTGCGGGTGCGGTCGGCGACGGGACGACCGTTGAGCGCCTCGCGCATCTGCTCGGCCTTTTCGAACTGCTGCCGGGCTTCCTGCTTGCGCTCCATAGATCCGGCGGCAACCGCCGATGGCAGCGCCCCGGCCAGCGCAATCGAAACGATAAGCCACAGAACGCACCGGGCACGTCCCGGGGCCAGCGAAGAAGGAGATCGCGGAGCGCTCGGAGAGGGCGAGGAAAGGCGGCAGGCAGAGCTGCTCCCGCCCTTGCTGGCTGACCAAGGAATCGCCATGCGCATAAAGCCGGGCGCGCCGTTGCGGCAGCCGCCACGCAACAACCGCCTCGTTGGGGCTGTCGCGACGGGATCAGCAGCGCCGCCGGAAGCGGGCACAGGCTGAGTCCCCAGCGCACCTTTTCGTCGGCGCGAGGGGCGCGGAATCGTCCAGAGCGATTCAATTATAGGTTGCGGCGAAGCGGGAATCCGCAACGAAAGGGGGCGGGCATCAGGGGAGTGAACCCATGGCAGAAGCAATCGTCGGTAGCCAGTGGCCAGCCAAATCGTTCAGCCGCACTCACCAAAACTCGCGTACCCAGGCGGCGAATCCGAGGCGGCAAAATCTCAAAGCCAGTCGCTGGTCGCTGGCTACTGACTACTGGCTACTGCTTGCCCGCATCTAAGTTGGCGTGGCGCGCGTGTCCGCAACAAAGGTGTCCAAAGTCGACAGGGCTGCTATTCCGGCTGAGGAATTGAAGCAGGAGTTTCCGCGTATTGCGCTGCCGATCCGTCCACCGTACCCGCCGATGGAGGCGAAAGCGGTCAACGAAATTCCTCGCGGAGCCAACTGGCAGTACGAGCCCAAGTGGGATGGTTTTCGCTGCGTGGCGTTTCGCAACGGCGACCAGGTACTGCTGCAATCGAAGGCCGGGCAGCCGCTGGGACGATACTTCCCCGAGCTGGTCACGGCACTGCTCAACCTCAAATCTCCTCAATTTGTGCTCGACGGTGAAATTGTCATACTGCGGGATCAGCACCTTTCTTTCGACGATCTGCTGCTGCGAATTCACCCCGCAGCTAGCCGCATTCAGAAGCTTTTGCGTGAGACCCCGGCGACGTATCTGGTCTTCGATGTTCTCGTCGGCGACAAAGGAAACTCGCTGGTGGCCCTACCATTGGTCGAGAGAAGAGAACACTTGGAACATCTCTTCCAGAGACTCGGCAAGCTGCGATCAATTCGTTTGTCACCGGCGACTCGCGCCTACACCACCGCACAGCGCTGGATGTCGGAGCTGGCGGCGAGCGGTTTCGACGGCGTCGTCGCCAAGCAACTGAATTGTCCATATGCCTCCGGCGAACGCTCAGCGATGCGCAAGATCAAGCGTATCCGCACTGCCGATTGCGTGGTGGGCGGATTTCGCTATGCGAGCAAAGGCGGCCAAATCGGCTCGCTGTTGCTGGGCCTCTACGACGTGGACGGGCGGTTGAACCATGTCGGCTTTAGCTCAAGCTTTACGGCTTCCGAGCGCACCAAACTCCAGCAGGTGCTGAAGCCCTACATGGGCGGCTCCGGATTTAGCGGGCACGCGCCAGGAGGTCCGAGCCGCTGGAGCACCGAGCGCAGCGGAGAGTGGGAGCCGCTCAATCCGAAGCTGGTCTGCGAGGTTCGCTACGATCATTTCTCCGGCGGAAGGTTTCGTCATGGAACAAAGTTCCTGCGCTGGCGCCCGGAGAAAGATCCGCGGAGCTGCAGCTACGAGCAGGTCAGGACAACGAGCAACATTGGACTGGGAAAAATGCTGGTAACGTGAGAAAACAGCAACTAGCAACTGGTGATACCCCTGGAAAAGCACTACCTTCGCGCAAGGGCCTCACCGGGGAGATTTTTCATCTAGAGTTCACCCGATTCGGAGACAGGCAAGTCTGCCGCCGTCGTAGCTAGTTGCTAATTGCCAGCTGCTAGTTGCTTTCTCTCAGGCTGCCGCAACTCTGCTGCGGCTGAGCACGACGTAGCGCTCGGCGGCAAGCAGAATGCCGCGCAGGTCATCGCAGCGGCAACAATCGACGGCGCCCATGGCCAGCGCTTCGGTCCACATGCGATCGTCGGCAAGGCGGTGAACGCCGACGAAGGCGGTGGAAGGAAATTCGCGGCATAGCTCCTTGAGCTGGGCCGTGCTGATCAGCTCCAGATCGACAATCGCAAACGGCGCGCGGAAGCGCGCGACCGCCGAGCGCAACTCGGGGACAGAAGTCGCGAGCAGCAGATTGCGAAATTCTTTGGATAACGACCCGGCCAGCCCCTGGGCGGAACCGGCGTCATGATAGGCGAGAACGGCGTTGATAGGTCGCATGGCGAACTCCTCGACGGACGATTGGGGATGCGATTGATTCATCCCACATGAGTATCTGAATCGCACACCAGCATCTGGTGCGCAGAGTATGTTATCGAGGATTCCCGGTCGCCTGGCCAGTGGGCGGGCCGGATTGCGTTGCGGATTCAAAGGGCTCCGGCTGAAACTTGCCGTTGCGCTTCAGCAGGATCTCCACTTTGCCTTCGGCTTCTTCCAGCTCTTTGCGGCAAGAGCCGGAGAGCTTCATGCCTTCGTCGAACAGCTCCAGCGCGCGGTCCAGAGAAACGTCGCCCTTCTCCAGTTCATCGACGATTTTCTCCAACCGGTCCAGACACTCTTCGAACTTCGGCACGCTCAACTCCTGAGGCGATTGTAGTGCATATCGCAGTCCACGGAGCAACGCGCGCTGGAAAAAAGTAGCTCAGCCCGGAGGAGAGATTCATCAGCAATGGACAGGAACACGGGGCAGTACCGCTTGATCTGCGTCATCTGACTGGCGTCAGCTCGGCTTGTAAGAGGTGGTCGTTATATCCGAAGGAACGGGTTTGACTCGCGCTCCTCGCCAATGGTGGTGAGCGGACCATGGCCGGGGACGACAACGGTTTCATCCGGTAAGGCCAGCACCGGCCCGTGCAGCGAGCGCATGATCTTCTCGTACGATCCGCCGGGGAGATCGGTGCGGCCGATGGAGCCGGCAAACAGGGTGTCTCCGGCGATCAGCTTCTTCTCCGGAGCGAAATACAGGCAGATACTGCCTTCGGTATGGCCGGGGGTGTGCAACACGTCGGCCCCCAGACTGCCTGCCTGAACTTTGTCGCCGGTGGTCAGGCTGCCGTCGATGGCGACCGTCTCCGGCGCGGGCATCCCGATCCATGCCGCCTGGACATCGAGCATCTTCAGCAGCGCGTAGTCATTTTGGTTCAGCAGAATCGGCGCGCCCGTCAGCCTCTTCAGCTTCATCGCACCGCCGACATGGTCAATGTGGGCGTGGGTAACGACGATCTGCTTCACAGCCAAACCATGCTGCTGGACCAGGGCCATGACGTTGTCGATATCGTCGCCGGGATCGATGACCATCGCTTCCCTGCTCTGCTCGTCACCGATCACGGAACAGTTACATTGCAGCGGTCCGACGGGGAAAATCTCGTGGATCATGGTTCCAAGCTAACACGGAGAAGCAGTCAGCAGGCCTGGATTGTTTGCCTGCCCACTGGGCTGACTCACTGAGTGCTGAAGGCTGACTACTGTCTTGAGTCCTACCGCCATTCTGCAGTAAACTTCCGCGCAACGGCGGTCAATAGGGATGGCGGGCGCCGACAGGCGTAGCGCTCGAAGGAGAGGGGTTATGGACCGCATTCGCTTCGTTGTCCATCGCGAACAGCGAATCCTGCTAATCGATTTTACCGATTGCAAAGCACCCGAGATAGGGGAGATTGCCGACCAGGTTCCGGCACTCGTGACCCGCGAGCCGCCGAAATCGGTGCTGGCGCTGGCCGATTTCACAGGCGCGGAGTTCAGTCGCGAGGCCGTCGAGCGCATCAAGGTCGCCACCGCCATCGATAAGCCCCACGTGAAGCGCGCCGCCTGGGTGGTCGACTCGAACCTGCCCAAAGCGCTTTATGAGTCGATCCGCACCTTCAGTACCCGCGATTTCCCTACTTTCTCGACACGCGGAGAAGCCCTGGACTACCTGGCGAGTTGATTGGGCAGCCCATATGTCAAAAGCCTCCGCAACCGCGGAGGCTGAGTGCACGGCAAAAAACTATTTCTTTACAGGCGCCGTCTTGACCGGGGCCGTCGGTGCGCTGCCGAGCACCGATCCGCCGGTGCGCGCGCGTTTGGCGGCGAAAACGGACAAGGTGATCGACGTCAGCATGAAGACGATGGCAGCCCAGGTGGTGGCTTTCGTAAGTACGGTTGCGGCGGTGCGCGTACCGAATGCGGTCTGGCTGCCCATGCCTCCGAAGGCGGCGGCAATATCACCGCTTTGGCCGCTTTGCAGCAACACAACGATGATCAGAAAGGCGCAAACCAGGATGTGGATAACGGTGATCAGAACGACCATGTAATTCTCATTCTCTCTTCAGGCGAACGCAGCTTTAGGGGCATCCCGCCTTATTTGGAAATCTCCGCACGTCGCTGACACTGGAATGAAGGTGGTGCGGAAGGGGGGACTTGAACCCCCATGCCTTTCGGCGCCACCCCCTCAAGATGGTGTGTCTGCCAATTTCACCACTTCCGCATACCAGTCCCCTGCCGATCAGGGATCACCAGCAGAAACGTAGAGGTTCCTCAAGTATAGCAAAGACGCGCCCTTTGAATTTGAAGGACCTATATCTGTGCGGTCCTCGGCCTTGGAGGCTTCGGGCCGTCGGAACGCAAAGCTTTGCCGTTAGCGCCTGACGCACCGGCCTCCTGCGCCGCGGCGGCGCCGACTGGCGCGGGAGAGTCCATCGTCAGAGAATCGGGCTGCGCAGAGTTGATCGCCTCATAGCCCTCCAGGAGCCGGTGATGCATGCTATAGAGCGCCAGTTCCAAGCGGTCGGCGACGTTCAGCTTGTCATAGATCTTGCGCAGATAGTTCTTGACGACCTGTTCGGTGGTGCCCACCTCATGCGCAATATCTTTGTTCTTCATGCCCTGGGTGACGCCGCTGATGATCATCATTTCTTTCTCGCTGAGCCGGAGCTGCTGCTGCGGGCCGGAGCCATGCAGCGCCTGGCGGCGATACGCCTCGATGACCCAGTTAACTCCCTGCTTGTCAAGCCAGGTTTCCCCCGCGGCAACTTTGCGCACGCAGCGCACCAGCAACTCGGGAGAGATCGCGCGGGCCAGGATACCCCGCACCCCGCGCCGCAGATAGTCGACGGTTTCTTCCTCGCCGGCGCGTTGTGTCACCATCACGATCTTGGTCTCGGGATGTACGCGGCGGGCAACTTCGCTGACGGCATCGGCGGGATTCGGCGAGAGTCCAGCCTCGAACAAGATCACGTCCGCCTCGGTACTGGCCACGGCGGTAAGGGTCTGCGCCATGGTTTCCGTCTGGGCAACGACCGCCAGGTCGTCCTGCTGGGCGAAGATCTTGCTCATGCCCACGCGGAAGATGGCTTCCGAGTCGGCAATGATAATGCGAATTCGTGGGGGTACAGCTGCAGTCGTATCCGGCGATGACGTCGAGGCGCTGTTCTTGCTGTTCGCAGCCCGATTGTTCGTTTTTCCATGTCTAGAGCCGCTGGAAGTGGTATTCATCAATGGCCACCGCAACATTTTTCCCCGGGTCGGCGTCGGAGCATCGCACTACCCTGCCGACGCACATAACCTGAACGGGGTGGTCAGTCCCCAGCATCGCTGCCGGCATGTCAATGGCAAACTCCACCGGCGATCCCACTTCAATCGCCGCATCAAGTTGAAACAAAATGCCGCCGGAGGAAATATCCGTAGTCTTGGCGTGAAACTCGCCTGCCGGCGTTTTGAGCTTCACTTGCAAGTGCAAGGGAAAGCGCATCGAATTCCGAAGATCGAACTGGTGGCCAGCGGACATCATCCCGATATCCAAAACGATACCCAAGAAGGTGCTCACCTGGCAGCAGCCTTCGGCGAAACAGTATTACTAAGGTACCATCCAGTAGCGTTACTAAAGAAGTGATTAACCAGATAACCTCACGGCACTACCGCGCCAGAGGGGTACGGTTGGCAAAGGCGAGCGACTCGGGACAGACGTGCATACGTAAGGCGAGCTCGAGGAGTTTGGGATCGCGCGCTGCGGCGACGAATCCGCCGCAACTCGGACAATACAGGACAATCAGGCGCTGTTGCCAACGGCCATCGCGTTCTTGAGAGAATGACACCACGACTCCGAGGTCTGGCGTGCTGACGCCGAGCCCCATAACTGGACTTTTGTGGAAAGCTTGTATCAATTTGTACGCTTATTCTTACCATCTGTGAGCGACAATTCGCGCCAAATTTTCAATAATTACACCACACGAAAGCCGGAGGTGATGAAGGTACTCGCGGCAAACATTGTGTGATGATTTAGAACCTGGTTGTTTCGGTGAAGTTAAAATCTCGGACTTTCATGGCTGGCACCACCATGTCCATTGACTCCTCACCGCTGGCACGAACCGGCACGCTCGTGGCTTCCACGTTCTGCAACATGTGGATCAGACTTTCGTTGAAGCGAAAGTTGCGAATGCCGCCGATGACTTTTCCCTTCTCGACCAGGAATGTGCCATCGCGCGTCATGCCGGTCAGAATCTTCTCGTAGGGATCTACCTCGCGGATATACCAGAGGCGCGTGACCAGAATACCGCGCTCGCTTGAGGCGATCATTTGCTCGACGGTTTGTGGCTTTTCTGCCTGGGATAGCGTGAACACCAGGTTAAGCGGAGCCTCGCCAATCTCGTTCGGCAACGAGAAGCCGTGCCCCGTTGCGGTAATCGGCCCGACCTTACCGCGCAGCTCGGAGTGCTGCATTCGCCGTGCGCTGGAGCGGGAGTAAGTAACCGCCTTCACGACTCCGTTTTCGATAAGCTTTAGCCGGTGGCGCTTCATGCCTTCGCCATCGAATGGCGCGCCTGTCTGTAGCGGATGATAGACGTCGTCCCATACCGTGATGTTCGTACCGAACAGCTGCGTGCCGATGCGATCGTTCAGGAACGAGCGCTGCTCCAGCAGCGCCGAGCCACCGAAATCCCAGAACATAAAGCCAACAGCGTCAAGCACCGCGGAAGGTTCCAGGATGACGGTGTACTTTCCGGGCGGAAGTTCGCGCGGATTCTGCGAGGCAAGCGCCTTGTCGGCGGCGATGCGCGCCATGCCGCTGTGGTCGAGCTGCGCCACGTCGGGTGAGTTCGCCTTCTGCCAGCCGGACGAAGTGCCGCCGAGAATAGTAATGGAAGCTTCCGCCAGCGTCTGCTCGTACCAGTCGGCGACCCCGCGCGAGTTGAAGATGCCTTCGACGAAATGGGCTGACGAATAAATACCTGCGGCCGTGAGATCGTTCTTCGCGGCGACCCTTACCATGTCCGCCACGGCGGCAGCGCGATCCTGAGGGCTGATTGCTGCCGTATGCTCGAAGTAACAGGTTACGGGAGTGCCCGTAGCGGCCGAATTCTCCGCGATCTCCGCCGGCGTAGGCATAGGCAACAGGTCGGGATCCTCCTGTTGCACCCTGGCCAGCGCTTCGGCGGATGCGACCACGCGTCGCAGGCTGTCGTCATCGAGCTTGTTGGTTGAGGCGCGTGCCGTCCGCCCGCCGAAAGCAACGCGAACCGAGATGTGCTGCGTCTGGTCTTCGAGGTTCTGATGAATGGTGTTGTTGGCAAAGCGCGTGAGGGCGCTGCGGCCGCCCGCAATCAGCAACTCCAACTCGTCGGCTGAGGTCCAGCGGCGAAGCTTATCAAAAATTGATGCTCCAGTGTCGCGAGTCAACATCAGCCTAGTTGCTCCCTTTGTACGCGGTTCCAACCGTAACGCTGCGGAACCTTGCCGGAGCGGCACCGTGGCCGGTTCCCATGGTCTGCTGTGGCTGGCCTTTGCCGCAGTTGGGAATGCCCCATAGCGTCCATTCATCGCGCGAGCAGATCGCATCCATGGAATTCCAAAATCCCGTCGTGATCCCCGAGTACGAGGGATTTTTCAGCATCCGACGCCGCTTGCCCCCAATGATCTCCCACGCGATCTCGCAGCCGAACTGAAAGTTATAGCGCTTGTCGTCGATCGACCACGAACGGTTGGTTTCCATCAGGATGCCAAGATCGGTCGAGGCGATCAGCTCTTCCATGGTCAGCGGATCGGGGCTAGGCAGGATGCTGACATTGGTCATGCGCACGATTGGCAGGCGGTTCCAACCCTCGGCGCGCAGGCAGCCACCGCTGCGGGCCGCGCCAATGGCCGCCGCGGTATCGCGTGAGCTCAGGTATCCGGTGAACAGACCGTTGGTGATGATCGGCGTGCATTGCGCGGCGACGCCTTCATCGTCGTAAGCGAAAGTCCCGAGGCCCGGACCGTGCGCTTCGGTCGCATCGGCAACGACATTGACGATCTCGCTGCCATACTTCAGTGTGCGCAGCTTATCGAGCGTGAGGAACGAGGTGCCCGCGAAGTTCGCTTCCATGCCCAGCACGCGATCCAGCTCGATAGGATGGCCGATGGACTCGTGGATCTGCAAACCGAGCTGCGAGGAATCGAGAACAATGTCAAATATGCCTTCCGGACACTGATCGGCGCTGTGTAGCGCGACCGCCTGCTCGGCGATTTCTGGCGCGTGCTCCAGCAGCTTCATCTCTTCGATCAGTTCATAGCCGCGATTCTGAAACTGCCCGCCGAAGGAGGTTGGGTACGAGCGCTTCTGAATCTCGCTGCCTTCAAACGAGTGCGCAGCATATCCCGCACCTGAAGTCACCACTGTCTGATGGATTTCCGAGCCCTCGGTGGAATAGAACCACTGCTCGTAGCGGCGGAAGTTCATGCTCGTCTCCGCCAGCGTCACGCCCTTGTGCTTGCGCAGCTCTTCGTCGATGGCGAACAGCAGCTCAAGATTCTTCTCGATGGAAATTGCGAACGGGTCGATTCGGCACGGCGAAGTCCACTCGGCCTGATGCGCGGGCTCGGCAGCCATGCGCAGCTGCTGCGCCATCACCGTGGCCGCGGCGCTGGCGATATCCACAGCGGTCGCCGCACAACGTTCGACTCCTTGGCGCGAGAGATCGTCGGTGGCGGCGAAGCCGAAAGCGCCGTCGGCGATCACGCGAATGCCGATGCCGAGCGACTCAGAATCTGACGCGCTGCCGATCTTGCCATTCTTCGTGGCCAGCGCGCGATGGCGCTCGTCAACGACGCGAGCTTCGGCGAGCGATGCTCCGCGAAGCTTGGCTGTCTCCAGCGCCCAACCGGCGATGTCTTTCATCTTGAATTCCCAGAACCAGAAATGAAGGGAACGGCCTTTAGGCCGTCCGTCAGGCAAATCGGCTTCAGCCGCCGCGGGCTCAGGCCGCGATCGCCCCCGAGCCTCCCTGAGATGATATCGTGTTGCTCCGAAGGGCGTACATCGCTGGCGGGCTGAAGCCCGCTACAGAGAAATAAGAGCGCGTTGTCGGCGCACCTGAAGGTGCGCCTGTTCTCCGCGGCCGGCAAATGCTCGCTATGATCAAGACCGTGATCCTGAAAGAAGGCATGCCGAGTGTGGAGCAGGCCCGCGCGCGTCTGCACGGAGAGATTCAGGCGGCGCAACAAAGCGGTATCAAGGTGCTGAAGGCCGTTCACGGATACGGCTCGACCGGAGTTGGAGGCGATTTACGCATTGCCCTGCAGGCGACCTTGCGGCAGATGGTGACGAAACGCGAAATCCGCGACTGCATCTACGGCGAGAACTGGCGCACCTCCGACGAGCGCACCTGGGAGCTGCTGAAGCGCATGCCGGAACTGAAGGGCGACAGTGACCTGGGCAAGGGGAACAAGGGCATTACGATCGTGCTCTTATGAAATTATGAACTGCCCCGCCCTAGCCAGCAGATGGCTGGAATGGAGCACCCGGCCATCAAGATTTTTGAAATCTGTTTCCCCGCGTCTCTGTGCCTCTGTGGTGCACTTGATTGGCATCACAGCTCTGCACCGGCTTCGGCCCGTATAATTCCGGGTTGGACTCTCCGCGTCCGGTGCGGTGTCCATCAG
>Ga0335073_10002470_pt1 | contig 25271 bp, 26 predicted proteins | sample Lox_Sample_22_FD_207093 | JGI IMG/M metagenome (GOLD analysis project Ga0335073, IMG submission 207093) | Soil microbial communities from Loxahatchee National Wildlife Refuge, Florida, United States - Lox_Sample_2.2 | ecosystem: Environmental > Terrestrial > Soil > Wetlands | place: USA... | reverse complement strand
GATCTATTTTCTCCTTTCGCCTCGATAAGTTTTAACGAAATGCGTACCAGGGCAGGGGCAAATGGCGCTGCAACCTGGTTTTCGGACTGGGAAAGAAAGCGCTGACGAGGAGTTTTCCGACCACTTTGGCCGGAGAGCCTTGGCATTTACGATAGCTTTGACTTCAAATGCCCTTTTTGTTTTCCCTTTGCGCGTGTAAACTTGTCATCTATCGTCAACTCGGATGCTCAACTATAAATTCAACCATGAGACCGAGCCACTTCAAACTTTTCTATGTCTGGCCCGATACCTAGTCGCCTGATCTTCCTTTCTGAACTTACGACTCACGCTCAAGGAGATAAAGTTCGTTTCTTGGGATGGTGGGAATTTGCATCAGCGAATATATTTACCATGTCAATTAACGCGAAATACAGTGTAGACAGATACGATCCATCATCAGGATCGGCTGTACTGAATCACAACTATCCATCATCATCGCCATCAGTAATAGCTTACGTGCAACTGGACCATGTTCTTGAGAATATCACTCCAACAATGACCCAAGTTGGATCATGGTTGAACGTAATAGGCACCGTTCGCAAATCTAGAAAGCGATCACGTCGCAAGAGTGGTAATTCGACTTACCCTGAAGTCACTGTCGATGCGATCATGGTGTGGGAAGCCAAAGATCTCAAACTCGATGATTATGAAAAGGCAGTCGAAGCGAGGAAGGCATGCAATTCCACTGGCTGAACACTATAACAGTCCATAATATTCCTCAGAGAGCAGATTTAAACGCATGTTCGTTACCGCCTTGAAAGTCAAAGCTGGTGAGCAGTTCAGTCTCAAGAGTTCTGCTACACAGTACGCTTTGAGCGGCAGGGTTGAGATAGCTCGGATTAGACCATAATGCAAATTAAATGTATAAGCTACACCATTGTACGTTAAGTCCGAAGGTCTACTCGTTCTAGTGGAACGGTTTTGTGAGAGTATGTGGAGTGGCTTACATACCTGGCTTTTCTGGTATGCGGAGAGTAAGATCTTACTACCTCACGTAGCTTACCTTGTCAGTTGAACTCTATTCCTCCAACCAAATCAACATCAAACATACATGAAGTGAGTCTTTCGTTAAATACGGTATGTGACTCACCATCAATGCCGTCTAACCTGCAAAGCGTAGTAGCGACGCTGTTCGATTCATCAGCATTTATCTAACTCCGCTTTAAGCCCGCGCAATGCCATTCCATGATCTCACAGCAAAGATGATAAATACCTTCCCCACCCTTGGCTCTGCCATCCCAATCCAACATCCGCATACATCAAATCCATAATGGCACGCATTCTCATTACGGGATCGTCTGATGGACTCGGCTCCCTCGCCGCCCAAGCTCTGGTCAAGCGCGGCCACACCGTCTACCTCCACGCACGAAGCGAGCAGCGAGCCAAAGACGCACAAAAGGCGTGTCCCGGCGCAGAATCGGTGTTCATCGCAGACCTCTCGAAGCCAGACGAGACGAGGAAGATGGCGGAGGACGCAAACAAAGTCGGGGTGTTCGACTGCGTGATCCACAACGCGGGCCTGTACCACGGCGCGTACCGGAAGACGGCGTGGGGCCTGCCCAGCCTGACCATGGTCAACAGCGTCGCGCCGTACGTCCTCGCGTCGCTGATGCGAAAGCCCAAGCGGATCGTCTTCGTCAGCTCCGGCTTGCACAACAGCGGAGACGCTAGCTTGAAGGACTGGACGTGGCGGTTGCGCGGCGAGAGGGCCTTCTCCGACCACCAGGCGTACTGCGATAGCAAGCTTCACGACGTGCTGCTTGCGCTCGGCTTTGCGAGGAGGTGGCCCGACGTCGAGAGCAATTCACTGTCTCCTGGCTGGGTAGCGACGAAGATGGGTGGAATGAGTGCTAGAGACGACATCAATAAGGCGGTCGACACATACGTGATGCTCGCCGAGGGCTGTGGCAAGAGTGGGAAGTTCTTCAAATCAAGCCAAGAGGTCAGGTATATGAAGGCTGCAGACGATGTGAAGCTGCAGGACAAATTCTTTGAAGAGTTACAGGAATTGTCTGGAGTGAAGGCTCCTAAAGACGCTGACACATCCTCCGAGTTATAAATTATTCCAGTTGGCATATGCAGAAGAACGAAAGGAAAAAGCCATTTTTGTCCCATACATAAATCCGAGACGCCTCCACATGGTATCATCAGCCATGCAAATTCGTTATTCAGTCTCTCAACTCCGATCTCGATGCGCCTTACGATAGCGGCACAAGGCTAAACCTCCTCATCGGCATGATATCTGTTCCATAGCCCGAACTGAAGTGTCCGACGCTGACTCTCCTCTGCATTGAAGTTGGTGTCACTTCGAAGCGGCAGCTTTTGAATATCTCGACCGGTTCGTCCTCCACGATACGCTCGACTGTCAACCTCTCCTCTGTAATGCTGGTGAGGCGCCATAACTGCGAATTCTCGCATGTCGCCAGACAAGTCTGTTCATTGATGGCTTGCTTGAAGCTGAATGTCTTGGTGCGTGGATAGAGGGATATGCATGAACTACCAGAAGAAGGCGTGAATGTGATAGTTACTGGTTGGAATGTTTGCTCGACGGAAAGAACTTCAGAAGAGGTGTCCCCGAAGCCGGAGTCTGCGCGTTCGCGGAACTGGAGTGGCTTGGAAGAAAACAGTGTAGACACAGGAGAAGACGTCATGGTGTCGATTATCAAAACAGTTTAGAATTTTATACACAGAACCGTTTTGTATTAATGCGGCAAAGGCAGAAGTCTTCAAGAAATAGATATAGAGATTCGGCAACATGACGGGACATGATCACTGATATACAACTCCGCATGGTCAGGGTTCGCGGTTTAACCCGAGGATGTGGTATTGATGGGAAAGACGATGCGTGACATCCCAACCTAGCTCCACCATCGTGTGCCTTATTTCCAGATTGATTAGTTTTACGAAATGTCCATTAATTACCCTTAGAGGCAGATAGTGAAATGTAGATGAATTATCAAACGTTATGACTCCATACACTGTGGTTCCTAGCATTTCTTAGTGGAGTGATCACAAGAAGACGGGATTAATTTGCTGTTGAGTTGGTCGCGTGGCTCTTTTGCTTCTCACGCCTAGAATCGGCAGACTACGGCTCTTCAGGTCTCGGACGATAGAAGGTTCAAAGTCGGGTGGAAGAATGGAAAACCAGAGGCTGTTGGGGGGAGGGTATCCCATGCCGTAATGCTCCGATGAACGAGTCAGGGTCGGCATGATAGAAGGAGCTTCAACATCATGCACGAAATATATCACCGTTTAGATTTATCCTCCAATCATTCCAAGAAGTCATTCAACTTTATTGCCAGAGAATCATGGCTTTCGGTTTCGCTCTGCTATGAGTTCAATTTGTAGCAATTTATACCAACAAACTGTTGTTGGCACGGTCCTACAACTTTCAGTCATGTTCTTCCACTCTCTTCCATGTACCATCGTCAAGTCTGATCCTCTTTGCATGCCGCAATGGCAAAATTCTCTTTGGTCCTGAGTTTGCAATCTTCCTATCTCTTTTGGTCTTCTTGGTTCCAGGATCTGTCATACCAAAGATATCTCTAATCTCCAGGCGAAGCCTTCGAAATCGGTCGGCCAATGTTTCGTCTTCGGTGTCCAACTCCATCCTATTGAGGTGATTTGCAATATCGAAACCGACAAGAGTGTTCCGGTCGTTGTTCTCAGCTCTACGTTTGAGATCACTAACGATGTCATCGGCTCGTAAGGAGGCCAACCACTCGGAGTTGGACTCGGACAAGCGTCTGTTCACAACGGACTCTATCCAAATCTCAATGTCGTCGTATGAAAAGGACTCCAGGAGCGACGTGGGTGCAAATTCGTGGTCCTCCATCTTTACATCTTCTATCGACTGTTTGATATGCCGTGTTAAATCTATCCGTTCACTATGGACCCAAGGCTCATCCTCGTCCGGCTTTGGTTCTGCCTTAACTGCAGGGTTGTCAGCTGCTTGGATAACTCCGTAGATATTCAAGTTCATAAATATGACTTGCGCGGAGATTCATACCCAAAGATTCTCTCTCCTCGTAGATCGATTCCAATTTAGGTAGTGGGCAGTAAAACAAGAGGTCGCGAGCGACCATCCGCGGAGTAAATACGAATGGCGCTGTGCCATTCGATTCCCGGATCTTGCTAGATGGGGACATATGGTAGTATTGAATGTTCAGCTGATATAGATGGCAGGCCGAAAACAATATTCGGAATCTCAGAGAGCCTTTGTCGTAAATAGAAAGTCCTTGGATGGTCGCTTTTAAATTCGTTCAATACCATTCCAAGGTGCGAAACTATTCTGTTTATGAATGAAGGTAACCGCAGGGCTCACTCGATGAGATATGTGCTTGCAAATGGAATAAGTTCGGACAGTTCAATCGATTTGAAGACGGCTCCGACAACACAGTCTCAATAATCTCTTTCGTATTCAATGACAACAACAGATGATTCAATACAACTTCGATATCATTTCAAGTTCTCACGAAGTGAGCATCTCTATCGATTCTATCGTCTAAAGGCAATGTCACTTCAACTCCTAGGCAATTCCAACGAAGACCAATTAAGCAGACCATTTAACACATTAGGACATGGTCTCCGATATAGAGATTACACTGCCCAGACTCACCACAAACCTACACTTACATCCACCACTCTCGCTCTTAGCTGTCAAGCAGCCGCGCTATGCTTGTTGTAGGTACACACCCATCGAAAGCGCTGCACATCAAAAATAAACACCGAGACTCCGCAAAAGTCCATTTCGCACCATGTAAATGCAAACAGTCAAAGTCCACCACAAGACCCAACCCGCAGCTCCCTCAAGCAACCACCGCCGTGACAGCAGGTGCACCAGCAAGCCATCCCTTCTGCAACTTGGGAACCTTGGGCCGCCCAAAGTTCTCATCGAGGTCAAGGATGATCTTGAGGGCGTTGCGGGAGCGCAGGTACGGCAGCGGGGCCTTGGCCTCCCCAAGGCCAACCTTGGGCTCGACGTGGCCGGCGGTGGACTGCGGCGCGGCGGCGTGGGAGCCGGGCATGGGCAGCAGGTTGTGCAGGAGCTCGTAGGCGGCGAGGGTAAAGCCGAACTGCGGCGACGAGCGCAGCACGCGCGCCGGCCCGCCCTTCCAGAACGCGCGGAACCCCTCCTCCGCCCAGATCTTGCGCGCGCAGTCCGCCAGCCCCGTGTACGTCGCTTGCCCCTTGCGCGCCTCCACCTGCAGCCGCGTTTTGATCACGTCGCAAGGCGTCGTCAGGTACGCCGCTGGCATGCCCGCGATCGCGCCCGCCGTCAGCAGCTGCAGCACGCCCAGCTTCTTCGTCGGCGACTCGCCGAACACGTCCTTTTTCAGGTGCGCGTACGACGGGAAGTAGATAGCGGAGAAGGGGACTGCGGCGAAGTTAGCACAAGTTTGACCGAATATCGAGACAAAACTGGCGTAGAGCACTTACTGTCGCGGAGGAGGCACGCGCTCGCGCCCTTGTACAAGCCGAGCAGGCCCAGATTCCGCATGATCCACAAGGCAGAGCGCTTTGGCTGGCCGGTGGCCTGGGCGACCTCGCCCTGCACCTGCAGGCGGATCTTGACGATCTCGAGGGGGTTGGTGAAGACGACCTGGGAGCCGCCGGCGGCGCCGCCGGCCACGACCTCCCAGCCCCACCAGATGCTGTGCGTCTTCTTGTCGGTGAAGTAGGCGCGCACGAGGTCGTTCATGGTCAGCTTGATGGCCTTCTCCGGCGCCACGCCGATCATCTGCGGGAACACGCCCGAGTACAGGCCGCGGATGCCTTCGTGCTTGATCACCTTCTGCGCGCAGTCGAGGCTGTTCTTGTAGAGGCGCTCGCCGACGCGGCTGCTGCGCTGGTTCTGCATCCGCGTTTTGACGAGATCGATCGGGTACACCATGAAGGCGCCGAACGCGCCGGCTATCGAGCCCAGGGCGAAGTGGTGCGCCGATTCCAAAGCACCGTGGAGGAGGTTCTGCGTTCGCGCCAGTGCTTTCTGCCCCATGTCGAGCGCCTCGTTGGCCGCATCCGATCCGAGTGAGAAAGCGTTCTGCCACGACGCATCGAGCACCTTGGCGAAGTCCATGAGCCCAAGTCGGCCTGAAGGTTCATCCATCCCGGCAAAGTGAAACAGGATATCCGCTTCCATAGGTGTGAACAGCGAGAAGCGTGTGATACGTGCTGCCTCATTCAAGAAATCCGTACGAGTGATCTTTCCATCCTTGCTCTTGTGAGTCGCATTCCGAATGATCAATTCAACCAGATCCATTTCTCTTATCATGTTTTGGAAGGCTCGAACGTTGGCGTAGGAAATCTTGGTGCCGGCGGAGATATTACAGAGAGTATGCAGGTTGTCCAAAAGGTGATCAGAGAGCTTGTGCCGGGAAGTCTCCATGATGATGCGCTGGAACTCTTCGGGCTCAATATAGCCATCACCATCCTTATCCAGGTACTGGAAGCCTTGCCTGACACGCTCGCCTTGCAAACCGCGCAGCATCTGCGAGAATTGCGGATAGGTCATGTCGTGGCGCTTCTTCTTTCCACCTACGTAGAGTGTTGCCCATTCCGAGTTCCAATCGAATGGAAGGCCATCTTCACTCCTATTCTGATTGTACAGCTTTTGGAAGTCCTCGAACTTGACATATCCTGTACCTTCTTGATCGAACAGGCGGAAGGCAATCTCGTATTCGGCGTCCGGCTTCGCGAGGAGGTTCTCGAAGTTGCTCCAGTCTTGGATGCTTACGCGGCCGGATCGTTTGCGGTCCGCGACATGGAAGAGAAGTGCATATTGCTCTCTTTTGATCTTATGCTGTTAGAATTGGTGGTTAGTATACGTCACGACTGCAGCGGTGAAGATAAAAACTTACATAGTCCTCACTTGTCGGCGCGATAGCATTGATGAACTCATGCTCCGTCATGTAGAACTCACCCGTCTTCTCATCCTTTACGGCATGCTTTAAGAATGTTGCGCGCGACTGTTGAGACAGCTGCGGCTCCTGAGACGAGCCCAGGAGAGACTCTTTGACCTGCTCTTTGATGGTCGCCATGCGAGGCGGTGAGATGTGTTATCGCTACGCAGCGGAAGGCGTTGTACTGTCAATTTTGCACGAAGTGGTAGGAGAGGCGCTTTGCTCACAGCAGATGGGCAACGGATGGCAATTCGAAGGTATTGATGGCGAAAATGAAGGATTGACAGCGGCGGAGGAGGTTGAAGCTTGTGTACAAAAAAATTGATCAAGGGCCAGGAATATTTGTCCCGAGCGCAGCGATTGGATGGTAGGGCTAGCTACAGCTTCAAAAGCGGTATCGTATGGCTTCCACACCACCCTATTAGCTTGCAGAAATATGCGCGGTGAAGAAAAAATATGCATAGGTAGGTAAATGCTGCCTCTTAAACATCGGTTTTTCCTTACGATATCGCAGCTACACCTCTGCTGTTCCTTCATCTCATAATTCGAATTATTTCGTCTTATTCACAATTCCATCTCGGAGCGACTTGCTGCGTGTCGTACGGAGCCTGGTCGATTCTGAAGTGCAATAGCACCGTACTTTCTCCAATACTCCATCTCCGAACCTGTGTTGAAAAGAAGGAGAGCAATCCGCTTCGGTTTCTCGATGTCTGGATTGGTGGCCACGTTTGCGACGAACCATTGCCGTTGGTTGTGAAGCTCTCTCATATTGGCCCTTGCGATTGACAAGCCACGGCGCAAAGACGTTATAATCCCAGGTCACCAGGAGCTCCAGAGTCTTTATGTATCATGTCTCAGACTGCACGGATGTTGAAGTGGCATCTGAGTGTCACGGATCAGAATTGAGGGGAGGAACGCCATTGCTGTTTCACCGATGAATTCACGGAGATTCGAGTCTCTGCTAGGCCTACGCAAGCAACCAAGATACTCCGATTTCATCCGCGCCACATCTGCTCGAAAGTCGGAAGTATCTTTCACCATCATCCTTTACCAGTCACGAAGAGGAAGGTACAGCCTGATTTGTTCTGTTCTGGTAGGGGGGGAACCATTACGTGTGGCCATTTGAGAGGCTTGTGGCTGTATTGCCTAATCTCGTAAAAAGATGACTTTCCTTGGTCGAAGAATTGTCGGCAGCTATTGAAGCCGATTGTGCGTTCACACCGACCGGCGTCAGCCAGCTTCTGCACTTATGCCTGGTAATTCCGTTACTTTGCTTCTGCGGCTCGACTGAAGCGAAAACGCATTGCCTGATGGCGTTCCCAACGGCGAACCCGACGTAACTCTAATAAGCCGAGTTGCGCCCCGGTATGGCTATCAAATCTATGCCACAGAGAAGCTAAGAGGTCTAGACCAGCGTCAGCAGAGAGCCACTTGCCGGCATGTATCCGTGTGGCCAAGATGCGGCTGAGGGGGAGGGAGTCCGTAAGGTACGAACTAATATATGCAGTACTTTTACTGGGTCGATGAACTTCGCCTTGGGTTGGTGGGATCTTGGGTGAGGCGACGCGTGAGGGATTTTATCATTCGTTTTCCGGAAACAAGCACCGTCATCCCCATCCAGCCAAGTGCATAGTCACGGACGTCGAAGCTGTCATTCAACGTCCCACGGCGTGCGGCGGACATGAGGCTGCGCTGCACCTCGTACGCTTTGGCCATTTCTTAAGAACGCAATGACCGTCAGCGACCGTAATTTAATCCGGCAGCTGAGAAGTAGCGATGTACTCATCAGCGTCGACGATGATTGCAGAAACAGAGGCATTGGAAGTCATCCTTCGGTCGGTCAAGGGTAGAGAAATGGCATCAGGGTGGGGGCGTGCATGGGCATTTTAAGAGAAAAGTTTGTACGGGTAGGAAGAGGACATGCGATGCGAAGGAGGCGTGGCATTGCATGCTCTGGTTATACGGGATAAGACCGGTCATGATATGAAAGCTGTGTGGGCTGAGAGAGCGGGGGGGGAGGAGCAGACGCTCCTCGTTCGCTCAAGCAATCGACCTAAGGGAGCCTCAATTGCTATGCAGACGAATCAGCAGCCAGTCAATTTCGAGGGCACTACGGTACGGCAGTCATCCAGCAGCCCACTCCGCTAGGCAAGAAAGCGCGCGGAGGGGTGGGTAGTACGCAGACAATCAGCCGCTGTGGAATATGGGTTGCGGAGACTGCACCATGCTTTCAACCTCAGATACAGGTGGAGGGTGCTGCGTGCCTGCCTTACCCACGAAGCACGGCATAGCATAACAGCAACATCACAGCATGGCATGGCACCACACACCAGCGCGCAGAACAAGTAGTTATTAGACGAAACGAGTCTCCCGCTGCGCTTCGGCCATTTTTCGCTAGCCTATACTCTAGCTCGTTTTCGCTTGACAGGCAAGATGGCTCGCACTTGATTCGACTGCTTATGTACGGCGGAAGGGCAAAGGAGCTGAAGCTGGAAGCGTGGACTCTGATGCAGCCCCCTAAGCCAGGCCTCCACCACTTGAGCCTCGCCCCATTCCACGCTGCAGATTACTTGTTGGGCGCGGACGAACGAGCGATATCGTACACGATCCGGGCCAGCCCCTCCCTCAGGCTGGCTGGTCCTGACCTTCGCTGCCCCCATTAGCTGGTGTAGTTCAGTGCTAGCGAGCAGCGCAGCTGGCAGCTGTACTGTAGAGGCGTGGTCCACTCTTAACTGAAGCCATACCGCTCGCTCGACTCCCTTCTCGCGAACTTGCACCTGACTCCGCGGCTTGAGCCTCAACTCTTCCCGCTTGCCCACACCATCGCCGCATATCGAGCCTCCAAATCGAGCGCGAAGACGGTACTTGCTGCTCACCGAACCGGCTCCATCCACCCGCGTCAAGTCACTTGCATTTCCTCCAGACCGGGGCACAACCTCTTCCCTGCTTTCGTGCGGCTCCGTGAAGCGCGCACACACGCACACACACACAGACATTCCACCCAGGCCATCCGCTTCGCACACGCACAACTCCGCACCGGGCCAGCTTCCGATCGTGCCTCATTCCGCGTCGACCTTGGCCCTTTGGGATCTCCCTTCCTACGCCCTGCTCGGGTGTGGCCAGTCGTCCAAGCAGCAAGTCAGCGGACCAAAGCACCGAAAGGGCCAGCCTCGTTGCACGTCGCACGTCGCTCACGCCCTCACGCCCTCACTCACTCTCACCCCGCCGCGCAGCCAAGCAGCCTCTCATCTCCCTGCGCCGCTGCCAGCATCGCTCTCACCATCCGCATCTCAACCCTTCTCTGATGCGAGTCGCTGCGCTGTGCTCTGTGCCCAGCCAGGCGAGCTCAGCATCGGATCGGCTGGTTGCGCTCGCGATCGGCGTGAGCTTCGGCCCACCGCCGCTACTACTTTGCTTGGTTCCCACTGTTGCGGCTCTTTGCTTGAGCCTCTGTAACACGTTCTTGGTACGTACATCCTTGACCTCCACCAACAAAAATCACCGCAACTCCCCATGCATCGCTGCCCACTTTTTCCGGTAACTATTAAACACCTCGACCTGTTTCCCAACTGCCAACTTATCTCTGATTGTTTCCTGCGCGGCCAAAGAACACCTTCGTTTCATGTTTGCACGCGCGCAATTGCGGGGCCCCCTTGGCCTTAGATGAAACCACACCCAAATTCCTACTTGACGTAAACTTGCTTTGATTGTGTCATGTTACTTTATCTCAATGCTCGTTTATTTTCCTTGATCGAATACATAATCATCTTCCGCTGCTTCACTTCTCGCGCATTGCTTTTCTTTCTCTGTTGCCCAATTTGCCACAGCACTGCCTATTCATTATGCTACTTATCACACCGACTGCTGAGACCGCAGTCGCTGACTGGCCATCCAGCTTCAACGCCTTGTCTGGGCACCGAGTCCTACCCAGAGCCGCCGCTTCTATTTCTTTTGGACGTGTTGCCGTCGTTTGGAGAGGGAGGTGTATCTGACTGATCATCGCTCGATTCTCCTTCTACTCCAAAACACCTCCACGGTACATAGCGCGAGAGTATGTCAGCAGAAGATTCCGACCCAGAGGATCCTCTCGCGTACCATTCGCCTCGTTTGAAGCCGGTAAAGGTGAAGTTGCAAGCATCTCCGTCTCCACAGCCCTTCCCTGCAAAGGAAGAAGTGAAGCTCCCTGGTGCAAACATACCCGAGAAGCCTGCTAAATATAGAAAGCCACGGGCGACTCCTGGAGACGCTGTTCTCGTGAATTCCATGTCCGGCGGCAATCAACCACAGGTCGCACAAATCGCAGGTAGCGTGCCGCTCAAAACGTCAGACTCGGCCAGCGATTCCGAAGGTGACTGGGACGACGATGATATGGAGGACATGGACACCATAGCCGCCCTCAAAATAGAAGCTCACGAGCGAGCAAGCCGTGAGTTAGGCACTAACAATCTCCGGCATATCGCTCAAACCGCCATGAGCATAGACACATCGGAACCGCCTTCAAAGCCACGTGATATGCACGCCAGAAGAGACAGCTGCAAGCCACCAGACGACGAAATGTCACCAAGTGAAGGTCTCAAGGGTTTGAATCTGAATTTAAACGATGATGAAATTGGGATTCTGTCAAAAAGATCCACCCAGGCGTCCATCGTTGTCACCGAATCAAGGAAATTGTCTGCTCAAGGCTACGGGCCAGAAGAATCACTGATTACCTCTCCGTTGAGCGCACACTTGAAAGATCCAGAGTCACCAGCACAAAAACTTCCAGCTTTCCAGCATGGGTCGCCCAAAGAAGGTCCCGGGTCACCTCAGACAAAACTTCCTTCGGTGGGAGGTTTGATCGAGATGGCGGACAAAACAAACGAGAACGCCGCCGAGGAACTTCGCCGGCGCCAGTCTTCCTTTTCCACTTCGACCTCACTTCCATTTTCTGCACAATCGGCACGATCACCTGCCGCATTACCTCCGCTCAGCCACACATCACCAACTCTAACCCAGTCAGACACAACCTCACCACGGGATTTTCGCTCACAGAGATCACCTCCAACAGGCATATCATCGTATTTCTTTCCGCCGCGCCGCACCTCAGCAGCATCAGAAACAAGTCCTCCGTCGGGCTTCGTGGTCAATCTGCCATCAGCATCGACATCCAGCACAGACGGCACGAGTCCCAGCACGCAGCCGACGCCGAGCGAAACGCACCGCATGAGCGTCGACGGCGTCGCCAGCGTCAGCACACCGGTGATCCTGCCTCCGCCCGTCCGCACCATCAACCCGAGCCTGAACCACTCCAACATCGTGCCGCTGGCCGGACCCGGCAGCGCTGGCCCTGGCTACAAGTGCGAGTACCCAGGGTGCACGGCCGCGCCCTTCCAGACGCAATATCTGCTGAAGTAAGCCAAGCTCCCCCCACGCCCACCCTTCCTCGCCCTCCCAACGCCCGCACTAACCGTCGCAGCTCGCACGCCAACGTGCACTCGCAATCGCGGCCGCACTACTGTCCCGTGGCGAACTGCCCGCGGGGCGTGGGCGGCCGCGGCTTCAAGCGCAAGAACGAGATGATCCGCCATGGCCTGGTGCACGACTCGCCGGGCTACGTGTGCCCGTTCTGCCCCGGCGACCGCGAGCACAAGTACCCGCGGCCCGACAACCTGCAGCGCCACGTGCGTGTGCACCACGCCGGCGTCGACCGCGGCGACGCGAGGCTGCGCGAGGTCCTCGCCCAGCGGCCCGGCGGCGAGGGCGGCGGGCGCGGCCGCAGAAGGAGGGTGAATTAGAGGATTGGAGCGCCGTGGCTGCGCATGGGTGCTTGATACTCCTTCTTTCTTTTCGTTTTCTCTTCATTTTGAATTGCTTTCTCATGAGATGGCCCGCTATGGAAACTGGATTGGACTGGACTGGGTTGGGATGGCTCTGGCTCTGGCTCTGCGCGTTCATGCAACCCAAGTGCTGGTTTGCTGCTTGCTTTTTCTGTTCGTTGCTTTTGCAACATCCAAGTTGTGTTTTTATGGCTTTACGGCCGGCGGCGTTGTGGATGTTCGTCTTTGGATCCGGACGACTGCTCCGCTCTCTTTTTGTCTCCTTGTTACGGCGACGCCGTGGTAACATTCACATTTCGCTTTCATTCATCCTACCTGGCGTTATGCTTTTTACAGCGCGCGGTAGGCCTGCTTTTAAGATCGAGACGAAGGGAAACGAGATATCCAGGTGTGCAGTTGCTTGGGATCTTCGATTGGCTTTGGTACAAAGGCGTGTGCCGGCGCTCAAGGAGTGGAATAGGGGTGGCATATCAAAGGCAAATGGGATTTCGATTCGATATATCGGGATTTAGGTTCACACCGTCGGTTCAACCACGACATGAGATGGAATGAACCTTTCATCCATTGAATGTGGGCGTCGAAAAGCAAACTACCGACGTCATGAAAGATGTACGACTGGAGTAGTTTGGTGGCATTATGTTGATCTTGCGAATGCAAGCCATCTTCTCTTTGTTCACTCGAGCATCTGATGACAAATGTGGATAGATGCTAGTTGCTTTATGGGACTTGCCTTGCTCGATATTGAGCTGTGATTCAAAATTGAACTCAAACCACAGGATTTTTCGACTTGTGTCCTGGACATACCAATTTCTGAAGTCTACATCTCAGTTTATGGGAAATATGGAACCGCAAAACGAGCTTGGAGCAACCATGAAGCTGCCGAAGCCGTGCAGAGTCAAAGCATAGTTGGCCACGGAACACCACCGAGCTTCAAATAGCCACTGCTATCGAGAATTAGAACCATGATGAGAACGCTTGAGACACAAGCGACATAGCCACTGATGCTCCAGCTCCTTCGAAAGGAGACATCCACTATCGTGTCTCCATGATGATAGTTGGTCAACCAGCGTGTCAATGGTGAGAGTCTTGAAAGGCTGCTGATAGAGTCTGATGGTGCACGGTGATATTCTCAATACGAATAATGTTAGAGAAACTTGAGCGAGATCTTGGGTCCATCCGTTCTCGGCCATTACTCGTGTCTCTCTCACAAGGCTGGGAGATCTCCTTGCGGTAGCGGCGTTCAATCCCCGAACAAGAACTGAAAATTATATGGCAGAGATGCAAAGCTAGCCTTCCAGAGCAAAAACACGCTTTAAGTGGTCCTCAGAAGTTTTTATCCCAGTTGACTATTTCGGAATCACAAGTGTACAGGTATTTTATTCACATTCTACGTTCCTACAGAAGTAGTGCTTTCGCGAAGCCTATCGCACTGAACCAATATCATTCCGATTTGGGAAATCAATCATCGTCATTCCACTCTACACCACGCTTCAATAGATCCAGTCCAACCAACCCATCACCCCAATCAAAGCACCAACCTTCCAGGATCAACCTCAAGCACGCTCTTGACCCTCTCCAAGAACACCGTCGCCCTCTTCCGATCGCGCTGATCGACACTCAGCCTAAACACATTCTCCGCGCCTCCGGGCGCCGCACCCACCCCATCGCCAAAGCGCACACCCCCGCCCCTCCTCCCCGGCGCAACAATCTCGTCAAACAGCGCGTCTCTGCTCCCGCGCTTGGCCGCCGGCGCCGGCCCCGCCAGCCCCAGCCCCAGCCCGACCTGCGGCAGCGCCACGATCTGCGGCACGAAGGCGCCGCGCCCGGCCTTGCGCGCCTTGGGCGCCCCGATGATGTGGTGGAACAGCTCGTCGGCTGACGCCGGCCCGCTGCGCGCGGGCAGAGCGTCGTTCGCCAGGTCCACTGCTCGCGCGATGAACGTTGATAGCGGTAGGGTGGTGCCTAGGGTGTCTTGCAGCTTCTTCTGCACTTGGAGCACCGCTGTCAGGTCGATGTGGGTTGAGATGGCGATGGGTGGCGGAGGGAGGTCTGCTTGTGGAGGTGCGGCGGAGGGCTTGGGAGTGGGTGGAGCAGCTGGCGTGGGTGGAGCGGCTGGCTTGACGTTGGAGAGGTCGAGGTGTGAGAGCTTTACGGCGCGTGACTGCACTTCCGCTGGATAGGACGACGGAATTTCCTGCAGGTAGGCCAGTACGTCGCCCTTCAATAATCGGCCTTGTGGACCCGTGGCAGGTATCTGGTCTGGGGAGAGGTGATGCTGGTGAACGAGAACTTCCACTGATGGGTACAGTGGATACTTCTGTGGCGGTTGAGGCTTGCTATCTGGTCGAGGTTTGGAGCTATCGGCCTTCGGTGGAGAGGCTGTCGGAGGCTCGGATGGTTGAGATTCTTGTTTGGGAGATGCAGGAGCGGGTACGGAGTCTTCTAGGGGAATTTTGAGAGCAGAGAGGTCGTCGTCAGGATCAGCGAGAACGGCGATTCGTACTCCTACTTGAACTGCCTTGCTACCGTCAGGTTGCTACGAGAGTGGTCAGCATGTTGATCAAAGACAGCAACGTAACGAGGCAGACAGACTATTATTTTCGCCATTACACCGTCGTCTTGTGCTTCAACATCCATCTGTGCTTTGTCCGTCTCTACTTCTAGCAGAACGTCTCCAGCGGCGAAGGAATCACCTAGCCATCAATCAGTGCTGTGTCTTCAACGAATAGACACAATTTCGTATACAAACCTTCCTTGACTCTCCACTTAGAGATATTGCCTTCTGTCATTGTTGGCGACAGCGCTGGCATAGCAAAGTTGTGAGCGGCTAAGCTTGCAGATGCCGTCCGGAAAGCTGTGGATGAATATTAGCAACAGGACTCTCATGGAAGACGCCATTGGCGGCTCACATCGCGTTGAAGCATGTTTCCGAAGCTCTCGAGCTACGATTCGAGCTGACAGCCTACAAGAAGAGGCGATTGAAGCCATTGCTGGCGGTTGTGCTTGAGAACAGAGAGTTGAGGAGGAAACCAATAGGTGTTGACGTCGGATCTTGTTGGGGCGCGCGAAACTTTCTTGGGAGCTACACAGCTACAAAATTTCTAGCTCTACAACATCCTCCGACTTCCCGCTGCAGGTACGTACTTTCACTCATTACAAGTTGCAGAAAAGGTTAGACGAGTGTGGTATGCAAAAGGCTTAGAATACTCTTCAGTTCTTTGTGCTCTACAAATGCATCCTGACTGCGATGAGCCATGAGCTAGAATTTTCAGTCGCGACCAATTATTTTTCTACCAACTTGCAAACCTTCGAATTACGGCCTCTAAGCATTTATTTCAAACAATTGCTGAATTCTTTGGATATGTAGGATGGCGTCCTTCTCGCGAGGAATCAACATATTTACCCTGCCGTGTTCGACCAGAATCTGCCTATACCAGAGCAATCAGCTTCTTCTGAAGCCCACTCGTATCCAACCTTTCACCACATCCTTACTCCGACAGTATGCCGCACATGCAGTCTCAAAGACCGCACCGATTACTGCAAGCAATGCCAAAGCAACGATCCCAGCGACACCGAAAGCCTCAACACCCACCCAAGCCGCGACGCCGTCACCGCCAAAGGTACTGCGGACTATTCAGCAGACAACAAGCCTAGGCAACATCTTTAAGGAACCTACACTCCTCTACGAGGCGCCGCCGCAACGACTACTCGTTCTGTGCTCCTACACGGCCAGCTTCTTGCTTTTCATCTACGGCTCATACTTCGCACTGCTGTTCTACTACACGCCGGTGGACGTCAACCTAGCCTTCAAATACGGGCCGCTCTTCATCACATTCTGCCTGTACCTGGCATCGGGGTGGATGTTCTCGGGGCAGACGAACCTGCTGCGGCGGGTGTGGGCGGTGCCGGCGACGAAGCCGGGCGACGGCCTGCGCCTGCGCCTCGAGGGCCGCCGCTGGATCCCGTTCGCCACCGCGCGCCTCCTCGTCCCGGCCGATGCCGTCCGCGTCCAGTCGCTGCTCGCTGACGTCCCGCTGCAGCCGAAGGCGCCGCACGTTCCGATCACGGAAGTTAGCGTACTCGTCAGGCCGTTTGTGCGCTTTGGCCGCTTCTGTCGGCGCGTCTTTGAGAATACACAGGCGGCGATGTTTAGGAACGTTTTTGTTCATTGGCACGTCAGTGGCCAGGGTTGGATGAATGGTGCTTGGAAGTTGGATATCAGGGGAATGGCTAGGGGAGGTGCCAAAGGTTCGTCTTCGTGTTATTGGGTTTTAGTCTTTACAGTATACTAACGTGGAACAGGACTTGACTCGTTGGTTCACAGGAGAGTACTGTGAGTGAGTTACGAAACGATGGGAAGGTGGAAGTCTCAGCTTCTTCTTTCGCGTTTTTTTCAAGCCAGTTAGCACTAGCGAAGGAGGCGTGTCGATTAAAAAACGGGATATCAAAGATCTGAGCCAATGGGTATCATTGCATCAAGGTAAACTCATCACCACGACTCTTCTTGCGTTGTACGATAAATGTGTAGCAACCGTTGCAGTCAATCAATTTCATGCCATACGAACAACCTTCAGGATGCTCTTAGTTGAGAGCCGCTTCACTGAAAGCTACCGTCCGATTAAATCATATGTAATACAATCTTAACGGACTTGAAAGGCAGAATAGGTTATCTCTTGTCCGCAAGCTAATATATTCGCTACGAGTAAATCTCATTGATGATTATGTAGCTGCCGCAAGCCTCGTCATCGGCTCAATGACTCCCTCTACCCATTGAGAATATACTTGTTCAGTCCAGGCTTTTGTATTTTACGACTACCAAAAAACCTAGCCATGTGGTAAACGTCGAGACTGCGCGTTGAGCGACTTCTAGGGCGATGGCCAAGGCGCCCTCGTGGCAACACTTTCGACTGCTGATGTCCTCTCGTGCCAGTATTCGAAGACTACGTCTATATCTTTTAGGAATTGATTCAGTTGATTCAGTTGAGGCCCGGTAGGCTACAGGATGATCGTCGATAAGCCGTGAAGAGAATCGTGGGTTGAATGAAAGGTGCTACCGCCGACGGCTCACAGCATCGTCATGAGAAACATGATTGTAAATGCAATCTGTATTAAATGAGGGGGTATGAAACAGTGTATATTTGCGTCTCTATGGACAGTGGTACGAGATGAGGATGATCTAGGCTTGCAGGCCCTCCGTTGCTGCCGTTTCTATCGGCTCTGTTGTGATCAAGAGACGGTTGGAGATGACGAACAGCCAACATGATGTATAGCCACCCAAGTGAATGTCCAGTCTTGATTATATCCAGTGCTTTTCAGTTTGAGGGCGGCCTTGTATGTCTTCGTTGATAATGCTTTACAATCGTTTGAGTGCAACAGCGTTGTTTTCCGCGTCGCCATCGGCCGGTAGTTGTATCCGAAACTTCAATAATGGTGTATTGATGTGCTTTAGGAGGCTCTCAGATGATTTGCACCATCATGAGATGGAATATTGTCGCAGAATTGAAGTGAGTTGTCAGAGAACTTCACTTGGGCAATTACTTGGTTCCCGATCGAAGCCATATGCAAGGCGGTACTTTGAACAACACATAGTGTCCTCGTGATAGCCTGTCCATCATTAACGAGAGATATCAGGGAGAATGTGTCAAATCAGGAAACGACCTCAAATAGCCACCAGAGAGTCGCTAGAGGTCGAACGTGTGTTGGCACCACTTAAGGAAGCTGTTTCGAGCAAGCAGCCAGATTACACTGTATTTCTTCCAGCTAATGGAGATTTTAACCAAGAAAAATTCTCGATTTGAAACCATAGCATTGATCTTCTCACTGATATCATGGAAGGGGTCGACACCCTTCACCCAATCGCGCCAACTCCCACGCTGTGGACCTCATTCTCTACACCTCGTTCTCTCTGCTATCCTTCGAGGCTAACTGCACTTTTCCCAAGGCTCAATCTTCCGCTAGTCGGTCGGGCATACTTCATCTTGAGGATTCTTTCCGAGTGACGAATGCGCTACCTCACCTTCGCAGAGGGATTCGCCATTAAAGGCGAGGCGACAATGAAGCTGATTCTTGCTCTAAGACCATTACTAAAAAGCGTATCAACAATTTATCGGTTCTTACTGGTCCTTGCCAGTAGAAAAAGGAATTGTAACTGGATAGAGTATCCTACCGCGCTGATCCGTAAAAGTGAGGCGTGTTGGGAGCATTGCTGAGATAGTTTCCGACCGTGAATAGAGTAGATCATGGAGATCCCTAAAGTTCCAAGAGCGCTGAAAATATTGTCCGCTCCTCATGACGCGTAGAGCAGTGGCTCTGTCATGGAGTGGCAAAAGAGAGGGCGAAAGTCCATGGGATCCTCGTGCTGGTAGCAACCCGTGGAGGGATATTGCGATTCAGCGTGGTTACCCTCGCGTTGGGCACTGAGCTCGTCAAGTTGTCTTAGCAAATAGACTCAATACACGCACTCGAAAGGCGTTACCCATCACACCCTGATTCGGACACCCGCCGATTTCAATTCGGTTTGAAAGAGTTTTGTGCTTTGCCTACCTATAGTAACTGCAATGCACGGCTTTCCGGAGATCTGGAGAAGCTTATCGAACGGTTGATGCTCTTCTCAGCTTTAAAATGAGTCGAGGGAATGGCAGGGCGGTTGGTTTCATGATCCATGGGCAGCATCGTAAGCTGCGGTGACGAATGCAATTTTCAGTTAGATGAAGCGTCTGCACAGGAGTAACTGCGATTGTCTGATAGTCGTATCATTGTTCCAGGTCACTACTCCGATTCAATTTTACCCAAATTTTCATCGTTTGATGTGGTCAGAAGCAACAATCGCTTTGGTGGTGACCGGTTTTCGCTTCTGCGCACTGCACTTTTAGCTAGAGTATCCTGGAACCTTTTCCCAGGGCTAGAGAGACCGGAATCACTGTAGAAGATTGAAAATTTAGTATTTCAGAACTGCCGATCTGGGGATTCCTTGCAAATGACTTATTAGAGAGATTGTATATGGCAGCCGCGCATGTTCGAATGGCCTGTTCCTCAGCATCCTTTTCCGGTCTCGTGAGGTCAGTAGAGACAGACGTCGGTTGATCGGGAACCGACTAGTATATTGGGTACCGTTGATCGTCAGCATTACCGTATTCTGCTTCCGGCAAGATCACCGGTGTCCCGCACCGGTCTGATGGTCACAGAGGTTAAGAGATAGAAGAAACCCTTATGTGGTATTGAGAATGGGGATATAAGACAAGAGCTGATGGCTGGTTACTCCTTACAAAGTGCGCGTTCAGTTGCATGCTGTGTGTTTATACAGACATATCGTATATAAAAGGGTAGGCCGCAGGCGTTGGTTGGTAAAAGGGAGGGCAGCGAAACAAACAGATATCAAGCATGAAATTTCTGCGTTGGCTCAATCCACGGAGAGACACGTTAGCAATTGACCGGCCTGCATCCAGAACTCGCGACTGTCAAACCATTAACTACCCCTAGACAGACATGGAAGCGAAAAGAGCCCCGCCGCGTTGGGCCGCAGGGCGCAAAAATGAGGCACCCAAGCGTTACTCTACACTGGGATCAACTGCAGATTGTAGTCAACCATATGCGCGGAGGCCTGAAAGGCGTAAAAGCTCAACATGCCTGTTGACGTGAAGAACTTTTATATGTAACTGGAAATCTAGTCAATGCCAAAGCCAAAGCAGAGAAATAACAATCGCCTACGGCCCGGTACTTGAGCCAGTTTCGTCCAGGGTCAGCTCATATTCGCGGACATTTCCTTGCAGATCACATTAGATATCATTGTGTCTTTGTCATTTTGCAAATGGCCTACACGGGAGCGGTTCCGCAGAGCTATTTTCTTCCAGGCTTTGGCATCAGCCGGGCCGTCATTCAGAGTGAAATACGCTATTTCTGTGGCCCCGATGCCATAGTTAGACCTTACAGCCACCATGTATGTTCGCTGCAGCACCAGAGATACAATCCCGGACTGACAACGCTCCAAGGGAAGGGACGGCTTCCTTGTGACCACTTCGGGACCGCCATTGACAAAAGTATAAGCGGTCTCAACCCACTCAGAACATGAGCCAGAGAACTTACGGCCGTACAGGAGCAGATAGAGGACTTAAAGACTGCTTCGACAGAATACGAACGACGGCAAGCACAGCCAGCAGATGGCGGGCAAGACTGGTATGTCAATCAGCCAGTCCCAGTAAATCAGCAACGATCATCTCGACGAAGATGACGGTCATGCAGAGGAGAGCTGTCAACAATAGAATTCCTCGGCTCCTCTTTTCTTGACTTCTCGTTGCGCGTTACGAAGTTACGACGGAGGCCTATTTCTCATTTTACGTTGCTCCACCACAGTCATCAAGCAAATACATATGTTAAAAAAGCACTTATACCTTTGCCCTTTCTCAAATTTACATTCTTCGATTTGCCAATCATATGTTATGGTGTTGGAAGGCAGCACTGATGTCAATTGGCATTCTGGATGGCGTATGTTGAAACAGAATGGAATAGACTCTTTTCGAAGGCACCCCCTTAATGAGGCTGAATTAGCTCAGCCTTGTAATGACGTTTTCGTTCAGTTGAATACCCAACAAGGGTACCTATACGAAAGGCTTCAATGAAGAAAGAGTGAGGCGTGACCACGTGACCTTCACCGGACGACCTTAACTTGACCTCAACAATAGAGACTCAAAGGCTGGCAGTGATTTCCAGTCATTAAGACTCCTGGAGACATTTCTTGTACCGATTGTAGAATTCAAAGTTGTTCTTGCTGTATATTATTCAACATAGGCTATGAATAGCAAATATTGTCTGACCACGCCTTGTGACACGGCGTTGACTACTTTATTGGGCAGTTTGCCCAACTCTCAGCTAGTGCCAGCTCTTCTTCACCATTCGAAAACATGGATGATCAAACTCGCAATGTCCGACACTTCGTCTTTTCATTTTACCTCAAACACTCCCGTCCACCAGGAATTGATGACGTTGCGAGTGCCGTTGGTCTTTCAACTCTTCAGGTAGCCGATGCCCTTCAACAACTAGAGTCGACACACCACGTCGTATTGTATAACAATGCAGTGCCTTCTCCTACTCCAATTGCAATGGCGCATCCATTTTCCCATATGTAGGTAGCGACCGCGTAAATGCTCGAGCTAGTACTACTGTTACTCATCCGAATCTACCACAGACCAACACCTTACATCGTAGTATGAGGTTTGTTTCAACACTTGTCAAGTGCTTTATTGATGATTATCAACCTAGAAACATGGTACGCAGTCGTGGTGGGCAAATTGCTCCTGGTGTGCGTTCGGTCTTGCCTCAATGCTTCTGTTCGCACCTACGTCAAGCAATACAGTTAGCGTATTTGCGAAGTCAGGATCCATTAAGGAGGACATGGTTTTCACAGTTACTGGTGAAGGAATTCAACGCGAAGACGACATCAATTCCTGCGTTTTCCACTTTTCTGTTCCACCGTCGAAATGGTGGATTGATGTGAGATTTTCGTGCAGCACCATCCAAGTTTTTAGAGATCAGGCTGAGGTTATTGATTGGGTAAGTAAGATATGTCTGCAATCCAACTGAATTCGTTAAAGATTTGGACCGTCAGTGTCGACAGTACGGCTTCCATCAAGGAGAGACAATTGACCTGGAGACCATGTGGAAATTGGCAAAAGTAAGGCGCCCTCAGGTTTGAAAACTATGGCCAACATTATGCTAACGTGAGCAGGGCTGGTATGAAGACAAAGCATCGTACGACTATGAAAGAAAGTCCAATGAAGAAAAGCAGAAGTTTTTTGCGGAATTGGGATTGGTCACAGAGTTTTGGAAGCATTGAGTAGATGCAAACACATGGCTCAACCTTTTCTCCTGTTTTTTGCAGAATAAAGACGGATAAGAGCGAATTAGAGTAGCTGCTACCATGTCTTCCAGTGCTATGTGACGTGACTGGTGCTGAATTGATTCTTCCTATTCGGCTGGGTCGGTCCGGCCCTCTCGGCTAACGAAAATGTCTAGGGCTTGCCGTATTCGCCACCTGCATCTCAACCTCCAAAATTTCCCAATGGCCGCCTCCCCTTTATTGCTCGTGCCATTTGTGAAGGTAATTCATTCTTCACGACATTGCTACCCTATTTTGTTGCATGCTTCTACACGCTCCATGCAGGGCGAAGGGTTGATGCGTGCAATGAAACGCGATGGCCGGCATCTAGAGCCTTCATGAGCGCTTGGTGCAATCCACGCTTATGTACGGTACCGTGGCTGCTGCAGGAGAAGCGCGCATTGGAACCGTTTAGTTCATTCTACCTATCACCGTCTTTTCTGCCTTTCTTTGGTCAGGCATGCATGTGAGCCAAACGTGGTTCCAATAGGACTTCATCCGAAAATGGCGTGCGGGACTTCGCGGCGGGATTGCACGACTTCCGTCCAACCTCATGCCGCGGGCGATGATGTGGAAGCATTCGATTCATTCTTTCTCCCTGTCTCGTGACTCTTCGCCTCCATTTCTTTGCCATTGAGCTGTTCTCATCTTTCTCTCCGTCAAACTTTCGAATCTGTCGCTAAGTCAATCCGTGCGCACTACAAGCTCCAGCAATTGTAATCACGCAACAAGCGCCTCACAAACCGTTCACGCTTTCCGACGCAGGTCACCCAATCTTGAATCTCTCGACGATTCACAACGCCACTGTGCTGGCCCTTTACTGCTTGCCAACTGCCAATGTCTCGACCCGGACGACGCCCCGGGCACGTGTGACGCATTGTGAATGGGTCTCTTGGAACTTTTTCGTGGAGATAACGATCATGCCAAAAGGGCTCTTGTAAATAAATGGCTGGATGGTGTAGAACCCCCGGAATTCTCTCCTCCGTCCCCAATCTCACCTTTGCCGGTCTCCTCGGAACCCGCTCCCGCGCCGGTCGCTCCCATGTTAGCTGAACCACCACCGCCACCTACTGGGATACGAGTGTACAGGCCTCCAAGTCCGGTCCTAAGGGTATATGAAAACATATCAGTTGCGCAAAGATATGATGATGTATCGGTCGGGCGAAGATATGATGATGTATCGGTCGGGCGAAGATACGATAATGTATCTGTCGCGCAATGGCAAGATCCATATACAACTATCATCAAGACCGATGTTGTGCCCTATCAACCGTACTATATGGGCAATGATTTGCCCAAGGAGCCGGAATTCGACTACCGGAAGGTAATGCTGCCATATCAAGAGCCAGACTCAGAAGACGAGGATGAACAGAAAACGTCGGATCAAACTGGTAGGATACGATCTGAGTACGTCCAATATACAATACTAACCGTCAATTCACCAGGCGAGAGCAGCCAGACCAACGAAACAAGTGGTCCAGGCACATCTTCTGGTACAATGCCCATGAATGGACACGTCCATTTCTCTGATCAACCACCTCCACCGCCAGGAGCTATGAATGGACATCTACCACCTCCACCGCCGCCAGGAGGCATGAATGGACATGCACCTTTCTCTGATCTACCGCCTCCACCACCGCCAGGAGGCATGAATGGACACGCGCATTTCTCTGATCAACCACCTCCACCTCCTGGAGCTATGAATGGACATGCGCATTTCTCTGATCAACCACCTCCACCTCCTGGAGCTATGAATGGACAAGCGCATTTCTCTGATCAACCACCTCCACCTCCTGGAGCCATGAATGGACGTGGACATTTCTCTGATCTACCGCCTCCACCACCGCCCGGAGGCATGAATGGACACGCGCGTTTCTCTGATCAACCATCTCCACCTCCTGGAGCCATGAATGGACATGCGCGTTTCTCTGATCAGCCGCCTCCACCGCCGCCGGGGCATTTTGCTAACGGGACAGAGTATCCACCGCCACATCGACGGCGCGACCATTCGCCTAGGGCCCATCGATCTTCCAAGTCTAAAAAGTCAAAGAAGAGTGAGAAAGGTCAACTCATCTTTCGATTGTCAGCTCCTAAGAGAGCTCAAGAAGAAAGCCCAAGGGAGGAGAGACGGAAACCCGAAAAAGGCCCCCATCATTCTGCGAGCCCTACCAAGTCTGCTTTGAAGAAGCCCAAGTCAACTTCGGATAGCGACAAACAGCCTCCCAAGCCCACCCAAGATACCGCACCACCTCCACCGCCACCACCTGGTGTTCCAGATCAAGATGTTGCTGCACCGCTACCTCCACCTCCAGGCATTCCGGCCCATGATACCGCACCACCACCTCCGCCTCCTGGCTTTCTGGCAGAGCACGGAGATCTACCTCCTCCTCCACCGCACATTCCGCCCCATGATGCCGCTCCACCTCCCCCACCTCCTGGTTTTCTGGCGGGACCCGGAGACCTACCTCCTCCGCCTCCTGGCTTTCTAGCGGAGCGCGGAGACCTGCCTCCTCCTCCGCCACCGCACATTCCGCCCCATGATACCGCACCACCTCCTCCGCCACCGAATATTCCGCCCCATGATGCCGCTCCACCACCTCCCCCTGGCTTTCTGGCAGAACACGGAGACCTGCCTCCTCCGCC
>Ga0335073_10002469_pt1 | contig 25273 bp, 18 predicted proteins | sample Lox_Sample_22_FD_207093 | JGI IMG/M metagenome (GOLD analysis project Ga0335073, IMG submission 207093) | Soil microbial communities from Loxahatchee National Wildlife Refuge, Florida, United States - Lox_Sample_2.2 | ecosystem: Environmental > Terrestrial > Soil > Wetlands | place: USA... | reverse complement strand
CGGAGTTCGGCCCTGTCATCACCAGTGCCATCCGCATGCCCGACACGCTCGACGGGCACGGTCCGGTCGGGCGCGGCTTCTACATCGAGGACGGCGGCAACCCGGCGTTCCTCGACTGGCTCGTCCAGGCGACGGACGGGCCGGGCACGACTGCCCGCCTCGCCCGGTTCGCCGCCCGGCGCGTCTGGGCCCACCTCCGCTCTCGTCCGCGGTCCGACATCAGCGACGACGTCTCCGGGCTGCTCGGCGGAGGAGCAGCCTCGGCCGCCATGATGCCGGTCCTGGCCATGGGCCGCGACATCCCGAACGGAACGTTTCGGCTCCGCGACGGGAATCTCGACCTGGACTGGGCCACCAAGGACTCGTCCGGCTACTTCGACCGGGTCGAGGCGACGCTCCGGCAGCTCGCCGAGGCGCTGCAGGCCCGCCTGGCCAACACCCCGCTATGGCTCTTCAAACGGGTCATCACCGTCCACCCGCTGGGCGGTGTCCCCATGGGCGCCGAGCTAGGCAACGGCGTGGTTGACGGCTGGGGCGAGTCCTTCGCCTACCCCGGGCTGCACGTCGTGGACGGATCGGTCATGCCCGGGCCTGTCGGCCCGAATCCCTCGCTCACCATCGCCGCCTTCGCCGAACGAGCGGCCGCGCACATCCTCGAGGGAGACCGCCCATGACTTACTCACTCCAGTTCACCGAGCGGATGACAGGAGCGTTCTCATTCGCCGAGCCCGGTTACCAGGCCGGCTACGAGGCCGGGCGCCTGGCGGGCAACCGCCTCCTGTTCCGGCTCACGATCGCCACCGACGACGTGGACCGCTTCCTGGCCGACCCGCAACACCCCGCGACCGCCAGCGGCTATGTCAACTGTGACCCGCTCGGGGGTCAGTTCCCCGTGGAGCAGGGCACGTTCAACCTCTTCACCGACGCGGGCCCGGCCACCAGGCACATGCTCTACCGGCTGTACTTCGCCGACGCCACCGGCCGGCCGCTCACCCTGGCCGGCTACAAGGACGTCAGACCAGGCCCGCTGACCGCCGTCTGGCCTGAGACCTCCACCCTCTACTTCCGGATCCTGAACGGCCACGTCCCGGTGCCCGACGGCGGGTCGGACACCACCGAGGGACTGGCGGGGTCCGGGATTCTCCGGATTCCGCCGGCCGACTTCGCCTGGCAGCTGACAACATTCCGGGTACACGGTCCGACGTTGGCGGGCCGGATCCGGGCCCTCGACTCCTTCGGCGAGCTGTTCCTGAGCGAACTGTGGCAGGTCTTCGGTCCGGCGCGGCGGCTAGCCCGCAAGGCCGCGTTCGCCAGCAAGACTGCACTCGGCCGCAAGGCCGAGAAGTAGCGAGGAGCCTCATGACCGACATCCGCTACGTCATCCTGTCTGACCTGCATTTCGGAGCGGAGAACAGCGTGCTGACCGCGCTCAACGAGCGGCCGGCGAGTGCCCGCGGCGATGGCTTTTCCGCCAACCCGCAGCAGCCGAGCCCGCTGCTCAGCGGCCTGATCGACGGGCTCCGCGAGCTCACCCGAGGTCAGGACAGGCCGCCGACCCTCATCCTGGCGGGAGACATCCTGGACCTGGCCCTGTCGCTCGATGAGGTGTGCGCCATGGTGTTCCGCCTCTTCGCGCACCTGGCCTTCGCCACCGGTTCGCCCGCGTTCGACCCGATCATCCACTACGTGCCCGGTAACCACGACCATCATGAGTGGGAGATCACGCGGGAAGACCAGTACGTGACCTACGTCTGCGGCCAGCCCGCAGACGCGGAACTGATCCGCCCCTGGCACACGACGAAGCTCGAGCCGACAGCGGAACGGCCCGTCGCCAGCTCCGCCCTGCTGACCGGCCTGGCCCGGAGCCAGGCGGGCGGCACGGGAGTTGAGGTCCATGTCTCCTATCCGAACCTCGCCTTGCGGACTACCGACGGGCACCGTTGCCTCATCGTGAGCCACGGGCACTTCACCGAGTCCATCTACACGCTGATGTCGCGGCTGCGAGACATCCTCTACCCCGGTCAGCGACAGACTCCGGTCCAGGACATCGACCGCCTCGAGGAGGAGAACTTCGCCTGGATCGACTTCCTGTGGTCCACGCTCGGCCGGTCCGGCGAGGTAGGCACGGACATGGGGATGATCTACGCGGACCTGACCAGCACACGTGACACCGATGCCCTGGTGTCGAACCTGGTCTCGGCCATGACGGCCAAGAGCCCAGGCTGGCGGCGCGCGCCGGAGCGGTGGGCACTGAACGCGGTCCTCGGGCGCGAGGCCAACCGGGTGGCCCAAACCGAGCGCGGCACGCCCACCGTGGCCCTGACCACCGCGGGCCAGGCCGGCCTCAGGGACTACCTGCAGGGCCCGGTACGCGCGCAGCTCGGGCACGAGCTGGGATATGTCCCCGATGAGGTCACGTTCGTGTACGGCCACACCCACAAACCGTTTGTCGACCAGTGGTCGGTGTCCGGTTTTCCATCTCCGGTGCACATCGTCAACACCGGAGGATGGGTCGTGGACACGGCGGCGCCCGCTCCGGTACAAGGGGGCGTGGCGGTGCTGGTCAACGAGAACCTCGATGCCGCATCCCTGCAGTTCTACCGGCAGCGCCCCGGATCGGCCGCGGTACCGGTCCAGTTCCTGCCGCCGCCAGCCGGACAGCAGCCATCTGCGTGGCTCTCCGAACTGGAATCGCGGATCGACCCGGCGGCGGCACCATGGGTGACGCTGTCAGAGTCTGCCGCGAAACTGGTGGCCCAGCGCCACCGGCTCCAAGCCGCGACCACGGCGCTGGCGACGTAACGCCTCGCTGCTCCCGGTGCGGATGCAGGCTCGCACCGGGCTGAACGGGCTGAGATCCAATGGCAGGGAGGCGCCCAGGGCGACCCGGGCGGCCAGTTCTCCCGCGTAGGGTCCCATCGTCAGTCCTGAGGCCCCAAGTCCTGTGGCGACGGTCAGCCCGTCGATGCCGGGCACGGTGCCGAGCAGTGGCCTGATGTCCGGCCCCATCGGCCGGAAGCCGACCCTGGTCTCCAGATAGGTTCCGGACGCAAGCCCGGGCGCCACGGCCAGGGCTTGGTGAAGCACTTCGGCGAGGCCGCCGGGAGTGACGCGGTAGTCGAAGCCAGAGCCAGTCTCCCTGGTGGCGCCAGCCACGACGCGCGAGTCGTCGAACGCCAGCATGTAGTGGCCCGTGCCACTGGGCAGGATGGCTGGCCAGCGGCTGGTGTCGGTCATGCCCAGGCCGATGTGGACGATCTGGCCACGCTGAGCGGTCACGCCCAGCGTGAGTCCCGCGGGCTCCAAGAACGCATCCGTCCAGGCCCCGGTCGCCGCCACTACCGCGTCCGCGGCTAGGAACTGGCCAGCTGCCGTCACGCCCGCAACCGCGCCCTGCGCACACCGGAGCACGGCATCACCAGGCAGGACCGTCGCTCCGTTGCGGCCGGCTGCCCGGCACAGCGCAGCGGAGATGAGACGCCCGTCGACCCGGGCGGCCCCGCTGATGTGAACGGCCCAGGCGTCCGGCCGCAGTGGCGGGAACAGCCCGCGCGCCTGTCCCGGGTCGAGCACGCTGACTTCGCCCATCTCCGGCCACCGAGCCTGCCGCGCGAGCAGCCGCTGGCTGATCCCCCGCGCCCGCTCCGCGGTGTCAGCGAGGACTAGGGCGCCAGCCTGCCGGTAGCCAAGAGCTGTCTCGCCTTCCTCGGCAAGCGTGGCAACGAGCGCGGGGTATGCCCGCGCGGCGGAACACGCCATGGTGCTCCAGTCCGGGTCGTCGACTGCCGATGCCCACGGGCTGATGATCCCGGCGCCCGCGGACGTGGCCCGGCCCGTCCGGTTTGAGTCGATCAAGGTCACGTCGGCGCCGAGGACGCTCGCGGCGTAGGCACAAGCGCTCCCGACGACCCCGGACCCAACCACGACGAGCCGCACCGCGTCTCTCTTTCTGTCGTACCGGTCCGCTACCCGCGTGCCTGCCGGAGTTTGTGCGCGAACGTGGCCACGCCGGCTCCGACGGCGAAAGCGGCGCCGAGCGGAAGGTATCGCCGCACATCCGAACGCGGTGCCGGGGGAGCGACAGGAGGGCTCACCGGGCCCTGGTGCAGCCGGGTGACGGCTTCTGGCAGGAGGTCCGGTAGTTCGACTGCGAGGCTAAGGTACTCGAAACGGTATCTTTGCCAGTGCTCTTGCATCGACTGACGGCTGGGCAGCAGCGTTCGCCGCAGCTCGGGCAGCAGCGGACGGGCGAGTTCGGCAAGGTTGAGCTGGGGATCGACGATCATCGCGGTGGCTTCGAGCGTGACCAGGGCCCGGGCGAGGAGCATGAGCTCGCGCGGGAAGGCAACGCCATGGCGTCCCCCGAGCGAGAGTCCGTGGAGCAGCAGACGGGGAATCGAGAAGTCCGCCGCAGGCTGGCCGAACCACTCATCCACTGAGTCCGCGAACTCGGAGCGGAAGAGGGCAGGATCGGCGCCAGGGCGCAATTCCGACAGGTGCAGCAGCTGGCTGCCGACTGCCTCGTAGTCCCCCTCGAGGAGCGCCAGGCCCATCACCGCCATCCGCCGTCTCTCGCTGGAGTCGAGCCGCCCGAACATGCCGAAATCCAGGAAGCCGACCCGGCCGCCCGGCAGGAACAGCACATTGCCCGGGTGCGGATCGGCATGGAAAAGCCCGAACTTGAAGACCTGGCGCAGCATGGCCGCGGCCCCGGCGCGCAGTCCCGCTTCGGGATCGAGGCCTGCCCGCCGGAGGTCGGCCGCAGGGGCCGGCGGCTGCCCCTCGAGGAATTCGGCTGTCAGGACGCGCGCGGAGCTGCGGTCGCTGATGACGGCGGGGATCACAACCCGGTCGTCGTCAGCGAACAGCTGGCGTAGCCGCTCGGCGGTGTGTGCCTCATTCCGGAAATCCAGCTCGCGTCTGGTGTAGTGCGCCAGCTCTGCCGCTGCCTCGGAGGGCCTGAAGGCGATCAAGCCCGGCTGGTGCCGCTCGAGGCGGCCGGCCAGCGTGGCGAGCAGCGCAAGATCACGCTCGACCTGCACGTTAACCCCTGGGCGTTGCACCTTCACCGCCACGCAACGGCCATCGTGCAGCCACGCCCGGTGCACCTGTGACAGCGACGCCGCGGCGATCGGCTCCCGGTCGAAGTCCGCATACAGGGCAGCCAGCGGGGCGCCGAGTTCGGCCTCGACGATGGCCACCGCCGCCTCCGGCGCGAAAGGCTCAGCGTCGGAGTACAGGCTGCGCAGGGCCTCGGCGTACTCGAGCGGGATGTAGTCCGGCCGAAGCGCGAGCATCTGCCCCGCCTTGACGAAGGCTGGTCCGAGCTGTTCCAGCGTTAGCCGCAGCCGCTCGGCCAGCGGAACCTCCGGCCCCACATGGTGCGGGCACTTCCTGCCGGGCCGTATCGCACAGACGAGGCGGCATCGGGGTGAGACGCAACCCCTCAGGCCCGCAGCCTGAACCAGCCACCCGAGGCCGCTGCCGGAGAGTACGGTGGCGATCTCTACGGCGCGCGTCAGCTGCCCGGTGATCGCACGCGGCCCGGTGATCGCACGCGGACTGCCAGCAAACGTCTTTACCGTCACAACACCTCCTGCGTGGAGGCTCTCGTCCTTACCCAATACCCACTGGCGACACGCTTGGTACTGGGATTTCACAGCCAAGCTCCACGCCTGGCCGCGCGGGACGGTCTTAGGCGTCGCGGCGCATGAGGAGGTAGCCGCAGGCGCCCAGCAGCACCACGGTCCAGAGACAGAAGACGCCGAAGCCTTGCCACGGGGAAAGCACGTCGCCGGATTGCTCGCTGGTCTGAGCGACCAGCGTGCCCGCGATGGTGGGCAGATAGCCGTGGATGTGGTTGGCGATCGTGCCGGGGATCAGGGAGATCAGCGGTGGCACGACGAGGACCAGGGCGATGACCGTGGCGATCGCGCCGGCGGTGTGGCGGATCAGGCCGCCGATCGCTAGCGAGAAGAGGCCGAGCACCGTCAGGTAGAGGATGCCGCCGATGCAGGCGCGGGTGACGCCGGTCGTGGACAGCGTGATCGAGATGTGGCTGCGCAGGATCGCCGTGGAGATGAAGAAGACCGCGAACACGGTGACGGCGCTGACCACGAAGTCGAGCAGCGCGAAGATGAGCGCCTTGGCGGTCAGCATCGGGATCCGGCGCGGGACCGCCAGCAGCGAGGAGCGGATCGCGCCGGTGGAGTACTCGCTGCTGATCACGATCACGCCGAGCACGCACATGGCCAGCTGGCCGAGGCCGAAGCCCGCGCCGAACAGCACCGCGGTGGGGTCGGTCACCAGCGTGACGTGGTTGGGGTGGTTGCCCGGGTTGTTCCAGGTGTTGGAGATGACGGTCGCGACCAGCGCGCTGAAGCCGATCGCGACGACCACGAACACGAGCAGCGTCCAGAGGGTGGACCTGACCGAGCGGATCTTCGTCCATTCGGCGGCGAGCAGCCCGGCGGTCATGACGTGCCTGCCGTGGGCGTGCCGGCCGTGCCGGATTCGGCCGTGCCAGATTCGGCCGTGGTGGGGGCGGTCTTGCCCGGTTCGATTTTGCCGAATTCGACGCTGTCGGCGGTCAGCTCCATGAACGCCTCCTCGAGCGAGGGCAGCCTGGGGGTGAGCTCGTGCAGCACCAGCGAGGCGGATGCCGCGAGCTCGCCGATTCGCGGCGCGGGCAGCCCGGTCACGATCATGCCGGCGTCGCCGTTCTTGTCCTCGCCATTGCCGGCCGGCGCCGTGTCGGCCTGCACGGTGCCGCCCTCGGCTGTGATGAGCTCGCGGAGCCGGGTGGCGTCGGGCGACTTGACCAGGACCGACCGTTCCGAACTGCGCTCGATGAACTCCTCGGTGGAGGACTGCGCGATCAGCGCGCCGCGGCCGATCACGATGAGGTGGTCGGCGGTGACCGCCATCTCGCTCATCAGGTGGCTGGATACGAAGATCGTGCGGCCCTCCGAGGCGAGCTGCCGCATGAAGTTCCTGACCCAGCGGATGCCCTCAGGGTCCAGGCCGTTGACCGGTTCGTCGAGCAGCAGTACCGGGGGATCGCCGAGCATGGCAGCCGCGATGCCGAGCCGCTGCGTCATGCCGAGCGAGAAGCCGCCCGCCCGCTTGTTGGCCACTTCCTTGAGGCCGACGAGGTCGAGCACCTCGTCTACCCGCTTGGCGGGAAGCTCCTGCGTCTGGGCGAGGAACAGCAGGTGATTGCGGGCGCTGCGGCCCGGGTGCACGCTGCGCGCCTCCAGCAGCGCGCCGACCACGGTCAGCGGCTTCGTCAGCTGGCTGTAGCCGAGCCCGCCGATGGTCGCGGTGCCGCTGTCCGGCCGGTCCAGGCTGGTGATCAGTCGCATGGTGGTGGATTTGCCTGCGCCGTTCGGGCCGAGGAAGCCGGTCACCCGGCCCGGCTCGACGTTGAACGACAGGTGATCGACCGCCACTTTGTCGCCAAATCGCTTTGTCAGCTCGCGGGCTTCGATGAGCCCCGGTGGTTCCGCCACGCGTATTCCCCGTTCGCGAAGTGGGTCCCTTGGGCTGGTACGGCCCCAAGCATGCCCGTCGTCACGTACTAACGCAAACTTCATAATACAGCCAATGTACATTTGGTAGTCAATGTTGATAGTATCGCCAATGTGGACGAGGGGGGGGCGGCGCCTGAGAGTGCGGAGCCGCGACGCAGGCTGACGCAGGCCGAGGCGAAGGAGCGAACTCGCCAGGAGCTAATCGCCGCGGCGGCGCGCGTCTTCGCGCAGAAGGGCTTCGCCGGGGCGTCGCTCGAGGAGATCGCCGAGGCGGCCGGTTACTCGACCGGCGCGGTGTACTACAACTTCACCGGCAAGGAGGAGCTGTTTCTCGAGCTGATACGCAGCGGGTGGTCCCGGCAGATCGAGCGTCGGACGGCGGCCGTCACCCGGGTCTTCGAGGAGGCCGCCGCCAACGGTGGCGACCCGTTCGACGCGCTGTCGGCCTTCGTGGCCGGGCGCGCCGGCCACGAGAGCGACGTGTCGCCGCTGGTGGGCGAGTTCTGGCTCTACGCCGTCCGCCATCCCGAGGCGATGGACCTGGTGGCGGCGAAGCTGAGCGAGCAGGACCGGGGGATCGAGCCGGTGATCGCCGCGGCGATGGAACGGTACGGCGCACCCGAGGGGATCTCGCCCGCGGAGCTGACGCTGGTCGCGATGTCGCTGTTCGAGGGACTGGCGCGCCGCGGCCGCATGGATAAGGACGCGGTGCCCGACGACCTGTTCGCCCGCGTCCTCCGCCGGCTGTTCGGCATCGATACCGGTGCCGTCGCTCAGCCTGGAGAACAGCCTTGATAACAGCAAGAAGCGGCTGCGCCGCAAGGATAGTGGATCGTTGTGGCCCCATGAGGGCCCTAGCGATCCACCATCGTCGGGCCGCGTCAGTGGAGCCTGATAACAGCAAGAAGCGCTAGCAAGACGGGAGCGTGGGACGATGGGGCTGCTTCAGGGAAACCCTCGCAGACCGGGCAGTCGGCTGTCCGGCCGACGGCGCGCCACTCTTCCGGCGCTGGCCGGCGTGGCCGTCGTAGCCACGCTGATCACGGGCTGCGCCGCCATGAGGCACGCCGCCGCCGCACAGCCGGTTCCCGCGGGCGGGACGCTGGCCGCGACGCCCGGCGACGGGTCAGGCTGCGGTCAGCCCGCCGCACCCGGCTCGGCGATGTACAGCCTCCAGTCCGGCGGCCACACCCGCGAGGTGATCGTGCACGTCCCGGCGGGCTACACCGGGAAAGCCCGGGTGCCGCTGGTGCTCAACCTGCACGGAAGCGAGGCCACTGCCCAAGCGCAGGAGGTGTTCAGCGGCATGGACGCGACCTCCGACGCCGACGGGTTCATCGTGGCCTACCCGCAGGCGCTGATCCCGGCGGGCGGCGGCTACGACTGGAACATCCCGGGCGTGCCGCTGCTCGGCGGCCAGAACGCGCCGGCGAACGCGGCCAACGACGTCAGCTTCCTCACCAACCTGGTCAGCGTCCTCGCCGCCAAGTACTGCGTCGACCCGAGCCGGGTGTACGCGACCGGCATGTCCGGCGGCGGGCGGATGGCCAGCCAGCTCGGCTGCGACGCGTCCCGGACCTTCGCCGCGGTCGCGCCGGTCGCGGGACTGCGGTTCCCCAGCCCTTGCCCGGCCGCCAGGCCGGTGCCGGTGATCGCGTTCCACGGCACCGCCGACGCGGTCGACCCGTTCGAGGGCAACGGCCAGGCCTACTGGACGTATTCGGTGCCGACGGCGGCGCAACGATGGGCCGCCAAAGACGGCTGCCAGGTGAGCAGCCCGCACCTTGTCAGAAACTCTGGCTACTTGCTGACCGAATACCAGGGCTGCGCGTCGAACGCGGCCGTCGAGCTGTATGCCGTCGGCGGCGAAGGCCACGAATGGCCAGGCGGTCCCGCGATGCCGGCGAGCATCACGAAGGCGCTCGGGCCGCAAAGCGACGCGGTCGACGCGAACAGCACCATGTGGGCCTTCTTCCAGGCCCATCCGCTGCCCGCCTAGTCCGGACCCGTATCCGGATCCCCGTCCGGATCCTTAGGACGCCGCCTGGCGGGCACGGTGACGAGCGCGAGCACGCACCCCGCCAGCGCGACCACCGCGGCGGTGAGCAGGCCGAGGTCTCCGCCGCTGATGAAGGCCGCCCGCGCCGCCTGGGTGAGCAGGCGCCCCACGGCGCCACCCACCTGGGAGGCGACTGCGAGGGCGCCCCCGATGGAGCTGGTGATGGTGCTTTCGATCGCCTGCGGCACGTGCAGCCCGGCCATCGCCGCGCTCATCCGGTCCTGGTAACGGGTGGACAGCAGGCTGCCGACGACGGCGACGCCGAGGGCACCGCCGACCTGGATGAACACCCCGTTGGTGGCCGAGCCGACGCCGGTGTGCTCGCGCGGCAGCGAGTTCATGACCGATCCGGAGACCGCGGGAATGACCAGGCCCGCCCCGATGCCGGTCATGATCATGCCCGGCAGGATGCTGGTGAACGTCCATCCGGTCGTGGCGTAAGACACCTGCCACAGCCCGCCGCCGATCAGCGCCAGCCCGGCCGCGATCGTGAGCTTGCTCCCGGCCGTCCGGACCACGATGGACGACAGCGGGGCGATCACCGCTATCGCCGCCGCGATGGGGAGCATCCGCACCCCGGCCTCGAGCGGCGAGTACCCCAGGTTGAACTGAAGGAACTGGGTCTGCACGAACAACGCCCCGACCAGGGCGAACATCGCCAGGCCGAGCGAGGCGATCGGGGCGGAGAAGCTGCGCTCGCGGAAGAACCGCAGGTTCAGCATGGGGTGGGACGTGGCGCGCTCCCACGCGACGAAGCCGGCCAGGACGACCGCACCGGCCACGCCCGCGAAGATCACCAGGCCCGACGACCAGCCGTACACCGGCGCCTCGATGATCGCCCACAGGACGAGCCCGAGACCCGCGACGGACAGCGCGGCCCCGGCCAGGTCGGGCCGCAGCGCCGCCGGGTTCTTCGAGTCGGGAACCACTGGCACCGCGCAGAGCAGGCCGACGACGGCGACCGGCACGTTGATCAGGAACACCGAGCCCCACCAGAAGTGCGCCAGGAGCAGGCCCCCGATGATCGGGCCGAGGGCGAACCCGACTCCGCTCGTCCCCGCCCACAGGCCGATCGCCCGCTGCCGCTGCACGCCGTCACGGAACATGTCGGTGATGATCGACAAGGTGGACGGCATCATCAGCGCCCCGCCGATGCCCATGCTGGCCCGCGCGGCGATCAGCACGCTCACCGACCCGGAGAACGCCGCCCACGCCGAGCCGCCGGCGAACGCCGCCAGCCCTGCCAGGAACGTGCGCTTGCGCCCGACCCGGTCTGCCAGGCTGCCGCCGACGAGCAGCAGGCCACCGTAGACCAGGGCGTACGCGTCCACGATCCACTGCAGCTGGTGGGAGCTGGCGTGCAGGTCGCGCACCAGAGTCGGCAGGGCGACATTGAGCACGGTGTTGTCGAGGTTGACCATCAGGATCGAGACGCACAGCACGGTCAGCGCGAGCCATCGCGACGACCCGGGCCTGTGCTCGTGCGGGTGAGGCACTCGGACATGCGGTGCGTGGACAGCCATCGTCCCTCCTCCGGCCGCGATCGCTTCCATGCTCACCACCGCGCAAGCCGCGTGCCCACCCCCGTTCGGCCCGCCCGGGCCTGCCGGAAGTCCCTACGTCGCCGCCGCCTAGCCGAGCCCTACCTAGCCGAGGTAGTGCAGCCGCGTCAGCGGCAGGCTCTCCGCCTCGTGCACAGGCACCTCCGCCCCGCCCACCGAGACCGGCGCGTCCCCTGGCGGCACCACGACGTGCGGCACGAACTCGTTGCGCACCATGTCCGCGCGGGTCAGCCCGCGCGCGCCCTCGATCGGCAGGTAGCGGACCCCGGCAGGCAGCGCGCCCCGCAGGCCGGCCGACGACAGCACAACACCCGCGACGAACTGCACCGACAGCGACCGCGGAGCGTCGCCTAGCCCGCCGAAGAACGCCCGCATCGACCGCGGCTGGGTGATCCGGGTCGAGCCCGATCCGGAGCCGGACGCGCCCCAGGCGACGAAACCGGACTTCAGCACCAGCTCGGGGGCGGTGCCGAAGCGTGCCGGGTCCCACAGCACGATGTCCGCCAGCCGCCCGGCCGTCAGCGACCCCACGTGCATCGCCATGCCGTGCGCGATCGCCGGGTTGAGCGATAGCTTGGCCAGGTACCGCAGCACCCGGGAGTTGTTCGCGTACGCCGGCCCCGTCTCCCCGGCCAGCGTCGCCTGCACGTGGGCGAGCTGCCAGGTGCGCCGCGCCACCTCGGCGATCCGGCCCATGCCCATCGAGTCGGAGTTCACGATGCTGATCGCGCCCAGGTCGTGCAGCAGGTTCTCGGCCGCGATGCCGTGCCGCCTGATCCGGCTCGCCGCTATCCCGCGATCCGACGCCAGCCGCCCCCGCAGCTTGTGCACGGTCATCGTCATCGGCAGCAGCTCATCGACCGTCGCCACGGTCAGCGGCAGCGTCGGCGTCGTCGACGACCCCAGCACATGCGGAAAGTTCAGGATCGACAGCACATCAGGGTGCCCGCCGCCGCCCTCCACGTGGTAGGCGTGCACGGTGCGCCCCGCCGTGGCGGCGATGGTGTCGGCGAGGTAGCCCGACTCGTTCAGCGTGTCGGTGTGCAGGGCCACCGGCAGGCCGGCGCCCTCCGCGACCGTCAGGCAGGTGTCGATCTGGGCAGGCGTCGCGCCCCAGTCTTCGTGCACCTTGAACCCGCCGCAACCCGACTCGACCGCCGTGGCCAGCAGCACGTCGGACCGGGACGAGCCGCGGGCGAGGAACGCGGCGTTCAGCGGCGTCCCCGCCCAGCCGGCGATCAGCGACCGCATGTTGTACGCCGGGTTGGCGCCCACGTCCCAGACGCCGCCCATGCCCATGCCGACGATCGTCGTGACGCCGGACGACAGCGCCGCGGGCGCGATCGCCGGGCTGGACAGGTGCACGTGCGAGTCGATGATCCCCGCGGTGGCGATCAGCCCCTCGCCGGGCACGATCGCGGTGTGCGAGTCGACCACGAGGTCGACGCCGGACTGGACGTCCGGGTTCCCCGCCCGCCCGCAGCCGACGATCCGGCCGTCGGCGATCCCGATCGAGGTCTTCCGCACGCCGACCAGCGGGTCCAGCACGAGCACGTTCGGGATGATCATGTCGAGCGCGCTGTCTCGTCCGGACGCCCGCGCCGTCGCGAGCACACCGTCCCGCAGGGTCTTGCCGCACCCGCCGATCAGCTCGTCGCCGGGAAACACGTCGTCGGCTTCGACCTCCACCCACAGGTCCGTGTCGGCCAGCCGGACCCGGTCCCCGGTGGTCGGCCCGTACCGCGCGGCGTACTCGGAACGAGGCAGCGCGGTCATGACGTCCGCTGCGGAAACGCGACGACCACGGCGGGCGCCTCCCGCGACTCGCCGGCCCGCAGCAGCAGCGCCTCCCCGGCGGGCAGGTCGAGCCGGCATCCCGCGGCGAGCCCGTCGGCCACGACAACGGCGGGATTGACCTGGTCGAGCGGGAAGTGCGAGGAGATCCACACGTCCCGCGGCCCGGTGTTGCGCAGCACGACCGTGCGCCGCGGCGCGCCGGCCGCGAGCTCGATGTGGCCGGGCGCTGTGACAGTCGCCCCGGCCCGTTCAGGAAAGGAATCAGACGCCCCGAACGGGGCATCGACGTGAACCAGCGTGGAGCCCCACGGGAACAGTGCCTCCACCTCGAGCACGGGAACAAGCGACGGCACCCCGGGCAGCATCGCGGCGGCGGGCACCACCGAGCGCGCGCGGGCCACCACCTCAGCGAGCGGTATGCCGTCCCAGGCCATCTCGCAGATCTCGTCGCAGACCAGCGCGACCGCCTCGGCTGCCCCGAGCCGCGTGCCGCGGGCCAGCCGCCGCCTGGCCAGGTCCGCGGCCGCCGCGAGCAGCAGCCGCTCCTCTTCCCTGGGAGTCAGGTGCATGCCCAGAACTCTACGGGTGGCCCAAAAGCTACGGGTGGCAATGGCTCCCGGACGGCGGGGCCAGGTCGATCGCCTGGTTCGTATCCGGGAGGCCGGCGCCGCCGGGGTGCTGGTAGGAGAAGTCGCCGGCGGGATGCCGCTCGCCGGCCTTCCAGCATGATCGGCGGCCGCGCGCCGGGCACCGGCACCTTGGCGGTGACCGCGTTCTCGTCGAGGGAGACAGTGATCATCCAGATCAGCCGCTTGGGCCGCTCCCAGGTGACGGCGAGCGCCGCGCGCGGCAGCGGGGTGCCGTCCCAGCCGAGCACGTCGGCCTTCTCCGGTTCGGCGAGGGTGACGTAGACCAGCCGCGCGCTGTCACCGGTGGCCGCCAGGGCGAGCTCCGCGGCGGTGCCGGTCTCCGCCACGGTGAGCGGTGCCAGGGGGTGACGTGCGGATATTCCGGCAGAACGTGGGGTTGCGACTGTCATCAGTCAGGCTCCGTCTAGCGGCGGGGGACCACGCCGTAAATGCCCGTCTTGCGCGGTATGGACACCTGGCCCGGACAGCTAGGGCAGCTCGGGCAGCTCCGCCACCTCGTCGTGCTGGGCTGCCTCGGTCACCTCGGCCGGCGCGGCGGCGAGCTCAGGGGCCAGCTCAGGCGTCCGCTGGCGGCGGGTGCCGAGCGCGAGGTACCCGGCGACGAGCCCGGTGCAGGCGACCATCACCAGCGCGCTCACCCCGAGCGACACCCGCAGCCCGACCACCGCGCCGAAGAAGCCGACCGTGAACCCGCTGCCCAGGCGCAGCCCGTTGGCGCCCACGCCGTACAGGCCGATGACCTGGCCGCGCTTCTCGCGCGGCGCGAGCAGCTGCACGACCGTCTGCGTGATCGACATCGTGGCCAGGTTGGCTACCCCGCCGAGGACGAGCAGCAGCGCAGCCACGACGTAGTCGTGGCTGAACGCGAACGCCGCCGAGGTGACTCCGTAGATCGCGGTGGACCACAGCGCGGCGCGCACCGACAGCCGCAGCCACCCGGTGCCCTCGAGCAGCAGCCCGCCGAGCACGCCGCCGAGCCCGTTGGCGAACAGCAGCACCCCGTAGGCGCTGCCGCTGCTGATGCCGCCCATGCTGCTCGCGATCGACGGCATGGCCGTCTGCATGGCCGAGCCGACGAAGAACGAGCCGAGCCCGGCGAGGACGATCATCGAGACGATGACCCGGTCTTTGCGCACCTCACGGAACACCGACAGCGCGCCGATCGCGCTCACCCGCTGCCGCGCCACCACGCCGGTCCGCAGATGCCCGGTGTACTTGGTGCGCGCCATGAGCACGGTCAGCGGCAGGTAGATCGCGATGTTGCAGAAGATCCCGCGGACCGGCCCGAGCCCCAGCAGCAGCGCCGACCCGACGACCGGCCCGAACAAGATCCCCAGCGACCGTCCGGTCGAGTTGAGCCTGACCGCGCTCGGCAGATCGGCCGGCCCGACGAAGTCCTCGAGCATCAGCTGCTCGGCCGGCATCCAGATCGCGCCCGCCATGCCGTGCAGGATCAGCAGCACGCAGGCGTTCCAGACCTGCAGCGTGCCGGTGAAGAACAGCAGCCCCCAGCACGCCGACACGGACATGAACAGCAGCTGCGCGCCCTGGATGAGCTTGCGGCAGTCATGCCGGTCGGCGAGCGCCCCGAAGTACGGCGACAGCAGCAGGAACGGCAGCCAGTGGCTGATCACCTCGAAGCCGGTGAGCGCGGGGGAGTGGAACTTCTCCCAGACGACCCAGTACGTGATGACGTGCTCGACGTTGTCGGCCATCATCGAGAGCGCGCCGCCGAGCAGGTACACCCGGCACGTGGGATTACGGAGCGCCGCGAACTTCGCGGGCTGCCCCACGTCTTCTAGGGGGACATGGGTAGGAACCCCGCAGGCAGCACACATTTCCCGATAATTGTAGAGCGAAACTAACGAGCGACTCAGGTGCTGAGACCTAGCTCACGCGCGATGAGCATGCGCTGCACCTCGGACGTGCCCTCGCCGATCTCCAGGATCTTCGCGTCCCGGTAGAACCGCCCGACGGGGAACTCGTTCATGAACCCGTACCCGCCGAACACCTGCGTCGCGTCGCGCGAGTTGTCCATCGCCGCGTCGGAGCCGGTCAGCTTGGCGATCGCCGCCTCCTTCTTGAACGGCTCCCCGGCCAGCATCCGCGCGGCCGCGTGATACCAGGCCAGCCGCGCGTTGTGCGCGCGGGTCTCCATGTCGGCGATCTTGAACTGCAGCGCCTGGAATCTCCCGATGGGGCCGCCGAACGCCCTCCTGTCCCGAACGTACGCGACCGACTCATCCACGCACCCTTGCGCCAGTCCCGTGGACAGCGCCGCGACGGCGACCCGCCCCTCGTCCAGCGTCGCGAGGAACTGGGCGTACCCGCGACCGCGCTCGCCCAGCAGGTTCGCCTCCGGCACCCGGCAGCCGTCGAACGACAGCTCGTGCGTGTCGGACGCCGCCCAGCCGACCTTGGAGTACTTCTTCGCCACGGTGAGGCCTGGCGTACCCGACGGCACCAGGATGGTGGAGATCTCCGGCTTGCCATGACTGGTGGTCCCGGTGATCGCGGCGACCGCGATCACGCCGGTGATGTCGGTGCCCGAGTTGGTGATGAACGACTTGCCTCCGTCGATGACCCAGTGGCCGTCCTCCAGGCGGGCTCTGGTGCGCATGGCGCCGGCCACGTCCGTGCCGCCGCCCGGTTCCGTCAGCCCGAACGCGGCCAGCATCTCTCCGGCGCAGAGGGGCGGCAGCCACTCCCGCTTCTGCGCTTCGGTGCCGTACCGGTAGATCGGCATGATGCCGAGTGAGACGCCGGCCTCCAGCGTGATCGCGACCGAGGAGTCGACGCGGCCGAGTTCCTCCAGGGCGAGGCAGAGGGCGAAGTAGTCGCCGCCCATTCCGCCGTACTCCTCGGCGACGGGCAGCCCGAACAGCCCCATCCGGCCCATCCGCGCCACGATGTCGTAGGGGAACTCGCCGCGCTCGTACAGCTCGCCGATAGTTGGCGCGACCACGTCGCGCGCGAACTCCTCGACGGACTTGCGCAGCTCCTCATGCTCCTCGTCGAGCCGGAAACCGATCACGCCGCCTCAACTCCTCTCGTCCGCCATGATGATGGGTCGTTGTGCACCCTATGGTGTGCCTACTGACCCATCATCATTGATTTGCGGCTCGATGACCGCTAGCTGGGCGTCCATGCCGACCTGCTGCCCGGCCCTGGCGGCCACCTCCGCTACGGTGCCGGCCACCGGCGCGGTGACCGTGTGCTCCATCTTCATCGCCTCCACCACGGCGACCGCCTGCCCCGCGCTCACCTGCTGGCCGGGGGCGACGTGCACGGCGAGCACCGTCCCCGGCATGGGCGACCGCACGGTCCCGTCGCTGCCGTCGGCCCGCCCGCCCCGCACGGGCGCGGCCTCTTCCTCGGTCAGCGCCCACGCGTGGCCGTCGCGCCCCAGCCAGACCGTCGCCCCGTCGGTCGCGTACGCGAACCGCAGCACGCGCCCTCCGTATGTGAGACGCAGGCCGGTCCTGTCGAACTCCGCTCCCGCGGGGACCAGGGCGCCGTCGTCAATCATGGTTTCTGAGAGGCTCCGCACGCGAACCTCAGCGTGGCCATCGGCGACTTTGAAGCGGAACCTGGTCCATGCTGGTCCGCCAACCCGCCAGCCGTCGGGGATCTCCCACGGATCGGTTGCCTTGTCCGCCAGGGTCAGCAGCCGGGCGAGCGCAGCCGCGGCCAGCACTTCGTCCGGCGGCCGGGCTATGCCTGCTGCCGCGTCGGCGACGCGCTCGGCGAGGGTGGTGTCCAGGTGGCCGGCCTGGACGTCCGGGTCGGCCAGCAGCGTCCGCAGGTACGCGACGTTCGTGGTGACGCCGAGGACGGCGGTGCCGGCGAGGGCGGCGTCGAGGCGGCGCAGCGCCGTGGCGCGGTCGGGACCCCAGGCGGCGACCTTGGCGAGCATCGGGTCGTAGGCGCTCGTGACGGTCATGCCTTCGGCCAGGCCCGAGTCGACGCGGACGCCCTCGGACGCTGGTTCGCGCAGGGCGAGGACGGTGCCGCCGGTGGGCAGGAACCCGCGCGCCGGGTCCTCGGCGTAGACGCGGGCCTCGACAGCGTGCCCGGCCGGCGTCGCCGGCCGGCCCACCTCAAGACGCTCGCCCGCGGCCACCCGGAGCTGCCACTCGACCAGGTCCAGTCCGTACACGAGCTCGGTGACCGGGTGCTCGACCTGGAGCCTGGTGTTCATCTCCATGAAGTAGAACTCGTCGGGGGAGTCGCCGGGCACGATGAACTCGACCGTGCCGGCCCCGGTGTAGCCGACGCTGCGCGCCGCCTCGACGGCGGCGCCGCCCATGACCTCGCGGCGCGCCTCGTCGAGCAGCGGTGACGGGGCCTCTTCGATGATCTTCTGATGGCGCCGCTGCAGGCTGCACTCGCGCTCGCCCAGGTGCGTCACGGTCCCGTGGGTGTCCGCGAGAACCTGGATTTCGATGTGCCTGGGGCTGCTGATGTACCGCTCGATCAGCAGCGTGTCGTCGCCGAACGCGGCGCGTGCCTCCCGCCGGGCCGCCGCGAGCGCGGCGGGCAGCTCGTCGCGGGAGCCGACCACGCGCATGCCCTTGCCGCCCCCGCCGGCGGAGGGTTTGACGAGGAGGGGAAACACGGGCCCGTTCAGGCTGATGATGAGCTCTTCATCGGACATGCCGGGCTTTCCCGTGCCCGGTACCACCGGAACGCCGGCGGCGGACACCGTCGCCTTCGCCGCGATCTTGTCGCCCATCGCCTCGATCGCGGCGGGGGGCGGGCCGACGAACACCAGGCCGGCGTCGGCGCAGGCGCGGGCGAAGGCGGCGTTCTCGGCGAGGAAGCCGTAGCCCGGATGCACGGCTTCCGCCCCGGTGACGCGCGCGGCCGCGATGATCGCGTCGATGTTCAGGTAGCTGGCGGCGGCCGGCGGCGGGCCGATCCGCACCGCCTCGCTGGCCGCGCCGACGTGCGGGGCGCCGGCGTCGGCGTCGCTGTAGACCGCCACGCTGGCGATGCCGAGCCGGTCCAGGGTGCGGATGATCCGGACGCTGATCTCGCCGCGGTTGGCGATCAGGACCTTGCGGAACACTCCTACCTCACATCCGGAAGACGCCGTAGCCGGCCGGCTCGAGCGGGGCGCAGGCGGCCACCGACAGCGCGAGCCCGAGGACCCGGCGGGTGTCGGCCGGGTCGATGACCCCGTCGTCCCACAGCCGGGCGGTCGAGTAGTACGGGTTGCCCTGGTGCTCGTACTGGTCGCGGACGTCGGCCTCGTCGCTGCCGACGCCACTACCGACGGAGCTCAGCACGCTCGCGGCCTGGTCGCCGCCCATGACGGAGATGCGCGCGTTCGGCCACATCCACAGGAAGCGGGGCGAGTAGGCCCGGCCGCACATCGCGTAGTTGCCCGCGCCGAACGAGCCGCCGATGATCACCGTGAGCTTCGGCACGCGCGCGCAGGCGACGGCGGTGACCATCTTGGCGCCGTGCTTGGCGATGCCGCCCGCCTCGTATTGCCGCCCGACCATGAAGCCGGTGATGTTCTGCAGGAATATCAGGGGAATCTTCCGCTGGTCGCACAGCTCGATGAAGTGGGCGCCCTTCAGCGCGGACTCGCTGAACAAGATGCCGTTGTTGGCGATGACGCCGACGGGGTGGCCGTGGATGTGGGCGAAGCCCGTGACGAGCGTGGGGCCGTATTCCTTCTTGAACTCGGCGAACCGGCTGCCGTCGGTGATGCGAGCGATGACCTCGCGCGCGTCGTAGGGGGTGCGCAGGTCCGCGGGGACGACGCCGTAGATCTCGTCCTGGTCGTACAGCGGCTGCTGCGACGGCTGGACGTCCCAGGGGCTCGGGGTGCGCGGGCCGAGCGTGGCGACGATGCTCCTGACGATGCGCAGCGCGTCGGTGTCGCCGGTGGCGAGGTGGTCGGTCACGCCGGAGACGCGGGAGTGCAGGTCGCCGCCGCCGAGTTCCTCAGCCGTGACCACCTCGCCGGTGGCGGCCTTCACCAGCGGCGGACCGCCGAGGAAGATCGTGCCCTGGTTCCGCACGATCACGGCCTCGTCGCTCATCGCGGGCACGTAGGCGCCGCCGGCCGTGCAGGAGCCGAGCACCGCGGCGATCTGCGGGATGGCCCGTTTCGACATCGTCGCCTGGTTGTAGAAGATGCGGCCGAAGTGCTCGCGGTCGGGGAAAACCTCGTCCTGCCTGGGCAGGAACGCGCCGCCGGAGTCGACGAGGTACACGCACGGCAGGTTGTTGTGCAGCGCCACCTCCTGGGCGCGCAGGTGCTTCTTGACCGTCATCGGGTAGTAGGTGCCGCCCTTGACGGTCGCGTCGTTGGCGACGATGACGCACTCGCGGCCTTCGATGCGGCCGACCCCGGTGATGATGCCCGCCGCCGGCGCGTCGCCGTCGTACATGCCGTCGGCGGCGAGCGGGCTGAGCTCGAGGAACGGCGAACCGGGGTCGGTCAGGACCTCCACCCGGTCGCGCGGCAGCAGTTTGCCGCGGCTGACGTGCCGGTCGCGGGCGCGGTCAGAACCACCGCGCGCCGCTGTTTCGAGCTTGGCCCTGAGTTCTGCCGCGAGCGCGGTGTTGGCCGCGTGGTTGCGCTTGAACGCTTCGCTCGCGGTGTCCGCGCTGGATCGCAGCGGCGTCACCGACATCATGACAACGAATCCTAGGCGGTCGTCGTCCCAGGGGATGACGGGCGGTTTCAGCCCGGCGGCCGACGACAAGGCGGCCCGTGTCCCGTGACGATGGCTCTATGAAGCGGTTCTCCGGCATGAGGCAGTTCTACGGCAGGTTCAGGGAGCTGATCAACGAGGCGGCCAGGTTCGCCGTGGTCGGGCTGGCCGGCGTGGTCATCACCGACGGCGGCGCCAACCTGCTCAGGTACGGAGCCGGGCTGGACCGCTTCACCGCGGTGGCGATCGCCACGCTCGCCGCCGTGGCGATCAGCTTCGTGGCCAGCCGCTACTGGACCTTCCGGCATCGTGAACGCACCGGGTTCGGCCGGGAGACGGTGCTGTTCTGCGTGGCGAACGGGATCGGCGTGGCCATTTCCGAAGGCTGCGTCTGGCTGGCCTCCGCGTTCGGGTGGGAGGGCAAGCTCTCGTACAACATCGCCTTGGCGAGCGGAATCGCGCTCGCGACGCTGTTCCGGTACTGGTCCTACAAGAAATGGGTCTGGCCCCGTGGTGCTCAGCCTTACGCCGCGTCCTCAGTTGCTGCTGAGCAGCCGCGCGAACGGTCCCTTGTCGTCCGCTGACTCCTCGGCGGCGGCCCCTGGGGCGGCCTCGCTGCCGGCCGGCGCCGACACACACTTCACCCGTGGGGAGTGAAGCGGCGGGGTGCCGCGTCGCGGACGATGGCAGGTGGCCGGCCGGTCGCTGGCCCGCGTGCGGGAGGAGAAGACGGTGGGTCGTTATCCGGACATCAGTAACCATGGGCTGATAGGAGATCTCCAGACGGCGGCGCTAGTTTCCACGGACGGCGTCGTGGACTGGTTCTGCTGTCCCCGGTTCGACTCGCCGAGCGTGTTCGCCTCCCTGCTGGACGCCGACCACGGCGGGTACTTCCGCATCGCCCCCGACCGCGACGATTACGTCAGCAGGCAGCTCTACTTCCCGGACACGGCCGTCCTGATCACCCGGTTCATGACTCCGGACGGAGTGGGCGAGGTGCAGGACTTCATGCCGCCGGCCGGCGAGGTGGCGACGGACCGGCACCGGCTGGTGCGCCAGCTCCGGGTGGTCCGCGGCACGATGCGGTTCGTGATCGAAGTCCAGCCGGCGTTCGACTACGGGCGGCAGCCGCACAAGCTCGACCTGTTCGATGACGGGGCCGTGTTCGAGGGCGACGGCATGGAGCTGACCCTGCACTGGGCCGCGCCGCCCGAGGTGACCGCGGACGATCCGGGGATTACCGTCGAGCGCCGCGGCGACGGGCTGCGCGGGACGCGGACGCTGCGGGCCGGGCAGAGCGGGGGGTTCGTGCTCGAGTCGATGGGCGGACCCCCGCGACGGATTCCGCCGGAGGAACTTCAGCACATGGTCGCGGAGACGGCCGACTTCTGGCGCGGCTGGGTGGCCAAGTCGAGCTACAAGGGCCGGTGGCGGGACATGGTATCCCGGTCGGCGATGACGCTGAAGCTCCTGACGTACGCGCCGACCGGCGCGATCGTGGCGGCGCCCACCGCCGGGCTGCCAGAACAGGTGGGCGGCGAGCGGAACTGGGACTACCGGTACACGTGGATCCGGGACGGCTCGTTCTCCATCTACGCCCTGCTGGGACTCGGCTACGTCGGAGAGGCCCGCGCCTTCGGCACCTGGCTGAGCGACCGGGGCGGCGAGAGCGTGCCCGGCGACGGCCATCCGCTCAAGATCATGTACCGGGTCGACGGCAGCTCTGACCTGACCGAGGAGACCCTTGACCACTTCGAGGGCTGGCGCGGGTCGCGGCCGGTGCGCATCGGCAACGGCGCCGCCGACCAGCTGCAGCTCGACATCTACGGAGAGCTGCTGGACTCGGCCTACCTTGGTGACCAGTACGGACTGCAGGTGTATCACGCGGGCTGGCAGCAGGTGGCGAATCTCGTCGACTGGCTGTGCGAGCACTGGGATCAGCCCGACGAGGGAGTGTGGGAAACCCGCGGCGGACGCAAGGACTTCACCTACGGCCGGTTCCAGAGCTGGGTGGCGCTGGACCGGGCCATCCGGATGGCCCAGCGTCGCGGCCGGCCCGCGAACCTGACCCGCTGGGCCGCCCAGCGGGACGCGATCTACCAGCAGATCATGGAGCGTGGCTGGAACCCCAAAGTGGGGGCGTTCACCCAGCACTACGGCACCGAGGTGCTGGACTCGGCGCTGCTGAAGATGCCGCTCGAGGGGTTCATCCCCCCCGACGACCCGATGTGGCTGTCCACCCTCCGGGCGATGGACCGCGAGCTGGTCTCCGACAGCCTGGTCTACCGGTACAACCCCAGCGCCTCTCCCGACGGGCTGGCCGGTGACGAGGGGACCTTCACCTTGTGCACGTTCTGGTACGTCGACGCCCTCGCCAGGGCCGGACGGCTCTCGGACGCCCGGCTGACCTTCGAGAAGATGCACACCTACGCCAACCACCTCGGGCTGTACTCGGAAGAGATCAGCAGCACCGGCGAGCAGCTCGGCAACTTCCCCCAGGCGTTCAGCCATCTCGCCCTGATCAGCGCCGCCATCAACCTGGACTACCAACTCGATCACGGTGCCACGGCTCCACGGCTGGATCTGCTGAGGGGCTAATCCAAGCCATACCGGAACGGCGCGGCCGAAAGTGGGGGCTTTCGGCCGCGCCGTTTTGTCGCTTTCTTGTGGCTTTTTGATCTGCAGTGCAAAGAAATCACCCAGGGTGAGATCTCAAGAGGGTGATCCCGTGTCACCCTAGTTGGGGTGAGGGTCCAACTTAACGAGACATTAGGAGTCGTCAGCAGGGGGAGGCGACAACTTGGCATCGTCGAAGCCGCGGGGGGGTCGTGCCACGGACCCCATCCTGCAGTCGAAAATCACCACGCCTGCCCTGCCGCCGTGGCTTGTGCCTCGGCCCCGCCTGGAAAAGCGGATCGCTCAGGGTGCTGAAGGGCCGCTCACGTCCATCACCGGGCCGCCAGGAGCCGGCAAGACGGTGGCGGCCGCTTCGTGGGCCGCTGGCCACGATGCGGGGCTAGTCGCCTGGGTCACGATCGACGGGTACGACAACAGGCCCGAGGTTTTCTGGTCCTACGTGGTTGCCGCGCTCCGGCAGGCTGGAGTAACCGTCAGCCGCGCGGCCTCGTCCCTGGCGCACGGGGAAATGGCCGGGCACGTGTTCCTGCTGCAGCTGGCTTCCGCGCTGGCCGGGCACGAGCCGGCCGTGACGCTGGTGCTCGACGACTTTCACCTGCTGACCGACGGCGCGGTGCTGTCCGGGCTGACGTACGTGATGAAGAACGCCAGGCCGGGCCTCCGGCTGGTCGTCACGTCGCGGATGGACCCGCCGCTGCCGCTGCACCAGTACCGGCTGACCGGTGACCTGACCGAGATCCGGGCGGACGACCTCGCGTTCAGCGTTTCCGAGGTCGCCTCGCTCATGGTGCAGCACGGTGTCACATTGCCGCCGCCCGCGCTGGAGTACCTCACGGAAAAAGGCGAGGGCTGGGCGGCTGGCTTGCGGATGGCGGCCATGTCGATGGAAGGCCATCCCGATCCCGAGCAGTTCGTCAAGGAACTCAACGCGGAGGATAGCGCGGTGGCCGGGTACCTCGTGGAAGAGGTGCTCAACGTACAGCCGGTGGGTGTGCGGAGGCTCCTGCTGTACTCGAGCGTTCTCGACCAGGTCAACGCCGACGTCGCGGGCGCGCTCCTGGACCACGGCGAGGTGGCCGGCACGCTTGAGGCCCTCACCAGGGAGAATTCGTTCGTGCAGGCGGTCGGGGACGGCTGGTACCGATTCCACTCGCTGTTCAGGGACGTCCTGCGCCTGAAGCTGCGGCGTGAGAGGCCCGGCACTGTGGCCAGCCTGCACCGGAAAGCCGCGCGCTGGTATCAGCAGCAGGGCATGCTCGCCGAGGCCGTCCGCTACGCGGCGACTACCGAGGACTGGACGCTGGTGGCGGCGATCATGGTGGACGAGCTCGCCATCATGCAGCTGATGGGCCCGGATCATGGCGATCTGCCGGCCGACGGATTCCGTGTGGTCCCCGACGGAGATGTCTCGCCGCAGTTCCTGCTGGCCGTCAGCGCGGTCGCGCTGTCCGAGTCAGGCGACCAGGCGGCCGAGGCGCCGCTCAGGGCGGCGGAAGAAATTCTCGGCCGCCTCCCCGAGGACCACGATGCCCTCTCCCGGTTCGCGGCCTGCACGCTCCGCTCTAGCATGGCGTTCCGCCGCGGCAGCCTGGAAGTCCTTGACGAGGCGACGGCCATGGCCGAGCGGCTGCTGGACAAGATCCCGCAGCCGGTGCTGGCACGGCACCAGCACGCGGTCGCGCAGGTCCTGTCGGGCCGGGGTGCCGTCGAGCTGTGGTCGGGGAATCCCCGCGCGGCCGCGGACCTTTTCGGCCGGGCGGCCGAGTTGCTCGAGGATGTGATCCAGGGCCTCGACCCAGGTCGCCCTGAGCTGCAAGCCCGCCGTAACGAGCTGGCGGCCTGCCGCGGATACCTGGCCCTGACCGAAGCCCTGCGAGGCCATCTGAAAGCGGCCGAGGAGATCGCCAGCGCAGGGACGGCTCTGGTCGGTGACGGCAGGGCCAGGCAGCCGGATCCCGCAGCGGCCCTCGCGCTCGCGTTCGTTCGCCTGGAACACGGCGACCTGAGCGCGTCCCGTGCCCGGCTCAAGGTCGCGGACGCGGCGCTCGATGCTCATCCGGACAGGCTGGCCAGCGCTGTCGGCAGCCTGGTCGCGGCGCGCGGCAGCCTCGCGGAAGGCCGCACGCACACGGTCCTTGAGACGATCAAGCGCGCCCGTTCAGGCCGGTCGCTTCCGCCGCTGCTCGACCAGGTGCTAGCTCTCACGGAGCTGCAGGCTCACGCGGCTGCCGGAGACGGCCGGGCGGCTCTCGAGGTGGCACGTCGTGTCGCGTCTCAGTCCGGGCTGGACGCGAAGGTCGCGCTCAGCCGCGCCTGGCTGGCGGCCGGCGACGCGGCGGCGGCGCGCCGCACGCTGGCGGCG
>Ga0335073_10002468_pt1 | contig 25281 bp, 26 predicted proteins | sample Lox_Sample_22_FD_207093 | JGI IMG/M metagenome (GOLD analysis project Ga0335073, IMG submission 207093) | Soil microbial communities from Loxahatchee National Wildlife Refuge, Florida, United States - Lox_Sample_2.2 | ecosystem: Environmental > Terrestrial > Soil > Wetlands | place: USA... | reverse complement strand
CGGGGTCCTGCAACGCATCCTCGGGGAGGTCCTCGACCTCGGCCAGGCCGAGCTCCTCGCCCTGGTACACGTAGGCGCCGCCGGGCAGCGCCAGCATCAGCAGTGCCGCAGCTCGCGCCCGCCGGCGCCCGACGTCGAGGTCGACGGGCAGATCGTTTAGATCGTCGAGCTTGCGCAGCGGGCGGACGCCCTGGGGTCGTGCGTACCGTGACACCTCCCTGACCGTGTCGTGATTGGACAGGACCCACGTGGGCGGGGCGCCGACGACCTCGTGAGCGGACAGCGCGGCCACGATCGAGGCGCGCATAGCCTCGGCCTGCCACGGCGCGAGCAGGAAGTCGAAGTTGAACGCGGTGTGGAGCTCATCGGCGCGGATGTACTGCGCGAGCCGTCCGGGATGGTGGACCCACGCCTCGGCGACGAACACCCGCGGCTCGTCGTAGCTATCGGCCAGCGAACGCCACGAGCGGTAGATGTCGTGTACCTCGTCGCGGTCCCAGTGCGGGTGGTCGACGACCTCGCCGCCGACGGGCGGCCACACCGTCGAGCCGACGTCTGGGAGCCCTTCGGCCTTGGCCAGGCCGTGGGCGACGTCGATGCGGAAGCCGTCAACCCCGAGCCCGAACCAGAACCGCATCGTCCTGTCGAACTCGTCGCGGACGTCGGAGTTGGTCCAGTCGACGTCGGGCTGCTCGGGTGTGAACAGGTGGAGGTACCACTGTCCCGGGTGACCGTCGGCTTCGGTCACGCGCGTCCAGGCGCGCCCCCCGAAGTTGCTCATCCAGTCGTTGGGCGGCGTGCTCCCGTCGGAACCATGGCCGTCGCGGAAGATGAACCGCGCGCGCTCGCGCGAGCCCGGCGGGGCGGCGAGAGCCTGCTGGAACCACGCGTGCTGATCGGAGAAGTGGTTCGGCACGATGTCGAGCAGGATGCGGAGGCCGAGGTCGTGGGCCTCGGCGATCATCGCCTCGGCCTCGCCGACGGTGCCGAACATGGGCTCGATGTCCCGCAGGTCCGAGACGTCGTAGCCCCCGTCCTTCATCGGGGACGGGTACCACGGGGTGATCCACAGCGCGTCGACGCCGAGCCCGGCCAGGTACCCCAGGCGCGAGCGCAGCCCTTGGATATCGCCGATGCCGTCGCCGTCGCCGTCCGCGAAGCTGCGGATGTACACCTCGTAGATGACGGCGCTCCGCCACCACGCTCCTCCGTTGCGGTCTCCTGCGGCCATCGTCACACCCTTTTTTCTACCGCTCGTCCAGCGTGCAGCCCAGCGCCGTTCGGCCATCGCGAACGGTACGACCGGTGCGCGGCCGGCGCGCTACGTCGTGCGGCGCTCGATCACCGTCAGCGGCGCGAGCTCCTCGGTCGGCTCGCCGGCGATCCCGTCGATCGCCGCGAGCAGCAGCTCGACGCCGCGGGAGCCGGTCTCGCGCAACGGCTGGCGGACCGTGGTCAAGCCGAGTACCTCCGCCACCTCGATGTCGTCGAAGCCGATCACCGCAAGGTCCTCGGGTACGCGCAGGCCGCCCGAGCGTGCGGCTTCGAGCACGCCCAGCGCCTGCACGTCCGAAGCGGCGAAGATCGCCGTCGGCGGGTCGGGGAGGTTGAGCAACCGCTCCGCCGATGCCCGTGCTTGCTCGCGGCCGTGAGGCGCCCGTGACTCAAGCGCGCCGTTTCGCTTGATCCCGGCCCGGCGCAGCGCGCGCGCCATCCCCTGGCGCCGCCGCTCGCTCGACGTAAACCCGAACGGGGTCGGCTCGTCCCCGACGAAGCCAATGACCGTGTGTCCCTTGGCGAGGAGGTGCTCGGCTGCCATCGTGCCGCCAAGGACGTCGTCGATCACGATCCGGGGCAGCTCGGGATGGACGACGTCGACGAGCACGACGGGCAGCCCCTCCCGGCGGAGGCTGTCGACCTCCTCGTCGGTCGGGCGTAGCGACATCACGAGCAGCCCGTCGACGCGGTCGGTGCGGGCGAAGCTCCGGAACGCGTCGTGCCGCTGGGTCAGGCTCTCGACATCGAACAGCACCAGGTCGTAATCCCCGTGGTCGCGGAGCTTGCCGACGACGCCCCGAAGGCGCTCGAGCACCGAGTTGCTCGTGAAGAAGGGCGCGACCACGCCGATCATCTGCGTGCGACCGAGCGACAGATTGCGCGCTGTGGAGCTCCGCCGGTAACCCAGCTGATCGATCGTGCGGTGGACCCGCTCGCGTGCATCCTCGCTCACGAGCGGGCTGTCATTCAGCACCCGCGACACGGTTCCCACGCCGACCTTCGCCTGTCGGGCGACGTCCCGGATAGTCGGGGCACGGTCCCGGGACTTGGGTGGAACCGGATCCATCAATCCATCAGCCTAGCTCTGAAGTCAACGTCCCGGCACTTGACTCCGGTGTAGGGTCGTGCGATAGTGGAACCGGTTCCACTTCGGATCAACCACGGCTGCAGGAAATTGGCCAGACGAGGTGAGGAGCAGGCAATTAGCGTCCCCGGCGAGGCCGTTTCGCTGCACCCAGGTGCCGGCGTGACATCGCTTGACGGGCGTCCGATAGCGGTCGCCGGCGAGGCGATCGTCGACTTCGTGCTCGAGCCCGGCGGAGGCACGACGCCGCATCTCGGTGGCGGCTCGTTCAACGCGGCGCGGACACTCGGGCGGCTTGGGCTGCGGCCGGTGTTCATCGGCCGGCTGTCGACTGACCGGCACGGGCGCGCTCTGCGCCTTGCGCTCGAGGCGTCGGGCGTGAACCTCGATGGGATCGTCAGCACCGACGAGCCGACGACGTTCGCTCGCGTGGAGCTCGACGGCGACCGTAAGGCGAGCTATCGCTTCTACCTCGAGGGCACGTCGGCCGCGGGACTCCAGCCGGACGAGGCCCGCCTGGCGATGCCGCTCGGCGCCGCCGCGCTCCACGTTGACGGGCTCGGCTTGGCCGCCGAACCGCAGGCGAGCGCGATCGCGTCGCTGGTGCGCGAGGCCGGACTGGGGACCTTGGTGCTCGTCGACCCGAACTGCCGTGCCCAGACGATGCGCGGTGGGACGGAGTTCCGGCAGCGCCTGCGCGAGGTTTTGTGTCTCGCGGATGTCGTCAAGGCGAGCGAGCACGACCTCGCTTTTCTCGATCCAGACCGGACCCCGTATCAGAGTGCGTGCGCTCTGCTCGCTCGTGGTCCGGCCGTCGTGCTGTTGACGAACGGGAACCTTGGCGTGAAGGTTCTAACCGCGAGGCGCGAGGCGCTGGTCGAGGCGTCGGGCGCGCAGGTGATCGACACGATTGGCGCCGGGGACGTGTTCGGCGCGGCATGGTTGGGAGCCTGGGTAGCCGACGGACTCGGGCGCGAGGACCTTGGCGATTTCGAGGCGGTCGTCCGCGCCGCGGAGTTCGGGGTTCTGGTGGCGGCGCGCACCTGCGAGCGAGCGGGACCGGAGCCGCCACGCGGCGCGAAGGTCGACTCAGAGTGGTGTTTGGAATGAAGGGACCGGACGCAAGAGTGGTGCTTGGAATGAACGGACCGGACGTGGGGAGAAGACGATGCTAGGCACACTGGCGAGAGCCGGCGCAGTTCTCGATCTATTCACCACGGAGGAGCCGGAATGGGGGGTGACGGCCACGGCGCAGCGCCTCGGGATCGGGAAGTCGCTTGCCCACGACGTGCTCGCCAGCCTGGCTGGGATCGGGCTGCTCCAGCGTGTCGGCCACGGGAAGTACCGCCTCGGGTGGCGGACTGTGACGCTGGCCTCGGTGCTTCTGCGCACGAGCGAGCTGAAGACCCACGCTCGCCCGGTGGTGCGCGACCTCGCCGACCGCCAGGGCCTCACCGTGAGCCTCGCGGCCTGGGACTGCGGGCGGATCATCTATATCGACCGGCGCTCGAGTGTGCGGCACCCGAGCCGGTGCGGCCCCGCCGCCGGAACCGCGGCGCCGCTCGACGCCAGCGCGGCGTCCAAGGTGCTGCTCGCGGCCCGGCCGCATGGGGAGGTCAAGACGCTGTGGTGCGACGGGCTGGTTCACACCGGCCACGCCTCGGTCGATGAGCTCGAGCTCGACCTCGAGCGTGTGCGCCGGTACGGCTGGGCCCACAACCGGGCCGAGGAGACCGCGGGGTCGAGCGCCGTCGCGGCCCCCGTGCGCGACGCTGAGGGAAACGTGGCAGCGGCGATCAGCCTCGACCTGCTCGACCGCTTCTCAACGGCGAATGTCGATCTCCATGCGCGCGCGGTCGTGGCCGCGGCGTCCAGGATCACAGCAGCGATTCGCCAGCACGCGCTGGCTGCGTGAGCGCTACTCGGAGCTCCTGGCCGAGAACGTGTCGGCGAACTGTTGGAGCGCGCTCGGCTCCTCGGGTGGTGTGATCACGTTGACCGGAAGGCCGAGCGCTTCCACCCGCGTGGGGAGATCCTTGCGTAGCCACTCCGACCGGCGCTTGGGCAGGGTCGAGATCAGGATGTCGTCGTACTGGCCGCCGGCGATCTCGGCCTTGATCGAGTCGAACGCATCTTCGCCGCCGACGTGCCCGTCGACTGTCGAGCCCGCGGCTCTGCCGAGCAATTTGCTCGCGGTCGCGACCGACCAGTCCGCGCCCTGACCCTGGTTGGAGTTCGGGATCAGCAGGCTGAATCTGGTTGGGCGCTCGGTCGCGAGGCGCTTGACCTCCTGAAGGAGGAATGGCGTCGAGGCCGTCAGGTTGGCCACGATCAGGGTCCGATGCGCAGTGGCCGTCTCCATGGATCTCCCCTCGCTGAGAATTTGGCGGCGCGAGTGTGCCAGCCGTTCGGCGAGCGGGTCAAGCGCCGTTCGAGAATCCCGGAACCAGGGGTGGGATGCGTCGCGCGCAGCGAGGCCCCTCAGAGCCTGTAGTCGCGCAGCCCGCTCCAGTACTGCCGGGAGCAGAAGCGCTCGAGTCGCCACAGCGCGAGGGCGACGGACAGCATCAGGACGCCGAACCCGGCGAGGCCGCCGAACGCGCTGGTGACGACGGGCACGAGCGCCATCAGCCAACACCACACGGCGAGCCAGCCCAACGGACGCCACGGCAGGTGGAAGCTCCACTGCCGGCGCGGCGGCTCGTCGCCCTCAGGTGGCTCCCATCCCTGCTCGGGAGGCTCCCAACCGTCGCCGTGGACCAAGCCGAAGACCAGCATCTCATTCTTCCTGCGGGATAGGGGTGGCCTCGACGGCCTCTTCAGATGTGAGTCGCCACATCGTGGATCCATCCGTCCCCGTTGCGCTCGCCACCGCTCCGGTGGCCTCGAGCCGCTCCAGCTCGGCCTTGAACGCGTGGTACGGGATCAGCCCGACCTGGGCGAGCGCCCCGTAGCCGACGCGCTCGTACAGATCTGAAGTGCTGGTCGGATCGATGGTGACGGCTCCCAAAACGACCGACTCGCGGGACATCGGCTTAAGTTACACCCGCAGTGAAGGGCGCCCAGCTTATGGAAGTCCGGCATAGCCGAACGCGGCTATTCACAAATTCTTCGCGGCGGTAGAACACGGCGGCGCTAAGCGCCCGGCCAGGACCGAGTGAGGAGAGGAACTTGTGAGCCAAGCGTCGGCGAACTCGCCTGGAAATAGGGTCGTGCGAATCGCGACGGCGATCGCCATCGGAGGCCTTTGCGCGCTGTGGATCGCGGCCTGCGGTTCGTCCGGCGCCGCCCACGGGCCGGTCTCGATTGTGTACTACAGCCCGGTCGACTCGAACGGGACGAACGTGAAGGCCGCGGCCACCTGCAGTAAGCAGTCGGGCGGCAGTTACACGATCTCGATCACGCCCGAGGCCAACAGTTCTGACGCCTCGCGCCAGCTGGCGGTCCAGCGTCTGGCGGCGCATGACTCCGACTACTCGTTGCTCAACATGGACACGATCTGGACGGCGGAGTTCGCGGCGGCCGGGTGGCTCAAGCCGATCACGGGCGCGGCGCGACAGGAGGCCCTACAGGGGGTTCTTCCGATCGCCGCGCAGTCGGCCGAGTACCAGGGGACGCTGTATGCGGTGCCGCTGAACACCAACGCGCAGCTGCTCTGGTATCGCAAGGACCTGCTCGCGTCGATCCATCAGCCGGCCCCGACGACGTGGGCCCAAGTCATCGCCGACGCCCAGAAGCTCCCGGCCAGCGACGGGCTGATCGAGGAGCAGGGCCAGCAGTATGAGGGCTACACGGTGTGGTTCAACAGCGTGCTCGCCTCCGCCGGCGGCGAGGTGGTCGATGCCCAGGACAAGCCGGTCCTCGGCAAGCCTGCCGTAGAGGCGGCGACGATCATCCACGACGTCGCCACCTCGGGCCGCGCCGATCCGTCGCTATCGACCGATCAGGAAGACCAGGGGCGTCTCGCGTTCGAGGGCGGCAAGGCGGCCTTCATGCTCAACTGGCCGTACGTGTACGCCGCGGGCCGGACCGACGCGGCCACGAGCGCGACAACCAAGCACGTGTGGCAGAACATGGGTTGGGCTCCGTACCCCTCGGTATACCCGGGCGTGCCCGGAAAATCGTCGGTCGGCGGCGCCAACATCGGCGTCTCGGCCTACAGCAAGTACCCGAAGCAGGCGCTCGCAGCCGCGATCTGCATGACTCGGTACTACTGGGAGAACCAGGAGGCGATCAACGAAGGACTGCCACCGGTCACTATCGCCTCTTACACCAACCCGGCGGTGGTCAAGAGCTACCCGTTCGCCGCCGTTCTCCTCAAGCAACTCGAGCACGCGACCAACCGTCCTGAGACCCCGTATTACTCAGATGTGACGTTGGCGATCCAGCAGACGCTGCATCCGCCCGCCGCGATCAAGCCAGTGTCGGACATCAACAGCCTGCGGTCGTGTCTGACCACGCTACTCAAGGGAGGTCTGTGCTGATGGCCACCGTGGCCGGAGCCCCCACTGTCACGCCCGCCACTGCGCCCCCCAAGAGTCATGGGTTGACCGAGCGCGCGAGGGCCGAGCGCAGGCTCGGCTTGCTGCTGACCATGCCTGCGGTCCTCGTGATGGTCCTCGTCGCCGGATTCCCGATCCTGTACGCGGTGTGGCTCTCGCTCCACCGCGCGGACCTTCGGTTCCCAAATCTCACTGCGTGGATCGGGCTCGACAACTACATCTCGGTCCTGAGCTCGCACACGTGGTGGAACGACTTCCTGAACACGGTGATCATCACCGTGTTCTCGGTTGCGCTCGAGCTCGTGCTCGGATTGCTGATCGCCGAGGCGATGTACCGCGCACTGTATGCACGGACCTGGATCAGGGTGGCGGTCCTGGTCCCGTACGGGGCAGTGACTGTGGTGTCAGCGTTCGCGTGGTCACTCGCGTTTAACCCGGCGACCGGTTTCGCGACGCAGTGGCTCGGGCTGTCGACGCCGCCGCTCACGACACGGGCCGGTTCGTTCGCGGTGATCATCCTGTCCGACGTGTGGAAAACGACGCCTTTCATATCGTTGTTGATGCTCGGCGCGCTCGCGCTCGTCCCCGAGGACCTGTACAAGGCGGCCAAGGTCGACGGCGCGACCGCGTGGCAGCGTTTCTGGCGGATCACGCTCCCGCTGATAAAGCCGGCGCTGGCGGTCGCAGTGCTGTTCCGGGTGCTCGACGCGTTCCGGATCTATGACGCGGTGTACATCATCACCAACGGATCGAACAACACCTCGAGCGTGTCACTGCTGGGTTACCAGGTCCTGATCGGCCGGCTGGACCTCGGGCTCGGGTCGGCGATCGCGGTGTTGATCTTCTTGTGCGTCTGCCTGATTGCGGTCGCATTCTTCCGGTTCCTCGGTGCAAGTCCTCAGCGGAGGTAAGTCGACGTGGAGAGTGAAAACACACCCGCACGCAGGACGCTCTGGGGGCTCGCCGTCATCGCGGTCCTCGTCTATGCGCTGTTCCCCGTAGTGTGGATCATCTCGCTGTCGTTGAAGACGCCGGAGTCGATCGGCGACGGCAGCTTCCTCCCGACTCACTGGACAACGAGCAATTACAGCGCCGTGTTCAACACCGACTTCTTCCCCCCGGCGCTCAGGAATTCGATTGGGATCGCTCTGATCACCACGCTCCTCGCACTGTGCTTCGCGTCGGCGGCAGCCTATGCGATCACGCGCCTCGACTTCCCCGGTAAGACGCTGATCCTCGCCGGCGCGCTCGCCGTCACGATGTTCCCCGCGATCTCGATCGTCGGTGGCCTCTACAACGTGTGGCGGAACATCGGCCTGTTCGACACCTGGCCAGGGCTGATCCTGCCTTACCTGACGTTCTCGCTGCCGCTGTGCATCTACATCCTGGCCGCATTCTTCAGAGAGATACCTTGGGACCTGGAGAAGGCCGCCCAGATGGACGGGGCGACGCCGATGCAGGCGTTCCGGCGCGTGATCTTGCCGCTGGCCATGCCGGGCGTGTTCACCGCCGGCATCCTCGCGTTCATCGCTGCGTGGAACGACTTCCTCTACGCGAACGTGCTCACCACGTCGAACGCGGCACGCACGGCGCCCGTCGCGATGGCGTACTTCACGGGCGCGTCGCAGTTCCAGCAACCGGCCGGGGCGATCGCCGCAGGTGCGGTCATCGTCACCGTGCCGATCCTGATCATCGTGTTGATATTCCAGCGGCGGATCGTTTCCGGACTCACCGCCGGGGCCGTCAAGGGTTAAGTGGGTACTAAGGAGCGGAAATGGCCGACATCGTTCTCGACAACGTCGTCAAGCGTTATCCCGACGGCTTCGAGGCCGTCAAGAACCTCAACCTCTCCATCGGCGACGGCGAGTTCATGATCCTCGTCGGCCCGTCAGGCTGCGGAAAGTCGACGGCGCTGAACATGATCGCCGGCCTGGAGGACATCTCTGCGGGCGAGTTGCGGATCGAGGGCAAAGTCGTCAACAAGGTCGCGCCGCGCGACCGCGACATCGCGATGGTGTTCCAGAGCTACGCGCTCTATCCGCACATGACCGTGGCCGACAACATGGGGTTCGCGCTGAAGCTCAAGAAAGTGCCCAAGGCGGAGATCGACCGCAAGGTGCAGGAGGCCGCGGACATCCTCGACCTCACCGAGCACCTGGCACGCAAGCCCGCGAACCTCTCAGGAGGCCAGCGGCAACGGGTGGCGATGGGGCGCGCGATCGTCCGCGACCCGAAGTGTTTCCTGATGGACGAGCCACTCTCGAACCTCGACGCCAAGCTCCGTGTCCAGATGCGCGCCCAGGTGGCGCGCATCCAGCGGCGGTTCAGCACGACCACGGTGTACGTCACCCACGACCAGACCGAGGCGATGACGCTCGGCGACCGCGTGGCGGTCATGCTCAGCGGTGTGCTCCAGCAGGTGGGCTCGCCGATGGAGCTCTACAACAACCCGGCGAACCTGTTCGTGGCCGGTTTCATCGGCTCGCCCGGGATGAACTTCATGCCGGCCACGCTCAACAACGGATCGGTCCACCTGCCGATGGCGGACGTGACCGTCCCACCCGAGGTCCGCGAGCGGCTCGGGCGCCAGCCCGACGGACGCCGGGTGATCGCGGGCATCCGCCCCGAGGATTTCGAAGACGCAACCAAGATCGACGCGGACAGTCGCGCTCGTGGCACCACCTTCAGCGCCAAGCTCGATCTCGTCGAGGCAATGGGCGCCGAGTACTACGCCCACTTCGGGATCAAGGGCAAGATGGTGGAGTCCGAGGAGCTGCTCGAGTTGCGCGACGAGGCCGGCGGCGTTGAGGAGCTCACCGACAGCGGCGATGCCGTGCTAGTGGCCAGGCTCAGCCCCGAGAGTCGGGCGCGCTCCGGCGATCAGGCCGAGCTCTGGCTCGACGCATCGAAGATGCATTTCTTCGACGAGCAGTCCGGCGAGGCGCTCACTTACGCTCGCTGATCGTCTCCAGCGGCAGCGGCGAGGCGGGCTTCAGCTCCTCGAGACGTAGGAGCGTCATCACGCGCGCGGCGCCGCCGCGGGTCGACAGGCGCAGGAGGACGCGCTGAAGCTGGGCGACCTCGCGCGCGACGATAAGCAGCATCGCGTCGGTCTCGCCGGTCACCCAATCGGCCGAGATCACCTCGGGCATGGCCCGGATGGCCTCGGCGAAGCGGCGGTGCGCTGCCTCGCCGTGGCTCTGGAGCGTGACCGCGACGTAGACCTGTAGCGGGAAACCGGCCTCGGCGGCGTCGAGGCGGGCCGTGATGTTGCGGACGATCCCGGACTCCTTCAGGCGCCGGACGCGATGGAGCGTGGCGGCGGGGGAGAGGCCGACGATGCGGGCGAGCTCCACGTTCGGGCGATCCGCGTCGGTCTGGAGCTCCTCGAGCAGCCTTAGGTCAATCAAATCAAGTGCAGTAGGCATTTCGCAAAATATTTGATCGCTCTAGGGCCGAGATGTCAAATCAAGCTGTGCTCATTGCCGGAATTGACCGATGCTCTGATCATGAGCAGCAGGCATCGTTCAGCGATTTTCGCCCTTGCCGCAGCGGGCACGCTGTGGGGCCTCAACGTGCCCCTCACGAAGCTGGCACTTGGCTGGCTCGCGCCCGGCTGGCTGACCGTGGTCCGTTTCGCGGTCGCCGCTCCTGTGCTCGCTCTCGTAGGCCGTCGGGGCGTTCGCGACGCGCTCACGCTTCGGGTCCTGGCCTCGGGTGCGATCGGGTTTGGCGCGGTGATCGTGCTCCAGAACGCGGGCATTGAGCGGACCAGCGTGAGCCACGCGGCTGTCGTCATCGGCGCGGCCCCAGTGCTCGTGGCGCTGATCGCCGCGAGCCTCGGTCAGACGGCGACCCGCCCACTCGCGTGGGCCGGCTACGCGGTGTCGCTTGTCGGAATCGCGCTCGTCGCGGGCGCCGGCGGAGGCGGGGCGACGGCACGGGGGGACCTGCTGGTGCTCGCCTCAGTCGTCCTGTCGGCCGCTTTCATCGCGATGCAGCCACGGCTCCTCGAGGGACGGGACGCCGCTGCCGTGACCGCCGTGCAGTTCGCCGGTGGCGCGCTTGTTGCGCTGCCAGTGGCGGTCCTCACCGAGCATGGGCCGAGCGCCCCCGGGACCGCGATGCCGGTGCTTGCGCTCGCGGCGCTGGCGCTGGCCGGGACGCCGCTGCCGTTCTGGCTGTTCGCGTTTGGGCAGGCCCGAGTGCCGGCCGAGCTGGCCGGCGCCTTCCTCAACCTCGAGCCGGTCGTCGGTGCCGCCGCCGGTTGGCTCGCGCTCGGCGAGCCGGCCGGCGCCTGGCAGATCATGGGCGTGGTCGCTGTACTCGCCGGAGTCGCGATGAGCACCCTCCCGCCCAAGCCCGAGTCCCGGCGCGAGCCCGCGGTGGCCCGCCTCGCCTACAAACTTCTTACCTTCCGACCGTGAGGCCGGCGGCTGGCGCCCGATCTACAGGGCACCAGACCAAAGGAGGCCTCGATGACGAGGAAGCAGCGACATGCCGTGGCGGTCGCCACCACCGTCCTGACGCTCGCCGGCGGCGGCGGGGTGGCATGGGCGTGCACCGGCGATCCGGGATATCCCGGATCGACCGGCACGACGACCACGGCCGGCACCACCACGGCCGGTACGTCCACGACCACTGCGACCAGTTCGGCGGTGCGCCGTAGCCACGCCCGGCGCGCGCGGCATTCCCGACGGAGCGCATGAACGGATGGGGGAGGGCCGCGATCAGATCGTGGCCCTCCTCAACTCTTACGTACTTGCGACGCCCGTGCCCGACTGTGCCTAAGGCACCGTGAATCCGCAACTCGTGCCCCCCTGGAGTCTGGCTCGGCTGTCGCTGCGGATGCAGGGCGACGAACGCCTCGCGGAACTCGTCGGACACGGGTCCGAAGCGGCGTTCGAGGTGATCGTCCACCGTTACCGCCGCGCGCTGGTCCGGCATTGCGCGCAGATACTCGGCGACTGCGACGCCGATGAGGCGGTTCAGGACGCTCTGCTCAAGGCACACCGGGCACTCGCCGGCGGAACCGGGGTCCACAGCGTCGGACCCTGGCTGCACGCGATTGCGCATAACTCGGCGCTCGCGATGTTGGCCGGCCGGCGCGCCGGCGCCGAGTATCGCGAGGGAGACATCACCGTCGAGGTTGACCCGGACCACGTCGATCGAGAGCGACTCGACGCACTCGTGGGCGCGCTCCTATCGCTGCCCGAGCGTCAGCGCCGAGCCCTCGTCATGCGCGAGCTCGAAGGCCGTAGCTACGACGAGATCGCCCAGCGAATGGGCGCGAGCAACGGGGCGGTGCGCCAGCTCCTCAGCCGGGCACGCGTGTCTGTCCGGGACCGGCTGGGGACGCTCGTTCCCGCTGACCTGCTCCTGCAGTGGACGACCGTGGCCTCCGGTCCGTCGCGCGCAGTGACGCTGGCCGGCAGCGGTGCGCTTGCGGCCAAGCTGTCCGGCGCGATGCTGCTATCGGTGGCCCCGGTGGTGGCGGTGACGCCGGGGCCGGTCCCGCGCGCGCCGGTGCGCCACGAGGCGAAGACAGCCGCGCGGACCGCGAGTCCCGGGCGGCGCGTGAGCGTCCGGGTATCGCTGTCAGCGGTTGGCCGCGGCGAAGCGCCCACCGCCGTACGACCCCAGGTCGATCACGAACGCGAGCGCTACGAACACCCACTCGAAGCCGGTCACGTGGTGACCGGGACCCCACGACCAGAACGCGGCGTAGGCCAGAGTCGTCCATGGCAGCAGGAAAAACCCGAGCAACGGCAGCACCCAGCTGCTGAATGCGCGACTCAGAACGTCGCTGAAGATCCACAGAACGAACAGGGCCAGCCGGGGGGAGAGCAGGGCGAGCAGGGCGACGAGACAGGGCATTCGCCGACTATGGCCGCTGTGCTGTCGCCGGTCGTCACCCAAACAGGATGAGGTTGCGCCGAACGGCGGCTGGAACGATGGCCCCGATCCGTTGACCGACCGACAGGAGGCTGCCGTCCCATGAGCGAGCCCGACACACTCTTGGTGCTTGCCGCTTCGTACGACAACGTGGCCGAGGCCGAGGCCGACTACGAGGCGGTGAAGGCTCTCTACTACACGATCAAGACCTCGCACGACTTCGACGCCGCGGTCGTCGCCCGCGACGAGGACGGCAAGATCGAGATCGTCAAGAAGCACGAGCAGCCGACCCGCCACGGCGTCGCCCACGGGCTCGGCTGGGGACTCGCGATCGGCGCGGCGTGCGCGATCCTGCCCGGGGTCGCCCTGCTCGGCGGGCTCGCCGTCGGCGGCGGCGCCGGCGCGGCGATCGGCGCGGTCACGGGCCACGTAAGGGGCGGCATGGACAACAGCGACCTGAAGGGCCTCGGCGAGGTGCTCGACAAGGGACAGGCCGGCCTGATCGTGGTGTACGCAACCAACATGGCCGACCAGGTGGCGGCGAACATCAAGGCCGTCAATCGGTTCGTGTCCAAGGAGATCGACGCCAACGCCGACGAGCTCGCGAAGCAGCTGCAGGAAGCCGGAAGCGCTTCGTGACGCGTTGCACCGCTCTCGGCGGTGCGTCATGCTCGAACCGTGAATGCTGACTACGACGTCGTGGTGGTCGGCGCCAGCATCGCTGGGTGTACGACGGCGACGTTGCTGGGGCGGGCGGGGGCGCGTGTCGCGGTGGTCGAGCAGCGCCCGGACTCGGCGGCCTACAAGACGGTCTGCACGCATCTCATCCAGCCCAGCGCGACCCCGACGATCGAGCGCCTGGGCCTGGCCGAGCGAATCGAGGCCGCGGGCGGCATCCGCAACAACTTCGAGGTCTGGACTCGATTTGGGTGGGTCTGCCCGCCGCTCGCCGACGACTACTCGCAGCCGCGCTACGGGTACAACATCCGCCGGGAGAGGCTAGATCCGATGGTGCGCGAGCTCGCGGCTGAGGTGCCGGGCGTCGAGATCCTCCTCGGCGAGACCGCGACCTCACTGCTGGGAGCAAACGGGCGGCCGTCGGGCGTGCGGGTCTCAGGTCGCGAGCGGCACGAACGCGACATCACGGCGCGCGTCGTGGTCGCCGCGGACGGACGTGACTCGCGGATAGCCGCCTTGTCGGGCGAGAAGACCCGGGTGATGCGGCACGGTCGATTTGCCTACTTCGCCTACTACCGGAACTTGCCGCTGCCGACCGGCGGCTCGATGATCCTGTGGCTGCTCGATCCCGACGTCGCATATGCCTTCGCCGAGGACGACGGAATCACGCTCGTGGGTACGTTCCAGACCAAGGATCGCGAGTCCTGGTTCAAGCGGGATCTCGATGCGAACTTCGAGGCCTACTTTCGCGGGCTGCCCAGAGGGCCCGATCTGGCGACCGGCGAGCGGATCTCGAAGATCCTGGGCAAGCTCGACATGCCAAACACGGTCCGGCGAGCGGGCCGTCCCGGACTGGCGTTCGTCGGGGACGCCGCGCTGTCGGCCGATCCAGTGTGGGGCGTCGGCTGCGGGTGGGCCTTCCAATCCGGTGAGTGGCTCGCCGAGGAGCTAGTGCCGGCATTCGAGAACGGGGCCTCGTCCTCCGATGCGGACCTCGACGCCGCGATCGATCGCTATCGCAAACGGCACCGCAGCCGGCTGCTCGGCCACTTCCTGGTGACCTCCGAATATTCGACGGGACGGTGCTTCAACCCTATGGAGAGGTTGCTGTTCTCGGCGGCGGCCAGGGACGGTCGCGTCGCGGACAGATTCGCCGCGTTCGGCGGTCGTTCGATCAGACCCAATGACCGCGAGTTCGCGCTTCTGATGGGGAGCGCGATCAAGGCCACCGCGCGCCGGGGAGGCACGGCCCGACTCCAGCCACTGGCGGGCGCACACGCCGACGGGACGCCGACGCCGAGCTCCGTGACCACGACGCGGCCGACAATCGACGGCCTCGCCACCCCGGTGTCCTCGGTCGGCGACGCAGGCGCCGGTGAGGCGATCGTGTTCGTCCACGGCAATCCCGGCTCCCGGCGCGACTGGGATGACCTGCTGAGCCGCGTGGCGCCGTTCGCGCGGGCGGTGGCGCTGGACATGCCCGGCTTCGGACACGCCGAGCGCCCGGACGGGTTCAGCTACACCGTTCAGGGCTACGCCCGCTTTCTCGGCACCGCGCTGGACCAGCTCGGCGTGCAGCGCGCGCACCTTGTGCTCCACGACTTCGGCGGGCCGTGGGGTCTCGAATGGGCGATCGGGAATCCGGACCGGTTCGCGAGTGCTGTCCTGATCAACACCGGCGCGCTGATCGACTATCGCTGGCACTACCTGGCGCGGATCTGGCGCACGCCGCTCGCCGGCGAGGCCTTCCAGGCCACGACCACGCGTTCCGGCCTCCGTATGGCGCTTCGCCACGGGAATCCGCGCGGCCTACCGCGAGCGTTCGTCGACCGCATGTACGACGACATCGACGCGGGCACGAGCCGGGCCGTGCTCAGCCTCTACCGGGCGACCGACGATCCGGGCAGCGCCGGGCGCGCGCAGGCTGATGCGCTCGCGCCGCTCGACCGGCCGGCGCTTGTGGTGTGGGGCGCGCATGATCCCTACATCCCGGTGGCGATGGCCGAACGACAGCGCGAGGCGTTCCCGAAGGCCGAGGTGGCGATTCTCGAGGACAGCGGACACTGGCCGTTCGCCGACGACCCCGACAGCGTCGGCCGGCACGTCGAACCGTTCCTGCGGGCGGTGGTCGCCGGCGAGCAGGCGGGCGCGCCGGCGTCCCGCGGCTAGCTCTCGTCTGCGTCTGCGTACTGCGCGAGCTCGGCGAGCTCGACCGCGGCGCCGAGCGCCTTGACCATCCGGCCCGCCGCCGCCACGACTCGGGTGGTGCCGACAATCGGCGCGACGCCGGCGAGGACTCCCATGATCTGCTCGGTGGTGACGCCGACGTCGCCGGCGGCGCCGAGGTTGAGCAGATACGACGCCGGCGGGGCATCGACGGCGACGAGCGCCGCGACGCGGACGAGCATCAGCGTCTGCTCGTCCAGCCCTGACGTCTCCATCGAATCGATGGTCATTCGGCCGAGGAGGTCGAGGAGGGGAGTGTCGGATGATTGCGCGGACATAGGGCTTCCTCTCGTTCGGGACGATGGCGCGGTGGGAGCTTGCAGGCGAATGCGCGCACCGTCGTCATCCGATTCGGGTGAACCGCCGGGCGCCGCGGCGTGGGAATCTGAACTGTGAGCCCGACATCGCTCGAAGCTCTGGATCGCCGGCAGCAGCGCCGAGTGATTGGGCGCTCCGCGATCCGGATCCTGGTGAGCGTCGTGCTGCTGTTCACGCTCTACGCAGTGCTCCCGGTGGCCGATCGGACCGGCCTGGGGACGCTGGCCGAGCTGTTCGTGGGCCTGATCATCTTCGGAGCAGTGCTCGGCTGGCAGGTCCTCAAGATCATGGGGGCGGAGCATCCCGAGCTGCGCGCGGCCGAGGCGCTGGCAATAGCGGTGCCGATCGTGCTGATCGTGTTCGCGTTCACGTATCTGTCGCTGTCGCACGCCGTGCCCCGGAGCTTCTCCGAGAAGCTCGACCGCGTCCAGTCGGTGTATTTCGTAATCACCGTGATCAGCACGGTTGGGTTCGGCGACATCACCCCAAAGACGGACGCGGCGATGATCGTCGTCTCGTTCCAGATCATGCTCGACCTTGTGCTGCTCGTGGGGATCGTCCGGGCAGTGTTCTTCGCCGCCCAGGTCGGCGTCCGCCGGCGGCAGACCGAACGCGACGCCGCTACGGGCGATTCCTCCATCGCTTCGGGACCAGCCAGTCAAAGTCCAGGCTGAGCTGGCCTTCGCTTCCGACCACGAACACGCTCCGGATCCCGACGGCCAGATAACCGATGACCGCGACCTTCGGGAACAGGAACACGGCGAACAGGATCGCCACCGCGTACAGGAACGTGCTCGCCCACCGCCGCCAGCCCCTGGTCGGCTGGGTCCGGGCGACCGGCGACGCGGGTTCCTCGCTCGCTTGAAGGGCGGGCCGGGCAGCGGCGTAGCGCTCCGCCGCACGGAGCACCAACTCGATCACCAGTGCCGACGCGCCGTAGAACACGACCGCGGTGCGTTCGGCGGTGTCGCCGTGATGGAGGGCCTGGGCGAGCACGCTGGTGGGGAACGGCAGGAACGCCGCTGCCATCAGCAGCACGAGGTTGAAGCGCAGGAGCGTCGGGTCGATGAACCGCAGGCGGGAGAACAGGTTGTGGTGGGCCATCCACACACTTCCGACCGTGAGGAAGCTCGTCACATACGCGAGGTACGCGGGCCATTCGTGCAGGAGCGCGTGGCGGAGGTGGCCGTAGTCCTCCGGCGCGATCGTGATGTCGAGCACCAGCAGCGTGATCGCGATCGCGAACACGCCGTCGCTGAAGGCCTCGACGCGCCCGGTGTCCCAGCGCTGAACCGACGCCTCGTCGCCCGCGTCCGCCCCGACGCCGGCGGACGTCACGTCACCGGCGGCTGCCATAGACGGCGGCGACGGTCACGACGGACACGGCGACGAGCAGCCCGAGCGCGGTGACCCAGGTCAGCCCGAATTTGTTGTGGACCCGGATGGCGTACGCGAGGAAACCGGCCGGGATCGCGATCGACAGCGCGAGTCCGGCGGCGCTGACTGCCTGTCTCCGGCTGGGGACGCGGGCGCGCCACCCTCGCCCGGGCTCGGGCGGACGTTCCGCGGGCGCCGGTTCGGCGGCATAGAACGCCCGGGTGCGCTGGAACAGCTGTCGCGAGTGCGTCTCGCACCCCCAGGCCATCATGATCATGAAGGTCACGGGGAAGATCCAGGTGACCGCCCAAAGGGCCACGAACGCCGCGGCCCCGACGGCGTCTCGCATCCACACCCTCCACCCGTGGTGAGGCTCGCCGCTCGGGGGGCCGATGAACCCGCCAAACACGAGCATTCGCGTACCCGAGTCGATCCACAGCCGCAGCGGCCGGCGGTGCTCCGGCTTCGGGGGCATGTCCGCTCCTTCTACCGCCAGCAGCCCGGTCTCCGCGTCCTTGACCGTCGGGTATACACCGCGGAGCGACAGCAGCTCGGCCGCGGTCTGGAGGATCCCCGGATCGCGGCCGTACAGCGCCGCGAGGCGCAGGTTCATCCGCGCCTCCTGCCAGAGATAGTTCATGTAGCCGGGCACCAGCGCGAGGTAGAACGGAGTCCCCGCAACCATGCCCTGGAGGCGGGCGATTCTCGCCGTCTGTGTGCCGAGGTGGTCCACGGCCTCCTGCAGGTCGCCGTCGGGATGCGAGGCGCGGGTTTCCTGCGCCCACTGGAGCGACGGCTCGGCGAGCCTGTGGACGGCTTGAAGCGTGAGCCGCTCGCAGATGTGCTCCGGGTCGCGCCAGGCCACCCTGATCATCTGCCGCGGCACGTCGGTGACGACGCGGACGCCGCGTCGACCGACGTCATCAGATGAGTCTGGGGTAAGCGATTCGGCCATCACGCGAGGTCAAATACGACCGTCGCCGGGCGCCGGTTCCGCGTCATCACCCGATTTGGATGAGTGCGCCGGCGGCTTCAGTGGCTGAGCCGGCCGCCGTTGACGAGCAACGTCTGGCCGGTGAAGAAAGCGCTTTCGTCGGAGACCAGGAACGCCACCGCCCCGAGCAGGTCGCCCGGCGTTCCGAGACGGCCAAGCGGCGTCCGGCCGACGTCGTACTCGTTCGCGGCGGTCATGGTGATGCTTCCCTCGGTGGGGATGAACCCGGGGGCCAGTGCGTTGACGCGGATCTGCGACGGGCCGAGCTCGCGCGCGAGCACGCGTGTCAGCCCGATGACGGCTGCCTTCGAGGTGACGTAGTGGGCGAGCCCCGGCGAGCCCGAAAACGCGACCTCGGACGCCATGTTCACGATCGAACCACCGCCGGCTTCGCGCATCAGCGGTACCGCGGCTTTCGCGCACAGCCACGCCCCCTTGACGTTGACCTCGAGCACGCGGTCCCATTCGTTGTCGTCGATCTCGTCGAACGGACGCCGGCCGAGGCCTTCGACGATTGCCGCGTTGTTGACAAGCGCATCGAGTCCGCCGAGCACGTCGTTGGCGGTGGCCGCGAGCGCGCGCGTCTGCTCGGGGTTGCTGACATCGGCCGTCGACGTGTGAATCTCGACGCCCCGCGCGCTGGCGTGCTCGCGGGTCGCCCGTAGCCGGTCGGCCCGGACGTCTGCGGCGATCACGGCCGCTCCGAGCCCTGCGAGGTGGAGCGCGAACTCGCGTCCGAGTCCCTGTCCGGCGCCGGTGACGATGACGCGCTTGCCGGCGAGGCGCTCCGGCGGCATCACGCTGCGACGGCGGCGCCGTCCAGCCGCAGGGCGCGCGCGATCTCCCGGAAGCAGTTGTAGCTCGAGCCGCGTCCGATCCCGGGACCCGAATGGAGGTTGGCCGAGCAGTCGTAAAGGTTTTCCAGCAGGACCCGGTATCCGGTCACCTCCGGGACGGGCCGGAACCGGCCGAGCTGCGACGCGATCGTGCTGCCGGTCGAGTAACCGCCCTGGACCATGTTCGGCCGCTCGCGCTCGATGTCCTGGGGCGAGTAGACGCGGGTGGCGATCACGTTGTCAGCGGTCATGTTTGGCGCGTAGCTTGACCATGCTCGCAGGACGTTGTCAGTAAATCGTTGCTTGGCGGCGCGCCACTCGCTCTCGCTGAACCGCCGACGAGGCGCTGAGAATTCCTCGACCCCGACGATGTGCTTGTCCTCAGGCGCGCGGGTGGTGTCCCACAGGCTGTCGACCGAGCAGAGCACGTAGGGACGGGTTGCGAACCCGCCCATGAAGATCTCGGGCTGGTAGCGGAGGTGCAGGTAGTCGAGGTCCTTGGGCCCCCAGTACAGGCGCGGCTGCGATCCGACCCCGGGGTTGTCGCGCTCGGCGAGGTAGCGCGGCGGCTCGTGCAGCGCGAGATTAGCCCACAGGAGCTGGCCTCGGTCGTAGTGGACGTTGGCGATGCGCCGGCGCAGGCGAGCGTCGACATCGAGGTCTCGGAGCAGCTTGAGCACGGTCTGTCCGAGGCCGAGATCGCTTACGACAAGTGCCGCCCCGATGCGCGTGCCGTCGGTCAGCTCGACGCCGGTGGCGCGGCCATGCTCGACCGTGATCCGGTCGACCTCGGACGAGGTCACGTACTCAACGCCGAGCTTGCGCCCGGCCGACACGAGCGCGTCGGTGATTGCCTGGCTGCCGCCGACCGCGATCGCCGCGGGCTCGAACGACAGGGTCAGCGGGAGGCAGTGGATCAGCCCCTGCAACCCGGGGACGTCGTCAGGGAAGCAGCCGGTCGACGTCGTCGCCGCCCGCATGAACAAGATCTGCAGCTCCGGGCTCTCGAAGAAATCCTGGGCGAGCTGCCTGAGCGTCATGAACTGGTGGATCGGCTCGATCATGCTGCCCGGGACATCGAGCAGCTCCTCGAGCGGATCGGGGGTGCCCCACGGTGGCGGGGCACTGAACCGGTGGCGCCGGAACGCCTGCTTCCAGTGCCGCTCGTAGGCGTCGAGCAGTTTTAGGTAGGTGCCGGCGTCGGGTTTCGAGAAGCGGGCGATCTGCGCCGTTGTTTTTTCGATGTTCTGGTCGGACCGCTCCTGCCGTCCGGTGGCCGCGTCGACGACCCTCGACGCCGAGAAGCCGATGAACGACGAGGAGTCGTCGAAGATCATCCCTTCGTTCTCCTCGGGGAACACGTAGCGGAGGCCCTCGTCGCGCAGGCCGAAGTCTCGGTACGCGGGGTGCCCGTAGAACCGCGTCCAATGGCTGCAGTGGTTCATGGTGTATCCGGGGGCCGGCCCCTCGCTGGAACACGCGCCACCGCCGAGGTGGGAGGTGCGCTCGAGCACGATGACCGACATCCCCGCCCGCGCGAGATACGGAGCGATGATCGTCCCGTGGTGGCCACCGCCGAGCACCACCGCGTCGTAGCGCGCGTCGCTCATCTAACTCGTCAGGCGAGGATCGTCACGGTGCCGGTGTCGCCGTCGACGCGGAGGCGATCACCCGTCCTGATTCGGCTCGTGGCGTTTCCGGTTCCAACCACCGCCGGCAGCTTGTACTCGCGGGAGACGATCGCGGCGTGCGACATGATCCCGCCGATGTCGGAGACGGCGGCGGCGATTGTGCCGAACACCGGCGTCCAGCTCGGCGAGGTCACGGGGGCGACGAGGATCTCGCCCGGCTCGAGCTCGCCGAGACGGTCCACCTCGAGGATCACGCGTGCCGGTCCTTCGGCGACGCCCGGAGATCCGGCGAAGCCGGTGATCGTCGCTTCGGCGTCCCGATCCGGCGCCGCCCACGCGTGCACGCGCTCGGTGGTTATGCCCCACAGCATGATCGTCATCGGCTCGGTGATCGTCTCCGGAACCGAGCCGAGCGCCGGCGGCGGGGTGAAGCGCCGCATCGCCTCCATGATCCGCTTGCGCTTTTCGACTATCGGCGGCCAGTAGCCGGGGCCGCGTCCTTGCGAACCGGCCGCCCAGGCCAGGCGGAGATCGACGAGTGCGTCCGAGATCTCGTGGCGCTGAAGATAGAAGACGTCCTCGGCGTCGTCGAGGAAACGGTGGCGAGCCAGCAGCGCTCCGAACTCCCTGACCTTGTTCCAGAAGATCGTGTGGTACCAGTGCTCGACGTAGAAGTTGTGGCTCTCGACGTAGGGAAACACGAGCCGCGCGAGCCCCAGGTTCTGCTCGAACGCGACCACCGCCTCGTCGCCCTCGAGCAGGGCCCGGTACTCGGCGCTGATCTGGTCGCGTTCCGCGCTCACCTGTTCGAGCGGGCGGGTCAGGTCCCCGCCTGCTTCGAGGCGCGAAATGTAGTTCCGGAGGTGGGCGAGCGGAACCGCGGGATCGTCGATCCAGGAGCGGTGGTGGTGGTAGAAGCCGTTGCCGTTGGAGTAGTAGAACCACGGCGTCTTGACCGCCTCCCAGTCGGCCAGCCACTCCTGACCGGGCGCACTGTCTTTGAGGGCGTCTCGGAGCGCGTCCTCTGATAGTGCGCGCTTGACCGGGTCGGCGATACCGAGCTCGAGCGCTGTGCGCGCGAGTCGGCCGAGTTCGGCGTCGGGGCGAAACAGGACCACGTCGATCCCGCTGACCATCTTCGCGATCGTCTGGTCGGGGATGTCGGGGAAGGTCTGCTTGCACAGCTCGTAGAACACGAGGTACGCCGCGTACCCCAGATTGAGGAACTCGAAGTGGTATTGCCAGATGCGATCGATGCTCTCGAGCAGCCGGTTGTAGGCGACGAGCAGTGTGTGCGCCGAGCCTATCCCGCGCCCCTCGGTGACGACCGCGTTGTCCTCGATCTCCGGTAGGTCGGGTACTTCGAGTGCCGTGATCTCGGCGATCGTGTCCTGAACCTTGACCTGCCAGCGCGAGTACAGGTCGTCCCAATTCTGGAAGTAGAACCCGGCGCGCTCGCCAAACAGCTGCGCTCGGCGGCCGATCTCGGCCTCGTCGGTCACCGGGTTCGCGCTCATGTATACCCAGCCGTAGAGCACGCGGTGGTCGATTCCGAGCGCGGGTGGGACGGCGAAGATCCGGGTGTTGGCCTGGCCGAGGCACATGTACGGCGAGTCAGCGGTGACGAAGTCGAACGGGAACATCGGCTCCGGGAAGTGCATGCCATCCCGAAACCAGCCGCGGGCCTCCTCGGACTCGCGCCGCTCCTCGCTGAACACCGCGTAGTACGGATACATCGACTCCCAGCCTTCGCATCCCTCGGGAACCGGGACCTCGAACGGGCTCGAGAAGCCGCGAACGTCAGGTTGTGTGGTCGCCATCTGCCTCTCCTGTCCGAATCCGCCTGCCGCCGCTCGACGTTACGCGCCCGCGCCCACCCAGATCAATAACGGAATCTTCCGTCTGTGAAAGGCGGTGCCTATCATGCGCCAATGGAGCTGCGGCAGCTGCGCTCGTTCGTCGTGGTCGCGGAGGAGCTCCACTTCCGGCGGGCGGCAGAGCGACTCCATCTCGCCCAGCCGAGCGTCAGCCAGCAGATCCGCACACTCGAGGCCGAGCTCGGCGTGGAACTGTTCGAGCGCAGCCGGCGCGGCGCGGTGTTGACGCCCGCGGGAAGCGCGCTGCTCGGTGAGGCGCGTGATTTGCTGACCCGTGCGGACCGAGCCGCGGCGGTCGTGCGCGCCACCGGCAGCGGTGAGCGCGGCCGCCTGCGCATGAGCCTGACCCGATCGCTCACCGGCGGGGTCGCCGGCGCGATCGTCTCGGCCTTCCGCGCCGCGTATCCAGAGGTCGAGCTGGTGCTCAGCCTCGGCACGACGATGCTCCACGTCGAGCAGCTGCACGCCGGCGAGATCGACGTCGGTTTCGTCCGGCCGCCGCTCGAGGACCCCGGCCTCGAGGAACTGCGGCTCGGCCGCGAGCCGATGGTCTGCGTCCTCCCTCGAGGCCACCGGCTCACACGTCGTACTTCGATCCGCCCGCGCGATCTCGACGGCGAGCCGCTCGTGTGGTGGCCGGAGGCCCATGGCCCGGGTGCCTGGCGCGAGGTTCGTCGCGAGGTCTGCGGCGACCCACCATGGCCGCCGCTGGCCCGCGCCGAGCCCGAGGAGGAGCGCATCGTCACGGCCGTGGCCGAGGGCGCGGGAATCTCGTTCATCATGCTCGAGCGCTCCCGCAGCCTCCGGATCCCGGGCGCGGTCTACCGCCGGTTCGCCCCGCCGGAGCCGACGATGGGAATCGCGATCGCGTGGCGGCGGGGCGACAACCTGCCGACGCTGGCGCGTCTGCGCGAGCTCGCGGCGGAGGTGGCGAGGGGCGCGGCCGGCGGCGCGGTGTGAACGGCGGGCGCCTGAGGGTGGCATCCCGTTCCGCCCGCCGCCCGGTCAATGCACCGAAAATCAGGGCAGGAAAGTGCACACTCGCCCCTCCTCCCCGGGGTGAATGGGGGTTCAGCCACCTACCGTGTGGCTAACTCCGCGGTCGACCGACAGCGCCGCCCGAGTGCGCGGTTAGCTGAGATTCGGCGCCGGTACGGCCCGGACCGCGTCGAGCTCGCCCAAAAGTTGGGTGACGCGGTTCGCGATGTCGTCACGAGTCGCGCGGACCTCTTCGATGGGCCGGCCGGCCGGATCGGGGAGGTCCCAGTCGATGTAGCGCTTGCCCGGGATGAACGGGCACTCGTCGCCGCAGCCCATCGTCACGATCACGTCGGCCTGCGCGGCGAGCTCGCGAGTGAGGAGCTGAGGGCGGCGGTCGGCGAGATCGATGCCGATCTCGCGCATGACCTCGGCGACCTCCGGGTGGACGCGATCGGCGGGACGTGTTCCCGCGGACGCCGCCGTGTGCCGCCTGCCGGCGGCCCGCTCGAACAGCGCCTGGCTCATCTGAGAGCGGCCGGCGTTGTGCAGGCAGACGAACAGGACGTCGGTCATCCCGGCGAGACGATATCAATTGACAACTGTCAGTTCAATCGATATATGTAAATGCATCGTGGCCGTGGACCTGGAGCTGGTTCCCAAGCAGAAGCGAGCGCCGGGCGTGCGTTGCTGCGAGCCGCTCGTGTATCCGGACGTCGGGGTCGACCGGGCCGAACGGATGGCCGCGATCGCCAAGGCGCTCGGCGATCCGGTGCGGGTCCAGCTCGTCGACGTGTTGCGAAAGCACGCCGGCAAGGTGTGCGTGTGCGAGCTCGTGCCGCTGTTCGACCTGTCCCAGTCGACGGTGTCCCATCACCTCAAGGTGCTGCGCGAGGCCGGCATCGTCGGCGCCGAGCGCCAGGGTCTGTGGGCGTATTACTTCGTGATCCCCGAGGCGCTCGAGGAGCTGACCGCATGGCTGAGTTGACCGACATCCGCGAGACAGTTCGGGAGAAGTACGCGGCGGTGGCGTCGGGCGAGCCCTGCTGTGGCGGAACGCTCGATCCGGGGTCGCTCGGATGCGGCGTTCCGACCGCTGTCGCCGACCTCCATCCCGGTGAGATCGTGCTCGACCTCGGTTCTGGCGCCGGCGAGGACGTGCTCGTCTCGGCACGGCGGGTCGGGCCGAGCGGCCGCGCGATCGGGCTCGACATGACCGACGAGATGCTCGCGCTCGCGCGCGCCAATGCGACGGCGGCCGGCGTCGAGAACGCCGAGTTCGTCAAGGGCTACATCGAGGCGATGCCGCTCGCCTCCGGTAGCGTCGACGTCGTGATCTCGAACTGCGTGATCAACCTGTCAGGCGACAAGCCGCAGGTGATGCAAGAGGCACTACGGGTGCTCCGCCCGGGCGGCCGCTTTGCGGTCGCCGACGTGATCGCCGACGAGGACATGGACGAGGCGACGCGGGCCGATATGGCGGCCTACACCGGGTGCATTGCCGGCGCGCTCACAAGACGCGAGTACGAGGCTGCGCTCGGAGATGCCGGATTCGTCGACATCGAGATCCGTGAGACCCACCGCATGCACACGCACGCGGGGTCGGC
>Ga0335073_10002467_pt1 | contig 25283 bp, 28 predicted proteins | sample Lox_Sample_22_FD_207093 | JGI IMG/M metagenome (GOLD analysis project Ga0335073, IMG submission 207093) | Soil microbial communities from Loxahatchee National Wildlife Refuge, Florida, United States - Lox_Sample_2.2 | ecosystem: Environmental > Terrestrial > Soil > Wetlands | place: USA... | reverse complement strand
ACGGTCTCGCGTCCGTCCGACCGACGCCGGAGTCGTACGGCCCCCTCGAACCGGAGTCGCTCTACGGGGCCGCGAAGCTCGCCTCGGAGGGGCTGTTCAGCGCCTACGCCCACACGTACGGGTTTCGCGTTCACATCTTCCGGTTTGCCAACATCATCGGGCCCCGCATGACGCACGGCGTCCTCCCCGACTTCTTCGCGAAGTTGCGAGCGGACCCGAACCGGCTCGAGGTGCTCGGCGACGGTCGGCAGTCCAAGGGATACCTCCGCACCGAGGATTGCGTCGCGGGCATGCTTCTCGCCGTCGAGCGGGCGCGTGCGCCGGTGAATGTCTTCAATCTCGGAACCCGGGACCTGATCAGCGTGGCCGAGATCGCCCGCAAGGTCGTCGCGGCCCACGGCGGCCGGGCGCGGATCGAATTCACCGGCGGGGAGCGCGGCTGGGCGGGCGACGTGCCCCAGGCGTTCCTCGCGATCGAGCGGATGCAGGCCTTGGGCTGGGTTCCCCAGCACACCAGCGCCGAGGCGATCGACCGGACGATCGCCGAGATGGTCGCCGCCGAGCGCCCCGCCTAACCGGCCGTCGACCCGGTCGCGACACGACGATACACGGCGAGATACCCCTCGACCACGGCCGGCCAGGAGAACCGGCGGACGGCCTCCGACCGGGCGGCGTTCGCCATGCGCGCGCGCTGGTCCGCGTCGCGAGCGAGCGAGACCGCGCGCTCGCGCAATCCGGCGACGAAGGCGACGGGGTCCGTGTCGGGTACGACCCACCCGGTCACTCCGTCGTCCACCGCGCCCGCGACGGCGGGCCCACCGACCACCGGGAGCCCCGAGGACAGACCCTGGACGACGGCCCCGGAGAGAAGCTCGACGGCACTGGGGTGGAGCAGGAGGTCGCTCGATGCGAACCGGTCCACGAGGGCGTCGTCGGAGAGCTCTCCGAGCAGCTCGACGCGGTCGCCGGCCGCCCGGATCTCCTCCCCGTACGCGGGATCGGGGACGGGCCCCGCGAGAACGAACGAAAGTCCGGTCCCCTTCAAGGCCGCGGCTGCGAGTTCCCACCGCTTGACCCGAGCGACCACCCCGACGCCTAGGACCACGGTGCCCGACCGGCGTTCGGGGGCGGGCCGGAACCTCGTCGCATCGACCCCGAACGGGATGACCGAGATCGCGGCCCGTGCGTTCGGTACGGCCGCGCGCATCGTGGCCGCCAGGGGCGCTGTGAGCGCCACCGGGGCGGCGGCGCGGCGCACCGCCCGACGCTCGAGCCAGTACCCCCATTGGTGCGAGAGCTGCGTTCGGTAGTACCAGTGGCGTGAATGCGTCGTGTAGACGTACGGGATCTTCCGCGCCGCGAGCCGGTTGCCGACCACCGGGGAGTTCGCGTGTACCGCATCGAAGGTTCCGGACTCGGCGAGGAGCCGGGGGAGCGCCCGCGCGAACGGATACTCGTCGCGCATGCGCCGGTGGCGGACCTGGTTGATCACGACCGCTTCGTGGCCCGCCGTTCGAAGAGCCGACTGAAGGTCGGCGATGAATCGCTCGATGCCGCCGTAGCCGACCGGCGGGATCGGTTCGACGCCGCTGCCGACCAGGACGATGCGCACGGCCGCCCCACCGGCACGCGGGATTAAGGGCTACCGGCTTTCTCGTACGGTCGACCGGGAGGGGGCGTGCCCCCGACGGTCGGGGGCGCACGATGGGAACGGTCGGTGTCGAGGTCACCGTCCTCGACGATCGACGTCTGCTCGACGCCCTTGCGTCCCTCGCCGCTCAGGTCCGCCTGCCCGAGCGCGTCCTCATCGCCGCGTCGACCCGCACCCCCGAGACGCTCCTCGAAGAGGCGCGCCGACGATTCACGGCACGGCCCCTCGAGATCGCCCGCTTCAACGGGGGCGTCGTCGACGCGCGCGCCGGGGCCCTCCCGCTGCTTCGAGAAGACGTGACCGTCTTCCTGGACTCGGACGAGCGGGCTCCCCCGGAGTGGCTCGGCCGGATCGTAGCTCCGATCGAGAGCGGAGCCGCCGAGTTCTCCGGAGGCCCGACCCGACCGGTTCGGCCGCCGGAGAGTTCCATCGAGCGCTACTATGCCCTGCTCGAGGAGTCGATCTATCGCGACCTCGTGCCCCGCAGCATCACCTACGTCCCCCTCCAGAACACGGCGTGGAAAACGTCGACCCTGCGCACGCTGGGGTTCGACCCCCGGATCCCGTTCGCCGAGGACCACGACCTAGAGACCCGCGCCGCCCGCTCGGGCGCGAGGGGCGTGTTTGTCCCGGAGGCGTTCGTCTTCCACGACCGGAGCGACGAGACGAGCGTGCTGCGGTGGACCCGGAAACGGTACCGCTACCTCGTCGCGATGGCAATGTCGCTGCTCAAGAACGGTGAGCTCCGCGGTCGGCTCGAGGAGAAACGGACCCCGGTTCGGCACCCGCTGCGGTACGTGGAGTCGGCGATGAAGCCGATCGCGCTGCTCGACGCCACACTGCGCTGGCGGCGCCACCGCGCGAACACGCCGGGCTGATTCGGCGTGGCCGGCCGGGTCGGTTCCTGACGGGCGAACGACCACGCGGAAACCTTATCAAAGCCCCCGGTTCGGCGGGGCGATGTCACCGGAAGCGGCCCACGCGCACGGCGTAACGAAGTCGGGCGACATGGTCCGGCTCGAGTACGACCTCTGGGCCGAGGGCGGCGGCAAGACCGACCTCGTCGACACGACCCATCAGGAGATCGCCCAGGAAGCCAAGGTCCAGGTTCCCGAAGGGGCCAAGTGGGGCCCGCGGCCCCACCTCATCGGAGGCGAGTATTTCCCCGGCGCCATCGAGGCGGCGCTTACCGGCGCGAAGGTCGGGGAGGAGTTCGAGCGGGAGTTCGCGCCCGCGGACGCGTTCGGCGAGCGGGACCCGAACCTGATCGAGCTGTTCTCGATGCACGAGATCTCCCGGCTCCCCGAAATGCGCCGGGAGGATGCCCACCTCGACCTCGGCACGGTGCTCACGATCGAGGGCCGGCGCGGTCGCGTGGTGACCCTCACCGCCGCGCGCGTCCGGGTCGACTTCAATCCGCCGTACTCCGGCCGCAAGGTCAAGGCGAAGTTCAAGATCGTCGACCGGATCACCGATCCGGCGGACCAGGTTCGCGGGATCGTGGAGCTCCTCTACGGCCGAGGCGGCGAGTTCCAGATCGAGGCGCACGAGAAGTCGCTCACGCTCAAGATCCCCGACCGGTCGAAATTCGACATCTCGTGGATGGCCGCCAAGCCGCGGGTCATCGACCGCCTGCGATCGCAGCTCCACCCGGAAACGATCCGCATCGTCGAGGAGTACGTTACGCCGAAGGCGGAGAAGGCCGAGGCGAAGGACGAGCCGAAGACCGACGCCACGAAGGGGAAGGAGATCGCCGAGGGGAGTGCCGCTCCCGAGGCGCACCACCCCCACGCCGGCGCGAAGGCGGGTTCCAAGTCGGACAAGCACGCCGAGAAGGCTGCGGCCGAGAAGGACGCCTAGGTCGACGGCGCCCGGAGTACCAACTCCGGGGACTTGAACCCGAGCGAGGTCGCCCTCGATATGCCGGAGCCGTCCCCGCCGGTCCCTCTGTCGTTCATCGTGACGACGTTCGTCGTGGCGGGTGTCGTCGCGGTCGCCATCGTGTATTTTGGGATTCACGGACAACTCGGGGGGCCGATCCCGTAGCGGGGCCGGTCCGAGCCAAGGTCAGATAAATTGCGGGGCCGGTGGCACGGCCGTGAGTTCGACCCGCGACGAGTGGACCGGTTCGGCGGTCGAGGAGAACGCCGGTTGGATCGCCGGTGCGGTCGTTATCGCGGCGATCTTCGCGATCGGAGCGGCGTTCTGGTTCATGTACCACCCGATGTAGGGGCGGCCGGCGTTCGGTAGAAGTAGACGTCGGTCGCCGGGTCGTACACCTCCGGCCGCCAGCCGACGATCTCATGACAGTGACTAACGACGCGCGCCCCGACGGGGAGCTCGGCCTCCAGCTTGGGCCGCAGGCGGGCCATCGCGCCCGGCCACAGGAACGCGGTGACCACGGTCGCCGACCGGAAATCGAGGTCGTACAGGTTTCCCCAGTGGATCGTGATGTGATCACCCATCGGCCCCGCCCGGCGTCGGATCCGAAGGATCGCCACTCGGATCGGCTCCACCTCGACCCCCACGACCCGCGCCCGGTACACTCGGGCGGCCCGGAAGACGATCGCCCCCGTGCCGGCGCCGAGGTCGTACACGGTGTCGTTCGGCCCCACCTCCGCGAGGCGGAGCATCGTCTCGACCGACCGACGAGGCGTGGGTTGGTAGCCGGCCCCGAACGCGAACGAAGCGAACACGAAGTACGCTACCACGGCGATCGAAAGGAAGATCAGGCCGAAGGCGACGTAGAACCACTCGTCCATCCGACGCTACCGCCCGCGCCGGGGGCCGCGCTCGAGCCGTTGCGCAGCGACCTGGGGGTCCACCGCCCGCGCGACGACCTCGTCCAAGACCTTCCGCAGCTCGGGGTCGCGGTCGAGACGGTCGGTGAGCTCGCGGCCGACCCGCTCACGGACCAGCTCGACGATCTCGACCGAGAGCCGACGACGATCGTCGACCGCGCGACGCCCGGAGGCATCCAGGAACGACTCGTGGGCCTCCACGGCGGACCACAGCTCCGCCACTCCGCTGGAGGCCACGGTCGACGTCAGTACGACCTTCGGCCGCCAGGTGGAACGGGTCGCCCCGAGCGCGATCAGCTCGGTGAGGTCCTTGCGGGCCAGGTCCGCCCCCGGTAGGTCGGCCTTGTTGACACAGAAGATGTCGGCGATCTCGAACAGCCCGGCCTTGAGCGTCTGCACTTCGTCGCCGAGGTGGGGCACCAGCACCACGACGCTCGTGGATGCGACGTTTCGGATCGCGAGGTCCACCTGCCCGCTCCCGACGGTCTCGACGATCACCACATCGAAGCCCGCCGCATCCAGGAGGCGAACGACCTGGCGAGTCCGGGCGGCGACGCCGCCGAGTTCTCCGCGGCTGGCCATGGAACGGAAGAACACCCCGGTGTCGTCGGCCTGCCGGTCGAAGCGGATCCGGTCGCCCAGCACCGAGCCCCCGCTGAACGGGCTCGACGGGTCCACCGCCACGATCGCGACCGAACGGCCCCGCTCCCTCAGGTGGGCCACGAGCAGATTGATGAGGCTTGATTTACCGACCCCGAGGGGCCCGGTGATCCCGACCACCGTGGCGCGACCCGTCGCCGGATAGAGGGCCCGCACGACCGAGTCGACCGCCGGGTCCCCGTTCTCGACCTGAGAGATCGCGCGGGCCAGGATGCGCCGATTGCCCGCACGGATCGCTCGGGCCGCGGACGGCTCGCGGGGGCGGCCGGTCATGCCGCCGGGCGCGCGAGGCGCTGCGCGGTGGTGACAATCTCCTCGAGCGTGGTCCCGGGGCCGAAGATCGCCCGGATCCCGGCCTTCTTGAGGCGGCGGGCGTCCTCATCCGGGATGATACCGCCGGCAAACACCGGGATCTTGCCGGCCTTCTCCTTCTTGAGGAGCGCGAGGACCTTGGGGAACAGGGCCATATGCGCCCCCGAGAGGATCGAGAGCCCGATCAGGTCGACATCCTCCTCGAGGGCGGCCCGCACGATCTCCTCGGGGGTCTGTCGCAACCCCGCGTAGATCACCTCGAACCCGGCATCGCGCAGCGCCCGCGCCACGACCTTCGCCCCCCGGTCGTGGCCGTCGAGTCCTGGCTTCGCGATCAGGACCCGGATCGGGGCGCTCTTCGCGGAACGAGGCATGGAGTGCTCTCGACAAACCGACGGGGACGGCAGAAAAAAGCTTTCGTGTCCAGCCGGAGGCGGTCCCCGCCTCTCCCGCCGGCTCCGGACGGCTGACTCGTCCTCCCCCGGCGCTCCGCTCGGACGGGGTTCGGGGGCCGAGGGGACGCTCCGGGTGGGTCACACCGCCGCGAACAAGTCGAGCAGCAGGTTGCCCGCGAGGAGCGCCGCGATGGCGCCGAGCGCCAACAGCACCACGAACGGGATCTGGGGCGTGACCCACACGCGCTCGACGCCCTTTGCCTCCAGATCCCGGGCCGCTCGGACCCGGATCTCACGGTCCTCCTCCGAAGTTTCCGCGGCGTCCTCTTCCTCGGCGAGCAGGGGGTCCTTGAGCCAGACGAACCGGTGGGGCAGTTCCCGAACCGGGATCATATAGCCGGAGAAGCCGCGCGGGAACCGGAATTCTCCGCGGGCCACGTTTCGCGCCGCGATCCCGATCGGAACCACCAGCGACAACACCGCCGCGTCGACCAGGAGATTCACGGGAAACGGGAGCACGGTGAGCAGCAACGCCACCGAGGCGCTCTGCGGCAGGAGGGGGGTCGAAAACAGCGGAACGAGAAGTCCCGCGATCATGAGGGCCTTCGCGTCCGCGCCGCCGTAGAGGACCCCCAGCTCGAACAAACCGCGAGCGAACAGCACGGTCGCCAGCAAGGCGAGAACGGCGAGTGGAACGGCGGACGCCCCGACTCCCCAGTGGAACGCGGCGACGACGACGACGAGAATCACGAGTGCGTAGGCCACCCCTTCGATGACGTCGGCGTACCGCTCGAACCGTTCGCCGAGGAGGTCATCCCACGGGAACATGTGCTGGATGGTGAGCCCTCCGACCAGGAGCCACAACCCCAGAGGGAGGGGTCCGCCGGGGGCGAGCCAGGCGGCGCCGAGGACCCACCCCAGGATCCCGAGGACCTGCCAGAGGCGATCGGTAACCTCGCGCGTACACAGGTCCGAGTAGGCGGCGTAGCCGAAGCCGCCGACCAGCAGGGCGAGCTGGACGCCGAGGAGCACCTGCGACGCGCCGATCAGTCGCTTCCACCCCCGGCTCTATCGGCGCGACGGTGGGCCCCCCTCTTAAGGGGGAGGCCGCGCGAGCATCCCACCTCGGCCGGCGGTCCTTTTCTACGACCGGCCGCTAGTTCGGCCGAATGTCGACCGCCCCTGCCGCGAGCTCCGAACCCGTCGGGTCGACCCCGGCGACGCCGACCCGCCGGCGTCGGTGGATTCGGCCGGTAGTCGCGGTCGGAGTCGTCGCGGCGGTGATCGTCGCAGGGTTGTTCGCCGTCGGTGTGCTCCCCTGGGGAACGGGAGGTCCGTCTTCCCCGTACCTGACGTTCTCGGGGGCCGCGTCGAACGCCCAGAGCGCCTCGGGTTCGGTGGCGGGCGGACCGTGGTACGTGTCGATCGTGATTTCGCTGCTCTCGCGGAGCTCGATCCTCGAGCCCACGCAGAACGTCTCGGGATTCCTTACCGACTCCAACTGCTCGTACGACTGGCCGCACGGGGAACCGGCGAACCTCGCGGTGCCGGCGACCCCGACTTCGGCCGGTGCCGGCTCGTCGGCGTACTGGGTCGTGGGCCTGAAGAACCAGTCGAACGGCCTCCTCCTGGAGACGATCTCGGACGGGAGCGCTTCGGCACTGGTGACGATCCATGCCGGCTACTGCGCGGAGGTGGCGGGCTACCTCGTGCAGTTCCCGTCTGCGAGCGTCGACTCGCCGTCGGTCGTCGCGTCGGTCAACGCCGCCGGAGGCGGATCGTTCCTGATCAACCACCCGAACGCCACCCAGTTGTGGGGGGCGGTTGGCGGTATCTCTCTGGGCGTACTCGGAGCGACGACGCCGGAGTGGTATGTCGAGTACACCTCGTGCACGTTCCCCGCGATCTCGGGGGAAACCGGGGCATTCTTCAACGCGACTGTCGCCGGGCTGACCGGCGAGGTCATCAGCAATCACACGGGCACGACCGCCTGCACGCTCGGACCGCCCGGCGGCTTCACCGATGCTGCGTTCCCGCCGTCCTCACCGGCGGCGGCCCGGCAAGCTATTTAAATAGCCTCCAACTGCGCGGCCGCACCCTCAGAGAACTCATGGTCGAGTACAAGCTCGTCATCTCCGAGCGCGAGAAATCGCTCGCGCGAACGGTCGGGGACCCGCAGGCCGCCGGGTTCCTCGGGAAGCGCATCGGCGAGACGATCGGTGGCGAGGTCATCGGTGCGACCGGCTATACCTTCCGCATCACCGGGGGGACCGACAAGTCGGGCTTCCCACTGCGTCCGGACCTCCCCGGCGCCCGGCAGACCCGGCTCTTCGTGGGCAACGGGTTCGGGTTCCACGCTCCACGTGACGGCATGCGTCGCCGACGAACGTTCCGCGGCAACACGGTCAGCGAGGACACGGTCCAGATCAACCTGATCGTCGAGCAAAAGGGCGGGAAACCGCTCGCGGAGCTTCTCGCGACGTCATGAAGGTACCGCGCCAACCCGAGGTCAACATCGGACTGGTGGGGCACGTCGACCACGGGAAGACGACCCTCACCCAGGCCCTCACCGGCGAGTGGACCGACCGCCACTCCGAGGAACTGAAGCGCGGCATCTCGATCAAGCTCGGGTACGCCGACGCCGCGTTCTACAAATGCCCAAAGTGCCCGCCGCCGACCGGCTATCTGACGGAACCCACCTGCCCGAACGGTCACGGCGAGGCGAAGTTCCTCCGCGCGGTCTCCTTCGTGGACGCCCCCGGCCACGAGACGCTGATGGAGACCATGCTCTCCGGCGCGGCGATCATGGACGGCGCGCTCCTCCTCGTCGCCGCGAACGAGAAGGTCCCGCAGCCTCAGACGCGCGAGCACCTGTACGCCCTCGACATCATCGGCGTTCGCAAGGTCGTCGTCGTCCAGAACAAGATCGACCTCGTCACTCCCGAGGCTGCCGAGGAGAACTACCGCGAGATCGTTGACTTCCTGAAGACCTCCCCGGTCGCGAACGCCCCCGTCGTGCCCGTCAGCGCGAACCACCGGGTCAACATCGACGCGCTCATCGGTGCGATCGAGGAGACCATCCCCACCCCCGCGCGTGACCCGGCAAAACCCCCCCTCATGTACGTTGCCCGGTCGTTCGATATCAACCGACCCGGCACCCGCCCGAAAGAGCTGCGCGGCGGGGTCCTGGGCGGTTCTCTTCTCCAGGGGAAGATCTCACTGGGGGAGGAGATCGAGATCCGGCCCGGGCCGTCCGGCGCGACGAACAGCCACTCCGAGTCCCTCACGACCAAGGTCACCTCGATCGTCTCGGGGGGCCGCGAGTGGAAGGAGCTTCGACCCGGAGGCCTCGCCGCGGTCGGCACCAGCCTCGACCCGTCCCTGGCAAAGAGCGATGGGCTCACCGGTCGGCTCGTCGGCACCTCCGGAACGCTCCCTCCGGTCACGCAGAAGATCCGCCTCAAGGCCACGCTCCTCGACCGGGTCCTCGGTGCCCAGCGTGACATCAAGGTCGAGAAGATCCGGACCAGCGAGCTCCTCGCCGTGACCGTCGGAACCACGATCGCGAGCGGCAAAGTGACGAGCGCGCGGGGGAACGAGGTCGAACTCTCTCTCAACCGCGCGGTGACCGTCTTCCCCGGGAGCCGCGTCGCGATCTCGCGCAAGCTCAACGCGTGGCGACTGATCGGCTACGGGATCGTCGAAGGAGGGGCGAAGTGAATCCGGACCTCCTTGAGATCCTCCGCTGCCCCGTCTGCAAGGGAGAGCTCGGACTGGTGCAACGCCGGACCGACGGGCCCGATATCGTGGAGGGGACGCTTACGTGCGCCACATGCCAGATCGATTATCCGATCCAGGACGGGATCCCCGACATGCTCCCGCCGGATGAACGCGACTGACCCGCACCCGGGTTCTCGTTCGCGGAGCTAACCGCGGCCGTACCGTTCGAGCCCAAGAGTTAAGCGGAGCCGGCCCGGAGTGCGGCCGATGCCCCCGCGAGCGGAGGACGCGGACGAGCGGTACGCCGAGCCGGAGGACGAAGAGTCGTCCCCCCCGCCGCGGCGCCGGAGTCGCGCCCCGCCCTCCCATCCCCCCGCGCGGGCGAAGCCGGTGCGCCGTTGGCAGGGTCCGGAAGCCCCGGAAGAAGAGGCCAGTGACGACGAGCTCGAGCCCGACGCGAAGCGGCTCAAGGTGTGGCAGCGGGAGAAGAAACCGGTGTACTGGAGAGCCCGGGACTCCCTCTGGTTCGAGCCGTTGGTCGCCGTCGCGATCATCGTCGTGATCCTCGTCGGTCTGTACGCCTACACGGACAACTGGCCCCCGGTATATGTCGTCGAATCCCAGAGCATGCAGCACGGGTCGAACGACGTGCTCGGGGTCATCAACACCGGCGACCTGGTGCTCGCGCAGCGGATCCCCACCGACCAGATCACGCCGTACGTCACCGGGATCGCCACGGGCTACCAGACGTACGGCGAGTACGGGGACGTCCTTCTGTACTCCGCCAACGGGCAGGGAAGTACCCCCGTCATCCATCGGGCGATCCTGTACCTCCAGTGGAATCCCTACTCGAACTCCTACAACGCGACCGACCTCAGCGGGCTCCCGTGCGGCAACGAGCGCGGGGCGGTGTACAACTATTCCGACCCGGACGACCCGTCGGCGAGCCCGTGCCTGACGACGGGGCTGGTCGGAACGCTCACGCTCTACCACATCGGATGGCAGTCGGTCGAGGTGACGCTCGACCTCGGCTCGAGCCTTCTCGGAGAACATTCCGGATTCGTGACGATGGGGGACAACAATTTCCTCCCCGCGGGTTGCACGACGGGCTGCTCCGGCGGCTTCCCCGACCAGGTGGACGGAACCTCGACCCTCGTCGAACCCGGATGGATCCTCGGCGTGGCCCGGGGCATGCTCCCGTGGTTCGGCGCGGTCAAGCTCCTTTTGGAAGGGAACGCGGGCGAGGTGCCCGCACAGTCCTGGCAGTATCTCGGGCTCACCGTGGTCGGTCTGATCGCGGTCGCTTTCGGCATCCACTACGCCCTCCGGAAGGAGGGGATCGAGGACGAGCGACGCAAGGAGCAAGAGGAGGAGGCCGCGGCCGCTCGGACCGCCGCCGAACCCGAATCCGAAGGGGGCGGCCGTGCGCGACGTTGGCTGGCCGCGCTGCGCCCATGGAAGCGACCGACCGCAGACGACGACGAGGAGGCCCCCGCCCCGCGGGCCAAGCACGCGCCGCGCTCCTCCTCGTCGATGTCGGACCGCCGCCGGGGCCGCCCGGTCCCCCGGGTCAAGCGGGCCGCGAAACCGAAGCGCCGGCCGCCCCCGGACGACGACGGGGCGCTCTGAGCCGGGCCGGGTTCGGAGTCCCCCGGCAACTTCGTAACTTTAAAGTCCCCCGCTCGGTCCCACCCGCGAGGACCGAGCCGAATGCACGTCATCGGAGGTACGGCATCGACCGCCCTCGCCGAACGAATTTCCCGCGAACTGGGCAACGCGCCGTTCGCCATCCCGTTCACGAAGCGGTTCCCGGACGGCGAGATGTACGTGCGGGTCGGGGGACGGTTCGAGGGGGAGGACGTCGTCATCGTCCAATCGACCCGCACCGACCAGGATATCGTCGAGCTGCTCCTGCTCGAGGACGCGGTCCGAGAGGCCGGCGCGCTCCGCGAGTTCGTCGTCGTGCCGTACCTCGGATACTCGCGACAGGACCGGCGGTTCTTCCCCGGCGAACCGGTGAGCGCCCGCACGTTCTGCCAACATATCGAGCTCGACGCGGACGTGGTCATCACGGTCGACCTCCACTCGCGGGAGACGCTGCGCCACTTCACCAAACCGGCGTTCGAGGCGAGCGGGATCCCCGCCATCGCACGACTCCTCCGCGAACGGCCGCTCGACGTGCTGGTTTCGCCCGACCAGGGGGGCGTCGACCGGGCCCGGCGGATGGCCCAGCTGCTGGACAAGCCGTGGGTCGCGCTCCAGAAGAAGCGACTGGACAGTGAGCATGTCGAGCTCACGGTGCCCCCCAATCTGCCGGTCGACCTCGCGGGCAAGCAGGTCGTCATCGTGGACGACGTCATCTCCACCGGCGGCACGATCGTCGAGGCGGCGAAGCTGCTGAAGAAGCAGGGTGTCACCGGCATCAGCGCGGCGTGCACTCACGGGCTGTTCCTGCGCGACGCGTTCGAGCGCCTCAAGGCGGTCGTCGACGACGTCTATTCGACCGACACCCTGGGGAACCCCGCCGAGAAGGCGTCCGTCGCCCCGGACATCGCCCAGATCCTGCTCCGCCAGGCGAGCTCGTAGTCGGGGGGGGCGGGCCGCGTGGAGGCTCCTCGGCCGGCCCGTGGTGCTCCGGCCGATGAGCTGCTCGAGCTCGCGCATCTCCTGCGTCGCGAGCTGGTCGTTCGAGAGGAGGGCCCGATCGGCGACTGGCTCGAGTCGTTCGCCGAGCGACTGCGCTCCGGCGAGACCACCGGTTGGTACTATCCCCTGGCCACCGGGGGCGGACTCGCGTCCCGCTCCGAGCGCGAAGGGACCTCGTTCGAGCACGTGCACGTCGCGCCGGGTCCGGACCCGCTCGAGCGGGCCGAGGCGCTGGCGGCCGTCCTGCTCGACTCGCTTCCGAGCACGGTGAACGCGGCCTGCGTGGGCTTCACCGGGCTTACGACCGAAGAGGAGGATGTGCTCCTTGGCCGGCTCGCGCGGCGACCCGGGTCGACGGTGATCCATCGGTTCGCGATGGAGCGGGCGTTGAGCGCGGACGACGGGAAGGAGACCCCGCCGCTCCCGGTGGAGCTCGCCCAGTTCCCCGTTCGAGAGGTGACCCCCGAGGCGCTCGCCGACCTCGATCAACGAGCGTTCCGAGGGACGACGGATGAGCTCCTGCTCGGCCCGGGGATCGGGGAGTACCGCCGGGCCCTCTCGGCGATGCTCGACGGCGAGCTCGGTCCGTTTCTCGACCACGCGTCGTCCGCCCTGTATCGTGCCGAGCCCCCCGCGCTCGTCGGAGCGATCCTCACGAGCGAGCGATCGGCGCGCCACGCCGTCTTCCTCGACTTCATGGTCGACCCGGACGAGCGGGGCCACGGCTACGGTCGGTACCTGCTTCGCTGGGGATTCCGGACCCTGTATGCGCTGGGGTACGAGCGGGTCCGCCTCTGGGTCACCGCGACCAACACCGGCGCGCGACGCCTGTACGACTCCGTCGGTTTCTCGGTGACGCACCGCGCGGTCATCTACCGTTGGGACCGCGTGCCGGCCTCCCCGCAACGACAGTCGGAACGGTAGGGGCAGTCGGCGTACATCCAGTCCGGGCACGCGGGAAGCCCGCCCGGCGCGCCCGCCAGCTCGGCAGCCCCCAGGGCCCGGGCGCGATCGTCCCACTCGTGCCGGAACGTCGAGACGGGCGCGAAGCGGAAGTGGAACACCTGGATCCGCTCCGCGTCGCGACGGGCACGTTCCCGGCCGAGGACGAGGTACCCGGAGTCGTGCCCACTCGCGGCCGCGCGGAACCCCAGTTCGAGAGCGTACTGAGGTTGAACGTCGAGAACGGACTGGGGCGTTGCCGGATCTCGCGACCAGGAGGTCCGCAGGAGCAGTGGCTCGCCGAGGAAGCTGAGGACGTCCTCCGCCGGCCCCGCATCGGTGGCGGGGAGCTGCCCTACCTCTCCGATGGGGCCGCTCTCCAGCGCCGCCATGACACTCCAGTACAGGTCCATCGGTGCGAGAGGGTCCGAGGGACCGGGTTCGGCCGCCCCGGGGGGATGTCGCCGGTCGAAGTATCCTCGACGCGGATAGACGAGTTCCCGGAACCGTTCGATGCCGGGCGCGGGGGGAGTCGCCCCGACTTCCTTCAGGCGAGCCTCCACCCGTCCGGCGACGTCGTCCCTCGCCCGCGATTCCGTGATCTCGTCCAGAATCGCGGCTCCGACCCCGGGCTCGGACCCGGTGCAGTCGCACACCTTCGCGTCCTGAAACTCGCAGCCGCGGCCGAACCAGCGACACGCCGGGAGCCCGGACGCGCTGCGGCTCGACCACGCCCGCTTCAGCAGGTCGGCCCGGGTTCGCATCTCGTTGCGGACCGCTTCCACGTTCCGGACCCGGATCTCGGCGGCCCGGGCGGACGAGATGTCACCGTCGGAGAGCACGAGAGTCAACAGCCGACCGGCGGGTCGGGTCGAGAGCGCGCAGTACATCGCGAGCTGTTCCAGCTGGTCGGGCCGCGCCGACCGTAGTTCGTCCGCTTCGACCGCGGTCGAGCTCGTCTTCACTTCGACGGGAACGTCGCTGAGCACGTCGATCCGCCCGACGATCCCCGATCGACGGACCCGGACCTCGAGCTGGCCGTCGGGGGACAGGGCGCGCCCAAGACGACGGTGCGTTCGGCGCCCGAGGTCGAGGCGCGCCTGTCGCACCGCGTCGAACGGCACCGGTCGAGTCACCCGCCAGTAGGCGCGTCGGAGGGCGACGAGGTCGGTCACGCTCGTCGCCCGCGAGCTCCCCTCGGGAGGCAGCTGCGACACCAGTCGGCTCGCGAGCGCCGCCTCCTCCTGCACCGTGACACTCGGCTTCCAGACTCCGCCCGCCAACGCCACGGGCTCCGGAACCCGGCGTCGTATAGGAGCCCCACGGGCCGGGCGCGCGCCTTTTACGGCCGCCCTCAGTCCGGCGCTCGATGACCGAGGCCCAGCATCGCCCCCTGATCGTCGGGAGCGGCATCGCCGGTCTCTACGTCGCGCTCCGGGCGCGAGAGCTGGGTCTCCGCCCCACCATCGTGACGAAGGCGCGCCTCGAGGAGTCGAACACGCGGTACGCCCAGGGCGGCATTGCCGCCGCAATCGGACCCGACGACAGCCCCCATCGTCACTTCGAGGACACGGTCACCGCCGGCGACGGACTCGTCGACCTTGCCGCGGCGCGGGTCCTGACGTCCGAAGCTCCCGCGCGCATCGCGGACCTCGTGCGCTACGGGGTTCCGTTCGACACCGTGGAGGGCCGTATCGCCCTCGGTCGGGAGGCGGCGCATTCGCGCAATCGCACCCTGCACGCCGGGGGGGACGCTACCGGCCTGTCGATCGAGGAGGCGTTGAAGCGGCGCGTCCTCACGGGCGGCGTCGACATCCGAGAGCGGACCGTGCTCCGTGGGTTGCGCCCCGGTGCGCGGGAGGGGCCCGTCGCGGTCCTCTCGAACGCCGACGGCCGCGACATCGAGTACGCGACGCCCGCGCCCGTCATTCTGGCCACCGGCGGAGCCGGAAGCCTCTACCGCCAGAGCTCGAATCCGTCCATCGCGACCGGGGAGGGCGTCGCGATCGCGTTCCGGGCCGGCGCGCTTCTCGCCGATATGGAGTTCATCCAGTTCCATCCGACCGCGTTCGCGCGGGAGGGCGCGCCGCGGTTCCTGATCACCGAGGCGTTGCGCGGGGAGGGGGCGGTCATCCGCAACGAGGCGGGCGAGCGTTTCCTCGCCCGAGCCCATCGCGACGCAGAGCTGGCGCCGCGGGACGTCGTCTCCCGCGCGATCGACCAGGAGATCATTCGTTCGGGCCATCCGCACGTGTACCTCGATGCGACCGCGCTCCCGCGCGACCTTCTCTTCGCGAGGTTCCCCTCGATCTGCCACTTTCTGGCGTCCTACGGGCTCGACCCGTCTCGGGATCGGATCCCGGTCGCACCCGTAGCGCACTACATGATCGGAGGCGTCGCGACGGACCTGGAAGGTCGCGCATCCCTACACGGGCTGTACGCCGCGGGCGAAGTGGCCGCCACGGGGGTGCACGGCGCGAACCGACTCGCGGGAAACTCGCTCCTCGAGGGCCTGGTGTTCGGCGAGCGGGTGGCGCGCCAACTCCTGCATCCGGCCCCGGGCGGCCCGCGTCCGCCGAAGCGGCTCGTCGAGCTCAGCCTCCCGACGGGCCTCGGCCGGCCGGGCGAGACCGGCGAGTTCGAGGAGGTTCGGAACGCTCTCTGGGACGAGGTCGGCATCGTTCGGACCGCCGATGGGCTCGCGTCCGCCACGGAGGTGTTCGAACGGATCATGCGCACGACGTTGCCCGCGAAAGCGGACGGGGCGTCCGGACCGGTGGCGAACGCGGCGTTGACCGCGATGCTGATCGCCCGGGCCGCTTCGATCCGCACGGAGAGCCGCGGAGCGCATTACCGCTCGGACTGGCCCAAGCGACGCACGCCCTGGGCGCTGCATGTCGGTCTGCGACGGAAGGTCCCGGTGGCGCGAGCTCGCTAGACCGGGGGTGGAACCATTATGCGGGGCCACCGGTCGCCTCCGACATGGACCTCTCCCCCACGGAGGAGGAGCGCGAGCTGCGCGACGCCGCGCGCCGATTCTCCCGCAAGGAGATCGCGCCGGTCGCCGAACGGATGGACCGGGAGGACTACTTCCCCCGCGACCTCTTTCGGCGCCTCGGAGAACAGGGGTTCCTCGGGGTCACGGTCCCGGAACGGTTCGGTGGCTTGGGACTTAGCTACCGCGCTCAGGCGCTGATCCTCGAGGAGATCGCGAGGGTCAGCCCCGCGCTCGCGCTCAGCGTCGGGGCGCATTCGAACCTGTTCGCGGACAACGTGAGCCGGAACGCGAACGATGCCCAGCGAGCGGAGTTCCTTCCCTCGGCGGCGAGCGGCGCCGCCGTCGGTGCGCTCGCGCTCACCGAGCCGAACGCCGGGTCGGACGCGGTGTCGCTTCGGACGAGCGCCCAGCGCCAGGGCGAGCACTGGGTGCTCAACGGGAGTAAGCAATTCATCACGAACGGACCGGTTGCCGACTGCCTCCTCGTCTATGCGAAGACCGCCCCCGGGCAGGGGGCGCACGGGATCAGCGCGTTTCTGGTCCGGAAGGACGACCCCGGTTTCTCCGTCGCGAAAAGTCTCGACAAGATGGGCATGCGCGGCTCTCCGACGGGCGAGCTGGCCTTCCAGGAGTGCACTCTGCCCCGCGACCGCCTCGTCGGGACGGAGAACGAGGGCGTCCGCGTGATGATGAGCGGGCTCAACATCGAGCGGGCGGTGCTCACCGCGATCCCGGTCGGGATCATGGCCGAGTGCCTCGAACGCTCGCTCGAGTACGCACGACACCGCGAGCAGTTCGGGCAGAAGATCGGCCGGTTCCAACTGATCCAGGCGAAACTCGCCAATATGTACACCGAGCTCGAGGCGTCCCGGCTGCTGCTGTACCGAGCGCTCGAGCAGGTCGGGACCGACCCACGCACCATGGGCCCCGCGGCGGCGGCGCTCACCTACGCCTCCGAGGCGTCCACCCGCGTCGCGCTCGAATCGATCCAGATCCACGGGGGCTACGGCTACATGCGGGACCTCCCGCTCGAGCGGCTCGCGCGCGATGCGAAGCTCCTGGAGATCGGCGCCGGAACCTCCGAGATCCGCCGCCTGCTCCTCGCCCGCGAGCTGCTCGGCCCCGGGTTCGGCGAGTAGCCGGCGGCGCCTCCGCTCTCGACATCGGCGTGGCGCGAGGGGCCGTTCCCGAACGTATATAGGGCGCGGCGGCCCTCCGACGCTCGATGGCCGGGCGACCACCCCCGACGGCGGGCGGCACGTCGTCCCTGCGCGTCGATATCCTGAAGGAACTTCAGAGCCTTATCGACGACCGGGACGTTCGCGACCGCCTCGAACGCGGGCCGATCGGCGAGACGAAGGGGCGCGAGCACTGGGTGCTCCACCTCCTTCTGCGGGCCCAAGAGTCGAGCCAGGCGCACGTCGACATGCTCATTGGGTCGGCCTACTCGAACCTCCTCGCTCGCCTGCAATCGATCGAGGACCGGGTCGAGCGCGTCGAAGGGAGCTCCAAGGCGGTCGGTGACGAGATCAAGACGCGGTTCGACGGGATCGAGTCGGCCGTCGCCCAGCGCGTCTCGAAGGAGATCTCGACCGGAGTCGAGATCGCCGGCAACCAGATCGCGAAGGAACTGTGGACGAACCTCGACAAGAAATGGAAACCGGTTGGGGATTCGATCGAGGTCTTCTCCGCGTCGTCCTCGCAGCTCACGAAGGACCTCTCCGACACGTACCGCGTAGCGACCCAGAGCCGGCTCCTCCTCAACGAGAACGCGCGCCGGATCATCGACCTCGGACGGGACCTGGTGGCGCTCGAGGAGAGCCTGAAGCTCGCCCTCGCAAAGACCCTCGAGGACGGGTTGCAACCGCTCGAGGAACGGATCTCCGCGCTCGAAGCGCGGCTCGGGCTTCCCGCAGAGGAACCCGGCGGGTCGAACGGACGGACGGACGCCGCCGGCGGCGCCTAGGGCCCGCCGAGGACGCTCGGATGCGTCTGTCGCCTCGCCACCCGCGGTACCGCAGCCTTCGCGTCCGCGCGGGCCTGGCGGCGTCGGCCCGGTCGGGCCTCGTCGTTCCCGAGGGACTGATCGCCCACGGCCGCGGCGAGGCGTTCGACTACCTGCTCGGCGAGCGTACGCAACCGAGTGCCCGGAAGGCGACGCGCGTCGCCGCCGCCTGGATCGCCGCCGCCCGTCGGCCGGTCCTCAGCGTGAACGGCAACGTCGCGGCGCTGGCCGCGCGCGAGGTCGCCGAGGTGCAGCGCGCGTGGCCGGCCCTCGGTATCGAGGTCAACTTGTTCCACCGCACGCCGAGGCGGGTCGCGCTGGTCGCTCGGGCGCTGCGCAGGGCCGGGGTGCGCGACCTCCTCGGGGAGCACGCGACGGGGCGGATCCCGGGACTCCCGTCCGACCGGGCCCGGGTCGACCCGGCCGGGATCGCGGTCGCGGACGTCTGCGTGGTGCCGTTGGAGGACGGGGACCGGACCCGCGCCCTCCGACGGCTCGGCAAGAGAGTCGTCGCGATCGACCTCAACCCGCTCTCGCGCACGAGCCGGGAAGCCAGCCTCCCGATCGTCGACGAACTCACGCGAACCCTGCGCCACCTCGCGAGCGACCTCGAAAAACTTCGGACCGCCGGGCGCCGACCCGGGGCGTTCGCCCCGTTCGACGCCGCCGCCGCGTTGTCGGCCGCGCACGCGGCGATCGAACGGAACCTCAGGCGGGCGGCGCGGGCTCGGTCGCCGCCTTCTTCACCGCCGGCACGAGGCGCGCGGCGACCGACTCGAGGAACGACGCGTCCGAACGGTCGAAGGCACTGACCTCGTTCCCGTCGATGTCGATCTCGCCGATCGCCCGGCCCTCCTCCCGGATCGGCACGACGATCTCGGCCCGCGTCTCGACGAAGCAGGCGAGGTACTCCGGGGCGGCCCGAACGTCGTCCACGACCACGGTGCGGTTCTCCCGAGCCGCCTGACCGCACACCCCGCGGTCGACGGGGATCCGCGTATGCTCGGTGGCCGCCGGCCCGTCCCAACCGTCCAGGACGAGCGTGGTCCCCTCGACCCGGTAGACGCCGACCCACCGGTAGTGGGGGAACGACTCGTGGAGGAACCGGCACACCTCGGCGAGCGCCTGGCGTCCCTGGAGACGGGAGAGGACGGCGTCGATCTGGAGCAGGGCCGGCGTCGCGGCGCGCGGCGGGACGCTCACGGGATCCCGCCTCCGTCCGGGAGGGAAGCGCCGAGGGGGAGAATTTCCGCCGGACCGGGTCGACCGTGGCCGGCGTTTGAACTCCCGAGGCGTATTCCGCCACGAGCTTTCCAGACTCGCGCCGTACCGGACTGAGCCACCTCGGCACGCCCTCCGGTCGAGGACAGGGCTCGGGCGATAAGCTTAGCGGCGCGGCGGGTGGCCGGCTATCCGCCGAGCGGGTACCAGCCGCACGCCGCGCAGCCGGTGCTCCGCAGTTCGCCCGGGATCACCGAGCCGCAGTCGGGGCACGCCACCGCGGCCGGTACCGAGAGCGAGAGGCAATCGAAGCAGGAACCGTGTCGGCAGTCGTCGGGGAGGATGACGAGGTCCTTGCCGCAGTACAGGCAGTGGGCGTCGCGCTCCTCGGACGCTTCGAACCCTCGAGTGTCCGAGAAGTAAAGCATCGGGCGCCTCCACCGACCGGCCCGTACATAAGGGCTCGCCGCGCGGCCGTCCGACGAGCCGTCCGAGAGCGTCCGCCGGACCCGTTCAGGGGTCCTTCCAGCGGGCCTTGAACGCGGCGATCAGGAACAGGGCGACCGTGAACGCTCCGAGCGCGATCCAGTCGGTGGTGGCCCCGAGGACGGTGATCGGCTGGAGCCCCACCGCCCCCTGCACGAGCTCCGCCGCGTACGTCGTCGGGGAGAACCGGGCCGCGAACTGCGCCCACGCGGGAAGGTAGCCGATCGGGTAGTACACCGGCGGGAGCACGGTGAGCACGAGGGAAAAGATCGGGCTGAACATCCAGGTCTCCCGGACGTCCTGGAAGTACGTGGCGAGGGTGAAGGCGAAGGCGGTGGCGAACGCCCAGATGAGGAGCAGCGCGCCAACGAGCACCACGATGCTGGTGACGGTGGCGAACCCGTAGTAGTCGAACATCACGAAGAACACCCCGAGGGCCGGGAGGGAGTACACGAGCTCCGAGAGCGCCATCCCGGCAACGTAGACGGGCGCCTCGACCGGGGAGGCGACCACGACGTCCTGGAACTTCATGTCGTGCCGATAGTGGGTCAGGTCGGACTGGAGCCCGGTGCCGACGGAGAGCATTGTGAGGACCAGTCCGCCGGTGATGCCGTACGCGAGGTCCGCTCCGTGGGAGATGATCCAGATGAAGAACAGGAAGGAGAGCGGGCTCGCGACGAGGTTGACGAGGTAGAGCGGCTGGGTCCGGATCGGGATCAACCCGTTGATCGTGACGAGGGTGAGCACCGAGCGAAGGCGGTTCCGTTCGCTCATCGCTCGAGCTCCGGGGCGGGCCCCTCGTCATCGATCGACCGGCCGACGACGTCGAGAAAGATGTCCTCGAGGCTGACCGGGCCCATGCTGACGCGGTTCCCCCGCTCGAGCGCCCGTCGGGCGAGCTCCCGGGATTCCGCCTCGCGCGCGAAGACGAGGAAGCCGCCCTCGATCGCCGAGACCTTGCCGTAGGGGTCGAGTTCCTCGCGCGGGTACGCACCGAGGATCGTGACCCGGATCGGGAAGCGGACGCGGGCCCGGAGGTCCTCGGGCGTCCCCTCGAGGACGAGACGGCCCCGCTCGAACAGCGCGAGTCGCGTCGAGAGGGCCTCGGCCTCGTCCAGGTAGTGGGTGGTGAGCAGGATCGTGCGGTGCTCCCGGGTCGCCCGCCGGATCGCCTCCCACACCTGCCGACGCGCGATCGGGTCGAGTCCCGTCGTCGGTTCGTCCAGGAAGAGCACCTCCGCGTCGGAGGCGAGAACCATCGCGCACAGGACGCGACGCCGCAGTCCCCCCGAGAGACGCGAGACGGAGCGCCGGCGGTACTCCGTCAGGGACAGCTGATCGAGCGCGTCGACCGTCCGCCGATGCGCCTCGGTGCCGTCGTTGCCCCGGAGCTTCAGGTAATGATAGATGACCTCCTCGACGTTGAGGAAGTACAGCGGTCGAGCCTCCTGCGGCACGCAGGCGATCCGCGCGCGGATGGCGCGCTCGTCCCGTTCGACGTCGAGGCCGAGCACTTCGGCGTGGCCCGAGGTGGGAGCGAGCTGGGTCGCGGCGATCCGGAGGAACGTCGTCTTGCCGGCCCCGTTGCGACCGATGACCCCGTAGACCCGGCCGGTCGGCACGTCGAGCGAAAGCTCGGCGAGGGCCGGGGTATCGCGCGGCGCCCCCGGGTACTCCTTTCGGAGCTGGTCGGTGTGGATTGCGAGGACCATCGAGACCCGACGCAACCCGGACCGATTCTTAACGAAGGGTCCGGACGCGCTAGCTCAGCACTTCCGCGAGACGTCCGGACGCTCCGGCGGCCTTGATCTCCCGGGCGATCCGCCGCCCGGTGGACAGCCCCGGTTCGACGAGGTCGGAGTACGGGCTCCCCGAGATGAACAGGTTCGTTCCCGCCACGATCCGCGTCGAGATCTCGAACACCTTGTACTCGAGGTCTTCGGTCATGATCCCCTCCAGGCAGAACGGCCCGATCATCCCGCCGAACAGGTCGACCGAGCGCTCGACGATCTTGGCGGCGATGTCGAACGCCTTCGGGAGCAGCGACTCGCGCAGGACGACCGGAACGTTCCCGGTGACGACGAACGTCGGGCGGATCCCCGCGCGGAGAAGCTCCTCCTGCGCGCCGAGCTTGTACAGCTCGTCGATGTTCGCTTCGTCGCGCCGGTCCATGCCGAGCAGGTCGAGCCGGCCGTTCCGGAGGCGATAGCCGCCCTCCGTGATCGGCGAATAGAAGAAGTGCATGTAATAGCGGGTCCCCAGGACGTACTCCTGGACCACGTGCGGTCCGGTGGGCCGGAACTCCTCGAGCTGTTCGCGGTTCTTCGCGAGGAAGAACCCCTTGCCGCCCTTCGCCCCGTAGTACTTCACGATCACCGGGCCGGTGACCTCTTTCGGGTCCTCGTACAGGCGGGGCATCATCACTCCGGCCGACTCCAACCAGTCGCGCTCCTTGCGTCGGTCCGACTCCCACCCGAGGACCGCGCGATTCCCGTACACCGGGACATCGAGCTTGGCGAATTCTTCCGGGCCGAGGTACTCCACGAACGACCCGTGGGGCACCAGAACGGACCCGGCGTCGCGAAGCTGGTCCGTGACGCGCGGCAGTTCCTTCACCGTCGGCACGGACAGGAATCGGTCCGGTCGACCGAGCGGGAAGGCGTCGTAGAAACGGGGAGGTTCTCCGACGCAGATGCCGAGCGTCGGAAGTCCCTCGGCCCGCGCGCCGTGGAAGATCTGGAGGGAGGAGTGGGAACAGAGGGTCGTGATGGTCGGCGTCCGGCCCTTCAGCGAGGCGAGCCGGGCCTCGGATGCGAGGGGAATCCCCATACGGGGGAGTACTGGGGAACCCACATAGCCCTTGCGGGAAAATGCGCGAGGGAGCGTTACCGCTCGGCGGAACTTCCTTCGAGATCCCAGTACCATTTGACCCGACGCGCCCCGGTCTCCGCGACGCGGCGGCGCAGCTCCGGGTCGATCGAGGGGTCGCGCACGAGCCGACGCACTTCCTCGGGCCGACCCGTCGGGAGCCGACCCGCCAGCCCCGACTTTTCGAGGTCGGGCCGCACCCCTTCGAGGGAGTACTGCCACGTCTCCTCCCGGCGTCGCACGGCCACGGCCTGGGACCCCGGGAGCCGGTGGATCCCGAGCTCCTCCGCGACGTGATGCAGCTCTTCCGCGGTGTCCCGAAGCTCCGTGCCGATCCGGCCCTCTTCGTTCCGGAGCCGGTCGAACCGGTCGACCAGCTCTCGCAACCGGGTCTCCTCGCTCGCCGGAACGGAGCGGAACTCCGGGCAGATCGAGCGGAAGTCGCACCGGCCGCAATGGCGGCCCGGGGTCGGCTCGTACGCCTCGGCGCGGATCCCGTCGCTCACGACGCCCATCCGGTCGTACAGGGTCGTCAGCGCCGGTTTGCCGCGCGGTGGCACCCGGATCGGCGTCAGCGAGCGCAGATGGAAGAGGGTGAGCCCTTCGACCGGTTCCGAGTAGTTCCGTTCCACGAGCACCTGGTAGAGCGAGAGCTGGTCGGACTCCTTGGCATCGCCGGCGGAGAGTTCCCGGGACGTCTTGTAGTCGAGCACCTCGAGCCCACCGAGCGGCGCCCGGTCGATGCGATCGATGTACCCGTGGATCGGGATCCCGTCCCATCGCGCCTCGAGGTGCTCCTCGACCGAAACGGGCCGCGGGCGCTCTCGGGCGAGTCGGTCGTAGTAGCGGGTCAGAAGGTCGCGCCCCAGCGCGCGGTACCGCGCTTCCTCCTCCGGGCTCGAGTATCCTTCCGAGGACCACGCCCGGTCGTACATCGCGAGCATCTCCTCGCGGGAGATCCACGGACCTTCCTCGTTCCCCCGACGTCGCGGTTGCCAGTCGTCCAGGGTCCGCTGCGAGTCGGATTCGCCGGCCCGCCGGGCGGTCGGCACGACGAGGGGACGGATCAGTTCCTCGAGTACAGAGTGGACGACGCGTCCGAAGGTGAAGTAGCTCCGCGGGGTCTCGGGGATCTTGTCGATGTAGAGGAACTTCCAGCGGAGCGGGCACTCGAGGTACGTGCGATACGACGAGTAGCTCAACGCGGGGGAGGACGGCACACCTTCGGAGCCGCCGGGAAGTTCAAGTGGTTTCCGGGGGCTCGCGCCCCCGGTCGGTCCGGTCGGCCTAGTGGCCGGCGGCGGCCGCGTCGAGCGAGACCTTCTCCTCCAGCTCGGGCGGCAGGGTGCCGCGCGCCTGGGGGTTGGTCAGGTTCTTCGGCAGACCAAGGAGGTCGAGGAGCTCCTTGTAGTGGTTGCGGATCGTCACGGGCGTGACGTTCGCGACCGCCGCGATCCGGTCCTGGCTGCGGGGCTCGCCCATCAGGTTCGACGCGATGTAGATGATCGTCGCGAGGATCCCGTTCGGCAGCACGCCGCTCGTCGAGTACACCTGCTCGACCTGCTCGAGGAGGGAGAGCACCTTCTGGCGCACTTCCTTCGAGAGGTTCAGGTCCTGGGTGAACCGCACCAGGTAGTCGCGGGGCTCGACGGGCTTCAAGCCGAGCTTGAGCTCGCGGGCGAGCAACGTGTACGCGCGGCCGACCTCGATCTTGGTCGCCTTGGAGTGGGCGATGATCTCCTTCATCGTCCGCGGGACGTGGCACTGACGGCAGGCCGCATAGACGCTCGCCGCAACGAGCGCCACGATCTTCTTGCCGCGGGTCGCCTTATGCTCGAGCGCGCGGCGGTAGATGTACGTCGCCGACTCCTTGACCTCTCGGGAAAGTCCGAGGACGCCCGCGAGCCGGTTGAGCTCCCCGAGCGCGACGACGAGGTTGCGCTGGTGCGTGCGCGCCGCGCGGAGGCGATGATTCAGCTTCCGGAGGTGGTAGAACTTGAGCGAGGTGTTGCGCGAGAGAGAATTGCCCTGGAAGTCGCGCGTCGGAACGCCGATCTCGCTGAACAGCCCCTTGTCGGGCATCAACGGAGAGATGACCGGGCCCCAGCCACGCGCTTCGCGGCCGGTGTCTTCCTTGGAACCGCGCTGGCCCCGGTCGCTGACGAGGGCGCTCGCGTCCACGACAAGGCCGCAATCGGCACAGACGATCTCGCCGCGGATCTCGTCGCGGATCAGATGCGAGGATCCGCAATTCGGACACGCGTCGGAGTCGGGAGGGCTGGCGACCACCGATGCCGCCGGGGCGGGGGCGGCGCGATGGCTGGGCTTATGCGAGGCAGGTCGAACCTTCTTCGACGTCGATGCAGCGGTCATGGTTTCTGGCCGCCACAACCGGTGGCGTGTATATATAACTTAGGCCCTCCGATGTAACGCTTGTTTGATACACATGCGACACTGTGCGGCGGTGTAGCACGGCCCGAGACGCCCGAGAGCGCGCCCTCACGGGTGCTGATACGCGGGGAACGTCGTGTTCCCGCCCAGCGTCACGGCCGTGACCCCGGTGCCGAACGCCGACAGA